>JAAUXT010147484.1_pt1 | contig 26209 bp, 28 predicted proteins | sample 7278171 | NCBI WGS metagenome assembly JAAUXT01 (sample SAMN14350112, study PRJNA611818) | marine sediment metagenome | isolation source: surface marine sediment (1.8m) | place: French Polynesia: Moorea | collected 2018-08
ATAAAGTAAAGCCAAATAAAAATATTTCCAAGAAAAATGAAGAATTGAAGTCAAAATATTCCAATCTGAAAAATAAATGCTCAAACTTGGTAACTCTACAAAAGTAGAGCCAAAGGAATATAACAAATCTCCTTCAGTTAAGATGTTTTAGGGGAAGTCTTGTCTCCACATCACATCAAAATATAATAAGTATTGCATGAATTCCAGATTTTGCCCAAAATAAAACAAAAAAACTCCTGAATAAAATAGGAATAAAACAGATTTGACCAATAATGGGAAAATAAAACAAATAAAACAAGGATGCTGGAAATAAAACAAATAAAACAGGCGCTCCGAGGACTGATTTGTGGTTCCTGTGAAATCGCAAGTTTGGTCCATTTTTGCAGCGGTAGAAGCCCGCCGAACTGACCAGTTGCCTTTTGATTCCAGACGTCTGGCCCAATCGAGCATGAGACCCTTCCGAACGAAACGTATTCACGAAAATAAAAAAATAAAAAAGCACACACAAAATTTGTGCACAAGGCACGCCGGGTCTCTGGACACACCTTTTCATCAATTGTTATTTTGTCAACGCACGAGATCGTGGTTGTCCACAAAATTTCATGCATACCAATTCAAATCAATTCTTCTGATGCTCGAGGCTTTCACGATGAACAGAAAAGTGAACAAAAGATATCCTTGTTGTTTCGATTTATTCAATCGATCGTAACATTGCCAAACTCCACTCTTTACTTCTTGGAAGTCGAGTCACTTCTGCTGACGCTAGATTTGGACTGGGATGCACTGCGACGGCGCTCCAGCTTCCTCTCCTTCGCTTCCTTCAAACGCTGAGCCAGCAGCTTGGCGTATTCGGCTGCCTCGTCCCTCTTTTTGGCAGACCTCCTTTTCTTCAGTGCCAGCTTGTGGCGTTTGCGCTGCAAAACCAGCGGAGTCACCAGACGCTGTATCTTCGGCGCCTTGGTGCGTTCCTTCTTGCCTGAAATGACACAAGAAAGCTGTAAACAAACCTTTTTGACAGACGGACTTGTTTCTGGCTCCACAATGAAGATTTCCCGGTGGGAATGAATATTGGACTGGTGCCCGGGAAAGACCAACCTGCACACAAGGCAGGTCCTACACAAGGGGAGGAATCTGCTTCACTTTTGAGGGTGGTCCCAGCCCCAACTCCCAAGCAGGCCCCACCCATGACAGTGCCTTCAGCAAGGGCAATGTTTGAGTCACGCCAAAGAACGCGGCTGTGTAAAAGCGACGAAGGCGAAATGTACAATGTGTGCTTCGTGCAAACAGTCCACCCACCTTCCTTCGCAGGCAGAGGGCGCCTCACGACGTACTGGCGCACATCATCCTCCTTGCTCAGGTTGAACAGCTTGCGAATCTTGCTTGCTCTCTTGGGCCCGAGGCGACGGGGGATCGTGGTGTCGGTAAGGCCTGGGATGTCGCTCTCACCTGTCGAGCAAATTGGTCAGGTCAGGTCATCCGTTGTTACACTCTACCCCGACCCTCCGTGTCTCACGAAAGATCAAGAGACAGATATCCGTCGACAAGAACAGACGTCATGATTTTGCACTCATCAGGGAAAATAAAAAACTTCACCAGGTTTCTGACTCAATTTTTTTCTTTTTTCAAAATTGATTGTGGATTCTTCCAGAACAGTCGCGTTGCATCTGAAAGCTAAGTTCTACGGTGTACGTGTTACGCCTACGGAGCCCTTTGCTGAAACTCCCAATTGTACGAACTTTTTCATTCTCAGCGGATCAGGCTTTGCAGAATCATCATCATCACACTGACATCAGCCGAAAGATGGTGACTTGTACGTGTCATAATGTCCACCGTTCCAACGGAAATTCAGCAGTTCGCGAACAGGCACCCACCTTTCTTGACAATCACCAAGCTGATAACGCTCAAGTTGGAATCCACGATGCAACCACGCACGGACTTCCTCCTGCGTTCACCGGAGCGGCGAGGCCTGTAGCAAGAGTGGCCCTTGCCCATCAGAAGACGCACTCGGCCGGTGGTCAAGACGCCCTGCTTCATGGGGAAACCTTGCTTGTCGTTTCCACCGGAGATGCGGACCACATATCCCTACAAAACATTACAAGTGATGACTTTCAAGGAACCCAAGCACGTCCGCGAACAGAAACGGCCAATGCAAAGCATCAGAGCAACTAAACACCTTCAATGCAACTTCACAAACCCCAATGGACGATTCACTCAACACCACATTTCCAGCCAAACACCTGGGTGACAGTCATCAACAATCACACAGAGTGCGCAGATTTTGACGTAAACTTGACACTTGCCTTCCATTCATCTCCGAGGGAGTCCACTGCCACCTCGCTCGACATGCGCTTGTCGTAGAAGATGCGCACTTTCCTCTCATCGTCCACTTCGATCAGCTTCTGGCATCCAGTCGCTGGATTCGAGATATTCAGCTGCAACACAAATGCTTTGTCAATAAATGCTTGGTCAATGCTGTTTTTCACACAGTGAAGCTGCTCTGTTCATTCATATTCACTGGAGGCCAACCTCCTTCCTATCTTATGACCAAACATGCAGACCGGGCGAAAACAGAGTGTACAAACACGAACACCAGGCTATCCAAATCGGTCGTAATCGTCATGTTTTGGGGAACCTATCAGCACTAAATGTACTCTCTGACAGAATGATACAGTTTACTTTCCTCCATCTGTTCTATTTTTCATGTAAGACCACAAAATGCACACAAATATCGCGATTCTTTAAACCTACCTTCATGACTGCACTCTTCGTCAATCCGCCGATTAAAAAAGGAAGTACTGTCTAAACAGGGAAAACAGGGCGAAAACACCAGGTGTTTCGTGTACGTTTTTTGTTTTTCATAGATTTATTCGTTCTTTGCCACACACACGCATACATACCAAATAAACAAACAAAAAGAAAAAAGAAAAATTGTAAATTTTTATTTTCGCCTTGAACACTTGAAATTGTTTGTATAATAGAATCTGAATGCAAAAAATTGTACCAACATTGAAATTACATTCAGCTTTCAATCAATTTATTACATTTGTGAATGAAAATTGACTCAATAGCACAACAAATATGATGGGCAATTTGAATGACAACAAATAATCTGAAGTGTTTTAATTTGAGAACAAGAGAAAGTAGTGACACTCACAAAAAACAACAAAAACATAATCACAGAAAAGAAGCAATCAAAAAAATAAATATTCACCAGAACAATTTGAGGAAAACAAACAGGACATTGATTTGGAAAAAAAAGACCAAAAGAAACGACAAAAAATAAACAAACACACACAAAGAAACAAGCTAAAGATTTGCATGAATTTGAAACATCAGTTCGCAAGTGATATTTTTCACGTTTCCAACATATACCAATTTGAGGTAACAAACTTTATACACGAGACCCGGCTATGAGCAAAAAATTGTAGGGAAGATCACATGTTTACTCAGAAGCGGGATTCTCCACTTTTATGTTTGGTTTTACTGTTCATTTAATTTCCACATGTCGGAAGACATCACGTCAACCCAACGTAGAGAAAACTGAGTAAGTACAGAATTGAGATACAAGAAAACTGCAGCTGTCACAACGGTGATGCTTAGATTTCACCAGTTCGCTGCGAGTTGCCGAAGCTGGGCGACAGCCTGTGGGCGATAAAAGGGGATTGTTCCTTTAGTCACTTGTCAAAATGTTTTCCTTCCATCGGAAACAACTGTTTCTCTCAGAGTTGTACGATTTCTTGAATCATATTGATGTGAGTTCTTTCTTTTATGTCGCCTTGGTGTTCTCAAACTTGTTGCTGCGAGAGCCTTTGGGACAGGGATAATGGGTTGACGGGTTCGGGAGGGGGACTTGTGCGATGTCCCTTTGGGGAACAGCACTTACTGGCACGCCAAAATTTTTTTTTTTTTCATATATGCCACCTCAGTGAAGATGTCTGGTCTCATCCCGTCTGTTCTGTCCCATCCCCTGGACAAGACTGAATTGATATTTGGGCTGAGATCCTGCATGGGAGGTTGAATACAGCATCTCTAAAGTAATCCCCTATGGCCAATGTAATATATTTATGGCATCTCAGGCAAGATGTCTTGTCCTATCCCATCCCCCTTGGACAGGATTGAATGGATATTTGGGCTGAGATTTGCATAGGAGGCTGAATACAGTATCTCTAATGCAGTCTCCTGTGGCCAATGTAATATATCTATGGCATCTCAGGCAAGACATCCTGTCCCATCCCATCCTGCTTTCCCCCCTGTGGACAAGACTGAATGGACCTTTGGGCTGAGATCTTGTAAGGACGCTGAATATACTTCTCTGACACAATCTCCTGTGGCCAATGTAATATACCCATGGCATCTCAGATAAGACATCCAATCCTGTCCCATCCCATCCCCCCACCCCCATGGACAGGACTGAAATAGTTATATCTCAGCTTTTAATCAAGAAAGAGTATTGACGTTCAGTTGATATAAAAGGTCTTTGAAAGCACTTTCAGGATTTTACTATTTGGTCACTGTAGTAATATTTTCCTGGCAACTATGAGTGCAAATAGGTCAAAAAATTCAAGAAATGGCTGTTTTAAGCTTGTTATTCAGGTCAAAATTGGATTTTAAGTGCCAATTGCTTCTTTGATTGACTGCCAAAACAAAATGAATGGGGACATCGCACCCGCAGTTGCCTCAAGCACTGCTTCTCTTGTTTCGGTTGACACTAAATTCTGGACACTCACAAAAAAGAATAGCTTCTATTTTTTCTCACAATTTTGAGTACTCTGAACAGGTGAATGATTTATTTTTCAAATTATGCTGAACCAAAATCTTTTTTTACGAGCCGCTGGCGGCTTGGATTGTTTCTACCGTGAATGTCTGACTGACTGAGGCGAGACAGCGGGGGGAGGGGGGGGGCTCCAAGGAAATTTCCTTCCGAGGGTTAGAGGGAAATTTCCTTGCAACCCTTACAAGGAAACTTCCTTCGAACCCCCCCCCCCTGCAAGGAATTTCCTTGCAACCCCCTTGGAGGGAAATTTCCCTCTCACCCTTGGAAGGAAATTTCCTTGCAAGGGTTAGAGGGAAATTTCCTTGCAAGGAAATTTCATTGCAACCCCCCTCCCCCATACGCACACACATGAAAATTTTGGTTAGGATGGGTCAGGTCAAGTACTTGAGAACTGACTATTTAGTACTTGAGTATTCAGTACTTGAGTACTTTGTACTTGAGTATTCAGTATCTGAGTACTTTGTACTTGAGTACTCAGTACTTGAGTACTCAGTACAGTGATGACAGCGGCATGCGGCTCGTTCTCAACTTGAAAGTCTAGTTTTTTGGGGTTTTTTTTGTGATTTTGTTTTCCACAGGCCCCAAATACCGACAGGAAAAGCTCTCAAACACTCAGGATGAACTTTCAGTGCGTACAGGCATCCACCCTCAGTTTACTTGCTTCTTCACGCTTGAATTCATTTCAGAGAAGATGGAAAGTGAATCTCTGAGTCAGGTATCGCAGGACCTTTGCATTCTCATTCCTGATTCGCAAGAACAGCACACTAGCCTTGACACAACTTGCCAACCTGATTTGTCCAGACACCAGGAACGCTATTTTGAACAACTAACTGCGCTTAGGACGGTCAAAGGTGAACAACAACACACAGAGAACAACCACGACTTTTTTTCCCGAGCCAGGGTGGGTTTTCTTTCGTTTCTTTTGCACCACATTGGAACCCCTGTTATTTTTGCGCTTCCCTCTCGAAAGGGGAATGTCGTGCTGACAGTGACATTTGTTTATTGTTTTCATTTTTTTGCTTTTGAGAAGGACATAATCAGCCCAACTTTAACACCGAAAAAGAAAGGAAAGGAAAATCAGAAACCTTTCTCTCACAAAGTTCGAGGAACGGCAGCAGGAAATGGAGACAATAACAATCCCAAACACACAGGTACACACGCACACACACACACACACACACACACACACACACATACATACACACACACACACACACACACACACACACACACACACACATTTGCTGTGGCAAAACTTCAAGACACGCGCCCATTGAGACTTGTTCGGCATGTGGACAAAAAGGTGGGGCAATCTCCGCTCAAGACAGGAGCGTGGTTGGTGTCACCTGATCTCAACAACACAAAAGTAACAAAAGTGATGAAGAGGTCACACTGTCGTCACAATTCCATCTCATTGATGGTTGGTGCGAGTGATGTTTCGTCTACCGCAGCGAATTTGGTTTTGTGGTCGCATGCCTGTTTGAGCGCGAGTTCAACACGTTTTGTTCATGTTCATAGTTGGAGTCGTCCCTCCATTGGGGTTGCCCGGGGCGCTCAACGAAGTCTTGGATTACGCTGTGCCCACTCAAAGATTTCAATCACGCGATCCCGACAGTTAGGTCGCGCGCTTTGTATTTTTGCTGTGGTGTTGTCCTGTCTGGTTTGTGTGTGTGGACATTCTGCTGGCAGGCAGGTCGGGGGCAGTCAGCAAAATTCAAGAACACTACGAACAAAGTTTACACACACACGCACGCACACACACACACACACACGCACACCTGGACAAAAGAACTTTCAAAATACTCGAAAATAGTGGTCACTATTGGTCACTTTCTGATCGTCTGCAAATTGCTGGTCAAGCCCCTCCCACACCCGAAAAAACTCGTGGATGGTCGGGGCAAACCAGAAAATTTCAAAAAGGGTATGAAAGATGTTGAGTGTCACGCACACCAGATATCGCGCTCTATTTGATCTCTGGTCTCTGGTTTACCACGCGCCGACAGCGAAGTCTGGGTCTGCGTATTATTACAAGCTGTGTAGGGACCCCAGTCGTATCCCTTGTGGTGCAAATTTCAGTGGCCAAACCCCCACCCTGGACTCGGGTGTGGAGGGACCCTTCTTCGGAGAGCCGACCCTCACCCAGGTCCCAGTAAGGGTGTATACAGCTCCCTCTCCTAATGTTCAAAACTTGTCAAAAGGTTATGTTAGTACTGTGAGTGTGGATGGTGCCCTTCTGAAATGAACATGTACAAAAGTAAAAGAAATTGTCAGAATTCTGAGCAGATGCCCACCCACCCCAGGCCACCCGCCCAAGAGAACTGAAATTTCTAAAGTACAGCGCAAATTTTCTTTTGTTGTCGTTTGGTGTTTGAACATCCCTTTTGAACACGAGGGCAATCGTACTGGCTGGGTGCGTGTCTGCGCTGACAAGTGTTCTTTTTAGAATTGTGATCAAACTCGGACATGCTTGCTGCTGTTCACCTTCTTCTGTAGTCCGTGTCCGTTCCTTAGTTCGCAAGATGCAACCTGCGTGAAACCCTCTGTGATTGAGGCCACGGCCATTTTGACGGTGGTGGACGACCACGTCACTGGACAAAAGCTCGCAAAGCCCGATCTACCCACAGGTTCCGAGATGAGTGTCAGCAACGGAGCGAACAAAACGGGCGAGGGACAGAAGCCTGGTGGAGTGGGTATCGATGGCGGTGGGGATGGAGGCGCCGGTGCTGGTGGAGCAGGCGGTGGCGGTGGCGACGAGCGGGACAAGCCGAACGCTCCCGATGAGGAACAGTTTGAAGAGGACGAGGAAGAAGACGAGGAAAACCCGTCATCGGCTGCGAGTGGATAGTGAGTTGGTCACTCGATCTCATCTGCTGTCGCACGGTGATTGTCACAGATGTGTGGGCAGCCATGTCAAGTGGAGTGATCTTTGATTCAAAACAAACGTTCACTTGTATTCAGCGAGTCCGGCAGTGTGACTGCGGCAGCGCCAGGAGACAGAAGTGCCCACAGCTCGCAAGAAAGTGATGCTGCAGAACTCGACACCACAGTGAGGTAAAAATACTGTGTGACGTCCAGACCTCCGTTTAGCAAATGACTTCCCTCGAAATTGTGTGTGTATGTGTGTGTGTGTGTGTGTGTGTGTGTGATATTAGCCGTTGTGTGGTGCTGCTTTGTGGGTTGAAAGATCAGGATCGCAGCCCAATGAAACACGTTTTCAGAACATGTTGGTTGCAGTCGAGAACGCAGTGGTTGGTTTTTCAGCCCACATGGAGGGCTTAGCGACGCATCGACTGCTGTAGTAAGCGACACAGACGGGCGAGGACAGGTGGTGGAACCGCGTGCCGTGGTTCTCGCACGAAAGAAGCAGCAGGAGCGAGACGCAAGTTTCAGAACACCGGCCGCAAGAGCGCCGCACGGGCGACGGTGTGAAGACAGCAGCTCCAGCTCCAGTGCAGACGAAAGAAGAGAAAGGTTATTCTCGTTTCAGTCAGGTCTGCCACCAAATATTCAGACTTGCACAGGTTCATTCTGCACAATGCATAGTTCTCATGTATCTGCAGGCCACACAGGAAGGTGCATGTGAAGTCGGGCAGTGTGTCGAAAAAACGTGAACACCACAGCAGTTCTGAGCACTCGAGCAGTGGAAACAAGACGACTTCCGGGAGTGATGTACCTGGCGATAAGCAGGAGACAGATTTCAGCACAGCCACGAAAAAGGACACATTGGCCGGAAAAGAGCAGGGGGAAAGGGAAAGACAAGTGAGTTGAACAAAAGTTACGAGAAAGGACAATTTGTGTCGTTGGGCCTCGCGGCTGAGAGTGGTCTCTTCAGATGTTTTACGCATTCTGGAGCGACTTTGGCTTCTTTGTCCCAACAGAGCTTAACTGTTAGCACGGAACGAAAGACAGCAGCTGCTTCCCGTCCCGGCAGCTCCTCTTCTTCCAGCAGCACTCTGGTGACGGCGTCAGGCTCACTTCAGGTTCCTCCACAACTCGTTTGTGGTTCCAAACAATTTTCGCGTCTGTCCACTTGTCTCCCACAGTCCCAACGACAAAATTGAAATGTTGCATTTTCCCTTCAGCAATGGCAGCAGCCAATGTCTGGGTTTTCTGATGACAACGGTTCTGGTCACGTTGCCACAGAAGCGCAAATGATTCCGGAGTCTCAGGAATCTATTCACCTCCTGATGACACAACCCGAACACCAGTCGGCAGTTTCAGTTTCTCAGGAAGGAACTTCCCGTCTTCGCTTGGCCGAAATCAAACAGGTTTCTTGCGCCTTCCTCACAACATTCACAATATATCGTTGCGTCTTCGTTGGGCGGGCGCAAGTAGTTTCTTGGCTCGGATAGAGGCCAACAAGAATCCAGTCTGGCAGCTGGAGGGACCCACATAACCTAGCCATCACCACGCATCATATCACATCACATAACTTCTCAACATCACTCACAACCGTCATCAACCCATTGCCATCACATTGCCAATCCATCACCATCACATCCACAATCATCACCACCCCTATGGGACGGTGTGGTGGTTGTCACCCATCACCATCACCAAAAGAAGAAGTGGGGGAAGTATGGTGCACTTCTGAAGAGAAACCCGGCACGGACATCAAAAATAGAGGCCTCTGTCACTGGAACCAGGTGACCTACTGTGTGGGTTGAACATGTTTCGTTTTCAGTCCGACCGTCAAGACGTGATGGCACCCGAAGTTCAGAGAGCATCCGAAGTCCGACGGCCCGAAGGTGGTGAGTTTTTGTCGTGAAACTTGGTCAGTTGGGAGACTGGTCAAAGTAATGTTCACAAGCAGACAACAGACAGTTCGTTAAACAAAACGCACATTTCAGGCGAAGAAGAACACGAAGAAGATGATGAAGAGGTGACCGTCATCCCATCAACCCTGGAGGATGACTCGGCCAGAGAGTCACAGCTTGATCTTCGCGTCTCGCAGTCACAACTCAGCGGGACACAGCAGGCTGGGGGAAACTCACTGAGTGTCAGTCTGCCAGAATCTCAGTTTGAAGGTACATCCGGTGGAGTGCAATGTTTGACCCATTTGCCACTCGAATTGTTCGCAACAGTTGAGGTCATCAAAAGCGTCGGTGCATCCACTTGTCTTTCAGAATCTCGTCCTGGTCGGAGCACGCGAGCGTCTCAGCGAGGTTCTCGACAGAAATCTCGACCTGTTGGTGTTTCTCAGGAAACTTCTCACAGAACGACGTCACCAGCGAGGAAAAGGTGCAGTGCTTCAGTTTGAGTGGAAGATCTCTTTTTATTTGGGGTTTCGGGTATCATGGGAGATGTTACAGTGTGCTGTTCTTCGTTACAAGTCAACACATTCTGTCTCTCACACAATTGTTTGTGCACATGCTTGCCCAATGGGATTGCCAGCTGCACCGTTGCGACTTTTGCCACAAAGGAGCATGTGGATTTTATTGTGATGAATATGAAATTGACAAGAAACAGACATAATTTTAAATGCAAATCTACACTTTGTACAGGTCAAGGGCAGATGCTTCCGCGACGGACACACAGGAATCGCAGGAATCTTCTGGTGGGTTTGGTCTGCGTTTCGCTTTCCATAGTAAGTCTGAACGAGAGCCAAGTGTGTGAAAGATTCTCGTTGTATGATTGGGTAATTTGAGACATTTGTGGATGCAGGCGTGAACCCCAAACTTGCCTTGGGAAGACTTGGAAAATATTCACAAGGAAAATTTGATGCCTTGATCGTGCGAAAGAACGGTATTTTTTGTCAGAAAAGGGCGCCTGGTTTGCCCACACATTTGTGTCTTGCCCACGTTTGTTTGTCACCCCAAATGAAAAAGTTGAAAGTTGGAAGACATTGCAGAACCTTTCGCAGACGCGCCTCAGGTCCAAGAGGAGTCAGACGGAATGTTTACAGAAAGTCCAGAGAAAGGTTCTCACAAGTTCGAACAGAAAGAGGATTCTGTTCCTGGACAAACCAGCGGAAGGTTTGTACGAAGAGTCGACAAAAATGAAAGAAAAGTTCCCCACTGTGAATTTTTATGGTTGAAAATGTGTTTCCACAAAATTTGCAGTGAGGACCCGTTCAAGTTTTCCGAAGATCACGCATCAAAGATCCCGGAATCGCGGGAAATGGTTCAGCACGAACGTTCGAGGGACAGTGCTGATTCCAACAAGAAGTCCGGTGCCTCAGCTGAAGAAAATGAGGATGAGGTGAGTGCCACGTTGTCAGTCGCGGTTGAATTCCAGCTCACGTTGGAAAGCTTCAGGCGAAAGCCACCATCCCGGAAAATATCACATGTTTCCAAAGTTCTCCGGAAAAGATTTTGGACAGAAACCTGCTCAACTGAAACATTTCTTGGATGCATAAATCTCTACGGCCCTGACTTCCTCCTCCCACGGCAAAGAAGTTGGTTGCAACTCACGCTTGAAACACTCATTGGAATCACAGGTCTTCAACATGTCGGTGTTCTTGTTTCTTCCTTGTGAAGGACTCCGATGTTGTTCTCACGAGGAAACGAAGAAGAGCGAAACGGTTGGAAGACGAGTACGATAAAGGGTCTGAAGAAGAGGAACGTTTGGAGTCTTCCATCATCGAGGCCACGAACGACGCTATGACTGTCGAAAGTGATGATTCTCTTGACGGAGACAATGCTTCCAGACAGAAATCTCGACCTGTAGTACATGATGATGCTGTTTCAATTCTGTCAGTGGTGGCCACTGAAGGTCCTGTAAGTCCACAACCCAGTGTGGCCAGTTCTCAGGGTTTTGGCTTGTCGAGCGGAAACAAAAATCCTGGGAGTGATCGCAGTGAGATCGAGGCTGCAGATTCTGCTGATGGCGGCGGAAAGGCTCGTGGTGACGCAGATAGAGATGAGCAAGAGATGGACCTGGAGAAAAGGGATGATGACGATGATCCGGACGTGATTCCCCCGTCTGACGACGGAGCGAAGTCCTCATTCTCGCGCCGTCGCGGTGCAATTCCCGTCCGGACGTCGAAACCGACGATGGAGGACGAGGACGACTTGTCGCAGTCGCAGAAGGAGCTGGACAGCATGGAGGAGTTCCGGAGAGGGTTGGAAGCCAGGAAGACACCGGGCGCAAGCATTGAGGTAAAGACAGTGGTGCTTTTCGGCACTTCTTGTTTTGCACTTTTCTGGAAAGCAAAAATCATTTATGCTGGTCAGCAGGGTGGTTTGCCATCGCGTCTGTGGTGGTGGACAGTCTTCTCAAGGAAGGGGCACAATGATACTCTTGTGTCGGCCCCTGAAAGATCCAAAACATTTCGGCTTGAAACCCCCATGGGCAAAGGGCAAACAGCAAAGGGAATCTTTGCTTCAGTAACAAAGTGTTCAAGAATCCGAATAGTATCTCCACCTGATCTCCCGCCGTCTGCTGTGTTGGCTTTTTTGTGTTGGGGGAAAAGTGTCGGACTTTCCAACCAGAACCGCCGCCGCCGAGGACTCGCAAACTAAAGTTGGTCAGGGTTATTCCTGTTTTGGGTCCAAAGGAAAGAGCATTTTTGGACACGCGTCTCTCTTGATTGCTGTGTGTTCTTTTGTCAGAATCCAATGACCAGCAGTCAGGTGGATGAAGCAGGACGGAGGAACACGGGCTCGCCATCCCCGCCAGCATCAGGGAATCGCAGCAGCGACCACCCGTTCAACGCCGACACACAGCCCGTCGACGAGCAGTCTCCCTTCCCCGGTCACACTCCACATCCACGACATGTGAAATACCTGGTCAGTTGGTATTTCGTTGGACGCATCACAAAAATCCAACATAACAAGAATGGAGAAAGTCGAAATGGTACGGTGCCCACACACGAGACCGGCATTCATCTGTGGTTTCCGCAACACCACAGCGGGTCAGTGGGTTCAAACGAAAAAGCAGAGTACTCGGGTTCTGACAACCACTAGGAAGAAACCTTCAGGGCAAAAAAGAATCAAATTTTTCGAAAATTTGGGGAAAGTAAGAGAAGTGCTGGAAAAATTAGTTCTTTTGGGAAAAATAGTTTTGCAGGTTCAACTGTTGTGCAGAAGACATCGATCCCTCGCACTGGCAACACGTCGCCTGAACCAAAAGACGCAACGGTTCTCAGTTGCCTTTCCCATTTGGAGACGGTAAAGCCAGTCTGAACAATGGCCAATATGAAGGTGTGCTTTCAGGATCGGCAGGATTCTGGATCGAGTGGAACAGGGTCGATTGGAAGTCCACCGCAAAACATCTTGATCACCACAAGAACAACGGTCCTGGTCAAACGTGTCACCACGACAACGTTGGAATTCAGAGGAAACCGTTTGCTCCGCTCGAAGACAACATTAGACGTGAGCACCGTGCGATTTTGTGTTGGATCACGGTGACTAAATGTTTCAGACTGAATGTTTTTTGACACGTGAGACACATCACCCCTGAACTCAGCCTTGAGTTTTGCACGTTTCATTGAAACTAGTTCCCCTTCACAGCCGGATGTGGTGGTGGAGCAGGACGAGCAGCAGATCCGGGAGCTGCTCATGCGGCCGTCGCCGTCGCGCTCCGTGGGCGGTGAGCTGAGCTCGGGAGACCTCGCAGACGTCAGTAGCTCCCTGTCCAAGTCCAGCCACAGCAAGAGCAGCAGCAGCCCCAACACCAGCTCGTCGTCCTCGGTCAGAATTGAAGCTATCTGCTTCACTGAACTCTCCGTAAAATGATTTAGTTGTCACAGTGGTTCATGTGTCGCTTAAAATAATGCTGAAGTGCGGCGTTACGTTTCTTTCTGTCCGGTCTTTGCAGGTTCCAGGAATGACGTCACGGTCCAGCAGGGAGTCGACAGGTTCTCAAGGTGCGGCTGGCGGGGCTCGACTGGTGTCCCCGAACTCGCAGAGTCAACGCGAAAAGCTGTCCAGCTCCAGCAGCTTCGAGAAGAAACCGACGCCTCTGAGACCAAGAAGTATCCTGAAAAAGAAGCGGTCCACTCCGGATTCCCAGGCACGCAAATCTAAGAAATCAACGCAAGAGGCTGCTAAGCCAGGTCGGCCACGCGAAGAAGAGTCAACCGCTGCCAAACCTGCTCAAGCACCGGTGGACACATCCGCTGAGTTGTTTGGTACTTTGCCAGAGACAGTGGCGCAGACTGCAGAAGCTAATTCGACGAAGCCAGAAGAGGAACGCAGAGAGACTGAGGACAAGAGAAGATCGTCATCTCTGTTCAGCAGCGAAGCCGCAGACGAGAAGCGGCGCTCGTCCTCGCTGTTCAGTGACATTGCGGACGCGCGGCGGATCAGCGACTCCTCGGCCTTCAGTCTCCCCTGCGCTCAGCCGCGCAGACCGCCCCGATCCTCCGATGAATCGACCAGCCGTCGCTCCAGTTCCCTCCTCAACACGTCCAACTTGGAGCCGATTCCGGACCCGTCTGGTCCCCGCAGGAGTTCGTCTCTGGAGCCACGTCGATCGTCATCATCCCTGTTCTCGATGCCTATGAGCGAAGAGGACGCAGCGGAGAGACTCGTTGAGGCGGTAGAGCCCGCCATGGCGACCAGCTCCGCGCTGCAGCCCGTCGAGCAGTCACCGGCCACTCCGGCCGAGGACTCGCAGAACGTCACGGTGGTGGCGGCGAAACGCAAACCAGATGAATCACCGGAAGTCGTCAAGAAGCAGTCCAGAAAAAGGCTGCGACTGCAATCGAGTCCACTACCCCCTGACGCGGAGTTCGCCGTGCCGGTGGCTCGGGCTCCCATCAGAACCTCGTCGGAAAGCAAGAGTTCGAGCAGCCTCGCTGCGTCCGCGTCGCTTTTTTCGAGCTCCGAGCATCCCAGCGTTGAAGAGCTGACGGAGCATGAGCAGGAGTCGGGGAACCCGGGCGACAGGGCAGCAGCAGCGGAAGAGCAGCCGCCGTCAGATGAGCAGGATGTGATTCCGAGCAGCGTCCCGGCCACACTGACCAGGACGCCGCGGCGCGGCAGAGGCAAGAAGCCCAGTGGAGGCGGATCAACCAGAAAAACTGGTGAGTCGTGGATCTAAATGGACAAAGCGTGCAAATAGATTTTTTAAAAAGCCAACAAGCTGTGCATTCCTGCATGAACAGAAAAATTTCCCAGGTCTGTGTGAGATTTGTGTGCGTGCGTGACGTTCGTCTGTGTGTGTTGTTGCTCAAAATTTCAAATGTCAAAAATGTTTGCACTCATCCCACACACAAACTTGTTTTTCAATTTCCTCCTTTTTTCTCAGCTGACGAAACGTTGCAGGAAGTTTACAAACTGCAGAGCGCGTGTGTCCGGACTTGTTGGGGTGTTTTGGGGAAACGAAGATGTCTTGGTTATCCATCTCTCAACGCATTTCTGATTTCAGGTCGAAGTACACCGGTTCCCAGAGAACAAAAACCGATAGCCGAAACTAGCACTGCTCCAGTTGCGACAACCACTGCAAGGTAATGACTGCGTGAACGAAACCACATTGCATGAACGCACGTGTGGATCTTTGTTTTGTTTTTTTCGAAGGTTTTTTTTTCGCACTGGCAGCCGGTCACGCAATGCGTTTCAAATTGAGGATGGCAGGCACCCAATGTGCGTTGCTGTTTCTCCTGCAAACGAAGATTGTGGATGGTGGTGTGTGTGCCCCTGTCGTTTTTGATATCCATGAGGCTCTCCTGACTCTGTCATATGCACACTGGAGGATGGGAGAAGTCTGAAAATAAGGGATTGTCCGTCAACTTGGGACACGCACCCTGAAAAAGACTGAACTGCGAATGTATTTTCTCGACAGATCAGCCCAGACAGATGTTGGCGGTCTGTTCAAACCACAAGATGACTGCACTCTCAATCCTGGTGAGGGGAAATCGAAGGCAAAAATCATTGTTCTTGGAATGATTTCCAGTCTTGCTGTGAAGAAAACTTTAATCTGTGCATTCTGTTTTTCAAAGACTGGCATCGAACACCGTGAATATTCCAGGTACAGCAGTTTACGCCAAGTGGAACGACCGCTGCCTGTATCCAGGCTCTGTGCAGAAAAGAGAAGGGCAGCGCTACCTTGTCAAGTTCGAAGACGGGGGTTCGCTGAAAGTTCGCGTTGACGACATCGTGGTGTGCAACCTTCTGCCTGTTGGCTTCGATGTCATGGCGCAAGATGGGGACGGTTTTTTTGTGAAGGCTGTTGTTGTTGGAACCACGGAGGCAGGGTATGACGTGGAACTCGGGAAGGAAAACGTGAGGTGAGACACGGATGCGGTGTGGAAAATTTTGTCTGTTGCGATCGTTTTATTTTTGAATATGTTCTTTGTTACATGTTCGTGATGTTGCAAGGTTTGCCTTGTTTTGCAGACTGGAGAGACATCAGGTGATACTCGGTGTGAAGGCGACACAGGAACTGCTCTCGACCGTTCCGGTGAGGCGGCCAACTGAGGCCGAGATGAGCACCCCGTCCACGCCCCTGCCCACTGACAGCCGCAATGCAACACCCCGAAGTGTTACAACTCCGGCTGAAGTTACAACGCCGTCCAGTGCCAGGGGCAGCAGAGTGACCAGAGCGGCTTCAGCGGTGAAGGATCCGGTCAAGGAGAGGTAAGCACAATCGCAATTGTTGTCAAGCTTTCGACACAGTGGGAAAGTGCTTCAAACACTTTGCTCGCTTTTGGCCAGGTTACTCAAGGTCAAAGGTGATGGTCAATCTGGATCTGGCAGCCGACCAAGTACTCCTCGAAGGGCAGAGACTCCGTCCATGATCAGTGCTACCACGGCGAGTGACACGAAGTCCAAAGAGTCTTCTCGACTCGAAGCCTCGTTCACCACAAGGTATGGCGCATCTAAACTACAGGCTGTTCTGTGCTTGAATATTGCAGGGAAGCTTTACATCAATTACTCAACCGAATGTTCAGGACGGTTGACGATTTGTTTTGATTTGATGGTTGTTCGAACAGCCCGGAGATCTCGGCCATCGAGGGTACAAGTCAAGGACAGGAGCAGTTCATGTCGACTCCCAACACAACTGGCGGCGTGGCGATTGGTTAGTCTTGAAAACAGCGTCGCACCCCACAACTGTTTCGAGTTGTTGTTCGCTGCTTGATTACAAATGAAAAACTGAGCAAGCAGGAACAGTGTTTAAAGATCTGTGCACACTATTTCAGGTACGTCAGTGCTCGCGTTGTGGAAAGACAAGCACTTTTATCCGGGACACATTGCTTCGGAGGAAGATGGCGGAAAGTTTTGTGTCAACTTTGAGGATGACACGACAGGAATTTGCAAAGATTCGGAAGTAATCCCATGCGACCTTCTGAGCGACGGACAGGAAGTGTTCGCCAAGGACGACGGCGACTCGTACCTCGCCATCGTCGTCAGGAGCGACACGCGGGAAGGCAGCTACGTGGTGCGGTACAGTCACAACGGGAAGGAGAAGAAGTGAGCTCTTTGCACGTGCCAACTGTTCAAACGTCAGCGCGAGTATTATTATCGCCACAGCCAATCCCGGATCTGCAAGACAGGACGGACTACATTGCTTGTGTTTCCAGGGTGAAGAGAGCAGATGTGAGCGTCAACCAGGAGCAGGCGTCCAGCCTCGCGCGTCTCGGCTCCGACCCCTCGACTCCATCAGTGAGCGCCGGCGACGTCAGCCTCGGTAGGAGCTCGTCAGGAGTTTCTCTACCACAATGATTGTGCTTCTCACTGTTGTTTCTCTGCTCGATGATGATTTTCAACAGATAACCTGATGGAAGGGAAGCGGTCTCGTCGCGGCACGCCCAGCACCGGGGCCAGAACGCCAGGAGGGACTCCCTCGAGGAAAAGAGGAAAGGCGGAGCTCAGGTCGTCCAGCAAGAGAGATCCGAGGTGCCTGAACATCCAGCGACTTCCTTCTTGTATTTGCTGTTCGAATCGGTGCAAAAAAGACAACATTTTGTTTTCAGGAGAGGCCCAGAAATCAAAAGTTCTTCCAAGCGGAAATTGGTAGGTCCACAGGCCACCAGCACTCCGACTCCAAAGAGGACAAAGGACGAACTCGTGGAAGGTGAGGGTTTTTTGTGCTGAAACTTTGGCACGTGAGTGTGACGAAACATGAGAACAACGCCTTTTTTGTTCCTTCTGTTGCGATTTTGTAGAAGCCGCATCGGGATCGGTGCCTATTTTTGAGTCTCCACAGGCAGTGCGCAAATCAGCAAAGAAATCCAAGTCAGGTTGGACATTGTCTTTTGTCACAGTTTGTTGTCATGTCATTTCTGGTTGAGACGTTTTCCTGAAATGTGTTATAATTTCTGTTTTGACCCCCTCCCCCGACAGCCTTGTTTCAAGGTGACGTGAAAGGTCCCCTTCCTCCGCCGGGTCTGTTCGAGGACAAGGTGTTTATGCTGACCCACGTGGAGCGGTCTGTGGAGGACAAGGCGCTGGACCGATATCTGCGTCGACGCACCAGCTCCTCCGACCTGACGACGTCCGGTGATGACAACGAAGAAGGTGCCACGCTGTTTTTCACCTGGGACTTTTCACTGAAAATAATCTGTTTCCTGTACCTTCGCAGACGCTTGTGAAAGCTCTTCACTTCGTGGTTGATGTTTGCAGAAGATGCTGTGCCGTTCGACGCGAGCCATATCGTTCGGCAGATCGAGGCGGGAGGTGGAACCGTTTTGCGCGAGTTTGACCTGCAGAAGGTACAAGCTGCTGAAAAGGGTTGCAGCGTGCAAAAGATACCGTACTCACCCATGGGCAATGTGCACTTGTTTTGTATCGACAATTGCATCACAAGAACGGGTGCGCATTGTGAGTTTGCAATTGTCCGAAAACGAAAGTAAATTTCGGAGTGTTCTTACTTAAATGCGCACTTACCGTGGGTGGTTTCGGTGCACTGAATTTGGCTGGAATGGAAATGCTGTCACAGGCAAACCGTCGCCAAGACGTTTGCGAGGACTTGACGACAACGCACATCAAAAAAACAACAAAACCAGGTCTTGTGTCGTGTGTTCCAAACAACAAAACACGGAGGTCCATGCACAGTTGCGGGGGGGGGGGGGGGGCTTGCAAACACAGAATTATTGTTCTCGCTCACATGCTCCAGATGTGTTTTGTAGGTCGAGGACAGTGACTGCTACTTGATATCCGACCATTGCCACAGGACAATGAAGTACCTCCACTGCCTGGCGTTACCTGTTCCTTGTGTCTCTCATGTGTGGATTCGAGATTCGTGCAAAATGGTTCGTTGAAATAGACAGTTGCTTTTTCACAACGGTTCAGTGCAATGGACGTGTGTTTGTTTCAAGACTGACATGTCTTGCAGAAAAAGCTGGCGGATATCACTTCATACATGTTGCCGGCTGGGTATGACATAGAAAACGACCGCATAATCGAGTGGTAAGTGCACCTACTCACAGACACACTCGGGAAATTACAGATGACTCCGTCAATGGGTTCACGCCTTCCAGAGCATACAGAACCCTTGTCTTTCCTGAGCGGTCCCATCACACATCCTTTTCATGTGCAGGTCTGGCAGGGGCAGTCCTCTACGGGGACTGTGCATTTTAGTGATGCATCCAAACCAGGAGTTCGTCCGAGAATGGAGGTCTGTATTTGAAGCGGCCGGTTGCATGTCCATGAGCAGACTTCCAACAGAACCAGGTGAGCATTGTGAACTGGCTGCACCTCACGTGGTACAGAGCGATCTGTAAAAGTTTTTCCGATTATGTTTGAAGGGGGTATTGGCTGTGGGTGGGTGGGGCAGGGATAGGAGACAAAACGCCACACAAGTTTGAGACTCTGGGAAAGTTTTGTGTCCAGCAGCGCCCAAAAATTGTGTGTCCAGCTGCAAGCGCCAAAGTGCAATGAAGTAGCGGCCTGTTCAGTGCTTTTCCGGCATTCTTGTTCCCTGTTCTCTTGTTCCCTGTGTTGACTTGTTGTGATAGCTCCAAACCTACAAAACACAACAAGATGCATGTTCCGTCTCTGTTTCAGACAAAAATCACATCGTTGTGTCCAAACCAGGGATACAGACATCGGTGCTGCAGCGGGCACAGCAGCTCGGAATTCCCGTGGTCTCCACCGAGTGGGTCATTCAGTGTTTGATCCGGGGCACCAGGGTTGACCCAGACGCACACCCAAAGTACAAGCACGACTTCGCCCAGAATGAGTGAGTTTTGTAACAATTCACTTGTCAGGGTCAACAAGTCAGGGTCACGCACTAAGAGGACAGGCACGATCAGATGTTGTGGAGCATATTTTGCTCCAGCAGATGGTAGGCAGCAGCCATGTGCAAGAACACGAGAGACTGAAGTGGCTCGCAGTGGAGAGAGAACTTGATTCGTGCTTTGCGAGAACACATGTCCAGAAACATGGAAAATGGCCGTGCGCACAGCTGCACATCGAAGTTTTAATTTTGAGCCTGAATTGAGTGAACATTTTAATTGCCAATTTTAGACTCGAAAGGAGTCGACACGCAGCAGGCAATCTTAATTAATTCTTTTCACAACCCAATACACAAGTAGTTTTAAGTAGCGGTAGTAGTCCTTCGGCAGGCCTGTGCAGGTCCAAAAATTTGGGAAGAAAAAGCCGTCCAAATGTGTGCCGTACCGTTCAGTGTTGAATGATTCCGTGAATCGCTGTCTGTGGGGCGGTGTTTTGGTGAGACTGCTCATCGATTTTAGAGTGTGTTTGTACTCTGGAACAAATGCGTTTTTATCCTGACAGCGATGTGGCTTTGAAGGACGAACTGTTCCTTCGGTACAAAACCGAGCAGTTCTTTGCGGTTGGGTTGGACTGTGTTCACTGCCGTATCTTAATTTCGAGTCTTTTTGTGAAATATTGGTTGACGGTCAATAAAATACACATTGTGTGTGCATGTTTACCAAACCTCAGTTCCTCGTTGTTCTGAGCCAAAGCGGCGACACTGATTCGTTTCGGTCTCTACGGTAGGGCTGACCAATCAGGTTTATTTGACATAATGTAAACATCAAAGCAAAATGTTCGTCCTTGTAATGTGATAGACAAGAGGAAACCTCGCCTTTGCAGAGACATATTTATTTCAGTAACCCTCGGAAGGTGAATATCAGGTGTACCTGAGGAAGAACACAGACCACTGTGTTCAATAATTGATACTCGGGTTCATCGATGTTTCCTTTGCTACGTTGACAGTGTCGTGTTGGGCGAACTTTCTATGTGGGGCGATTTTGTCAGGAAGGCACGTCGTCAGGAGCAACCTTTGTTCTCAACACGCAGGAGATTTGAAACAAGTGATCTCCGATTGTCAGTCAAATGGTTTGACACTTTGCACTTTTGGTTGCCCTGAATTTTGCCTTGCGACAGGCAACCAACAGAAAACAGGAGATGAATTCAATCCTCTGGTTCGCCTCGGATTCATTGATCTCCTGTTGTCAGTTGTTTACCTATTACGTATGTTCAACGTTCATCAACATCCAGATGTTTTCTGTCTGGACAGGAGCGGCCACCGGCCCTCACGAACATACCTCTGGTAGTTTTCAGTGGCTGAAACAGGTCTTTCGAGTTGTGGGAACGAACAAGGAGTGTTAAAATTATGTCCGTGTTGAGCTGTTGATGCCTATGTATGTGACACAGAAGTCTTGGCAATGACGTGAATGCGACACAGAAGTTTCAGCAACGATAGTGCTGTTCTGCCAGTTTTCGTATTGTTGAGCGTTGAGAAAGAGCCGCATCTGCTTCCGACTGCTGCTCGACGTGAAGGCAGTGTTTCAGTTACTGTTGGGGAAATGTCAGGGACGCACGCACGATTGCGTTCTTCTTTCCGGGTTAGAAAAAAAACTACAGCAAACGATCCAAGGACACCCGGGTCCCCACGTCCCTCAAACATTCACGTCACAGAGCGGTGGCTCCGCGCGCGCTTGTGAAGAACAACTTCTTCATTGGATTCTGGAAACGAAACGTTCTCCTGCAACAGCTTTAAGTGGTACCTTCAATTGGATGTGTAATTTGCTTTCTTTGCTTTGTTGATGATGCACGTCACTAAAGACGTTTCCCAGTCGTGAACAATTTCGAGAGAAGTGTGTGAAGCCAAGTGAGTTGGCCAAATCCAACATCGCTGCTGCATCGTATCCATGCATGGTGGAGTAGAGCGACGCGAGATTGTTTACGCCCGGAGTCTTGAGCTGACGGTATGAACAATTCGACGGAGATTCCTTTCCAGGTATTTGAACACGATTCTTTTTTCTATCAGATTCAAGGGAATCGTAGCAACTGCTCCAAAAAGCAACAGGTGTCACACCAACAATCCAAAACATCGTGCCTTGTTTCAAAAAAAAACTTGTTTTCGTCCTCTGCTTGCGTTTCATCCCAATTTTAAAGAAATCGAACGTTGTTTTGTGTATTTCACTTTGCCTTTTGTTTGCATTTGAAATCTTTCAGGTCGCAACAACCCAGGCAATTGATATCCTGTCTCTCCCGAAAGACCCACCGAACGATGCGATATGGATCCTGACGAGTACGTTTATCATCTTCACCATGCAGTCAGGTGAGTGTGCTCTTTGAAGTAGACAGCAGACAAGACCTTGCGTTTGTGGATGACAGCTTGATTGCAAAATTCATCTGCGCTTAAAGCATGGAGGGGTCCACCTTTGATCTCGGATAAGTCTCAAAATTGCACAAACGGCCCTCTTGAGCCAATGTGGAGAAGCGGAACATGTTCCAGTGGCAACTTGCAACCTGCAGAAACCCGCCAGAATTTGGTGTGGAACCAGGCAGGGAAGTGTAGAGAGATTCGTGAAGCTGTTTTCGCATAAAACGAAAAATGAGCAAACAACGAGACGTGCACCCGGTGTCATGTATTTTGGACGATGTCGTCCAAAATGCCTGGGAAATTTTGACTACCCTCAATTGTTACTCAGAAGGTAGCCAAAAAATACCTACTATATTAGGTATTTTGACAACCTCTCACTGTGGTCGTCAACAATCACTGCTCGTCAAAATTGCCTGTCACACCGGAAACAAAGTAGGGTTTCCTGGTTTCCTCATTTCCCATTAGCCACCTTGTAATGATGAAAGGTCCTCCTCCCCACTGTAACAAACCTCTGCTTGCCAAGTAGGTCCCACGCTGTGACCTATACACTCGTACGTACCACAATGTGCCAAGTGCTGTTGGGAGCAGGACCTGCCTCCTATCTGCGGGTCTGGAGGTCCAACCCTGGGGACCCACCTGCAACTCCTTGAGGACACACCTGCCAGGCAAGTGACGCGCCTGCGTTCAAATCTCTTGTATTTCCTGGTTTGGCTTCCTTTCTCATCAGTCTCAGCGAGTACTTCAGAACTGCGTGTGGGATTCATAAGAACAAGGGTTTTGTTCTTTGTCCTCCGAAGGGTCTAAGAGGGAGATTGATGAGAACTGGATCAACAATTCCACTCTTGAGCTTCTCGAACGGGACATTTTGTGACTGTAGAAACGAGGAAAGGAAATTTGCCATTTGGGCGCAGCGCCTGAACTTTCGGGCCCTCATGATCAACTAGAGACCCCTGTCACAATCTCCAGAATGATCAGTTTCCAGCTTCTGTGAAAGTGATTCCAGACAAGAGAATTGTTCTGATTACTTCACAAAGTCAAAAAGGAATTTTGGAATTTTAGAACATCCGTCGCCTGTCTGGTTGATTTCCCGGTTGTCTGAGTCTTGCGGACACACCACAGCAATGCAAGTGTTCACGCGTGGGGCAGTGTTCAGTCAGAACATTCTGACATCGAACACAAGCTGGTTCGGTTCACTCCCGTGACCGAGAGATTCAGATCTTGGTGCGACTGAAGCCAGGCTGAGATAATTGAGAGTTTCAGCACGGCGTTCCGTAGCCAAAAAACGTACACGTAGCACGTAGCCTGTGGATGCAACTCCCCTGTTATGGAAGGGTTCACAATCATTTTTGTAAACAATTCTAGACTCAGACTTGATGTATTGCTCCACATATATTGACATGGCATAAAGTTATATTAGAGCTTAGAAACCCCAGATTTATGACAGAAATAGTATTTATTTTGTCTCTTTTAAAAATGTGGACTCTTCCAAAATAGGGGAGTTGTATCAACAAGCTACGTGCTACGTGTATGTGTTACGTCTACGGAGCATTTTGCTGAAACTCTCAAATGGGAACTTCAAACTCAAATGTAAGAAGTAAACAGGATTGCTGTGCCCGAAATTTGTGGGCGTTGCACTGCAAAACCTTCATTGTGAACAAGTAAATATCGATGCCTTCCATCCGTGAAGAAAGCTCTCTGCAGCTTTGATTTTTTATCGTACAAGCTGAACAAAACACTCTTGAACGAAGGTTGGCCTAGGCGCCTCGTTGAGTTGGAACACAGACACCTGCCTGAACTCTCATCTGTCTGCCACTTCTGGTACTCAGTCTGGTCTGACCAGAAGCATGCACCACCTGGTTGCAAGAGAGATTGCTGCATTCATGCAGCAAAACCAGTATTTCCATTTGCATGATTACTGGAGAAACGCAGACAAAGTGGGTTCGGAAAATGGCGAAAGATCCAGACTGCATTGTTACGAACGACGGAAAAAGAAACAGCGTAAGGCAACCCCAGGTGCGATGTCCCAGGGGTTTGGCATTCAATGACCGGGATGTGTGAATTGTCAGCTTGTCATCCAAGTTGAAATACCAGAAACACAGTACAGTATGGCTGGGATATTAGGGCAGTAGATCTGAGCAATCGAGTTGTCTAGCATTGGTCATGTCCGGTGTGATGTGATGCAACACCCATGGGACATGGGACCTCTGAGCTGAGATGCTGTTTTTGCCGTGTGTGGCTGAAGATGAAAGGAATTATGGTTGTCTGGCATTGGTACTGCAAGGTACAACGTGATGGGACACGAAAAAAGCTGGGTACAGCTGGGATATAATGGCAAAATTTAGATTGCCGGTACGTATACGTACCTCGTACCACACAAGCTGTCGTGCTTTTGTTCAAGCACATCATCAAGGAAAGGTTTTCTTCAGGAAACATATTGGGACTTTGACCAAGAAAAACAGAAAACCAGTTGGACAGGTGTGCAGTTTCCTTTCGAGTGACAACCGTTTTGGAATGACAGAACAGCTTCGGCGCAGCCAGCAGTCTGGATGTGTCAAACGAGCTCTTGAGCAGAAGCGTGCCCCATGCAGAGCGGACTGCTCGCCACAGCGCAACCAAGAGGATGTGGATATGATTTTGGCATCAAGAAATGGACAGCAGTTTCCGTGGCAGCAGCAATGTTTCCTTTGACCTCATTTCTCCTCGTCGTTTGAGAGCCATTTATCAAGCTCCAGGAACCTGAACAAAGGCGACAAGTCATTTTCGACTTGACCTGGGCAAACAATGGAAGTCAGGCAGCAAATCACGGACACGCCAAATGTGACAACGACCGGCCCAAGTGCAACGACCCAGGTTCTCGACCCAACGGACCCAGCCGATGATGCGATATGGATTCTCACAAGCACTTTTATCATATTCACTATGCAATCGGGTAAGTTCACTCCTGTGAATTCCAATGTCACAACATTATCAAGTCTCACCAACTCACGAGAATAACAACACACGGTGCCTGTGTGGCCATCATGGGACTTCCGCATTGGTCAAAAGCACGCCTGTCACCACGGGCCAGCTTCATTCTGGTGCCGTGGTGATCAACGCTTGGTTATGCGTATCCCTGCACACTCAGCTCTGAGATGACAATCACAGTCGCATCAGGCGCAAAGAAACTTGCTGAAAAGTATCAAAGGCCTTCAATCAAACGCAAGATAAAATCCACCGTGGCTTTAACTTATCAATATCAATGCCTTGTCTGCACACGCTCATTAAGGTACAAAGAAATGTCAAGAGATGAAGTTACCTTTGCCATGCACTCATTTTCCCCTCCACAGGAATTCCACTCTTTGGGGCAATACAGATCGCAAAAGGTGGAAAATGTGAGAAAATTGCGGGAAAGGAACTGTGAAAGTGATCTGTAGAGTTTCACGCAGAAGAACATGGCCGGCTGGTGTCATGGCTCTTGAAAAGTTTTCCGGATCAACCACAAGCATTGAGCAAATGCGCAACATTGGCCCGTGCAAAAACTTCAAAAAACTTCATTGATGATCTAAGGGTGTGCACTGTTTGTCCCAGACTCGAAGACTTCCGAACACCAAATGCAATGTCCATCTGGATGAAAGAAGTTTTATGTCATGAATGACACAGGGCCAAATCTTTTTTTACCTTATCGTTGTACTCGTATTTTGCTTGTCCAGGGTTTGGTCTGCTCGAGAGTGGGTCAGTGACGACAAAGAACGAGGTGAACATCATGGTGAAGAACGCAGTGGACGTCATTATTGGCGGCCTGTCCTACTGGGCGTTTGGCTACGCCATCAGGTGAGTTTGAATGTGATCTTCTCTTTGGGGTTCGAATGAGTCTGGAATGCACATTTTTGTTGAACTGCTCTGTCTGTCTGTCTGTCTGTCTGTCTGTCTGTCTGTCTGTCTGTCTGTCTGTCTGTCTGTCTGTCTGTCTGTCTGTCTGTCTGTCTGTCTGTC
>JAAUXT010030869.1_pt1 | contig 26202 bp, 38 predicted proteins | sample 7278171 | NCBI WGS metagenome assembly JAAUXT01 (sample SAMN14350112, study PRJNA611818) | marine sediment metagenome | isolation source: surface marine sediment (1.8m) | place: French Polynesia: Moorea | collected 2018-08
CCAACACCCACCTCCCCGCTTCCGCGACCATCAGGGTTCCCGCCTCGGAACTTCTTGTTTTTTCTGGGTGCATGGTTCCTCACGTTCATTGCAGCGACAGTTCTCGGCTCTTGCGTTGCCTTCCATTCCAATTCCACAAAACTGTTCAGTTATGCTGTGTATGTGCGTGTGTGTGCGTGTGCGTGCATGTGTGTGCGTGCCAGATAGTCGTAGCTGTATGCCAACAGATCTTCTGTTCGCTCACCGTTCAGGGTGCTTCAGAGGTGCCGTTTGGTGGTGATTTTCCGTGCTCTTCGAATGCTCATGAGAGCCGTAACAGACCAGAAAAATTTCGCTTCAGGAAAAGCTTGCAATGTATTGTGAACCACTGTGAGCTGCATGTTGTGATGTTCAACCTGTTCTGTACCCTGTGCCCAGATAAATGTGACTTGTTGTTGTTTTGCCCCACCAGAAAGGCCTCTCCTTGAAACAAGAGTGAAAGGAAAAATGAAGACACATTTCCCAGTGGTTGTGCAAGTTGTGCGGTTTTGTGCCCATTTTATGGGTTTGCTCGCCCAGATACGAATCAGCAGGTTTTCTGTGTTGCCAGTTTATTTTTCAAACTAACGTGTCCAGCTCATTCTTGGAGCTTCAACGTCAGCTCCTTCAAGCAGTTATAGATTGGCATGGCCTTTGCAATCGAGGAGTTGACAGCTTCAGGGTATTCTGACGCACTGGTGTCAGGCAGCGGTGTGGAGGCCAGGAACCCTGAGGACTGCTTCGCCAGAGTGAACGGCTTCAGAACGTTTGAGAACTCTTCCTTCTGGTCTTCAGGGACTGGGGTCCAGTTCACCATTGAATCCTGGAAGTCCATCTCCAGAAGCTCACAAAACTTCCTCAGCACATCCTCTGCAAGAAAAAAATGAGCAACAGTAATGTCTCAAGAGAAATTGGCCACTCAAAGACAATTGTGTGGACGAATGATGCCCTTCGGCTGAGTGAGATGAGAACAGAGACCTGGATTTTCTTGGAGCTGCTGAGCATCTATGATGACAGGCTTGTAGCCCTTCTCCCTCACCACCCAGTTGTACATCCTCTGCAGCTCGTCCCACGAGGCCTCATACAGCTCATCACTGGGAGGTCTGCCCTTCTACTTCCCTGCAAAAGATATAATCACTGCACCGTTCCCACAAAGTACAAATGTGTGCCATTGTGTTGTTCTGTCCTTGATTCAGTGTTGTGATGGATCCAGAATTGAGGTGAGAAGGAGCAAGCTAAAACTTTAAAGCAAATGGCCATGAAGGATGAGAAACTGAATATGCATGCTGTGCCCTGGTTCAGATTCAGTCATCTTCCCCATTCCAAACAGGTGCGGCAGGCACAAAATACTTTTCATGCTGAATGCTTGTTGCACGCGTGCTTCGTTGGGTCCCACCACAGTCCGGAGGTTTCAGGAGACATCCAGACCAAGGTTGGCATGGCAAGCATCCCAACATTTTTGGCAACCGGGGCCCGGGAGCACAGTCACACCCCTGGATCCGTCAGCGAGGACCCCAACTGCCCCAAATCCTTCACCTTCTTTGGCAAACGTGAGGCCCATCTTGGTTCCCAGTACTCTGTACGTGGACGGATCTCCTGGGGTCCCGGATGAGAAACACATGGACGTATTCACGTGGGATGACGTCATCCAGCGTCCCGGCGTCCAGGTGCGTCTTGAAGCGGTACGTCATCTTCTTGGCAAACACCTCCTTGAAACCTGAAAATTGGGCAAATTGGACAAAATCGAAATGGGTCGACGACAGCGTGCAAGAGCCGGGCGTTAGGTGGGTCGAAGTTTGTGTTGAGCTCAGATTTGCTGGGAGTACAGAAAGTACCGCACCTTGATAAGGCAGGTTGAGCTCCCGGTACAGGTCGCTCCAGGCGCACCCCGCCCTGAGCTGCTGCTCCCCTCCCGGGAGGCTCTGCGTCGGCACCTCCCGCTCCGACCCCAGGTAGAACGTCGCGAAGCTCCGCTCGTTCAACAACTGCATGTGAATAACGTATCCAGCGAGTAGGAACCCTGACCTCAAAACATTCGATCCTCTCTGATGTGGAATCAGGCGAGACGAAGTTGGAGTCTGGTTTGCTTTCCTTCTCCTCTGATCCGCTTTTGACCTGCTGAATTTCAGTCACGTGCACAAAAATTGAAATCACCAAATTATCACACACAGAACAATCGTTCCACTTTGACTCGGTGCCATGTGTGCACGTCTTCAGATTTCATTGCAGAGATACACGCACAGATGCACACGCAGGCACACATACACGCACACCGCTCACACACACTCACCTTACAGCAGTCCCTGCTGACCATTGCCCTGTAGAAGGCGGTGCTCAGGGTCCTGGGCATCGCCCACAGCATGATCTGCTTCTGTAGGGCTGATATGTTGTTCAGAATCCTCTTAGAGTCCAAATGGAGCAAATGACTGACCCTCACATGTGTGTTATAGCGGGTTCAAACTGGATACTTTTCACATTGAGTCCTTATCGTTGGTAATTGGCTCGGTCACCATGAAGTGCAACAGGACGCAACGCACGACGCGCCTGGTGTGGAACACGCTTTCCACAGCAGTTGCGTTGAATCTGGAGCCCGCATGCGTGTGTAGCGGTTCTCAGACAATTATCCCTCAGTTGTGCTGATACGAGCGTAATTACAGTATTATTGACATGATGAGGACAGCGCGAAAGCCCTACTCCGCCACAATCCCTTTTCTCTTTCGTGGATTCAGAAATCGGCCGAAGGGGGAACAGTTCATGTCAGAACTTGTTTCCCTCGTGAATTTATTCTCCACTTGATTTGCGAGGATTTCAACTGAGTTCAGAGAGAGACCTGAGGTTTCGTCCCCGGGGGTCCAACTCGTTCCGTCCCAACCAAGCTTTGCTCAGTCGCAAGTGGTCCGGGACCTTTTCGTGAAGACGATATACTTTGTCATTTACTGAAGACTGCACGCAAGTTTGCCATTCCATTTTGCATCCATTTCAAAGTTTTGTTGGATCTACAGAAAAGCAAACATTGTGGGGTGGCTTGGTTTGGGGTGGTGGGGTGTGGGTGTTGGGTGCACATAGAGTGAGGTGGCGGTGTGAGTGGGGGTGTCGGTCTGGTGGTGGTGGGGTGGTGAGTCTGTGTGTGTCGAAGGATGTGTGTGTGCATGTTATCATACAGATCGTGCATGTGTTGGGTCTGCACATATTTTTGTTATATACATCACGGCGCTACACATATCTCATCAAGGGAACAGGAACCCAATCAACGGAGGCTCCTGTTTCATCACGTGGGGCCCGAGTACAGAAGGGTCAGGAACCCCTCACAGAAGGTCTCACATCTCCCACCTCACGAACACTCCACACAACCAAGTCCTCGACGGTCCCGTTCATCACCTCAATCAGCTCAGGCGGAGCCATGGACCTGCATCAACGCTCACACTCACGGAGATATTTTCACAACACAGATTAATCTCTTTTGGGTTACATTGATGTTTGTTTGTATTTGCGACAAGATCTTCATCCAAAGTCAAAACAGGCTCTTCACTCACTTGCACACAGACGCAATGCAGGATGTTATCGAACAAGCACCCGTGCAGCCAGGAGCTTCACTCGCAACGAATAGCCACGTCCTTGAAAAACTGATACACAGGCATCTCCTGCTCCACGGTGTCCTGGATGACCTTTTCGAACCCGTCCCGGGTGACCTTGACGGTGGGCGTGGTCTTGAGGAATCCGGAGGTCTCCTTGGCGAGGCGGAAGGCGTCTCCGATGCGGTTGAACTGGGCCGCGTGGTCGGCCCCGATCGGCGGCCAGTTCACCATGGAGTCCTGGTACTCGAGGCCCACGAGCTCGCAGAAGCGACGCAGCACCCCCTCTGAGTGGAGAAAATCATTCATGACTTTTTTGTACTCTGGCGAAAGGACTCCCCAAAGGAATCTCTTCAGTCACCTGTGGAATCACGTGGATCTGTGCGATCACGACCCCCACGCCCATGCTCAGCTTCTCTTGTTTGTTCAGTTTCCATCGAGTCAATCTCCGGGCTGGTCCAGAAATGTGTGTGTGTGTGTGTGTGTGTGTGCGTGTTTGTCAGTCAGTCAGTCAGTCAGTCAGTCAGTCAGTCTGTCTGTCTGTCTGTCTGTCTGTCTGTCTGTCTGTCTGTCGATCTAGTTTCACCCTTCATGCAGAGTCCTTTACATTCACCCTTCAGTCAGATCGACTGCGTGCACGCTGCTCGCACTTTCCAGATCTCAAGTGCACCTTGCATTACAACTGCTGTTGACTCTCTGTGTGCCTGTCCCACCTGGGTTGTCGAGTAGATCCTCAGCTGCCACGACGGCGGGTTTGTATCCCTTGGTCTCGACCACCCAGTCGTAGATTCGCTTCAGATCGACAAAGGTCGTGTCCGGGAGATCGTCCGCGGGCGGCCGGCCCTTGAAGTCGCCTGGGCGGAAAACACACCAGCGACATAATGCGAGGTTCGCAGTCGAGTCAACGGTCTGAGGTTGCACAATGTTCTTGTGTGTCTGTCAAATATGAAATTGCAGTGCACAGAGGACCTGTCTCCGATTTGGTAGGAATACACGGAGGCGCCACTGAATTTGTGCGTCCCCTGTGTCCGCCCCTGCCTCTCACCGGCACATCGCTTCCCCAGCATCCCAGCCACTTTATCACAATCCCGGCCAGCCGGCCCCCAACCCTCGCCCCGAGCCCATTGGTCTGCCGCACTGGGTCCTCACCTGCCCGCGCCTGCTCCAGCAGCTCAAACCCCATGTCGAGCGTCATCTTGTAGAAGGACGGCACTGAGCGCGCAGGGCTGCGTACGAGGAACGCATGCGCGTAGTCACGTGGGATGACGTCATCCATCGTCCCGGAGTCCAGCTGCGTGTTGAAGCGGTACGCCTGCTCCTTGACGAACACTTCGTCATAACCTGAAGGAACAAGGCATTTGGCATGTAAACACAGAAGAGAGCAGAAAGAACATGTCTATTGCTTCCACTCGTTTGCTGTCAAGATTCCCTTCACGCTTTACAGTTGTGTAAAGTAGTGTGCTGTTCTCATTGTTCAACATCAGCCAAAACTCCCGACTGAGCAGGATACCTGCTGCGCCACCAATCACCCCAGAAAAACAAACATTCGCTGTCGACAGAACCTGACCTGAACACGCGACTTGAACGTGCAATGACATGTTTATTGTGCCCGAGGGATTTGGTCACCCAGTGGTTCTGATCCCAACTTTGCAACCTCAGGTTGGGTCATCCTCACCCTCGAAGGGCTGATCGAGCTCGGTGTGGAAGTCGGTCCAGCGGCTGTTGGGGAGCGGGAGCGCCTCGAGCGGGGGGAAGCCCGGCGGGGGCCGCCCGCCCCCGTACCGCATCGTGATCTGCCGCTCCGGCCCGAAGTAGTACTGCTTAAACGCAGGCTCGTTCAGAATCTGCGGGAAACAAGATTCGTGTCCGCTTCAGCAAAGGTGGATCAGTGGTTTGGTTTGAAGGTCGAGTCCCCCTCCCTCCCCTGCAGAGCCTGGAGTGGATTTGAGCATCTAAAACATTTGACATGGAGCAGCAGAAATCTTTCCTTTGAATCTGTGTGTGGTGATTCGTATTCGGTGAGTTCGAAGTGGGTGGACCAGGTTCAACGTTTCTCACACGGTGATCGTGCACGTGTACGTGCATGGTATTCTCACAGAATCTCTAATTGGCACACTTTTGTTCCAAATTGTGACCAGAGAAACCGAAACATAGGTTTGAAGTGTCGCAGTACGATTGAGAGCACTTGATCCCGCATGCCTGTGTTGTCAGTCTGCACCAACAAATAAAAGAAAGTTATTTTGAGAATCAATTATCAGAGTTGAAAACTCAGTGGTGGATTCAGGAGATGGCCACAGTGCAGATCGTTCCAGAGGACCCAGAATTCGAATCAGAGGGGACGATTGGGGGTCATTTACCTCGGAAACTCCCTGACACTTTGAAAACTAGGCCTTGCACTCAACAGCAGCAGAAACAGACCACCAGAGCTCCTGATTGAGAGGACACAATTTTTTCGGTGCTCATGGGGGTGGCCCCACAGGACCCTTTTGTTCGTCTTTTGATCTGGAGCTCTTTGCAGCGGGTGGTTCAGGGGTCAGTCAGTTTGCTTGCACTGTCCCCTGTTCCCGTTCACCCAGAGAGGATGGCTGTGGTGGTGGCACCAGAGGAGGGACCACCACACACGCACACACACACGCAAACACACGCACACACACACTTACGTTGTCGTTCCGTCTGCTTTCATCGCTCTGCAGAAGGCGGTTGGGATCTGAGTGCTGTTCCAGAGATCTTTGTCTTCTGCATACAGGTACACACACGCACACACACAGACACACAGACTCTCACAGAGAGAGTGAGAGAGAGAGAGAGAGAGAGAGAGACAGAGACAGACAGAGACAGAGACAGAGACAGAGACAGAGTGAGTGAGAGTCGAGCACGAACAAACCTTGCAGCTTTTCCTGCTGCCCATAGCCCTGCAGAAGGCTGTACTGAGACAGCGAGGGACGCTCCACAAGATGATCCTCTTCTGTGCACGTTCACCCGACATTTTTCTGGATCTGCTTCCCTCCTTCCAGTGCTTGTTGTTTGCAATTGCTGCGGTTGTTTTCTAATGTTGCGAACGCTGACGAATCCGTTCACTGTTGCTTGTCCACACCCACTCGGATCAAGACTGTCACTCAATGAAGTTTTCTTTGGATAAAATCACACAACTGATAATTTTCTTTTGATGTCTTATTGATAGATGTATTTGTTTGAGTGCACAAAAATAGAGAGTTAGATCTTCACAGACTCACACTGAGGGTACTATGTGGAACACATGTTTTGGTCTTGAAGCGCAGGTAAAAGCGAACAGTTTCTCGTACTCAGTTCATGCCACTTTTTTCAATCAAAAGAGGTGAGGCACTTGGGCACACCTGAACGCACATGAATTCTGCTTTCTGCCTGTTTTCCACTTCGCAGAACCAAACGATGCCAAACAGAATACGAACATTCCAAATTCCAAATTTCACACTTTTCACACACTCAATACAAACGCCGTTGTTACGCCTGTTCACAGAAATAACCCCGAAGGTTATGTTTGCGGGAACATTTGCGTGCCCTGAAAACCAACAAACTTTTGCAACCAGCCACAAAAGGAAAATACCGTGACAGACTTTGAGTGCGCAATCGGACACGAACAAACCACATGCATCACGAATTTCGAAACAGGTCCTTATTCTGGCGATTGTTCGTTGGACAGACACACGTGCAGGAAAAAAAGGTTGTAGCCCGGCTGAAAAGTACTTGCCCTGAGGAAGACAGATCTATGTCAAAAGTCCGGACAGAGGCAGATTCGGTCAGCTGGACCTCACCAGGAGGGACAGAACACAACGACAGTTTGATGTGTACAGGTTGGGGGGTCCCTGGATTCGATCCTGTCTGGCTGACTCTTGAGTAATTGGAACAACCAATGCTCTGACAGTTCGCAAAGTTCTCAATGATGCCGAAGTGGTGCCAGTGGTGCATCTCATTCTCTGGTCTCTCCGGAGTTCACACCTTGATGGCCAACTCCCTGAAGCGCTGATAAATAGGCGTGTGCATCTGCACCATGGCTGCGATAGCGTCATCATACCCCTCCTGCTCCACCCGAGGCTGCACAGTAGACGAGAAGAACCCAGACGTCTCCCTGGCTTCTTTGAAAGCTCCACCCAGCTCAGCAAACTGGTCCCGCTGCTCCTCAGGGATCGAGGTCCAGTTCACCATGGAGTCTTGGAACTCGAGGTCCAGCAGCTCGCAGAAGCGTTTCAGGACTTTCTCTGCAAACACAAGATGGCAACACGTCACACTTCCGTCACAGGATCTCACTTATCTCAGTTGAGCCGAAGTGTAGAAAGTAAGTGACCAGGTAGGTGTGAAAGAACTGATTCCACACAGACATTTTCAGCACAACAAAGTTTTCGTCCTCTGTCCCAACAGCAAAACTACGACTTCAGATTTTCACACCGCCTTCTGAGACAAGAACATGCAGACCCGTGGTTTGGTTCCTCAACGCACCTGGGTTTTCCAACAGGTTCCCAGCATCCACAACGACAGGTTTGTATTCCTTGGTCTCCACCACCCAGTCGTAGACCTGCTGCAGCTGGACCCACGACGCCTCGGGAACGTCCTCCGAAGGGGCGCGGCCCTTGTAGCTGCCTGTGTAACGAAAAAGGACACTGTGCACTGTGATGACCTGCTTACAACGCGCGCAAATACATATACACAGACACACACAAAGACACACACAGAGACACACACATATATACACACACACAGCATTCTGTGTCTTCTGTTCCTTTCTGCATCAAAACTTTTTTCTTATCGACGTGCTGTCGGTGGTGTGAGACTGGCCTCACTCCACACCTACTTCTTCTATTCATGAGGGAGACAGAGACAGAGACAGAGAGAGAGATCACAGGAAGCTTTGGAAGGAGTTCGTGCTGACCTGCCCTGGCCTTTGCAAGCATGTCGATCCCCATGTTGAGCGTCATCTTGAAGTAACTGGGCACGGTATACTTGGGATCCCTGACAAGAAACGCGTGGAAGTAGTCCTGTGGTATCACGGAATCCATGGTCCCTGACTCCAGGTGGATCTTGAAGCGATATGCCATGTCCTTCAGAAACACCTCATCGTAGCCTGCAAAGGACAAGGAAAGCAAACTGGTATTTTTGTTTCAAACAGAGAAATCTGTTGTTTTTGGAAGGTGAGGACCATTTGACAAAAAAGAAAAGCAAAAATTGTTCGTGGTTGGTGCTGAGAAGCAACCTTAATTTTCTGTGCTTGATGTTGTTTTCTGAAAATGTTTAAAACAGCTTCGCTCACCCTCAAAAGGCTGGTTTATTTCTTCACAAAAGTCTTTCCAGGTGGCATTCGGGATGGGAAGATCCTCAGGGTTGGGGAATCCCGGAGGAATGTCTCCAGAAAATGATATGTTCACTTCCCTCTCCTCTCCGTAATAAAACACCTTGAGGCTGCTTTCATTCAGCACCTGCAGGCAGAAAACGAGCGTGAGTTGTGTGTGTGTGTGTGCGTGTGTGTGCGTGTGTGTGTGTGTTGTGTTTTGTGTGTTGTGTGTGCGTGTTGTGTGTGTTGTGTGTGTGTGTGTCTGCTCCTGTCCACCGATGACGTTCAGCGCTCGGGGGGGGGGGAAGAAGGGTGATGAGGGACAAGTTGATGCAGAGCGGCCGAGAGACTTCCACAACGAAGAAACAGTTAGAGAGAGAGAGAGAGAGAGAGAGAGGCGAGAGAGAGACAGACAAACAGACAGAAAGAACAGAGTTAACCTGGGACCAAAACGTCACAGGAGAACGTTTCTGAGGCCAGATGTTTCGGGCTAACTGTACGTACAACCACGCAAAGATAGCAATCTTGAAATTGCAATCGCGACTTGACACATCTTGCAACAGGTGTTTCGTATCCTCATCAGGCAGCCACATGCACACACACACACACACACACACACTCACACAATCTCTCTCTCTCTCTCAAACACACACTCTCTCTCGCACACACATATACTCTCACATGTAAGCCTTCACCCATTGTCTCTCTCCTCCCTTCTCTCCCTTTCTCTCTCGCACATACACTCACCTCGCAGCTTCCCCTTTTGACCGGCACAGACCAGCAGAATGTAGCGCTGCAGCCAGCGAGGATTCGTGTATCTGCACAAAATAGTCCTCGAAATTGGAGGACTTTGTTTTACAGGACTCAGAAAGACTGTTTTTCTCTTGTATCTTTATTGGTGCCAACAGTGCACTGGACATCAGGACCGTCTCTATCTCGCCTGATGGTCTCTACAAAGTTCACACTTTGATTGCCAACTCCCTGAACCTCTGATAAATTGGTGTGTACTTCTGCACTTGTGCAGCAATTACATCATGATACTTGTGCTTCTCCCCCAGTGCAGAAGCCGTGGATGCCTGATCCACCTGTGGCTCTGCAGAGTTTGAGAGGAACCCACGAGTCTCTTTTGCTTGTTTGAAGGCTCCACCCATCTGTGGGAACTGATCCCGCTGGTCCTCAGGGATCGGGGTCCAGTTCACCATGGAGTCTTGGTACTCGAGGTCCAGAAGCTCGCAGAAGCGCTTCAGGACCTTCTCTGTGGAGAAAAACCTCATTGTATCCCTGCTTGGTGAGGACAGGCTCCAAGCACAACTGAATCAACCAATACAAGCAACGCAAAGACGTGAGAATTGTGCGTGCCCTCCAATTGTCCAAGAAAACGGATTCGCTGAAAACTTGGGTGTGCGCATTTGCCATCACAGAAACAGTTGTCTCAGCCGACACCGCACTTCTGCGGAGCACCGCCTACCTGGGTTTTCTATCAGATCCGCAGCGTCAATGACGACTGGTTTGTAGCCTTTGGTTTCCACGACCCAGTCATAGACCTGCTGCAGCTCAACCCAGGACGAGGTGCCGGGGATGTCGTCTCCACGAGGGCGGTTCACAAAGTCGCCTGTGTGGAGAACAAACAACTGTGCCAACACACATGCAAACCACAGCCACATGCAAACGTGCTCGCTACTTACGCACACACGCACGCACGTTTTGTGAAATGCAGGAAAAACACTGAAGCCATCTCACGCGCCCTCCCGAAGACTTCTTGAGGGAGTTTCACACACAGTGATTGGGATGCATGACAGGCCTTGTTTGTGGAGCAGACTCTGACAAAATGTGTGCGTTCGAAACTAACCTGCCCTGCAGTGGGCAACGTGGTCCAACCCCACACTGAGCATCAACTTGAAGTAACTGGGTGTTGCCAGCTTTGGGTCCCGGACCAGAAAGGCGTGAACATAGTCATGTGGCATGACAGAGTCCATGGTTCCAGAGTCGAGGAACGGCTTGAAGCAAAATGCCATGTCCTTCAGAAACACTTCATCGTAGCCTGTACAAAGGAAAGCAAACAGGCTGTTGGTACTTTGGATGCCGCAGGACAAAAGGGAACAAACCTTCGAAACCATGCAAAAGAGATCTTTCTAACAGGTGCCAACAGGTTTCAACTTCACGGGCTTGAAAGTATCAGCCTTCTATTTGTCAGCGTCCTGATGTCTGTTCTTTAACATTCTTCTTCTCCTCTGATTTTTTTATTCACGAGAGCACACGTGTGCCAGAGAGTGCCCTTAATGTGGTCAGATGAAGTGGACTCTGGAGGTCGTGATTGCCATGGACAGACAACTTTGCAACAAGAAAACGACCCAGCAACAAAAACACAAACCTGGAACAGAATGATCTCTTGACTCGTCTGACCAAAACATTTCAAGGTCTATTTTGAGTTCAAGAGTAGCTTCAGGGCAAAAAGAGAAAAATTCAAAAGGCTTCACTCACCCTCAAAAGGTTGGTTGATTTCTTCATAAAAGTCTTTCCAAGTCGCGTTCGGGATGGGGAGGTCTCCAGGGCCGAGGAATGCCGAGAGAACCTCCCCAGCGAACTGCAAGGTCACTTGCCTCTCCTCCCCCCAGTAAAACACCTTCATACTGCTTTCGTTCAGGACCTGTATTTGGAACAAAGAGCCTGAGTGGTGTGTTCATATCTGGAAACGAAGTGCGGGGAAGAGACTGACTAACAGATAGACAGACAGAGAGACAGGGACAGAACAGGGAAAGAGGCAAGTACGAAATTATTCTGCTCACCTGTGAAACTCCTCACACAGTCGCGTACACACACACACACACACACACACACAAAAGCACACACACACATACACACACACACACACACGTTTCTCACCTTGGCTCCCATGTCCCACCCATCACCCTGCACAAGGAAGTGCGAGGGACGGTCTTCGTTCTTGGGGTCCTGTGACTTTGTACTTTCAACTGACATGTTTCTCGACCAAAGTGAAACGCGTGTTTCATTTTATCGCTGTGACTCCCTTGCTTCTGTTGTTCGCTTTGCGTGAATGTTGACAATTGACAGAAGAAATTTTGAGTGCAGATAGAGTTGCAGATCCAATCAACACAGTATAACAAAGCAACCAAAATACACTCTGAAACATCCCAAGTCATTCAATTCTAAAACATGCTTTCCTGCAAACTTTAAATGTTCTGTTCAAAAGAACACAGATGTTGGGGAAGACACACAAGAGCCATACACACAGGTAGTTTTGCCGCTCGTGACCACACCTGGTGTGCCTCAAAGAAGTGCTACTTGCTGAAATCAGTTATCTCTCTCAATCCTTTCAACAAAAACAGCAGCACAAGGGACACTGGTCTTGTTCCACTTTCTCCAGTCCCTCTGCAGTTCACACTTTGATTGCTAACTCCCTGAACTGCTGATAAATTGGCATGTACTTCTGTGCTGTTGCAACAATGACGTCATCATATCCTTGCTGCTCCACCTGCACTGGTGAAGTTGATGCAAGGAAACTGGAAGTCTTTTGAGCAAGTTTGTAGGCTCCCCCAAGCGGTGGAAACTGGTCATGCTGGTCCTCAGGGATTGGAGTCCAGTGCAGCATGGAGTCTTGGAACTCAAGGTCCAGCAGCTTACAGAAGCGCCTCAGGATTATTTCTGAGAGTACAAATTTGAAAATAGGGGTTGTTGTCAGAACAGGAATCAGTTGACTGCCCTTTTTGAACTTTTTTCTCAAAAACACGAAAGCTGCAAAAGGACGATAACAAAGGCAAAACGTGGCAAAATGTCTTTCAAATTGCAGTTGACATCAATTCAATCAATGCTGTGGAGCTGGGTTTGTTTGGAGCTCTGAATCAGGCGACTGACGGTGAACACCTTTTGATGAAAAACCTTCAAATTGGCTGGAGCCAAAACAGACCTCACGTTGGGTCCAACACACACCTGGATACTCCATCAGATCCGCAGCGTCTATGACGACCGGCTTGTAACCTTTGGTTTCCACCACCCAGTCATATGCCTGCTGCAGCTCAACCCAGGATGTTTCTGGAATCTCATTGGCAGGGGGACGGTCCTTGAAGTCACCTGGGTGCAGAATATTTGCCCACAGTGACCAGTATGTTTTGTGTCAATGCAGTTGCTGCTTGATTCGACACACAATGAGACAAACCGCGTACAATCTCACAGACATGGATCTTGCCAGTGTTGGCTCTGGAGTTCCGCTGCCCAAGTCAGTTGGGAGACTGATCACACACTCAGATAGGAGCAAATCACTCATCCAAAAATCAAGTGCGGGTTTCCTGGATCTGGCCTTATAGACAGTGCATGCTCACCTGCTCTGGCCTGAGCGAGGAGATCTAACCCCATATCAAGCGTCATCTTGTAGAAACTGGCTGTGGCCAACGCAGGGTCCCTGATTAGAAACACGTGGACGTAGTCACGTGGGATGACGTCATCTAGGGTTCCTGCATTCAGGTGGCAGTGGAAGCGGAATGCCATTTCCTTCAGGAATACCTCATCACAACCTGACAACAGATAACTGCCCTGTAAAATATTTCTTCCAGGTATTCCACCAATTCTTGTACAACATCACAAGAAATGACACTGACAAAATGTCCTCGGTCCACTCACCCTCGAAAGGTTGGCTGATTTCCTGGTGAAAGTCTTTCCAGGTGCTGTTGGGGACGGGGAGGTCCTCAACCCTGGGGAACCCCGAGGGAACCCCCTTCAGGTACCTCTGGGTGACCTCCCTCTCTTCCCCATAGTAAAACGCCTTGATGCTCAACTCGTTGAGGATCTGCAGTCGAAAACAGGGAGTTTTAGCCTTGGTACCTTCTGGCTCGTTGATGGAGAAAGGCCGCAGCCTTCCTTCCTCCGAAAAGAACCAAACTCTATGAAAAGAGAGAACATTGGCAAAGAAAAGGCAGAGAGGGAGTGACAGAAACTGTAGACTGAGAGAAAGGGAAAAATTGAGTGAGTGAGTGAGTGAGTGAGTGAAAGAAAGAAAGAGACAGAGCACGGAGAGAGAGAGAGAGAAAGAGAGAGAGAGAGAGAGAGAGAGAGAGAGAGAGAGTAACAGTAACAGACAGAAAGTTTGATTCGGGAGAAGGAGAAATGGAAGAGATGTTTTGACCTGTTGAGCTCTTCTCATTCATGAAACGTGCAGAGCGTTCTCGCTCACCTTGTGGCTCCACCATTGGCTTGCTTCACACAACTCTCATGGCTGACACCCTCAAAAATGTGCCACAAGAAAGGCGCGTTATTTTCTCCATTTCTCTCAGTTTTATTGCAGCAATTTCACAGAAGAAACGCCACTTTGCTGACGCTTCTTTGAGGAAGGTTTTAAAAATTACGTCACTGAGATCACAGCTTGAACAAACAAAACTGAACAAAATTGTTGACATTTGGTTCACCTGTCCTTCTACAAACTTAGGAATCTGACTCGAGCGGTGTTCAAGACTACAAAAATTTGACAGACAGACCGGTGACTGATTGGGGACCACCAGTCAGGTCAGGAGGACTTTCCCACTTGGACGGTATGAAATGTTTGATCAGCTGAAACTTTGGCACCCTCACCACATCACCAGCTTTGCCAAGCCACGGGAGACCCAAACTGATGTCCCCAGAAGTTCACACCTTAATTGCCAGCTCTCTGAACTGCTGATAAATTGGCATGTACTTTTGGACTGATGCAGCAATAGCACCATCATACCCTTGTTGCTCAACCTGCACCTGTGCAGTTGATGTGAGGAAACCAGATGTTTCAGTTGCCAGTTTGAAGGATGTTCCTATCTTTAAAAAGTTATCTTGTTGGTCTTCAGGGATCGGCGTCCAGTTCACCATGGAGTCTTGAAACTCAAGACCCAACAGCTGACAGAAACGCTTCAGAACTTTTTCTGTGGGAAAAAGTGGGAAATTATGGTATGTTGCCCTGCAAGGTGAGTACACTGTGGCAAAATCCACTGTTCCACAACAAATCAAAGATTGGGGTCAGGGGCGTCCAAAGATCAGGCCAAAACAAACTCCAACCTTGAAAATGTTTGGGTCTGTGACCTGTCTCTGTGAGAGTGACTTGGGTGCTTCCACATACCTGGGTTTCTCAGCAGGTCTTCAGCATCCATCACAACAGGTTTGTATCCCTTGGTTTCTACCACCCAGTCATAGACCCCCTTCAGCTCAAACCAAGATGTCTGTGGAATCTCATCTGCAGGAGGGCGGTCCTTGAAGTTGCCTGTGTGCAGAAGAATTATCTGACAAGCCGTTTGGGTCAATGGTGTGCAATGCTGCTAAAGACACGCACACACGTGGCACACACACACACACACACACACACACACACACACATTGCACGAAGAACATTCAAGCATTTTGGTGTGGTAACACACAAAAGGAGACTGGCCTTGAATTCTGAGGTATTGTTGCCCGTTTGCGAGTCATTACACACAACAAGAAATTAAAAGTGCAGAGCACAACCAACCCAGATGAGGAACCAATCACATTGCGAAGACAACTGATCTGCCCTGGCCTGGTCGAGGAGATCATTCCCCCTGTCGAGGTTCATTTTGTAGAAACTGGGTGTTGCTCGCTCTGGGTTCCGGACAAGAAACACGTGGACGTAGTCACGTGGAATCACGTGATCAAGTGTGCCTGTGTCCAGGTGGCGCTTGAAGCGGAAGGCCATTTCCTTCAGGAGAACCTCATCATAACCTGCACGGAGTTATCAAACATGATTCTTGAGGAACAGCTCAGGGGCACAAACAACTGAAGATAAAGATGAACCTATCAAAAGGGTTGGAAATCTTTGAAGCTAAAGACCATCACAACAGAAAATACTTTTTCTCCCAGGGCTTCAGTCCTTTCCACAGGAAGAAGGGCTTACGATCATGTCTGTGAACTTGTTGGTCACGTCTGTAGTGAGGGTTCTCCGCAATTCTAGAATACCTGACAACAATGGGGATGCCTGGCCAGTTACAGGGTTTTGCCAAGGGGAGAATAGATCTTGGTTTTGACATCTTTACGCGAAACTGGTCAAAGTTTTCATGTGGGTGTGAATGGTGACTTGCCACAAGACCAAACTTTTGTTTCAGGATTTGACGAAGAAATTCTGTGTTTGCAATGACTCACCCTCAAAAGGCTGGTTAATTTCTTGATAGAAGTCTTTCCACGTGGCATTGGGGATGGGAAGGTCCTTTGGGTTGGGGAACCCCTGGGTTCCCTCGGGGTACTGCATGGTCACTTCCCTCTCCGCTCCGAAGTAATACGCGTTCATGCTGCACTCATTCAGGATCTGAAGGTGGAAACAGGAAGGACGTCCGTGGGTGCGGTCTGGGCGTCGCAGTGGGCCGAATCACATTCGGCCACAACACTGCTTGCGATGCAGATTCTCAATGAATTCGCGATGGAGACTTCAAAATTCTCAGGCGACTTTTGTGTGTCTGCTGAATGTGAAATCCTGGTTGATTTTACAAAATCTCTTTGAAGCCAAAATCCATTGTTTTATCATCCACAGACGTTTTCGTGCTTCAGCCCGCAAGCAACAGAAAACAACACCAAATCAGGCACCAGACCTCTTTGTGCAAATTTTACCAACAGACAAAAATTATCTTGAGAGAAATGAAATGGGCGATTGCTGTTCAGCTCAACAGAACAAGAAACACATTGCAGATGCGCCAGTTGTCGTGACGCTACACACTGATTTCAGAGCTCTCCACTCAATCCCAAAGGGTACACCCGTCAGGTGGACAGGCGATTCCCCGACACTTCTCCACTTCGAAAATGCCTTCAGATTCAACCAGCTGACAATCCACAGATCAGAACACAGACTTCTGGTGATCGTTGAGTTTTTGCTCCACACAATCAACTTTGTCAAAATCCTCCTTGTCTCCCATTGAACCAGACTCGGTCAAAAGAGAGAAGGCAGAGAGAGAAAGAAAAGGAGACACGAAGTGGAGAGGCAACAGATAAGGGGCTGAAAGAAAGAGGGAGTGGAGACAAAAGGAGCGAAGAGTTGAAGTACGAGTAAAAGAGAGCGTCAAACAAGAATGCTACGCATAAAAAGCGTGTGGTCTATACAAACGTTCGCAGTTCATCACTGATCATTTAAAAAAAAAAAAAAAAATTTGAAATCGGGTCTGACCCTAGCCCCGCTTTGCCCAATGTGGGCCTAACCCGGGGGGGGGGGGGTTTGGACCCACTTTGGGGAAAATGGCCAGAAATGAGATCAGTGATGCTTACTGACCATTTTTCCCAAAGTGGGTCCAACTCCCCCCCCTTCCCAGTTAGGCCCACTTTGGCCAAAGTGGGTCTAGGGTTAGACCCACTTTCAAAATTTTTGGTTTTTTTTTTTTAAATGATCAGTGATGAACTGCGAACGTTTGTATAGACCACACGCTTTTTATGCGTAGCATTCTTGTTGTGTCGCTCTTTTTGCCAGATCTTAGTTGATATTCAACAAAATCGTTTTCGCGGACCACAAAATGCGTGAAGTGCTCTCTGGCCCAAAATGATTGTTGGAACATCAGTGTCAAACGTGAACTGGAGCAAAGCAAAAGGCACCTTGTGATTGGTTCCACTGAGTCATTGTCGCGTATCCAGCAGTTGATTGACGGGTGTGTCGCTGTTTGCAGAATGGTTCCCGAGGAAAAGTTGTTGGAGGTGGAGATCGAGCCCGGGATGCGGGACGGACAGATCTACCCGTTCGTTGCAGAGGGTAAGATCGATCTGGACAAAAACACACTGCGGACTGGGATTTCTCAGACGGAAAGGACACATTGATGCTGTGCGTTTACATTGCAGGCGAACCGCACATAGACGGTGAACCCGGAGATCTCAAGTTCAAAATCAACCAGTTGAAGTGAGTCATCTCTCATTTGTCTTCCACAGTTGGTCAAAACTCAGTTTGGATGGCAAAACTGAAGAAGCATCGTTTGAACTGTTTTCCGGCGAAGATTGTTGTGGCGAATACATGTTCAGCTCTGCTTGCTTTGATCCCAGTTGGGACTGAAACGGTTGTGGTGCGTGTTCTTTGTGCAGACACCCGCGCTTCGAGCGGCGGGGCGACGACCTGTACACGAACGTGTCCATCAGTCTGGTGGACGCGCTTGGCGGCTTCGAGATGGACATAGAGCATCTAGACGGACACAAGGTGCGCTCCACTTGTTTTCAGTCCCAATTGCCAAATGCCGATTGAGAATGTGGGGCGAGGGAAGTAGTTGCACACGAACACGGTGGTCAGGCGCTTGTCAGTGGTTCAGTGCAGTTTCAAGGCCGCATGGTGTTGTGCAGTTGCCACAATATGTCTCCGTGTTCTTTCAGATCCACATAATCCGAGATAAAATTACGTGGCCTGGAGCGCGAATCCGCAAAAAGGGCGAGGGCATGCCCAACTACGAGAACAATAACGTGATGGGCACGCTCTTCGTCACATTCGACGTCGAGTTCCCCAAGGGCGAACTGGCGCCAGAGGAGAAGGAAAGTGAGTATCAGTATGCGTGCGTTTTCCAGACTCGTCAGGTGATTTTGTCCCGTCTCTCTGTTTTCTGTTGTGCTGAAGAAACGTTTCCACTGCCCATATCGGCCAAGCCAGTTTTCAATGCTGACAGTGGGAGCTTCAAGAAGCATACTGTCTTCGAGATAGCAAACTCAGTCCACAGATGTTTTGTTGCTGGGGTGGAAACGGGTTGCAGAGAAAAGCTTTTGTTTTTGTCCCAAATTTCAATTTTGACTTTCTTTTCTCTGCAGCAATAAAGGCAGTGTTGAAACAGGAATCTTCGCAGAAAGTTTACAATGGTCTCCAAGGTTACTAGCCCGCACCATGACGTCACCACTCATCACATAGGAAATCTTGCCTCATGTCACTCGTCTCATCATCCTCGCACCTGCGCCTTGGCGCGTCGCGCGTTGTTGCTCCGGGAATCTCCCTTCGCATCGTGCGTCACGTTTCATCCATCCATCTCAGTCGCTGTTGTCATCGCTGCACTGCACTGAAGTGGGGCTGTCTAGATCTTGGTGAAGAGAGCAAGGAGGTCTGTTGGTTTCTTGTTGGTCCTTCCTGGGGACATTGTGGTGATGACTCGACAGTAGCGCAGCCAAGAACAGAGCGCGTTCATTCCAAAATCACATTCGCCTGCCGCGCGGCAGAGATTCAGATGCGCATCGTGTCTGTCTCGTCGCGCGGGAGAGGCACGGTTCTGTTTCAAGTGTTTTACTCAAGCCCAGTGCGTGTGCCCTGGTGTGTGGGTTTGTCATGCTGGTGTAATCGCCCAATGAGAGAGAGAGTGTGTGTGTTTGTGTGTGTGTGTGTGTGTGTGTGTGTGTGCATGTGGCGGTGTGTGCGTGCATGTGCACATGAATTTACTCCAAAACGGGAATTTGACAGTGTCAGTGCTCACTTCTACTGCTATGACGCTGCGTGTGCGTGTCCTTCACGGCGTTCATCCACAGAAGTGGAGCCAAATCTGCACTTCGCATCGCCTCAGCAAATCCTTCGCGAAGTGTGCCTTGACATCACCACGCAAAAATGTTCGTTTCACAAAAACAGATCAACAGATCTTTGTGTGACAATCAAGTGTACTTTGTGCAGAGCAAGTTTGTTGCGTGTTTTCGATTGTGAGCGAGTTGACAGTGGCATCGAAGTAGTGAGTACATGTGCTCGATGTCTGATTCAGCGCGAGTTGAAGAGAAGTTGCATGTTTGTGTCCGTTCTTGCTTTGCAGACACGTGTGTGTTGTGTTTTGTCGCACACCGTTCGCTACATTGCTTGTGAAATCTCGCAGTGTGTGGCCGTGGTTACAGTGTCCTCATTCGTAGCCCACTGTGATGGCGAAACTCCACTTTTAATGGCAAAACACAAAGCACACCTTGCCCCCAAAATGTTGGTTGCATCAATGAACACTTCCCTAACTGGGTAAGAACCCTCCACGTCGATGAAAAAGTTGTGCCAAGTATTCTCGCAGGAAACCTTCGTTGTTGATTTCTGGTTCGCTGATGGTTTATTCCGATTCACATGACACAGCCTTATTTCCGTGAAAACAGACAGGGTCGATCCCACTGTGGAAACTTGGGACGTGACCACCGGTAGATCTGTTCACCGAAAAGAGTCCGCGATTCAGGTCCGTGTGTGAAACAAAGAGAGCACATCTTTTGTTTGTTGCGGGCTTTTGGTTTGTTCTTTTATTCGGTTAATTCACAAACTTTTCTGTTGTGTACGAATGTGTACAACGGTGAAGCTGAAGCTGTGAGGCACGTCGCGATGTGTGAAGCACGAGTCTGCAGAACCGAAACTGTTTCATCTTCGACGCTGTCATGTTTCCCAATTATTTTCAAATGTGTTCCTTTAATGAAACTGCATTTAGTTTGTTGAGTGCCATTCAGTTTTAAAGTTGTTTGTCCCTTGCTTGCAGGTGCAAATTTCTGTCGTTGCTCTGTTTCCTTTCCTTCTGCACAACACATTGTTTGCAGACTGAATGCGTCAACATTTCTGACGTTGTTCAGAGCAAAATTTACTCTTGAAAATGTGAACATTTGGATTTGGACACTCCACTGAAATTCTTCTTCCAGAAGTTTTGTTGCAGTGGGAATTCTTGTCTGCCCGATCGGACGGACTTTGTGCTTCACCCCAGGAGAATGAAACGCTCCCAATGTGTCTTTTGAAGCTGTTTTTACCCTGGTGCCGCAAGACAAAAGTGTGGAATAATTCGTGCAGCGAGTAGGCAATTGACTGATACTCGAACTTCAATTCACTACCGAAAAATTGAACACACTTGTCTGCAAGGGTGCCAACGCGAAACGGCTAAAAAACTTAGATCAGTCGCTGGTGTGCTTTGTTGGTGTGTCTGTACATGTGGGAGGTCTGGATGTATTATACTGTGGCGAAGAAGCGCAACATTTGTGATACAAGTGCAAGTTGTCGGGACTTCACTTGAAAATTCTTGTGGAATTCAACCAAACTCGATTTCTGTAGAGTGTGGTTTGTTACTGAAGAGAATACATTCGTGAAGAAATGCGTCTGTTCAGTCATTTTGTGGACGTCAAAGGGGAAGAACACCAACGGTGACATGGATTTGAATTGCAAAGGAAACATGAAACCTGAAACCAAGCTGCGAACTTGACCCTTGAACCAACGATTTCAGGAAGACAAGATGAACGAACGAATGCAGGCGTATTTCTGTTTCGTGGGCAACTGAACAGCACAACAATTTTGTCTTTACAACCACAACAAAGCACAGGAAAACGACACCGGAGAACATGCGAACGTGCAAACAGCTTGTGGCTTCAAGTGGCGCCGGTGCACGGCGCACAACGTCACGTTTAGGATTGGGCGAACAGTTCTCCCACAAAAAGATGAGTACTCTCCCTCAGGTACGCCAAGATCGTTGGTGTCCGTGCAGTCTGAGACCACTAGGTGGAGGGAGCAATCTGTGAGCGTTTTGTCGCCGTTGAGACGTTTGAAGGTCCAGTGACTGTGACCGTCGCCATGATGGATCCAACCTGCGCGGGAACAGAAGAATCGACCTTCTCTAAGCGAACGTGAAACATTTCATGACGCCACATCTTCTCAACATTTCTTGTTTTCGTCAACCTATTTGCTGCATACACGTCACGGATATTTGAACGTTTGAACCGTCCGAACGAAGCGGAGTTGATGCTGACCTGCATGTCTTGCTCGTCGACGCAGTAGATGGCGTACAGCTTGGGCGCGAAGAGGCAGAGCAGCGTGACGCCGGCGTTGAGCGTGAGGCAGGCGCCGAGCAGCACGGCGCGGTACGACGCCCGCTGCGCCGTCAGGTAGGTGGGCAGGAACACGAGCCAGAGGAACGCCGTCGTGAGCACAGACACGAAGATGTAGCGAGACTCGTTGAAGTTCTCCGGCAGACCTCTGAGCACAGAAAACTGAGGGGCTTCATCTCGCCCCCACAATGGGGGAAAACAAGAGCTGACCCACTTCCACATGTTTGGCCTTGGCCCGATCCCGATCAGGTCAAACTTTATTTCACTGTGCAACCTGCCGTGAAGATGACTGACCCTCACCCGAACTTGGCCTCGTAGTTTCTTCGCACGACAAGCCCCTGACCCAACTTGAACCTCCATCCGACCGCCCCGCGACTTGACCCGAGGCTGACCTGGTGAGGAAGGCGTGTCCGGCGCACAGCAGCACGAGCAGCAGGTTGAAGCTGAGCGGCAGCATGACGGCGCGCACCGGCAGGCGGCACAGCCGCTCGACGAGCCGCTCCGTCGGGACGGGCTGCCGCTCGAGCGCCTCGGGCGCGTCCAGCACCAGACTCAGCACCGTCAACACCACCTGCGGCCAACAGTGGAGAGGGAAAATAGGGCGAAACTGGAACTTTTCCCATGTTTCCGTCAACGATACAAAATTTTTGTTTCCAAAGAGCAGTCGTGTCACTGCAAAGCGCAATGCATGAGTCACTGAATCTGTTTCACCGGGAGATCAAACAGACCGTGCTTCGTCCCTGCTCTATTGTACGTGGTTTGCAAGACTGATGCGGCACAAGCGTCGCCGTGTATACTGCAGAGACTCATTCCGAACTGGCATGTATACAATGGAGAGAGTGACTGACCTGCAGCGCAAGCAGGATGAGGATGAAGAGTTTCTGCGACGAGGTGCTGACGAAGCGAGGTCTCTTCACGCCGCGCCGTCCAGCGCTGCAAAACCACGGACACGCAAGCCATGCACAAAACACGTCGAATTTCCCGTTTCCCAGGTCACTTGAACCTGGTTCCTGTGACGCACGTTTGTTCAATGGCATGGTCTCCTTGGAGAAATCACCACCTGGTGGCGCCACATGAACGACTGCATTGCTGACCTGAAGATCCTGTAGATGCGGTTGGTCTTGACGAACAGCGGCGCGTAGATGAGCGCGACGGCGACGTTGAAACCGACGCGGTTGCAGAGACACGCGCCAACACCAGGGCGAGCCATCAACGTCAACACTGCGCAAACAGAACACAACCCCGGATCAGAATGACTTTGTGTGGACAAAAACACATTGATCTCTTTCAATAAATATGAAAAGGACTAATTTGCCAGTTTCAACCTTGGCAAGAAGCCCTTTCATTCAAGTTTCACTGTTCAGGTGCGTTTCTTTCACCCTTTGTGTGTTGATTCGTGCTTTCGTGCACAATGCAAACTCAATGATATCCACGTCTTTGTTATGTGGGGGCGGGGTCGCGTCAGGATTGCCATTTTATTGCGCTGAGGGATCGTGGTGACACTGACCCGTGAGGAAGGCGAGCGTGATGCCCGTCAGCAGGAAGGCGCTCAGCTCGCGCGACGTCGCCTTGATCAGCTTCTTGTCGCGGTTCGCGATGTACAGACCGCAGGTCACACCTGTCGCAGCCAGACCTGCGCGACAGAATTTGAAGGTAAATGTCCGTAATGCGAGAAGTTCTACGTTTTCATTTCGTTTGGAATCAATCATCGTCAGGCACGAGTCGGATTTCAGTTCAAAGTGGAAGTGGGCGTCGTACCGATCACCGCCAACGCCAGCAGCCCGATAGCGAGCGGATCCGTCCAGCGCAGGAACGACGGCAGGATGCGCACGCAGCGCGTCGCCGTGGCGTCGTCAGGCCACGTGGTCAGTTCGCACGCCAAACAACCGGTTCCGTTGATGATGATCTCGTTGTTGCGACACGTTTTGCACTCCCAGCAACACGGCAGCGCTTTCTGCGTGTATCATGCAGTGTGACAAGGTGCAAAACTGAGCAGGCATCACGCAAGATTCGAGAAAAGGTACAATACGAGGGAAGTCCTGGAATATGCGGTTTCTGTCTGGAAAAAGAGGACTACCAATGGTGCGATCTTCATGCCAACTTTAATGTGAACACATGGGATGCCAACACATGCCAACATTTCTAAAATGTGTAAAACTGAACACAAGTACTCCAAAAATTGAATTCAAAAATGCAATTCATGTGTGATTCAGCATCTGCGACTGTTAAAATTTTCACTGAGTCTGCTCATCCTCACCACTTGTCTCCTGGTCACTGGAGCTGCTTTCTGACTCACTATCTTCCCCAAAAACAATTTCCAGACCATGGTCAGCTGGGTCAATGGGGAGATGACAACCCTCAAAGTACTCCCCATTGGTGGAGACACATTTCATCCAATGGATTGGTAATGACATGAGAGCTGTGGCGAAATCCTCTGGGGGAATCTTCCTCAAGACTTTAAGCACTGCACCTTTCATGACCTGGACATTGGCATGCCTGACCCCACCCAGCTCCTTCTTGACCCTTGGAAAAAGAAAGTAGTCACATGGAGCCAAGTCAGGCGAGTACGGGGGATGAGCCAAGAGATTCAAGTTCTGCTCACCCAAGAAGGCCAGCATTGGAGTTGAGGTGTGGCTCGACGTATTGTCATGGTGAATGAGATAAGGGCATTCCCCACCTCACCTGACTTTACCCCAGAGGTGTGGTCTCTTGCATCTGATGGCTTCCTTGAGGTAGAGAAGAATGTCACCGTACTGCTCAGAATCCACAGTTTCACTGGGTAGGAGGAATTCAGCCAGGACCACACCCATCTTGTCAAAGAACACTGTCAACATCGCCTTGCACTCTGAGCGCTGTCTCCTGGCTTTGGTGGGGTGCGCATCTTTTGAGCCCTTGGGTATCCACTCACATGTTGCTTGCTTGGTTGAAATTTCGAGCACTGAAATCCAGGATTCATCTCTGGTCAATACAAAGTCCATCAGGTCCAGTTTGTCAGCAAGTAGTGCCAAGTTCTCCTCACAAAGTCTTTTGTGGAAGGCCTTTTGTGCATCAGTCAAATCCTTTGGAACCAACTTGGGTGCGATTTTTGAGAGGCGCAGGTCATTCTTCAGGATTCCATGGATGGAGATCTTGGAGATGTTGGTTTCACTTGCCAGTTCTCTCACAGACATTGTCCTGTTCTTCCTGAGAGCAGCTTCCATGATCCGGATGTTGTCAGTTGAGCATGCACTTTTTGGTCTGCCAGTGTGTTTGTCATCTTTGATGGAGTCATGTCCCTGCAGAAAGCACTTGTGCCACACCTGCATTCTTGACTTTGACATGGTTGCAGCTCTGAAAACATTGGTCATCTGTCTCCAACACTCAATTGGTTTCTTCCCTTCACACACCAGGAAACATAGGATTGTCCTCTGTTCAACTTTGGCATCCATGGTTGGACTTGGAGCCATGAAACTCAGCCAGAAAAGCACCAAACACAGATGCAAACACATGTCTAGTCGATGAAAGCACGAGTCGCCAAATGACATGCACTTGGTGAACTTTGCTCGATCCCCAGACAAAAGTCTGGGGTCATGACACAATTCTTTCACTGTCAAAACATGCCTAAGACAAGATCCTTCCATCATGCACTTGTCCCGAAAAAAACAAACCTGGAAAAACTCCATTTTTCCGGACAGAAACCGCATATTCCACGACTTCCCTCGTAAGTGTACAATATATGAGTTCTTGTGGCATGAAGCTTGAAACGTGTTGCTGAAATTGGATCTTGCTAGTGCCCGCCCAAAAATCTTTCTGCACCTGAAATCTCACAGGTCTCACCTGCAAGTAATACTCCTTGACTTTGCAGGGATAGCTGCACACGGACTCAGGAATATCCCGATCATCACTGGTCCAATCTTGGGTCATGTTCGCTGACGTGACAGGTTCGGCCTGCGCGTGCCAGAACAAAGACCAGTCCACGTCCTCGTTGAGCAGGTCCAGGACTCCTGCATGCAGATCAGTAGCCTTGAGTGTGAGTGTTGTCACTTGCAAAACGGTGGTTCGGACGAACTCTTCCCATGGAACGTGGAAGTCTCGTCATTTTGTGACTGACTGACCGTTTGATCGAAAAGTTTGTGGAAGTAAGTTGCACGGAACTCACCTGTTGCACTGTTCCAGTAGGCGACGTCGTGTGAGTTCCCCGTGCTGTGTCGGTACTGATGAATCCTGTACGATTACAAACACAGTTGAAGGGCTCTTGTCCTTTGCCAACAAGCCTTTCAACGACTGCTTGTGTCTTGTGGCCTGACCGTGGTGTGTTTTGATTCAGATGACAATGAAAGAAAACCAGGCTCTACAGTACGAGTATTCTGACTGTCAAAAATGGGTTTCATCGCGACTTGAAATCACACTTCATTTCCATTTAGGACTGCAAAAAAATGAGCGAGACCACAGGCACTCTTGCGGGTTCACATCAGTAGTATTAGGGTCTGTTACTTGGTGCACACTTCACGTTTATTGTTCATATTTTTCAGGTTTTTCACCGAAAGAAAGAGAATTGTGTGTATCTACATCTCGAATCAGCTTCAGCTTGCGATGTTA
>JAAUXT010019598.1_pt1 | contig 26201 bp, 17 predicted proteins | sample 7278171 | NCBI WGS metagenome assembly JAAUXT01 (sample SAMN14350112, study PRJNA611818) | marine sediment metagenome | isolation source: surface marine sediment (1.8m) | place: French Polynesia: Moorea | collected 2018-08
CTTGTGACACCAGAGAGGAAGGTAGCCTAAACCACTGAGCTCCAACTCATACTCTACAATAAACTATACTACAACATCACTACTGGGGCTTCACTCATATATACAACAAAATGATCAACACCAAACTTTTTTTTTAAATGCACAAAAGTTATGTGAACATTTTGTTTTCAATTTTTCAATTTCAAATTTTTCCTGGAAAAAGTGGTTTGCACCCTTATCTGAAAACTGTTTGGATAGGTTTTGAATTCTGAAAGTTATGGCTGTGGCAAAGTTTTGCACAGATGGGCAAATAAAATAGATCTTTATTTGTAGGGGATTGTAATAACAACCAGAAAAAGTCCTGAAATGAGCCCCTGATACCACCTGGACAAAAATGTTCAAAAGAACAGACCAACAAAATGAAGGGTTATTTCGTTCCTGACAGTTGTATTGCAAGTATTGCTCTGGAAAATTTTGGAAAGTTTATTTCTTTGAGTGCCAAGTTCTTTAGGCGAAATTGGAAGTCCAAACTCGGAACTTGTGGAGGAAATCTGCAAATGATTCTTTTTCCCAAAGATATTTTTTGTCACTTGGAGAACTTTACCAGTTGTCAATCTCTTTCATGGGAATGGCTAGAACAGAAGAACTATAAGTTGGATAGAGGATGCAGTGTTTTGAATTGGTTCCTGGATTTATCAATCATAGAGAAATCAGAGCTGAAATTTGTCATTTCTGTCGTCTTGAATGCATATGCACAGTTTGTGTGAAAACCAAAGTTCAACAGGTGACAGAAATATTGTCAGTCTGTTCAACAAGCAATTTACATTCACTTCAGATTGAACAGACTGACAACATAAAGATGTAATCACACAATTACTGAACTTTTGACCCTCAATTCCTTGAAGTGCACTTTTCTCTGCTGACAAAAGCACATAAACAAGAGCGCAGAAAATTCTTTTTGGTGTTCAGTTCTTCTGATCTGCACAACAGTTGTTTTTCCATCTTTATGTGTGTGAAAAAAGTAACTGCAAGATTGGAGACATTTTTGCGCATGAACTGTCCTGTTTCTTGCCACAAAAATATCAACACCAATATTTTTCATATATTTCAATAAATTGTCCAGCTTCTCTGTTGTCTCAGTTTTTGAAAAGCAAACAATGGCAGGGACAAGTTTGTTGAACTTTACTGAGCCATCTAATATTCATATCAATCTCTGCACCACCAGTCTCTGGAGTGCAGGTGACTGGTGTGTACACCATCAAACCTTGGAACATAGGTGAGTGGAGTCTAAACCACCATTCTCAGGAGTGTAGATGAGTAGTGTCTACACCACCAGTCCCTGAAGCATAGGTGAGTAGTGTCTACACCAAAAGTCCCTGAAGCATACATGAGTGGTGTCTACACCACCAATCCCTGAAGCATAGGTGAGTAGTGTCTACACCACCAGTACCCGAAGCATAGGTGAGTAGTGTCTACACCACAAGTCCCTGAAGCATAGGTGAGTAGTGTCTACACCAAAAGTCCCTGAAGCATACGTGAGTGGTGTCTACACCACCAATCCCTGAAGCATAGGTGAGTAGTGTCTACACCACCATTCTCAGGAGCATAGCTGAGTAGTGTCTACACCACAAGTCCCTGAAGCATAGGTGAGTAGTGTCTACACCACCAGTCCCTGAATCATAGGTGAGTAGTGTCTACACCACCAGTACCCGAAGCATAGGTGAGTAGCGTCTACACCACCAGTCCCTGAAGCATAGGTGAGGAGTGTCTACACCACCAGTACCTGAAGCATAGGTGAGTAGCGTCTACACCACCAGTACCCGAAGCATAGGTGAGTAGTGTCTACACCACCAGTACCCGAAGCATAGGTGAGTAGCGTCTACACCACAGTCCCTGAAGCATAGGTGAGTAGTGTCTACACCACCAGTACCCGAAGCATAGGTGAGTAGTGTCTACACCACCAGTCCCTGAAGCATAGGTGAGTAGTGTCTACACCACCAGTACCCGAAGCATAAGTGAGTAGTGTCTACACCACCAGTACCCGAAGCATAGGTGAGTAGCGTCTACACCACCAGTACCTGAAGCATAGGTGAGTAGTGTCTAGTGGCACAAGGACAAATTGCACAACATCTTACTCTTCTTGGGAACTGAAAAATTATCATTGTGCAACCAAAACTTTACTCTCAGAATTAGATGCATGAGCTTTGCTGTGAGATCTGCAGGCAGAAAGACACTGTTCACACAATACTAAAGATGGCTCATTGCTGAGTACACAAAGTTAGACTCAGCATGCTACATGAATCTGATATGGGTTGCCAGCAGGAACTGGTAAAGGAAACAGACAACAGTTTGCATTTCTGAGTGGAGTAAAACACAACCCTGCTTGGTACATTCAAATTTTAACAACTGGGTTGTTTTTCTTGAAATTAGGTGGTGCTACAAAGAAGATGAGATTACTCTTGTTCCTGGATTCATTTGGTACCATTGAAAGCCTTGAAATAGGAAAAGTTGCAATCAAGATGAGCTCATATTTCCCAATTCTGGCGTTATCAATGAAATCAAATCTTTAAGATGAAAAAAATTGTATTGCTTTCAAACTGTGCATGTGACAACACAGGAAACAAATTTCTTGTATTCTGAGTTGGAGTTGTGTGACACATGAGAGAGCAACAATGCCCAAGTGAAAGGCCAAACGTTCTGCAAGAAGAATGACTGGCTCTTGTTGTGGAAAGAAGGTGACGACCAACATTTATTTTCTATTATATATTTTTGTCTGTGTCCCTTTCTTCTTGCTGTGAGTATTAAAATCAAAGTTACTTTGAACAACAGGCTTTTTATCCTTTGCATTTTCTTTTTGGTAAGAAGAAACAGTAAACAAAATTGGATTGATCAGGGAACTCAGTGGCACAACCACTCCTACTGTCCAACTGATCATTTCCACTGGGTATGTTTCTAAAAATAAGCATGTGGTGAAAATAATGCTGGAGCTCAGCCAACTGAGTGTATTTAAACCTGTGATACACATAAACTTGGCAGTTTTACCCCTACTTATGTTTGTCTTCCTTCCAGCTTTTTCACCTGATTCTTTCATCTTTTTGACAATCATGCAATGGCAAACAACAATGAATGTGATGGCTGACAGTTGAAGAACCAAAAAAGATATTGTTGTAAGTTTTGTCTGCCAAAACCTCTTTGCTGGATCCTCAAATGGCATGCAAAGAGAACTATTGATATCTGAAACAAACCTCCATGTAAGTATTATGCCAAGTGAAACAAGCAAATTCAGTAAAATTATGCAACAAATCCACCTTTTCACATGACTTGTGGATTTGAACTGGGAATCCAGTGGGTGTTTCGTAACCATAAGAATTGAAAGAGAAAGAAATGACATCAGAATTGGAAGTATGAGAACAAATCCAGTGAGCAACTCAAAAGCAGTTGCACATGTTGCTGTGTTCATCCATCCATGCAATCTGAAAATATAATTTTCAGCATGGTGTAGATCAGCTGACCATATCAGGACAAGATAAATACCAACAAGAATATGAACCAGATCTATTGACACCACAGTGCTGGCATATGGTCCTTTTGATTTGATAAGAAAGAAACAAGCAGAGCAAATATTCACAACAAAGACAAGCACTGAGACACAAATGTATACAGTGCTAGTGCCTTTGTTCTGCAGTCTACAACATGAAATATACCACGGTCTGGGTACAGTAGGTCTGCAGATAGCTTTCGGTTTTGTGCAACAAATTTCAAATGTTGTGGCCAAAAGTGTTTCGATTTCTGTTTCTGCAAAGAGGGCCATTTCTAAGTGTGAAAGAGGGTTATTTACCAAATTTAGGACTGCAAGCTTATAAATTTTGTGGAAAATGTTGCATGGAAGAATGTTTATCTTGTTGCTTTCAAGATTTATTGACAAAATGGCAGCCAGATTGATGAAAGTTCTTTCTTCAATGAAACTGATGTTGTTGTGTGGTAGACCAAGGAAAGTGATTTGAGATAAGTTTGAAAAGCATGACTTTGTCAGCTTTGTTATAAGATTGTGTGACCCATCAATTGATTTGAGGGGAGTAACTGCTGTGAATTTTAAACTACAAATGTTGGTGACAAGGTTTCTTGTCAGATTCAAAATTTCAATATGTTGTAATAAGAAAGCCAAATTGCTGAGCAAACATGATTCCAGGTGATAAGCAACATAGGGTTGTGGTCTCAACATAAAGTTGTTGCCCAATGAAACATTTTGACACAAGATGGCCAGATTCAAGCAGGTACAATGGGTTGGGCACTTTGTGTTGAAAATCTCACACAAAAGCTCATCATCTCCTTCAGGGCAGTCTGTTTGTCCATCACAGACATCATGAACAGAAATGCAAATCTGTGAGTTTTTACATTGCATTTTGCTCTCACATATCCTTCTGCCACACAGAAGGTCAGATTTCTCATCACTTCCATGAGGACAGTCCCACCTTGCATTGCACAGATATCCCCAAGGGATGCAGTAAAATTTGGGACACTTGAACTTAAAGCTGCATTGAAATTTAGCACAGTACTGTAAGTTTGATCCATACTTGCAAGGAACAAGATTGGACAAAGCATCAATCCTGTAAACGCAGATGTCAGGGAAGCTAAAGCATTCAGAACTTTCATATGAGCAAGGTAACTGGTTCTGTTGTTCACATATTATTTTCTTTTCATTCTCCTTTTTCCAAATCTGACTTATCTGTCCTTTTTTGGAACTGATGTCAGAGTGATTTTGGTAACTTATGCAGATGCCAGTTTTATCCATAAAATACAAAGGGGAACATTTGTTCCTGTAGTGGCAGTCAATGTGTTTCTGATAAGTTTTATTACATCTGCAAATTAATTCATCACTGTTCTTACCACAGTTATTTATGTTATCACAAAGAAACATTGTCAAGATGAACTGTTTGGTACTGCATCGAAACAAGGACTGATGTTGAAAGCTGGTGTTTTGCACATGTGAATGGCATACAATCCAGCCTTGGGCTGTTTCATTCACATTTCCTTCCTCATCAAACTTGATGCTCATCCAAACTTTTGCATAAATCAATTTGGTGAAATGTTTGGAACTTTTGTTGAAAAATAAAAATACCATTTCCCTGAGAAACACTGCATCAAAGATAATTTGCAAATGATTCACTCGAGTTGTGTATGTCTCTGCACTTGTTTGATGACATTTTGAAGGCACATAAGGGATGTTTATCTTCATATGATACCACAAAAACACATAGCATTCATCTTGAAACATCAATGATCTTGCCTTACACGCCTTCACTTTTATCTCCTGCTGGTTGTGACCAATGTACTTGCTCTGGTTGGACACACAGACAATATTAGAAACTAGCTGTAGGCTGCAGTCAACAGAAACCCACTGAACATGTGCCAGGTTGGTCATCAGCAGCACTGTGCACTGGTGTTTTTGACCAAATGTCTGGTTTTTGGTCCTAGACACAACAATGTGGGAAAACACTGCACTATGTTCATGTGTTGTGCATCCAGCATCAAGATAATCAGCATTTAAAAAGAAACAATATGCCTTGGCCAACACAAAAGACCTGTGCACATTTATCTGGTACTTTTCTGCAATAGACCATGTCTTGTGAACCTCCCTGAAAGACTGAAATGACACTGGTGAGTTTGACCAGTGTATTTTTGTTCCCTGAAATGAGAATACAACCAGACAATAAGAATCAACAGGCCCATGGGCCTGGCAGGGTCTTGAATATTGTCATTTGGGTCACCTGTTCAGATTGTTTCTGTGTGTGAGGAAAACAAGACAAAAATGCCTCTCTACAAGTAAAACAATTTGTACCTTATAAAACATTTTACCCAACCAATGCACCAACAAACCAATGACATGGAAAAGAGTCAGACTATTTTGCAAAGAAGCAGCCCACAGATAAACTTTTGGCTCAGAGACCGAAAAACTTCAAAAACTTAACCCTTGGTCCATCTCAGCATCATGCTGGTTGGTTCCACACAAGCTTCGTCATACTGAGGAAGAATTGTGTTCCAAGTAGAAAAGGAGCCATGCACATTATTTACCACCAACTCCCAATACAACCAACAAAATGTGTCTCTTTGGGATGAAATATTTTCTCATGTTATCCCTGGCAACACATTTTGATGCAAGGCACCCAAAGTCAAAGTTTCAACTTCAGAAACCCAACAACCACTGCAAAATATCATCATAGAAACACAACATGCATCTGACCTGAAATCTCCTGCCAATACCATACAAAATATTTGTGGGCACATTTCACATTTGATCAAATGTTGTTCACTTTCAAGCCAAAGCCCAGAATAGGACCTATATAAAAAAATATTTTACTAATTTGAACAGCATACATAAAAATTTGAAAATATTCTATTTTGTTCAAGGTAATTTTCAGGTCATTTATTTGGGTCACTGGAATATACCATTTTGAGCAGCCCAAAAGGGACCTGCAAATCACAACAAACAGATCACTAAATCACACACATTTTCAAGCAAAAACTGGATCACTAAATGAGCATCCCTTCCTTCACCTTGAATTCAGCTGCAACAACAGAGATGGAAAGAACAGACAGCAAAAGCTTTCAACACCAAAAAGAGCTGATTTTTCCTTACCAAATCCAGAATATTTCTGCATTGTAGGAGACTTATAAAGAGGGCTCCAACTGGGAAAATCTTGTAGGAATTCTTTACAAATGAAATGAATTGTTCCTGCTGTTTTCTGCTGATAAATTCTGGAAGTGACCTGTTTGCCAATTTGCACAAAGTATGAGCTGTGTTCCTTGAAAACAACTTGGGCTTGTGTGTTATTTTTCTGATAGCACACTCAGGCAAAGGCTGTGGAATCTTTGGAGCACAGAAATGCAATACATCATGATAATTATCTTCCAAATATTGTATCAGATGAAGCTTAAGAGGGGATTCAGATGAAAATAAATGTTTCACATATCCAGAGTGGTTTGGGTACAAATGTGCTGAATTTGGTGCTGTGTGCCAATGCTCACTTTTCTCACCAACAGCACACCATTGTAGATTCAGATTGATTTTTTCTCTTGGTTCCAATTGAAATGCAATGGATTTGAATCTCCCTTGCATAGCAATGACTTTGGGGCTCATTCCAGTTGTGTTCAAAAGTGTTGCCTCATAATGAATTGATCTTGGTGCAACATTATATGTGTATTTACAACATGGTCTGTCAATGAAGTCATGAAACCGAACACTCTGCAAAATGGTAATTGATTTGAAATGCACCAATGAGAGCTTTGGGATTATCCTGAATCAACCAACCTGCACAGGCATACAGACAGTAGATGTCCAGAGAAAACATACATCCAACTTGGATGTGGAAGTGATTTGAGAGCTTCCCAAATGGCATGCCTCACTTTTTGTTGAAGTACACCCAAATAAACAATAAACATGCAAAATCAAACAATTTCATACCAAAATACACACAAATGAATAAATTTCTTTCTCAAATAACCATTTTCAATACTTTCTGATACTTCAACCCCACCTTTGACATGACCTAGAAAGCGTGCAAAAGTATTTCGAATTCAAAAATCAAATGCCACCACTGAAACAGCCAAAGCTTTCCCTTCATTTCATCAAGAAACATCCTACATTTTTTTGAGAATGACTCACATTGAGTAGCAAAAGTGCAAAATTGAGGAACTCCAAAAATTGAATGTTTTGCCCTTGCAACCTAAAAATTTAAACTTAACAAATTCCTCACTGGCACATTATCATTGACCTAGTAAAATTCTAACTGACCCCAAACAGATCCAACCTGGAAATTTATCTTTACCCGGAAAATGTTTCACTAATAATTTCTGCCCTGGCTGCCCATATGTGATTTGTTTCAGTTGCCCTGTTTCAGTCACTTAAAATGGAGGGAACTTCAATGAAGTCCAACATACTCAAAGCACCTAAAATTGTGGTCATTTACCTGCATTTGTATTTTCACATTAAGTTCTGAAATCCATTCGTCTTTGTCAGGATTTAGGACCAAGACTAAATCATCTTTTATTTTTGTAACTTCAGTCCACCTGTCTGCCAGTGCAAGTCTGTCTTGCCTTGGATTGAGAAAGGATGCCTTGTGGACAATTGATGGCTTTAGTATTATGTCCAGCCAACTTCGTCCTTTCACTCCAGAAAATGTGTATTTTGCAGACCTTTCATGACTGGGAAAGACAGAGTGATACAGAGCTCGAAAAGTTCTGGATTTGTGTCCTGATGAGCTGATTGTCCTGGGACAGAAACCAAGAACAAAGAAGCATACTTCATTTGTTGTGTACAGTTGTGAAAGCTCACTGTGGCTCAGCATGCTTGGAATTCCTTTGCTGTCCCAGTCTGTCACAGAAACATCAGTCAGTGGGTCATGAATGACATCCTTACCAGCCACTGAAAAAAATTGCTGTTCAGCATCAGCATTTGTTGAGAATGCATCAAACAGAAAACCTCTTGTATCATGCATGTACATTAGTGCATGATCAACATTTTTTAACAGTGCAAATGTTAATCTGCACATCACACTGCAGGTATAAACATTATGTAACAGATGTTCAGTGTTTGCATGGATGTCAGTTGTGAACTGAAGTACAGAGCAAGCAGCATTTGTCAAATTAAACCTGTATTCTGCCTCACTCCTGAATACAAGAACTTTGTCAGATATTGGAAGTCTCCAAATTCGGGACACTTGGACAGGCCAAGCACACAAATGCACTCTGGCCACTCTGCAGGGAGTACTTGTGATGATCAAAGTGGTATTCAAGTAACTGTAGTTTGGGTATGAATACACTGCAATGATCAACTGGTGGCTTATGGAGAAAATATTTTGGAGCATTTTGGAAGTGGACACTGTTGGGTCACATATTGCTGTTATAACTTTTGGGTAAGTAGCATGCTTTGGAGGCAAATGCACCCCTGGGTGAAAAGCTTGTGTTTGTATCTGAGGGTCAAAAAAAGTGATGCCACCAAATTGACACTCAGGCAATTCAAACCCATGATATTGAAAAAAGGACACTGACACATTGATGTGCCTTTTGGGGAAAGTCTCAAAATAGAAAAGATCAAAGTGGGGTTGTGTCTTGGACTTCTTTAAAATTGGGTGTCTCACAACTGGCTCCTCAACCAAGGTCTCTTTGTTTATGGTAGCACCAATAGGTCTGTATTGAAGTTGCACAGAAAATGAATCGTTTGCCAGGATTTGAAGCCAAGCTTGAAATGTGGAACTTTTAACTACATAAATTTTTGATTTCAATAATTGCTTGGGAACCTTGAAGCCTGGACCATCAAAGAACAGAGATTCAATATTGTTGACAAGTCTCAAAGCAACTCGGTTGTACTTCTCAACCATGAAGGAGAAAACATCCATGTATCGCTTTTGGGGAAGAATCTTAATTCTGTACCTGGTACTGACAAATTTACCATGGAAAAGGTAATTTGTTTTTTGGGACTTCATTCCAACATGAGATATGACATGCACTGAGCTGATGTCAAATTTTACTGAACAATTGAAGCCCCAGAAGAAATAGTACCTCAAAGAGAACAGTACTTTGTTTGATGGAGAATAGTACACAAAATCACTGTAAATCCCACAAAGTGTGAAAAGCTCATTTGTGCCAAACTCATCATGAGACTTTATTGCAGCATTGAACTTGCATCTGTCCTCATGAAAAGTGCTGTAAATCACCAATTTTTCGACTGTGATTTGTGACCTCAGTTTCTTGTCCAGAACAAACTGCCATCTTGTTAGACTCATTTTATCTCCTGTTAATTTGGAAATTTGCAATTTTTCTGCAGTAAAAACATAAAGGTGAAAGCTGAGATACTTTACAATGCTATTGAAGTTGTCATGACTTCCTGCTGGTTCAAGAAGTTTCCTGTATTTTCCAGTTACTAACCCTGTTAGATTCTCATTCTGTATGACTTTCAATACACACTCAATATTGAGTATTTCCAATTTTGACTGAGGTATATCAAACAGCTGGTTAAAATTGTTTCTTTGAATCAAAATGTTTACATAAGCCATCCATGGTACTGTATGATTGGTTCTTGTCACTCTGCTCCTCCAATCAAAATGATCCAGAGGATTGTCAGCCTGGGCAGCCTTCATGCAAAGGTAGAGAATGTTAAGAATGGCAATGTAAGCCATTCGGTGTGACTTTGTGTCTCTTAAGCATTGAAGTTCTCACAAAATAAAATTGTTTTTTCAAATATCTGAAGGGCATATTTTTCACCATTTGCATTTCATAACTCTGTGGTTGTGTACCCATATTGTAGGACTTTTTGCCTGCATTCTGAAGTCTGGTGCTCGGTGCCAAGACACTGAACAATCCTGAGCAGAAGAAGTTTTTGTCACGTTTTGGGAAACTTCAAATTCAGTGCCATAAAAATACAATGGTTTCAGTCACCAGGGTCAGACAAGGTCAACAGAGAAAATTGCCCATTGTTCTCTGTGCATTTTCCTGTTGTTGATTGTTTCTTCATCATGAAAAGGTACAAGGTTGATGTACTGCATACCTCACATGTCATTTTTTGTCTTTTTTCCTTTTTTCTTCTCTGCCAATTCTAATGATGGAAGTTGCCATTCAGAGAGAAAGCCTATTCACAACTGTTTCCTTTCCTTTTCGCAGGTGTGTGATACCCACTTGGGATAGTTGCACAGTCCTTATGACTGGAGTTGGGGAGGAAGACCCCTGACACAGGAGGGGTACTCCACCAACTCCACAGAGGTTCAGGGGGAAAATCCATCATTGAAAATTTACAAAGGAAAGACCTTGCCTGAGCCATAACATGTGAGTGTTGCACCCTCTGGTTTGGGGCCCTAACTTGGAGGCCGAATGGATCTGTTCATGGGAGTATTGTGCCCAAACCACCTGTATACTGCGACCAATCTCTTAGTCTGTCAAATCAATCACTGTAGGTTTGATCCTACCAACCACAACACTGAAACCACCCCAAAATCCCATAAAATTCCAAGCAATGAAGCAACCACAGTGGAGTGGTTGCTTTTCTGTCCATGTTCAAAAATGAAGTGTGTGCACTTCTGGCCCTCTACACACACACACACATTTCATCAGATTTCTCATTGCCTTCAGGCGAGTGTTTCAGTGTAGCCATTTCTGATAGACATGTGTTGATCTCTTTGAACCAGATGAGGATTGAAACTACACACCCAAGGTGCATTTTGTCCTTTGCACAAGAAAATGTTTCATTTATTCCAAGGTGAAATCTTTCGGAAAATCTAATACAAGGCTTTGTAACTTCTGTTCTGGGTGATGAACAAGATATCACAAGCAAATTACAGGACATAGCAAACCACATCTTCAAGAACTACTGCATTTGTTATGGGGCAGATCAAGAATGGGATCAATAATGAGATAATAAAACAATAAATGTTAATTGTCTGATATGCTGCCTGGGTGCTCTTGTCATTTTCATATTCTCACAGATCATTTGACAGAAAAATCAGCTACAAATATTATAAGTAACACTTCTGACTGGTTTGTGTAATGTATGAAACAAGGGGATCTTCTCTTGTGTGAATGTTGATTGATGAATTCACCTGCAGCTGTGCCTATTGGAGACAAGCATGACCACGGATGGGGTGGTCTGGGTTGACCTGACTGTGCAGGCTCCTCCTGACAACAACAGGAAGGAAACATGTGATGAGGCATTGCTGTGTTTCGGGCACCATGTCAAGCACAACTGAAAAATGCCAGAGAACAAGCACCAATCACATTGAATGCTGCTTCATTGTTTGCTCAAATTTTCTGACTGTCATGGTAAACTGAATATTTATGGTGGTGCTGCCAAAATCTCCCTCTGCAGAAATGCATGCTCAGGATTTACTGTGGGTGATCCACAGGTGAGCACCCTCACCTTTGACATGGAAACAAAGATACCTAGGTGCTGGGTGCAGAACATGAGCATCAGCAGCATTGATGTATTTGTGGGTGAAGCAGGTTGCCCATTGGTTTTGGCGGAGAAGAAAACTGGGGACAGTTTGCATTTGCATGAACATGCAAAGAACACATTTGTTTTCAAAATGTTCAAGGACAATCAAATTTAAGCAATAATAATTTCCAGTAATTTAATCAATGTAAATACAAAAATGTAGTAAACCAATTTCTAATCACACTGTCTACACCACAACAGGTGAATGATTTTGTTGTGATCTGAGTTCTGTGAAAGGTGAACTGAGATTAAAATCCAACTGAAAGGCTGGACACTTGACATGAAGAATTACTCCTGTAGCTCTGATGAATGTCATTTTTGGAAAGAAGCAAAGACTCTTTTGTTTGTGTTTTCCTTTTTTAATGAGAAAAAATCAAACTCATAGCAAGTTTAAGCAACAGGCTTTTTGTCCCTTTGGCGAGAAGAAATTGCAAACAAAATTGGATTGATCAGGGAACTCAGTGGAATCACCACTCCTGCTGTCCAACTGATCATTTCCACTGGGTATGTTTCTAAAAATAGGCATGTGGTGAAAATATTGCTGGAGCTCAGCCAACTTACTGTATTTGAACCTGTAATACATGAAAACTTCACAGTTTTTCCTTTACTTATGTTTGCTTTCCTTCCCACTTTCTCCCCAGACACTTTCATCTCCTTGACTGTCATGCAGTGGCAAACAATAATGAACACAATGGATGACAGTTGCACAAACAGAATGGATATTGTTATGAACTTTGTGTGCCAAAATAACTTTGCTGGATCCTCAAATGGTGTGCAAAGAAAACTTTTGATTTCAGATACAAACCTCCAAATCAGTGTTGTGCTTAGTGAAACAAACAGAATGAGCAAAACTATGTAGGAAATCCACTTTTTAACATGGTGTGTTGATTTGAATTGTGAATCCAGTGGGTGCATTGTCACACTGTGAATTGAAAGTGAAAGAAATGACATGAGAATGGGGAGAAGTGCAGTGAAAATTGTCATCACAAGAAAAGCAATTGCACATGTCGCAGTGCTTATCCAATCAGACATTCTGAAAACAAAATTGTCAGAATAGTGTAAATCAGCTGGCCACATTAGTGCAATATATGAGGCAGCAAGAAAATGAGTCAAATGAAATGACACCAAAATGTTACCATAGGGTCCTTTCCTTTTGGTCAGAATTAAATAACCAGAATATATATCCAACACAAAAACACACAATGACACACATATGTAAGTGATCCTTTCCCCTTTCTTCAGCAATCTAAAACATGAAAGATACCATGGTTTGGGAATTGTGGAGGAACACTTGGAATCTGACATGGTGCAGCAAATTTCAAATGTTGAGGCCAAAATTCTATCAATTGTAATTCCTGCAAGAATGTCCATATCTAACTGTGTGAGAGGGTTGTTTATCAAATTGAGGACTGCAAGTGTGACATTGTAAAAAATATTGTGTTCCAGAATGTCCAGTTTGTTGTTTTCTAGGTTCACCAACAAAGGTGTAGATATGTAGGTAAATGCTCTTCCTTCAATCAAGTTGATATTATTGCACTTGAGATTTAGAAATGAGAAGAGATGCATATTTGTGAAGCTTGATTTGGCCAGGTTTTTAATAGAGTTGTGTGACACATCCAAAGATTTCAGAGTGGTTGCCACAAAGTTGATACAAGAAATGTCTGTCACAATATTGCCTGTCAGATTCAGAATTACTGCATCAGAATTTTGCAACAGGGTGCCAACTTTGCTGATCAAGCATTATTCCAGGTGATAAGCAATGTATGGTTGAGATCTCACAATGAGCTTATTTCCCAATGCAACATTCTTGCACAAGATAGCCAGGTTCAAACAATCACAACTAGGTGGGCACTTTGTGCTTAAAATTTCACAGAGAAGTTCATCATCACCCATTGGACAGTCAGTTTGGCCATCACACAAATCATAAACAGAAACACAAATGTGGGATTTGATGCATTGTAACTGAGTGTCACATATTCTATTGGTGGCACATATATTCTCAGCATTTTCATCAGGGCAATCCCACCTCCCATTGCACACAAAACCCCAAGGTACGCAATAGGAATAGGGACACTTGAACTTGTTACTGCATTGGAAGGATTGACATTGTTGCAAGTTTGATCCAGATTTGCAGGGAACAAGGTGAGATTGAGCATCAAGCCTGTACACACAGATGTCATGAAAACTGAAATAGACAGAATGTGTAAAAGTGCAAGGCAACTGATTCTTACCTTCACACAAGTCTCCAGTCTGTGCAGCTAGTTTTCCATATGTTGGACCCTTGGATTTTTCTGATCTGGTACCGGAGTGATTCTGGTAGATTGTACATGTTCCAGTGTTGTCCATGAAGTACAATGGTGAGCATTTCTGGCTGTTGTTGCAGGCAAAATATTTCTGATATTTTTGACCACAAGTGCAGAAAGATTCATCACCATCATCTCCACAGTCATTGCTGTGATCACAGAGAAAAGCTGTCAAAATAAAAATAAACTGTTTTTTGCTACACTGAAATAAGGACTGACCTGGAGAGGTGATGTTTTGCACAAGGGATTGACAAACAAGCCACCCTTTGGCTGCAAGACCAGGCAGTCGCGAAAGGAAGGTATGTATCCATTTTTTTCAAAATGCAATGCAGTGAATCTTCCAGACATTTGAAACAGAAAAACCAGATTTCTGAAGTGTATTGCATCCACCAGATATTTGTATTGTTCCAGAGTTCTATTTTTCCTTGGGTTCGGTTGCCTTACACTTTCTGAACATGAACCTGTAGTTGTGTTCTAGGTATGAAAACCAGAGAAACCCACAACAAATTTTGCCCAACATCACCTGACCTGGTTTGCATGTTTTGTCTTCAGTTGTGTTGTGATACTGTCCTTGAAAACTTTGATTTGGCATGCAGACAATGTTGGGTAGCATCTGCTCGTTGCAGTCAACAGAAACCCAGTGAGCATTTGCAAGGTAGTCATCAGCAACATTGTACATTGAGGTTCATTCACAGAATTGATTCTTGTTTGATTATGACAGTCCAGCATGTCAGAGACAGTACTATTTTCAGGCATATAGCAGTCAGCATCAATATAGTCACTGTTCATAACTACACAACGTCCAGAACTTTTGAAAGCTTTAACAAATGTTCTGTACATATTAACCTTGTACTTCTCTGCAACAAGCCATGGCTTCTTCAAAGACTGAAAAGATACTGGCGCGTTCAACCAGTGGACAATTTTTCTCTGCAAGAAGAAGGAAAAACACTTTGTTGAATTTGAATGAGCACAAGAAATCAGTGGGCTTCTTCAGCCTGGTCCAACACAAAACAACAGATCAAACATAAAAACAGCCCACATCATGGACAAGTTGTGCTGGAAATACTCATTCTACAGTTCAAATGAGGAATTTCTTTCCGTCAAAAACATCCCCTTTGGCATTTCGTGTTTTCTTATCTTGCAAAGAGCAGACTCTTCAATTCAATTTGCTTTACTGATTGACTTGTACATTTTGGATTAGGAAGGATTTGCAATAATTGCTTGTATGAAAATAAAAACATCATGATGCTTCCCATATTTAACAGCTGCTCTTCCACAACAGACAGAAACACTCACATTTCTCTTGATAAGCCAGTTGATGGAGCAATGTGCTCAGCAAGGACAAATGACAAAAAGACATTTAGTTGGAGCTGCCACTGAAGTGGAACTGAAATTGGCCTGCTCACCTGATGTTGATGTATTTTCCTTTTCTTCAGGCCAAGAAAAATGGCTTCAACTGGAAAAATTTCATGTGATTTTTTCATAAGGGATAGAAAACTATCTTGCACTTTTTTGTTGTCAAATTGTGGAAGTACGCCAGATGCATCTTTGCACAAAATCTGAGCTTTCTCCCACGAAAAAAGTTTGGGGTTATGAATAATCCCTTTGACATCACATTGGGGCAAAGTTTGAGGTAAATTGACATAACACAGACACAGCAAGTGGTGATATCTGCCATGGTCTTCTGGATATTTAAAGAGAAGAAATAATCTAGAATTTGAAACAAACATTTGTTTCAAATATCCTGATATCTCAGGAAACAGATGTGACACACCGAGTGCCTTGTTCCACCATTCTTTTTTTGGAAGAGGCCACCAAAACAAAGTCAAATTTTTGTTGAGATCTTCTGTTTCCATGCCAATAAAGATCCATCTGATGTTTCCTTACAAAACCAGAACTCGGTCTGGTTTTGGGGTTATATTTAAAACTGAGGCCTCATAATGCAGCTCATTCTGTAGTGAAATTGAACTTTCTACAAAGACAAAGAATACACACACTGTGGCATGAAAATTCCAACAGAATTGGACCAAAAAAAGCAACACACACAAAAACAAGAGACTTTGAGATGAAAACAGAAAAAACTTAGTGAAGCAAGAGTGTGGATGTGAAAGTCACCTGCATTTGGACTTTGACATGGAGTTTAGAAATCTCTTTGTCTTCATCAGTTTTTAGCATCAAGATCCTGTGGTCTTGAATCACTTTAACTTCAGTCCACCTTTTAAACAGCATAAACTGCTGTTCTATTAAATCAAGTCTGGATGTGTTGTGCTCTGAAGGCTTCAGGTAAATATCCAACCAGCTTCTTAATCTTAGTCCTGATAAGATAAATTTGAGTGATCTTTTGTGCCTTGGAAACACAGAGTGGTAAACAAAACAAAAGGTTCTTGATTGGAGTCCTTTTAAAGTGATTGACATGGGACAGTATCCCCATAGCCAGGAACACCATGCTGGATTTTTGTGCAATTGTGCATATTGGTTGTGCTTTAGAATCCTGGGAATGCCATTACTGTCCCAGTCTGTCACAGAAATATCAGTCAGTGGGTCATGAATGAAGTCATGCCCTGCTGCAGCAAAGTGTTGCTTTAAAGCATAAGAATTTGTCAACAATGAATTGAATAAGAATCCTTCCAGTTCAAGCAAGAACATCTGTGGAGGGTGTATTATTTTCTCTAGATGCTATTGACAAAGTTTTCTTCAGGAAATATCAAAGTGGGCTGGGTGGTCAATACATTGGTATGGACTTTAGTGGTGAACTGCAGAACTGAGCACTCAGCATCAGTCAAATCCATTGTGATTACAATTTGGCCACTCATCATATCATACTTGTAAAACTTTGGCACAAGATTCCAGATGTGAGACCTCATTTGAGGCCAAGCACACAAATGCACTCTGGCCACCCTGCAGGTGGTACTTCTTATATTCATAGTCACACATTCAACTGGCTGTAATTTGAATATGAATAGACTGCAATGTCCAACTGGCAGAGAATACTTTCTGTAACATACCTGGATTGGACAAAGAGGGATCACACATTGAGGTGATCACTTTGGGGTATGTTGAGGGCCTTAGTGTTTTTTCATGTCTCAACAACTGTGTTTGTATTTGACTATCATAGAAAGTGACACCACCAAATTGGCACTCTGGTATTTCATCACCTTTAAACTGAAAATGTAACACTGAAACATTCAGGTGAAAATGTTGGAAAGTCTCAAAATAATACAAATCAAACCAGTCATGCAGTGGATATGAAACAGTTTGTTGTCCATCAAACAGTTTTATCTCTTTGGTTCTTGCAGAAAGTACCCTGTATTGGACTTTGGTTGAAAATGCCTTTGTGGCCAGAATTTGAAGGCTTACTTGGAATGTAGAACTTTTCACCACACTTTGTTTCACTGCCATTTTTTGTTTGGCATACTTAAAGCCTAGTCCGTCAAAGAACAGTGACTCAATATTGTTGGTGAACCTCAGTGCAATCCTGTAGAATTTCTTCACCATAAAAAAGAAAACCTCCAGGCATCTGTTTTGGTGAAAAATATTAATTTTATACCTTGTCCTGGCAAGTTTACCAATGAATGCCTGGTAAGTAACCTTGCACATCATTCCAACATGAGATATGACATTCCTTGAGGTGACATCAAATTGTGCTGAACACAATAGTTCCCAGAAAAAAAAACATAGCTCAAGGTGAACTGTATTCTATGACCATGGGAAAAGTATAGAAAATGGCTGTAAATCCCACACAGTACAAATCTCTCACTTGAACCCCAGTCATCACTGGACAAAATTGTAACATTGGACTTGCACCTGTCCTCATGAAAAGTCCTGTAATTCACCAACTTTTCAACTGTGATTCCCAATCTCAACTTTTTATGCAAGAGAAAGAGCCATGTTGTAACTGTCTGTGTGTCTCTTATCAAATTGGGTAATTGCAATTGTTCTGCACTTTGTAAATGCAGGGAAAAGTGGAGACATTTTACAACAAAACTAAGTTGATGATATAAGCCAGCAGGTTCAAGAAGTTTCTTGTATCTTCCAGTGATCAGCTCAGCAAGTTTGTCATTTTGAATTGTTTCCAGCACAAACTCAATGTTCAGTGTTTCAATCTTCACATGATGCAAAACAAATATCTGGTCAAAATTTTGTCTTTTGATTAAAACATTAACATAAGCCATCCACATCCACACCACTATGTGATTTATACTTGCCACTCTTTTCCTCCAATCATAATGATCCAGAGGATTGTCATACTGAGCAGAGTTCACCAAAATGAAGAAGAAATTTAGCATGGTTATGGGAGTCATTTTGGTGTCACCTTGTGTCTTCTCAGGAAAGGTGAATCACATTACAAAATGTACTTCTGAATGCATGTTTGCAGCTTTTTGACATCTCTCTGTGGACTCCCTGGTGACTTCCTTTTCACCATCTGTGATTCAACTGAGTGCGATTGCACCTGTACAAACACAGACCAGCCCCACCAATTCAAACCTTCATCCATATGTGCTTTCCTGCCTGTGTTCTGCAATTGATACAACTTCGTACAAAGGCACCAACCAGAGATGCAAAAGTCACAAAACCATGCTGTGCAGATGAATCTTTTGCCATAGAAACAGTTTCCCCACATGTACTGCTTTGTGGTCAGGGGTTAATGACTTTGAATGAAGCACCAATATGAAAGGTCAACAGCTTCATCCTGGAGGGTCATACAAGGTTAATAAAGAAATTACCCTTTGTTGTGTGCATGATTCTGCTGTTAGTTTATGTTTTCCTTTGTGTGAAGCTTCCAACATTGTGGGACTGTGCAACACACATGCACAGATCACATCTTTTCTCATAGTTTTGGTGTAAAACAGTACATTTGCTAAGGGTCCTATGTATTCTTCATCAAAATGGTCCCTGGAGTTTTCTGCTCCTGGTTGTGTCATGACAACTCAAACCCTTTCATCAAGGACACAATGGCAGGCAACCCTTGGCCAATTGGAAGGTCAGAGAAGGTGAATTTTTAATATTACTTTTGTTCTCTGTGCAGCTTTCTCTCATCTCTATCTATATGCCTCAATGTGAGAATCCTGGAGTCCCAAGGTGTGAACAGAGTGGATTTTGTCCATTTATCAGAAGCAAGATACATTCACTCCTGTTTGGATATTTGGCCATTTGCCCATCTGTACAATGCCTGCTGTACAGTATCAATATTTGGTGTTTCAAATGTACAGACTGAGGCAGAACCAACAACTGGTCATGCCAGCAGCTCAACATAAATCACTGCCAGAAACCATGGACGCTGCCTCCTGCTGCAGCTCCAGCACAGCCAAGCAAAAATGACTTGAAGAATGAACACCAAACACTTGGAAACCAACCTATCTCTGATGACAAGTTGTCTTTTCAGAATTCACAGAAGTTCATTGTTTTCTGTGGTCAAATGTCAGGACAGAAGATTCTGAGTATTTACCTTGGACACATTTCCTTGGTTTTGGAGTAGAATCCAACAACATATTGTTTATCTTGCAGTCTGTATGACCATCACCATCACCCTGCCTGCTTCTCCTCTGCAGTGCAGGTCACCACCCTCACTCTTCTTCCTTCTCCATTGCAGGAGCAGGGTTATGCGGAGTCTTCCTCACCCTGCACAAGGCCTACACCCTGCTGCAGGCCTCCATCCACAAGCCCAGGAAGAAAAAGCAGAAGGACCGCCTGCGCACGTGGGCAGACTCACTGGAACCATGTGGTCCCCATGTGCTCCTGTTCCTGCCAGGTGCACGCACAGAGCATAAAGATTCAGGGTGGGAATCATGATACACTGTATGACGAGGACACACAGACAGACAGACAGACAGACACACACACACACACACACACACACACACACACACACACACACACATGCCGCTGCCCTTACACAATGACAGTTTTCCTTCACTTCTGCTTTGGAGCTGTCAGATGTCCCCGCTACTGGATTCCCAGTGCTGGCCCCCCCCACCCAAACTGCTAGTGGAAAGATCTAATTGTAGTCCCCAAGTCCAGCGTCCCAGTGTTTTTCCTTTGTCTTTCGTCTGTTACCTGTAGCGCATTGTCTGTATGTCATTGTTGACCAGATACTGCAGTGAATAGAAATCTGGTTCCTGTTGAATCTGGTGTTTACTTGTTCTTTCTTGTCTATAGCTAGATATGAAGATTTTTCTTTGCTACTACCAGATCATACAGAATCACTTTTGTACCCAAAAGATATGCAAACAATTTTGTCTCAAAGAAAATCATATCTGCTGCTTCACTTGTCTGTCATTTGTGACATGGGAAGCAAAACTTTGGGACCTGCACCACTCTTTGGTATCACAGGGTCATTCAACTGAAACAGCCATTGAAATGTGGAAACTGAAACCCTAGCGACTTTGAACAGGGAAGTTTGGCAAATTGCAAACATAGATATGGGCCTGAATGTAGAGTGTTATGTATGGGTTTGTTCAGACCAGCATCGTTCCAGAGCCTTCAGCTGGCTGAGCCGGGTTCTCAGCATTCACCCAGAGAAGGGAGCTGATCTCTCCTGTCCCTGTTGGCTGGGTCGCATAAAGCCCAGAGTGAGGGGTGCATACAGTTTATTTACAGAGGAGAGCGGGAAAGAATCATGTGTGATCGATTGATGTTGGTTCGGTTACACAACAAGAGGTAAAATTTCACCCTGTGGGATCTTTTACACCATGAAATTTTCAAGTTTTAGGCAAAAAATGTTGTATTTTCTAAACTTGTGATATTAGTTTTTGTTTTATCGGTACCCCTTTTCAAGAGTGAAAATGTTTCAGTTTACTTGGCCTCAAAACAAAGCAAAAGGCACCACTGTTCCACTCCCCCAAAGGGAGCATCTACTCACATCAACCAGTTTGAAGGATCCCAAAAGAGAGCATGGCTGGTGCAGTGGAGCCCTATTTCTCTGAATGCAGAGGTCGATTCACGGGGAGGAAAACATCTTGTGCAAACCTCACCAAAACATAACTTGTACCTGTTCATCTTGACAAAAGCCTAATATTTATTGTTTGAAGAGTACTCAAACAGCAAAACTGAAAATTATGATCCAGAATGTACAGGTATCCCAACTGCAAAAGTAACACAAACCAACAACCTGGTTTCAAAGCACACAGACATCCAAACATTAGGAGGAATTGGTTTTGTAGTGGTTTCTGTTCTTATTTCTCTTTGACAATTGATTTTATGAGAAATCCAGTGAGAACAGATGGTAACACAACAGAGTTGATTGGCTGCAAAAGAACCAATGTCCAAGGGGCAATTTCAGTTGGATAAACTTCCAGATGCCAAGTTGTTACACATATTATTTGAACAGAAAGCCAGCAAACAACGATTGAGGCAGAAAGAAGGCATAACTGAAGAATTAGACTTTGACTTTGGCCCTGTTGTGAGGCTGCTGCAGCTGTCTTTGATTTGAATGTTTCTACCCCAAGAGTTGTGTGCATACAGACAACAGCAACACACAGAATAACATGGACACCAAAGCAAGTCCAAACAAGGCACTGCACCAGAACTACCTGCCCTGTTGGGTCAAATAAACCAACACACATCTCAGTTGAAATTGTTCTGAAAACAAAAAACATAACAAGGGTGAAACACAATGAAACTAGCAGTGATGCACAAGTCAGAACGAAGAGGTACTTCAACACAGGTTTTGATCTTTTCAGTTTGGAATCAAATGGGTGGACAACAACCATTAATCTTGAAAAAGACATCAATGTGGTGACCATCTGAGATGAAAATGTGTAAAACAAATGAAGTCCGAAAGCAGCAAAGCAAACTGATCCAGATCTCCACAATAAATTTCTGAATGCAAAATTTCCACCAATATGCAGGTGGCTTGCCCACAATATTGTCAGGAACACACACAAAACTACATTGCTGATATTGTTTGAATAAACAATGATGCTGTATGCTTTGTTGGCTTTGGTCTGCTTGAACACATGCAAGCCAAAACAGATCACATTCACAAGGACACTCATAGAAGAAACTACAATAAAGACTACATTTGTAGCATTCCCCTTGAGCACGTCAGTGCATGACCTGTACCAAGGACGAGTTGCAGTGCAAGAAACATTTTCCCAAAACAGGCAACACATTTGATAGTCTGTCACATCTACAACTTTTGGAGTTATTACTTCTGAGGCTGACTAATCTTGAGAAATAAAATACCTCTCAATGAAATCATTTTTGTTTGATTTGAAAAGGAAAATGCTGGAGACATTGTGAAGGGATTGTTGGACAAGTTCAGAAAGACCAACTGAGTCAACTTGCTGAAAGATGTCTCATTCACTGATTCAAGGCTGTTAAACTCAAGCAACAGTGTGTGAAGTTTGCTGCTGAGGCGAAAGCTTTGTATTGGGATGGTTTTTATCATATTCTGTCTGAGACTTAGATAAAGAATAGTTTCTGGAAAAATTATGTTATCCAACTCTGAAATGGAACTGTTTTCCATGGTAAGGAAGAGAACACATGAGAATTTAGAAATGACAGTCTTTACAAAAGGAGAGTTGTTGACAAATATGGACAAAAATGGATAAATATGTTGCACTGCATGATGTTCCTTACAATGAAGTGCCAAAGCCAAGCAAGAACAGTTGGCTGGACATGGTACATCCTTTACCTCACAAAACTGTTCATCATTATGATAAGGACAGTTGTAGGATGCATCACAAATGCTAGACAATGGCACACATACCTGTTTTTCAAAACACTTCAGCATGCTCATACATGACTTCATTTTTGCTTTGCACACAAAATGGATGCTTTCATCTTCACCACTCGGGCAATCCCATTTGCTGTCACATACAAAAGACCAAGAGATACAATAACAATCTGGACATTTAAATTTTCTGTTGCATTCAAATTGTTGGCAGTTTTCAAGATGTCCTCCATTTCTGCAAGGATAGAGGTGAGAATACTTGTTGAGCTCAAATACACAAATGTGGGAAAGGTTGAAGCATTTTGAATGTCCATCCAAACATGGGAGTTCCATGGGGTTGTGACAGACAGTTGGGTGCCCTTGAGCCAAATCCATCAAGTGGGCTTCCCCTGATTGGTCACAATCAACAACAAGATCATTCTGTAGCAATTTATCATCAGAAATGTTGCAATTCACAGTTTTGTAACTTGTAATATGTGGCACACTCACTTGCTTTGATCCAAACATAATACATTCTGCAGTAAAACTCATAAAATATAGGGGACCACAAAGCATTCTATTTTTTGACATCACAGTTTTGCACATGTGTTTTTTCTGGCCATGTAACATGATGGGAGCAGTTGCATTGTTGTTCATCTGATTTGTTTGGAACACAATCTGAAGTTCCATCACATCTTGCATGAAGGTGCACAAAATAGCCCGATTCACAGTGAAACAAGTTGTGTCCTTTCAATGCTCTCTCTTGTCTCAATGAGAACAGCAAGAATCCCCTTGCACTCTAAGTTGATGCAAGGGTTGAATTAGTACATATCTCATTGTTGAGCAATTTTTCACACCTGAGCTCAAACACATCACCCACAGTGTTCAGATTCATGGTGAGTAATACAGGAAACTGACTTCTGACAGCAACAAAGACCTCTTTTATTGTGTAAAGTTCATGCACATCCACAGGCTTGACATGCTGTTCCCTTCTTGTGTGAGTGGAATGATCCACCCAAATGAAAGTGAATCACTTCCCTTTGACAGCAAAACTAGATTCAGGACATTCTGATGAGCTCTGCCCTGTTGCATTATTTTGGGATATTTGTTGTGTTTTGACATCGCAAATTATAGTTGGCAGCAATTTATGATCACATTCAGTATTGATCCAATCAGGTGCAGCCAAATTATGAAACAGTGTCAATGTGCATTTCTGCAACCCTCTCATGACTGGGTACAATGTCTCCACTGCCTCTTTTCTCACCCAACTCAGGTTTGCACAAAAGTAAAGATTTCTGTAATCTGCGTATATGGTACCAATCTTTCCAGGACAATAGAATGAAGACTCAAAACTGCATTCCTTGTTGCAAGTCAGGACAGATATTTTGAAGAGATGGTTATTGAAAGGAAGAAATGTGGCTGGAAAATTGTTTGGCCATCGCCATTTCTCCTGCAAGAAAAATGCAGATTCACTTGAGGTCTTATCTTTTTCAACACTTGTAGGTCCAACAAGATCATTTGATGGTTGAAAATCCCCACCTTGTTCCTGTTGAGACCAATGAAGACACCTTGTATAAGATAATCCTTGTCCTGTTGTTTGTGGAGATGTTTCACAAAGTCTATTAAGTCATAAAAATCTTGTCTATTCAGAAAGTAAGGCAACATTCCACCAATAACCTGACAAGTCTTGTGTGCTTGCATCCAGGACAACTGGATGTCCTTGATGTATCCAGAAAACTCTTCCTTTCTGTACTTAGGTCTCTGGCTCAACACATAGCTCATGTACAGGTTGTACTTTATTTTGGTTTCCTTGTGAGTGTACCAAGCAGAGACAGAGACATTCTTTTTGCCTCTAGTGTCTGGCCAAGTGCCATCAAAGAGCACAGCATGCTTATTTTCTATCAACTGTACTGTCAACCCTGTTTTCACTGTGGAACAAATTCTGAGGATAGATTGAACGCTTGTTCTGAACTTTCCATGGTGAACAAATTTGTAGCTTTCCATGTTCGAAGGAAGTTGACAAAATGTGAACAAACTTGCAGAGAGAAGTTCTGACCTGCCCAACTTCCGAAACTCCAGTCCATATAAAGGGATCACAGGAGTAACATACAACATCTTGAAATCAACAAATGCTTGCATGGACACTTTCACACCAACAGTGTAGCCTTTCTCAATGTAAATTTCTGTCTTGTTTCTCTGCAATTCACCAAAAATAATTAGTGAAATGATTGAGTTTTCAACAGTAGTGGATCTACTGAGTAATTTAAAATCAAAATTTGCTCACCAGCTCAGGTGAAGGCAATGTGCTGATTGTTTGAGAATCATTGTGTCCTCTTTTCATCAACATCATGAAAACTTCAATCCAATTTTTTGCATTTATGGGTTCCCTTAAATCAATCATCATCCAATAAACACCTGAATAAACTTTGAAAAATATTGTTTTTGAAGTTTTGTTTTGGATTATTCCTGTGCTGTAGACAGATGGAAATAATATGTTGGAAAACCCACATTTGAACATGCAATACTTGCAGCAAGACTTTGTGTTCACAGATTGATGCAAAACTCCCTTTATCCTGTAGAACAAGTCTGGTGAGCCTCTTGGAATAAAGGCCAATGATATTTTGAACCCAGTGTGAAGCATTGATGTAAAATTTTGAAGTCCACAAGTCTTGAGTCTGACAAACTGAATGACAGCACATTCATTGTGGGAGAGAAAAATTTGCATTGTATTTGTCGGCCCAACAAAAACCAGGGGAGTGCCAGCATTGTAAGAGAGTTTCTCTGTGTATGAATCACACCTGTTTGTGTGATTTTTCATGGGCTTCCCAATTGACAGGGGAGATAAACAGTGATGTTCCAATGTGCAAGGACAAATATCAATTATTCCACAATGTGTTGAACTGAGATAGAATGTGACCTTCATGGAACAGTATGGCTTGAAAAAGTACAGGATGATAAACATGTTTCTCCAAAGATGCACAGAGAATGGGACTTTCTGTGTACCCAAGGTGGTGGACTTGAGATGTTACAAACCCACCAAATTCACATGTTTCACTCCTCTGCCCTTCATAAACTAGATTCAGGACAGTCAAGTTGATTTGTGCCCGACCATAATTTGTTATGAATGCAGTACAAACTTGTCTGCCACACCATGTTTCTACAGGAAGCATAAACTTTGTATTGTTGTATATATGAGTGAAGCCCCAGTAGTGATGTTGTAGTATAGTTTATTGTAGAGTATGAGTTGGAGCTCAGTGGTTTAGGCTACCTTCCTCTATGGTGTCAC
>JAAUXT010072571.1_pt1 | contig 26190 bp, 26 predicted proteins | sample 7278171 | NCBI WGS metagenome assembly JAAUXT01 (sample SAMN14350112, study PRJNA611818) | marine sediment metagenome | isolation source: surface marine sediment (1.8m) | place: French Polynesia: Moorea | collected 2018-08
CGGGAGATTACACTTCCGGTGTTAACACCGTACTGCTTGCTAAAGTACGACATAAAAATTCATAACTTATTCAGCGTACTACTGAGTACAACACAAATGTAGAAATGTAATCCAGTTGGTTTTTTTTAAACTGTACTGCATGTATGAAGTACGGTTTGTGTGTGACTTCGTGTCATTTATGTCATACACCGAAAGTGGAGTAGTACGACTTAAAAATGACAAATGACAATGACAGAGCAAATGAACCGCCTCGAAAACTTCGCACGTCCGCCACAAAGTCGCCTTGGTGCCTTTTGAAGAACCTTCTCAACGCTATCGCCTTCCAAGAACTCAATTTCTGTTCCCGTGGATGTTGTTTCATTGTGTTGGTGAATTTAGCAATGTGATGCACGTGTAGTCCGGGCCCGTTCGTTGACGAAGGCGGGCCTCCAGAAGGTCTCGAGCTGCTGCGTACGAGTCCCAAACATGTATGGCAATTCCACACAGAAACTGTCAAAGTTCAACTGCGACAAAAGGCCTTTTTTTACCAACGCAGGGGCAGCCCTTGAAACCACCTTTTCTTGTGCTGTGCATTTGTCCACACGAGAGCGGACAGTTTCAGCGCGGTTTGCCGCAAAATAAGGAGAAGGAAAGAAATGACCTCTTGGTCCCAGATCAGATTTTCCACGAAGACCAACACCCACTCGTGGCAGCCGTGAAAAAGAGCGGAGGAGACAATGTCTGCTTGCGTCTCACCGTTGCAACATGAACAGCGAAATGTCCGAGTGTTCACGTTGGAGGTCTTGGATTGGCTTGAAGCTTCCCAGGGTGTGCTTTCAGCACGTCTCAGCCTGCATGCGTTGTGGTGATAAAAATGTTGTTTGCCGCTTTCAGAAGACCAACTGTTCAATCAAAACCAGAAGAAAAGACAAGCTGCTGTCACAGGGGAGAACATGCGTGCACAGGTGGAAAACAAAGAACTGAATCTGCAAAGCCTGAGGTTCGTGGTTCAGATAACAGTGAGGCCATGGCAGGAGAGAAGAAGAAGCACTGGTGGTGGCACTGGCTGATAGTGTTGCCAGGTTTTACCCCGATCAGAACCAAACAGACCAAGCAGAATCCAGAGCTGGCGAATCCTCCCACTTCAAGGCACTTCTGTTCCCCTGTACAAGGTGAGGCAAAACTACAGACCTGTGTGAATGAATGATGTGGGGGGGGGGGAGGATGCAGTGTCGTTCGTTTGTTCCTGTCGGATTTCACCTCCCCAAAGGGATCAGTTTTGAAAGGCATTGAGCAGAAAGTGCCACCCGGCAATATCTTCGAAGGCGGTGCGAATGCAAAAACAACCAAACAGCAATAGAGTTTGAAGAAACCGAAATTTCCCCACAAAATTCACGGTGACATTTTTGATAAAAACGGCGTGGGGATAAAAGGGGATTCTTTCACTGAAAGTCTTCACTCACTTGTTCAGTTTTGGTCGAAGACTCAACTTCAACTTTGACAACTTCGCGTTGCTTTCAAATAGCGATCAACGACAGGCAGCCCAGCCCAGCCCCCCGGACACATGCACCCCTGTCAACACGCAGCAAAGTGCTGAAGTCCTTCTGCTGCTGCGAACTGGAAACAATTCAAGATGGGTTGATTCATATGGCACCGAACTGAAGCTGTTCCAAGGCCTGATCCTCTTACCTCAGGCTCAAGGCATCTCTACTTTTGAAACATATGAGATGAATTCCGACATTTGAATAAATTGTTTTGCAACACAGACTGCACCACCGCTGACGGGTAAAGGAAGACATGAAAGCAGAGATTGCAGATTGAAATGCACAGAATGAAACACAAAGCACTTCTGACAGGTTGACATCCGGAAAAAAGAACTCTTGCTGTGAAACGTGCATAAATTTCGCTTCTCCTCGCTGTTGTTGGGGTTCTGAATTGTCTTCCACACACGCAAGTCTGACGGAACATCGACCAACACATGATTATCACAAGAAGCATTGTGTCACCTTTTCAAAAGGAAAGGTCAGGACATCAGCAATAAAGATCTGCGGAACACAGTTTTGAGAGAGTGTGTCGCTTGACATTTCGAGAAGCCAGTCAGTCGGTGCGACGAGGACAAGTTTAACGAGAATGCTTTGAAGCTACAGACAACACCTGAACTGCAGCCGATCGCTGCGGACTGATCTACTGAAGAACGCACTCAGATTTGATGCAATGGAATCTGGAGTTGACACCCTCCGAAAGCACAGGAACTGGTTGTTTGCTCAAACATTTAGAGCCATACGATTGTCTACGAGGTTCGTGAGCCCTTAGAAGAAGCAGCAAAACTGGGGTTTCACACAAAAGGTGGAACACGACAAGGTTCACTCCACTCAAGGGTCTCGCATCCAGTTATCTGCCGGTTCTTCGGTGGTTCCAATCCAAATTGGACATCTGGAACTTTGCTGGTCGACAGGTGTAGGTCTCTGTTTCACAGTTCTAAACGTTTACAATCCGGGATGATCCCCTGAAAATCCCCTCAACCTTCGCCCTGAAGTCAATCCCAACCGGCTGCAGACTCACAGGCACTCCGCAGATTGAACAGAATCTCGGCTGAACAGGGAGAGGATTTCGAGGCTTTTGCGTCGTATGGTCAGCCATCACAGTTGGGAGGTGCGGTGCGAATGCCACATTGAATGTGAATGGAGAGGCATTTGAACTGGCTGAGTTGCAGCCACATTGGCCACCGTCTCTTGGATGCTTTTGACAATGTGTGCCTGCATTTAAGATTTCCTTGGTCTTTTGCTACATTCTACGAGGATCTATCATTTAATTCTTAGACTGTTCGGGTCTTCGCGGTCGAGCGGAATGTGTAGTCTGTGAGGCAATCGCAACAGAAAAGGAATCGCGCTGACCGATCGAAAGAACATAAAGAATCTATCATTTAAATAATAGATCCTCGTAGCATGAACAGGAACCCACCCTCAAACACAAATTACCTCCGCAACTGAGTTTAGGTTTTTCAAAGTTGAAGAGAAGGCCAAGTCAGGATGGCGCCCTGATTTCAGTCATTAGTCTGCAGAACTCACTGACTCAAATGCTCACGAATCTCTGACTTTCGACATTTGGCACCTGCACATGATGACCATCAAAGTCCAAGCCCAGAGGCCCAGAGATTTGGGGTCTAACAACCAAACACAGATGTCAAGGACGAATCCAAAGTCCCAAGAACACCAGCCGACAGTTCAAAATAGTGCCCTACTATGTTATGCTTGGAACTTTTTCGCTGACATTGGTGGAGCCTTGTGGAACCAGGACTGAGGTGGGGATTTGGGTCCGACCTTGGGCAGCCCCACCTTCAAAATTGGAGATTGCAGGTCTTTGAAGTGAAACACTTGCTCCTGCCGATGTCAAGAGGTAACAGAGGCCAGGGCTCTCACCCATGGCTCTGAGTGGCAGAGCCGGCCACCAAGTAAGCAGTGTGTGGATCAACTCGGGACTTCGTCTGTTTCTGTGGTACTCGGGCAGAATGAAGACGCAAAGGCAAGTGACTGCAGGTTGGCATGTTCCACGACTCTGAAAGCCAGTGCTTTGTATGAAATGGGTTTGTTGAGAAATTACCCGAATCCGTGCTGCAGTGCCATTTGAATGGGACGCAACAAACGACAACAGCTTGTTTGCACATTGGCGATTCAATGCAAGACAAGATCACAGGCACCGGATCCAGTGGGCCAGAGACCCCAGACTCCTCTTTTTCGTATTAAAATTGGGGTTCGCGGAGCGATCAGAGTCAGACCCCTGCCCTGACTCCAATCATCGATCCGTTCGATAGATTCCCAGCATTGACAAACCCCACACCGAGCACAGGAAGACCATGCACCACGGAAAATTTACCAAAGTTGCTGGTCTGAAGGCATTTTTTGCGCAAAACCAAGGGGCTGTTCTGTCCAAGATTTCAAAACTATCGGAGTAAACGTCCAAACTTCCGTCGCCTCGATCTTGCGCCTGGAAAAAATTTGAACTGTGTTCAACGTATGTGCTCGGGTTGATCAGCTCCGCCCACATGCGCATGCACCCGGTCCTCCACTGCAGTGCGTGCACGCAGCCATCATTTTCGCCCAACCACTCCCACGTGCACAGTTCTTTGTGCGTTAAACGATCCCACTGGTTTGACTCTCCTTTCCTGTTGTGCGAAGCAACGCAGTCCAATGTTGCAATCAAGATCACAGTCGGCATGACTGTCTTGGACACATTTGCGCACAGCAAAATGTGAACCTCAGGAAGCCCACAGACACAAGGTTTGCTTCTCTCCCCTGCAGTCGAAGGAACCAAATTTGCGATTCATTCGGTTTGACGTGCGTCATTTGTGTTCGAGAAACAGGATGTCGACCGACAGTGCCGATGTGGAGGTTCTGACGTCCGGTACTATCTTGTCAAAAGGATTGAAACACGATTTTCAGCAACGCAGGGACACCTCGACCCGATGGGAGCCCAGCTTCTTGAGCATACACTGCTTAAATGAGTTGAACCAGTATCAGAGGAAACGGAGAGATGCAGTCAACCAAACAGCTGTCTGTCACGATGTGGATTTTCACAGGATGTTCTGTTTCCAAGAGATCTGCATATTTTCTGACAAGTGACTTTTGTTTGAGACGTTCATTTCTTCAGAGTGTTCCTTTGCCTGAAGGAAAACGTCATTGTTCAGAACTACAAAGGAAATTGGATGACAGCAAATAGGAAACAACGAATTCCACGAAAACAAGGAGAAAAGGAAACAAAGTGACTTTCAATTTCATTCGGACGCAACACAATGAAGAAGAAACGAGCAAGCTGAAGAGTTACACACCGGAAAAATTATCAACGGCGTCTTTGACTTCAATCCGACGAACAGTGGCACAGGTTCCTGTTCCCCGGAAGTATTTTTTGTCTCACGTAATGTTTGAGTCCCCAGGTGCAACCAGAAAGGGACTTTTTGGGCGACCATTCCCTCCATAGTGAGGTGCCCCAGATCGCAGGGCACTGACACCTTTTGGTCTTGTGAGTCGAGGGTCTTGGCATCCAGGTAGAGGCCTGCAGAAGACAAGTTTGTTTGGTCCTCTTTTTCCGGAGGAAAGACCCTCCAAGCCGACGATTGAAAACCGTGGTCTGACTTGTGAAAGACAGGACAGTTGCCCTCTGACATGTGGTGAACGTGATCTCACTTGGTTGTCTGGCTCCTTCCTGCTTTTGTCCAGCCGCCCACTGACCACATGTAAACGGACCTTGAACAAACTGACTCTTCCTTTAGAAGCATCACACGGCGAGTCCTCTTGCTGAGATCGTCAACCTGTGGCCTTTTCAATCTCAGAGACTTGCATGTGGGAACTGTGCACCAGCTGGGTCCACCAGAGCAGGTGGGCTTAAACGAGTTGAAGTCAGCATTGTGTTTGCAGTTACACTGGAGGATCCAGGAGCGAAATGTGGGGCTCGACATGATGCAGTCTTTGATGGCGTCTGCAGATTAAATTACTAAATTTTTGACGGAGACAGAGGGTCGGGCCTCGCCAGGGGACCCACCAGAGTTATGCCAGCAGTTTCAAACTGGCTGGATTGTTCGCGAGAGATCACGATGCGCCGCAGGAAAGAGTCTTCCCACATCCCAAAATTTAACCATTGCGGCCAAAGGCAAAACAAACGTTTGAGTGTCCATATGGGACCCTGGGTAAGATGTAAAGCGTGCACATGATGAGCAGGGTTGCACAAAGCTGTGAACGCAACCTAACAAAATTGGTCTTCAGTTGCAGGACAGCTAGAGTACCCAGCTGGTGAGACTGACAAGAGGGTGCAATGAGTACTCAGAAGACAGAGTACAGGTGCTCGTCCGCTTGCGCTCATTAGCTGAAGGCAAGGCCTGTGGTGACCGGACCCGACCACTGCGCACTGAACATTGCCCGAGTGACACTGATGCGGGACACGGAAAACGCGAATGCACAATCAGCCACGAAGTGGATTCACCAACCCTGAGGGCAGAACAATACCGTGCACATGAACTTCAGAAGAAATCCCCCCTTTTCCGGTTTCAGAGTGACGGTAGCCTCCCTCACGGTAATTCGGTGCGAATTTTGCATAATGCATAAACGGAAGACGCAGTGCCCGCGGACATTCCGTGAGAGCGGCCCTGCGCCTGTGTCAAGACGGAGGCTTATTAACCTTCGTGTGCACCTTACGGCTGTGCTGTCGTGTGTTCCGGTTCACACAGGTCACGTATGCAAAGCGTTTTCACTTGGGACCACTTGGGTGGTAAACCACTGGCAGGCACATCAACTGATCCTGAGACATACCTCGCCAAATTGACTCAGAGGCATCTTTCCAACGCAACAGGACCTTGTCTGTGCTCGGAGACTTGTCCTCTGCTGTCACGTGCTCAAAGTACATCCAGCTGGAACTGAACATCGCCTCTTACACGCACGCTTGTTAAGAACTTCGAAACGCAGTCAGAACTTCGAAACCAAGCTGTTTGGACGAACTTCCAATGAATATATGAGGACACGGGTGACGGGGTTTGATTGAATTGTGTGCTCAGTTTGAAACCACCAAAACCACGAAGTGAAATCCAGAACGTGTTTGTGCTGCAAGAGTCTTCCCGATTCAATGCTTACAAGACAGTAGACTGCAAATCTGTTCCTTACAAATTTGCCAGACGACAAGCTGCACACAAAAAAAAACCCCACCCGCATCTTGGGCATATCACAGCGATGCGCCACACCGAGGAGTGCCAAGCGCTTTCTCACCGAAAAAGTGCACAGCTTATAAAGTTTTTGAAAGGTGATTTTCGCCCGGCACCCTGCACCGAAAACTGCCAAAGAGATCGACAAGGCACCAAACGACCCAACAAGATTTCATTTTGAGATTTATTTTTGCCCTTCTGTTCATTAGTTTCCTAACCTGATGCTTTCGAGTGATTGAATAAATCGAGTCATCTTGACATTAGTGAGCAGCGAAGTCTGCAACGCTACAAAAAGTCACATGATCGGAGTTCCCGACATCACAACCAGCGAGACCCGCCAAACAAAGGTACTCTCAGGCAACGTTCAACTTATCTGTTCTTCGTCAATGTACAATTTGAGAACCATGTTTGCCCAAAAGACATCAGAAATGCAACCAACACAAAAGGCACGGGACAACAACCGGAACTCATGACAATTTTAACCACTGACTGAGAAATTCAGTCTCGCCCTCACAAATCAGCGCGAACGAGAACGTGTTCAAAAAGAATAACACAGCGCTACAGGCAACATGCAGGCTCCACCCAGAAAGCCCGCGGTACACGCCTACTTTTTTGACTGGAAAATGATCAGCATCAAATTCTGAGCAAATTGTTTTGGTGACTTGCTCCCTCCCCGGCCATCAGTAAATTCCCCAGGTGCTCAAACACACACACACACACACGCACGCACGCACGCACTCTCTCACACACACACACACACACACACACACACACACACACACTGGTGATCGCACTCAGCCCGCGGCGGCGGCGCTAAACGGCGAACAGCGGGCATGATCACGAATATCAAAGATTTGACAAGTTCCATTCAGTGCGTACAAAGGTGAAACAAAAGTAAAACGTCCAGAGTCTGGCTGCTTCAACTTCAGCCGAAAAGTAAAGAAACAAGAAAATCACACAAATTACCAGTCAGACACGTGTCATTTGACATGAAGTTTGGCCAATCCACACGAAACGCAGACCTCCTCCCAGTGTGGTCTCTCCCTAGAGCCAGGGGTGCCAGGCCGGGTCCATGCGGCAGAGGTTATCGTGGCTGTTGGCCGCCGCCACCAGGGTGCTCACTTTACTCTCCGCACCGTCAAACGTCGCCAGGTCTGTGTGGAAAGAAAAACAACCATGTTTCACGGTGTGCATCGTGTTTCCCTTTACAGACTTATTCCCATGTCACAGAACCACTATTTGACTGTTGAAAAGAAGTCAGCTTCCTGGGTTACCAGGTTGTACTCGGCAACAAACAACAAGATGTCCAAAGCCAAACGCAGAAAATACATTTCTTCGCTTGGACTCGAACGCTACATCTTTACGGGACAATTGGAAGCTTCTTACTTTGTAGTCGGGTCATGATGGCGCTGACGGCCTTGTTGACCATCTGGATGAGTTGATCTCCCTCCATGTCGACGGGCTGGGATCCGGGGTTCGTCTCGTCCTGTTTCTACAAGCAACGCAAACCTGCTGAGTGAACTGCACCCAAAACCCGAGCTTGGTCGCACATTCACAGGATCCAAAGCTGCAGTGCAGCGAACTGTAGCCAACAGTCCCGCACAACTCAGACTCCAGGGTTTGGATCCGCACACGGTCGCTTTTCACCCAACTGCCTTTCGCGGTAGAAAAAACTGGACTTTCAAGCAGAAATATCAGCCGCTTTCAGCGTTTATCGTCTGTACACGTTTACAACATCATCTCACATGATTTCCAGGTTTCCGACTTTTTCCACATGTGAGCGGGGTTGCCCCAGTGAATTTCCTAACTTTTTTATGGGAAGGGGGGGGGGTATCCGGAAAATGCCAGTTCATCATCCACATTTCCAGGCAGCCAATCGGTGGGATACATGAGAAAACCAACATCATCCGACAAGTGGCTGAAAACATTCTTGTGTCGCTCACTAACCTTCTTGTGCCACGTGATGTACTCGTCGCGCAGCACGGCGCGCAGCAGGCTCGGCAGTTTGTACTGAGGCTGCACGAAGCAGCGCGCCGCCGCCACCATGGCCGCCGTCAGAGGGCCCGTCACGCCCGTCGGCGTCAGGAACTCCGCCATATTGGGCGTCAGCCTGAAGGGGACGGGGCGGTTCGCGTCGGGATCTCCTGCAGGGAGAAACAAGGATGGAGCGTGAAGCCACACTGAAGGTTCGGTGCAGACGTGAAACACGGTCGTGCTGGACTCCACGCACCTGAAGTGTCATCGATGTCGAATTTGAAGTAAGCGATGTTGAGGAAGCCCGAGTCCTGGTGCAGGTACATCATGTCGGGATTCATGCGTGTCAGGTGCAGCACAAACTCGGCGAGGCCGCACAGCGACAGCTGCACCGTCAACTGCAACAAGGCGGATCGCGAGGTGAGCGAGATCTCGTGAAGTGTGCGAGAGCGCAACCATGGGAATGTGCAAGACCACCACAGCGTCCTGAAGCTGGTTGAAGATGGAGACCAGAGCTGCCGTTTTTGCAATGTCCAAGACCCCTGCACACACACACACACACACACACACACACACACACACACACACACACACACACACACACCAAAATGCACACGAGAGGCGGAGTGTGGTCGCGCGTGCGTGCGAGGACTCACGTTTTTCCTGAAGGTCCAGTAGTCGGTTGCGTTGGGGAATGTGTGCGTGGCCCACTCTTTGAGCAGCCCCCGCGGAACCATGTTGAGCTGCACTTCCTTCAGAATGTCCCGAAGAACCTGTCGGAAGAAAATGCAGCTTTACGAACACAATTCAACACAAGTTCCGTTCCAAAGACATTTTATTTACCACGGTGGACAGTCTTTGAAACTAACCACGAAGTTCTGAAATAACAAGAAGTTGTCCAAAAGGAAACTGTGGCAAGGACAGCACGACATCTAATCAACCTGACCTCGACGTTGACAAAGAAATGCTGCGGGACACTGAAGCCAGTGTGCGACATGATTCCTGAGGAGGTGCGATTCCTAATGGACAACAGGGCGATACAGTACTTCGTGCGAGGCCTGACAGTGGGCACGGGGTGTGAGGCTTGGGAGGGCTGGGACAGACAGTACCTGGTGAGAGGCCTGGGAGCCGCGGCTCTGCACCGTCGCGAGGCGCTCGTAGTAGCGCGCGATCGGAGCGTCGTGCTCCACCGTCCGCTTCGCGCAGCGCTGAAAACACAACGTTCGTTTTTCAACGTCCTGTGTGCCGCGCACCACCACAACTTTCCAAGTTTACTCCTGGGTTCCTTGCTCATCTCTGCATGTGTCACCCAGTCACAATTTATGTGGCGCACTTTATCCGAATTGGAACATTTTCTCTGCTGCGTCAATGATGAACGGAATGCGCAAGACACCGACAGTGACGTCACTCACCTGTTTGTAGATGTCGAGCAGGGAGACGGAGGCCGGGCTGTCCTCCACCAGCCTCATCTGCGGCGACACGGCCACGACACGCGGAACGGTAAAGTAGAGCAGCCGCTTGCACGTCTCCTGGAACGACGCACGTGTCTCGTCAGGCAAGAAACTCTCGCGCTCTCGCTGAGAAACGACCACAAAACGAGAGCGATTGTTGAGAAGCGGGACAGACCTTCTGTTTGCCCAGGAAGTGGTTGAGCATGCGCAGCAGCTGCAGGACGCGCTCCTCGCGACGCGACTCAGTCAAACACGCGTCGTTCACCACCAGGTATGGGTAAATCTGAAACACAAACTGGCTGCAGAACAGAGGCACAGAGAGAGAGAGAGAGAGAGAGAGAGAGAGAGAGAGACAGACAGACAGACAGACAGACAGACAGACAGACAGACAGACAGACAGACCTTGCCGTTGTGGCCGCGGATGTAGAGCCTGCGTGCCGCCGAGTTGTGTTTCTGCACGATCTCGACGCGCGGCATGAAGCGCGCAATGCGCACGTAGTAGTGGCTGTGCTGCAAGGTACAAAGACAAAAAGGTGAAAACCATTTGGATCGCACATGGAGATCGACCCCACAAAAACCATCACAGGTGGTCAAAGCCGACATCCATTCATCAGAAGTGTCACATTTCCTTTACGGAACGAAAGGCCCCTGCCACACAAACCAGTCCACTCAGAATGACTCAGATCGTGCGTGAGCTCACCTTGGGAAGCAGAAACTCTCCTGGCAGTTCCACCTCGGCTGTGTTGAGTGAGAAGTTGCTCAAGAAGCGACATTTGTCTTCGATCACGAACGACCTGCGAGAAAACGACTCAATTCATTGCAACTCTAGCTGCGATTGAGCTGCGGTGTGTGTGTGTGTGTGTGTGTGTGTGTGTGTGTGTGTGTGTGTGCGTGTGTGTATGTGTATGCACGGTCGGCTCAACTCACTTGGGCAGCAGCTTGGTTTTGGCCTCGAGGATCTTGATCCACTTCTTGAGTTTGTTGATGAGGTTGTGCAGCTTCGTGGAGCCGGGAAGTCTGTGATATAGAACAAAAGCTCCACATGTGTCACGGAATGCACGAGAGCGCACATTTACTCTCGTGACACAGGTTGTTTCAGAATCACAAAAGCAACACATTGAATTGACTGACAGCCCGTCGCTTTCCACGGGTGAAAACACCACAGAAAAAACCGGCTCTTCGCGGGTTGATCTGCTCAGGTCTGACAAACGCACAAGGACCAGGCTGGTCGTGAACCACCTGAGTTCGCCGACCCAACCAGACCTGTGTTCTTTTGACCAGAGCCAAAGCCTTTGCTCCATTGATAACACTGAAAATCTACTGGACAGAAACTCTGGGAAAGGAAAAGGAAGAGAGCCTGAACGCACGAAAAGTCGAAGTCGGTGGAGAACTGGCTCTTCATCTTCTGGAAGACCGGGTCCTGCGCAGTCGCCTGCGCGCGTCGCGCCAGCGACTCCGATGCCGCCGATGAGAAGGTCGTGCGCACCTCCTGCAAAACATGTGTGACGTCGGAGACGGGGCCAGCGAGCGAAGTTGGACGCTTTTTGTCTGCCCAGCGTAACTTCTGGCGGAAAGTTTGGATTTGGTTTCCTGGGTCGTTTGCCTTCCAGAGCCATCGAAGGAATGGGAAGGACGGGCTCAGTTGGGATGGACAGAACGGTGACAGCGACTAGGATCCGACACATTTCGCTGGAAATTTCCAAGAGCCAGTCACTGAGATGGGTTTTCCATCATTTCCAGACACCAAATCTTCCAAAAAAGTTCAGAAACGTCAGAGTTGCACCGAAAAACACCCATCCTGTTCCCAAGTGCAAAGGTTCTCGCAAGAGAATAAAAGCTGTGACTGGCACGCTTCTGGTTTGAAGAAACACTTTTTGGAACACTCTTCCTCAGCGATTTCAGAACAATTTTTGCTTTCCTGGTCGCACCCTGACCGGGTTGTGCAGTCGAAAAAGAAAACGACTCAAGATACAAATGAGAACAGGAACAGAAATAACTGCCTCCAAAGTGATACAAAATAATTTTGTGCACTTTCACGTCCGCACTTGATCAAACCAACGCAACAGTTCCCCGTGTCACTCCCGTGATTCGTTGCGCCTGGAGCCAGTCACCAAGCCGTTCAAGAATGATGTTACCCGACGGACTCCACACGTGTGTTTCGCGACTGACACCATCAAATAACGAGGTACACAGAACGACGCTCAGACGAACCAACATCGTGCACTCTATGCATATCAACTGAACGGACACCAGTGAGGTGCACTGCGGATCTGGATAGTTTCCGCCGTCCAGGGTTCGACCCAACGGTACCTCGTCCACCTCGACTGTGGGCTCGCCGTCTTCGACTGTCGAATCTGTGGACTTGGAATCTGTGGACTTGGAACCTGTGGACTTGGAATCTGTGGACTTGGAATCTGTGGACTTGGAATCTGCGGACTTGGAATCTGTGGACTTGGAATCTGTGGACTTGCGGGAGGCCTGTTCCGCCGAACGACGGCTGGCCTGTTGTCCGAACGAAAGGGCAAAGTTCAGACACACTCCCATGTCTCCTCATTCTGACATGCTGGCGCGTTTTTTGCTTGCAAGCGACACTTCTCACTCCAGACTGCGGTGTCGTACTCACCGTGGACACGTTCTCGATCCCGACGCCGAACGTCGACACGAGCTTCTTGACGAAGTTGAGCGTGTGCGGCGTAATCGTCGCCTCCGACACTGCGACAGAATTGATCAACTTTCAAACCAACAAGCAAACAAAAAGAGAAATCTCAGAACGCATGTTGCGTTGCAATCTCACTCTTGCCCAGCAGGTGCAAACTCGGTACGCTGGTGTGCCGTGGCACCTGTTTTGAACACTGGAATTCTTCCCTCTTCTTAACTCCTGTCCCGAGCGAACTCACCGGCGCCTCGGTTCTCGAACGCGACCACGTAGCACTTGGCGAGGCCCTGGCGCAGCTGCCGCAGCACCTCCTCGTACCAGTTTTCCCGGAACCACACCATCTGCAAACAACGCCGTCAACCACTCGTGAAGTCAAAAGCAAGAATTTTCGGCTGGATTTCCTCTCCTGTCCGCAACCTCAAAACGTCCTGGGAAAACTGCAGATTCACAGATTCACACACATGGAGCTCCAAGAGTGGAATCCAGTCACGTTGCGTTTGTTTTTTCCACTTCCCGACCCACTCATCCACAAGCGCTTTCCCTTTTGTGCTGATTACACACACGCACACACACACGCACACACGCACCTGATCCACGATCCCTTCCAGGGACGAGAGGATGGTCGGGTGCAGGTCGCGCTGCATGTGCATGATGCGGCTGCAGCGCCACATGGGCGCCGTGGCGCGGATCGGACCCGCGTCGCCCGACGCGCCCGGGTTCCCGCCGCCCGCCGACCCGCCCTGACTCCCCGACCCGGACTGATTCTCTGCAACACAAACGATACCGTTCGTCGCTCAGGAGTAGGGACGACAGAGATGTACAACACGAGATGATTCACGCCTTGTCGCCTGGCAAGGTAGACTCTAAGAACCACTGAAGGTTTCGTGCAAGCGTGAGCTTGCTCTGACGGCTCCACCTCACCCCTCATCCCCCTTTTGTTCAAACATGAAACTCGTGCTGAAGAAAACAAAGCAGTGCTTCATTTTGCAAACACTGAAACGGGCGCCCTTACGTCCATCCGGCCCTCCCGCCACGTCCGGGGACGGGACGGGCACCGCGGGACTCGGCGCCTGCTGCGTCGCGGGCGACGACGTCACCGACCCGGCGCCCGACGTCTCCGAGCCGCCCACCGACATGCCGGGCCCCGCCTGAGGCTTGGACACGCCGCTGGCAGTGACCTCCCCGCGGTCTGAAATGTCACGTGCGACAACAAAGTGTGAGGTGCTGGAGCGGTGCTTCTTTTCTTCAGTTGAGTGGAGAGATCCAACCCGAAAACACCAAGTGCAAGAGCCACGACACCCATTGTGACTCGTGTTTTGTGTCTTCAGGTATTCACATGAAGCAACTGGTGTTGTAAACAAGAAAATCTTGGTTCAGAGAAGTCCGCAAAAAGGTGTCCACAAAACAGGCAGCTCTGCGCACGTGCTTCTACCTCCCAAAAAACCATCAACAGAGCTGCGCTGGCGTACCGGGTCAAACTCGACCAAACTGGGGTCGGGCCTTGCAGGAGCCAAAAACAGTGTGAAAAGGAACTCACGTCTCTCGCGCTGCTCGATCTTGAGCGTCAGATAGAGGGTTCTGATGGGGAAGTAGACGGCCTGCGGGTACATGCGGCCGACCTGGCTGAGCAGGTTGAGGATGAGGCGCCCCTCGTTGCGCACCAGGCACGTCAACAGCTGCGGGATCCTGCAACGTGCGGTCTGGGTTGAATGGTTGTTGCTTTGGGCACTTCACAAATCGAACAGCGAAAGCTATCGCAGCGACGCCAACCCACCGGATTGACAGAACTTCAAACAGCAAGAACACCTCCGTGCAAAGGACGCCTGGCGTTGCAAAAGTAATTTCATTTTTGTTGCATGCGCATTTTAGTGAGCTCACCGCTCGCCCACGCAAACACACCCAGCGGGGCGTCCACTCACCAGGGCAACCACTGAATGGCGGGTACTCCGACGCAGTACTTGTCGACGGCCTCAGCCAGTGTCGACTCCTCGTCGTACGTCAGCAGCCACAGCACCTGTCACAGACAGTCACGGCTCAACATGAGTTGTCTTCCTGGAAAACCTGAACAAGCGTGCACGAGGGGTATGCACAGAACACCCAAATAGAGGGCCGGACTGACCCCACCTGCCACTCACAATGCTTTCAAAAGGCTGTGTCTGCCTCTTGTGGGAACGAAACACAAAACTGCACACATGTTGTATCGAACCGGTGCCGCTCTGGGGCAAACTGCGAGCAGCCTCGTCGCTCTCACCTTGGCGAGGTACTTGCGGGACTTGGACTCGTTCTGGTGACGACAGGCGTGAAGGTAGCACGTGATGGCGCTCACCCCGAGCAGCATCGTCCTGCAGCAAAATAATCACTAGTCACAAACCAATTTGTGCTGATTGACTGTTGTGTAATCGAACCACCATCGATCGAACCCTCGATTGCCGGTTCGATCACACATGATTCTTTCCTGCTCTCCTCTGAAGCTGCACCTTCAGCACAGCTTCAGCCACTGTATATAAACCCATGCACTCTGGGCTTTGCTTCTCTGAAGCTCAAGTAAGTGCTAATAAATACCTGAATTCAAAACTTTATGTGTGTGACTGCTTTATGCGACCTGGCCAACAGAGATGGGAGAGATCAGCTCCCTTCTCTGGGTGAATGCTGCAAACCGGCTCAGCCAGCTGAAGGCTCAGGAATGATGCTGGCCTGAGCACACCCATACATAACATGACAGTTCGATTGAGACCGTGTCAGAACCTCAAACATCAGATGCGCTCAAATCAAAGAATACACATTGAAAACAATGTGCGCCAGAAGTGCACGAACAAACAGCAGCAACACTTCGTGCACTCTTCATTGCACACCAATTTCCTCCAACGTTTGCACTACAACCCCCTCGAAACGGCCAGCGGCAAAAACGGCTCCGATAACCTTTTCTTGAAGACGTTCCATATTCCTTCTTTTTTGACCTGACGCCTGAGAAACGGAAGGAAAGCAGTTTGCTGAAGTTTGAACACACACACACACACACACATACACACACAAACAAACACACCTTCCTTTTGAGACAGGACACGAGTGGGAATTTACAAAAGGCTTGTGGGGCGCAAGTAAACCACGGGATCCGTCAGTGTGCGATGTCAGTGCTTTTACGGTTTATCCAGCTTCTTTTGGGGTTCCCTTTCGAGAAGGTCGCGAACGGTGACGTACTTTGCAAAACGTCTGAAATAACGCACACCTCACTCGATGACACGTAGATCTGGAGCAGTAAACGAGTCTGAAGACTCAACCTGCTCAGATCTGATCTCGACATCCAAGGGCACGCAACTCAACTCGGCCCGCATTCAAGCTGTGCACCCTCACTTCTTATCTTCACTTCCTTTGCATTTTCTTACCCAACGCACTCACTTTTCCCGCACCCTTTTCATTTTGATTCATAACACCCACAGGCCTCCGCCGCCGTCGCGCTTACCTCTCCCTGGTGAACATGTTCTCGAGGTAGTCGCCCCAGAGCGCCCACGCCTTCACGAGCGTGTCGTGCATCTGCACGGCGGCGCTGAACGCCTTGTTGGCGTCGTCGGAACGCCCGATCTGCGCGAGGAACATGCCCTTGAGCGCGTAGAACTCGGCCGTCATCTCCTTGGTGAAGTAGCGCAGGTTCGTCGACTCGATCACCTCCAGACCCTGAAAACATCGAGGTCCAACCTTGAGATGTAAGTACACAACAAAGCTGTCCACTTGTCCATATAAAGAGCACACGAGTTTCACGGGGAGAGCTTCGGTTCTCACCTCCTGCAGCTCATTTTTGCCCATGACTCCCGACATCTGCAGGTAGCACTTCACTTGCTGCCGGATCTTCTGGAAACAGTCGACGATCGGAACGCTCGGGATCGTGTGAATCCTGCAAATGAGATCACGTGGTCACAGAAGTGTGTGTGTGTGTGTGTGTGTGTGTGTGTGTGTGTGTGTGTGTGTGTGTGTGTGCGTAAAAACCCGCAACTTGTTTCGTCACCTGCTCAGTGAGTCGAGGCAGACCCCGGTCAGGTTGTGTTTGCGCGCGATCTTGCCGAAGTGGATGATGGCTTGCGCGGAGGCATGCACTCCCAACATCGAATGGTTCGACTGCGACTGCAACGACAAGGCGACTCATGTGCACCGCATTTCTACGGTTTTGTGTTTGCATGACCCGTAACTGCAGAAACCGTGTTTGATTGTCATCACTGTGTCCACGTGCGACTTCTGTTCCTGAAGGATGAGGTTGTAAGCACAGTTTGTTGCCAATCTGTCCAGTGTTTCTCATCCTTCTAACTTTGGTTGCCACTCTCAGGGCTCTCTCTGTCTCGATATCTTTTCCTCTTCTCCGCCCTGCACCACAGTCCCGCCACACGGCGACACTCACCAAGTCGTGCTGAGCGTGCGTGTCGTAGTGATTCACGATGAACTGGTAGTGATGCTGCCGCCACGTGAAGATGTCGCTCCAGTGCGACTGGTCGTCCGAGATCATCGGCAAACGATTGCGCCATGTCTGAAACCATCGACAATTCACGTGATGATTCACTCCACGTTGGTTTTGCTGACAGTATGAGATGTTTTGCTGGCAGCACATTTTGCAATATCTAGTGGATCTCGAAACGCCAGGACACACCCAGCGACGCCACTGACCTTGACGATGGCGCGCATGTCGTGCAGCGAGGCGTTGCGCCCGATGTTGGCGGGCTGCAGCCCCTGGTGGATCTGCGCCGCCTCCTGCAGCTCCATGATCTGTTGCGCCGCCTGAAACACCGCAAAAACGTCACGTCTTTGAAGATCGGTGTTGCGTGCGACGAACGACAGCAGCCTCGTTCACTCTGCTAAATGTGTGCGGTGAGGCGAGACGGGCTGTACCTGCAGGAGCCCGACGTGGATGTGCGACACGACGGACGGCAGGCGGCGCCACTCCTTGATGGCGAGCGAGCTGGACACCTCGACGAGGCGCTCGATCATGGACAGGTGCGTTTCCTCGGGGTGACAGATAGCGATGTAGCCGCGGTACAGGTTCACCTTCCACGCCATCTCCTTGGCGCAGCTCATCTCAACCTGCAACACACGATGAAACACGTGAGGCTGAAGGTTCTGAGCACGCGGCCCCAAAATCCGCGCCCCTCCCATCGCCCAGGTCAGCGCGACCTCAGCAGGCTTGTGCTTGGTGAGCAACCGATGAGACCGGACAAACCATGCTGGATCCGTGTTTCTGACTTGCACCACCAGGCTCTCCCAAAGATCGTTTACCTGCGCCAGCGCTTCCTTCATCATAGTCCAGTTGGGCACCCGCCATGCGCTCTCCAGCACGAGGTGCGGGTTCGAGTTGCCTTTGCTGCCCGCGAACTCCAGCAGGTAGTCCCACTGGTTCAGGTCCTTGGAGCATCTGTAACAATCACACGGCGTCAACAAGTTCTCAGTTTGATAATTAAATTTGTCCGAGACAACACGCTTTTGGTGCTGCATATTCGCGTGCGTTTTCGCAGGGCAGGAAACAGAGTATGGCACGGAGTGGGAGAGGCGCACCTGATCCAGTGTTCCTCCCACAGCCGGTACTCCGGTTGCACCGACGGGTTGGCGGGGCCGGCGTTGTGGTCCTGACGCGCCTTGCTCATCGCCTGCAGCGAATCAACCAAGCATGTTGAACCTGACTTCAGCAGCCACGCTAAGTAAAGAGATCTGACACCACACTCCAGGTTCAACACGTCTTTTGAAAGAAACGGCTGGTTCAGTTTGGCCTGTTATTTACTCGTGTGCTTTCTCACACTTTCATCTCATTGTTCACAAACGTAGCGGAGGGAGGTTGGGCCTCACCTGCTCGTACGCCTGCTGGGCCTGTTCGAAGAAGCCGTGCTGCTCGTACGCCAGCGCCGTGTTCGTCTCCGGGTACTTGGCGCGTTTTTGCCAGAGCCCGGTCAACATGTCCTCCTCCTTGAGCAGCGAGTACAGGTCACACAGCGCGTCCAGCGTCTCCTGCTGTCGGGCAACAAGCTCAGTGCGAGTACTGTCCTCGCTTTGAGGGAAACAGGAAATTTCCCCAGATCAATCAATCAATCAATGGCGGGTGGTGGCATACCTGCTGCGGCGCCTCTTTGGGCTCGAACTCGTACTCGCTGAGCGTCGGCTTCGCCTTGACGAGCTGAGTGCTCAGCCCGTTCTCAAAGGCCAGCGTCTCGAGCATGAGCACCGACCGGTGCCACAGGTTGTGCGTCTTGCCCAGGTACTGAAAGGTAAAAACAGTTGAGACACCAGGTTGAGATGATCTGACTTGCTGAAAGAGTGCCCTGCACCTCAGGACACGCGGTGTTTCGCATCCAAATCGTGCGCATCTCTCGCTGCCACATTGACGTCCATCGCACAACGCAACGTCAAACACTGAGGACAATCAAACACACCTTGAGGACGCAGGGCCGAACGGCGATGGTCGGCACGCACTGACACATGGCCTCCACGAACGTGTGCAGCGCGCTCGGGTGACAGTCCTTCTGGATCACGTGACTTCCGCTGCACACGAACGGACCCAGTTCTCCAGCGAGCGACTGCACGAGAAAAGCACGACGTGAGACGCTGAACGAGTATCGTCCTGATCACGACGTAAACGGATCCGGCGAAACGAGCCGAACCAAACAAATACCCTGCTGTTGCTGACAACACAGACCCTGGTCAATCAAAACTCTCAATGGGACATCATTTTGAGAACACAGCGGTGCGTACCCCTTGCTGCCTCTCGTTGAGCAGTTTCCAGATCCTGGGGAACATGTCGAGCCACGTGTGGTGCGCGAGCTCCGTGTTGCTGTGGCAGAGCTGCGACAGCGCCGTCAGGAAAGACACCGTCTGTGAGAACAAGTGTGCACGTGAGCGTGTTTCAAATTGTGGTACACACAAAATGCGCGAGTGTCGAGTCGTTGCAGCAGGCTTTTCGTCGAGTTGGCGAGAAAATGAAATGGTAGCGAAACTCGCTGCAGATTGATTCACTCCCACGTCAAAAGTAGTGCCCATGAAAAAACGCCACTGGTCACTCATGAGGGAACTCCCACAAGAGCCACCGCACAGATTCACGCACCTTGACCTCGCGGCAGCTCTCGACGAACTTGGCTTGGCGCTGCAGCAGCAGCTGCAGACTCTGTTTTGGGTCCTGCGCCTCGCGCCGCGTCCCGGCGCCGCCGGCGGCGTTGCTGCCCGACGCCGTCTCCTCGCCCGAGTCTCCGGACAACTCGATGTCAATGTCGTCCTGCGAGAAACGAACAGGCCTTTGATTACAAAACACATCAGACATAGATGAGAAGCATACACACACACATACACACACACACACACACACACACACGCGCGCACACACAATGTCTGCACACCGAATCAACAAACACACTTATCGTTCACATTGTGCACCTCAACCACCACGTCCCAACACGCACCTCCTCCTTGTTTGTGTCGATCGACTCCACATCCATCGGCTCGTCCTTCATGCGACTCGCCAGTGCGAACGCCTGACGATCGTGCGCGTCGGCGAGAGCGACTACGCTCGTGGCGGCCGGAAGTAGGTGTGAACCGGAAGCGGCCTGGATCGTCATGCCCGTCACGGCGACAGCGAGCAGCAGCTGCAGCGACAGCGACGGAGATGAGAGCGACAGGAAGCGTGAACAGAGGTCGTAGTGCGATGCAGGCTTCACACCAAGTCAAAATATCCCACAGCTGCAGAATGCCACGTTCAAAACATGTCCATATCAGAAAAAGATGTGAACAAAACGCGAAAAAAACTCCGTCGCCACGTGAATCAAGGAGATTCTTGTGAGTTCGTCTCCGGGACACAAACGTGAAGCACGTTACGCTGAGACGAGCGACGCACCTCGATGCACTGTTTGATCCAGAAGTGTTGCGCCATCGCCTCCCAGTTCTGCGAACACGTGATGTAGAGCAGCCGGTCGAACAGCCGGCGGCGGATAGACGCGTCGAACACCTCGACGAACTTGTGCCGGATGTGCGGCTGGTTGCAGCGTAAGCCGGCCAGGAAAGCCGGCTCCAGTTTGGAGGTCAGTTCGCTGCCGGTGAGACCGTCGTCCCTGAAACGGAACACGTCGTTAATTTGTGATGTCCTGATGCAAATATTTCTGTGTTTTGTGCAATCTCAATCAGGTTTCGTTCTGGATGAGTTTGGCTTGTTGTGGACTGCAACGTCTTTTGGTGGAAGGTTCCAAACAGTTCGGTTGTGCCCTGCGAAAATTCGAACTTCTGCGAGTGTGGGAGATCCTCAGTATTTAGAATTTTTCTCTGCTTTGCTGAAAGTCGAATCCCTTGTGGGGACGAAGGACTGGTTGGCCCCTGTGAGTGGCGAGGGTTGATACCACTACTGTGGTGACCATGACCGACGTTCCACTGTTCGCGTGTCCCTTTGGTCAACAGACAACACGCTGCTGGCTTGCCACAGTCAGTGTTTCCCTCATTTACTCACTCGCGTGTGAAAACAATTGGAACGACAAAACAACACCGTTGCACCAGAGAAACTGAAACGTCAATCTACCTCAATGGACTGGGTCGAAATCGATATCTAGATCTACATGACATAGTGAGATGAAAGTCAACAACTTGTCAAAGTGTCCAGCAACAGGACTTTCATGCAGAGGCCAAGACGAAATTCAATTCCATTCGAATTGGACTTTTGACGCCAATGAGCAGAGGCATGCATAACAGAAGCACAATGAACAAGAAGCCGAGTGAACTTGCGTGCGCATGTGATTAGCTTCTGGGCTTTTTGCAGATGCATTACTGGGACACCGCTTCTCGGGGCGGGAGACACAGATGGCAGATGGGAAGAACAGACAAAAGTGTTGCACGGTAGGAGCCGAGATGCGGTACGCACCTGTAGATGTAGTTGACGAGGTCGAGGAACTGCGCGTTGAGGTCGGTGTCGTCCGGAAAGCGCTTCTCGACGTGCTGCATCAACTTGACGAGCAGAATCGCCTTCTCGCGCAGCGACGGCGACTGGTTGATCGCGATCGCGGTCTGCAACCAAAGCGTGCGCGCGGACACGTGAACTGAGTCTCGCCACAACATTCATGACAGTAAGAACGCTGAAGCACTGGAATGTTGAACTGACCCGAGCTGAAACGAACTCAAACCCTCCCATATCCAAAGTGGATATTGACCCAACACGTGACCCTTATTTTGACCCAGTCAGCCGCCAAACTGACCTTGATTTTGACCCAGTCCTCGACCATTTTGGTGATGGCCTTCATGACCTTGGCGTCCGTGGTTTTCTCGATGAGCCCGACGAGGATGGTGCCGATGAAGCACTTGCGCATGTCCATGCTCATCACTCCGACGCGGTTCTTCACCAGATCGAGGCTCAGGATTAACAGCTCGCTCGCAACTGCAATCACGCAACCAACAGTGCAGGCGTGCTGAAAAAGGGGTTTGTGGCTTCCTGCCTTTGGTGAAGACTTTAAAATGTGTAACTCGCTCTGAAAAAGGAGCTGTTCGTTGCCACACTTCAAAGTTTGATGCTGGGAGCCTTCTTGCTTCAGCAAACTATCGGGTGAAGTTTCCGTGCGAACCAACCACGGACAAATGAAGTCAGACGTGAAGGGGCGGGTCACTGACCTGGACTCGCCTCGGGCGTCGTCGGCTGCAGATGTTCGCGCGCCATGCGCTGCAGCACGCGCATGAAGGACGTGATGAGGCGGTCGATGTAGCACGGGTTGTGCATGCACGACGCCTTGAGGATCATGAGTGTTCCGAACAGCTGCGACGGGGACCCGTTCTGAGACCTGAGTGTCAAGCGCGTTCGTAGTTAGAGCAGGGGTGAACAGTGGGGGAATCGAAATGTTAAAATTTGTGACGAACACAAAAGTAACTCACTTCTCATAATTGGTGAGCCCCTCGTACACAACTTTGCTGACGCACGCGTAGAGACACTCGAGCTCCTCGTACTTCGACGCGACGTTGGACGTGGCTGGCTCCGTCGGGAAGTAGGACATGAGGCGCGACAGCAGCGTGTGTACCGACCGGATCACCTGCGGAGGAGTCGGTCGCTGCTGAATCCGACGACTCAAAGTCCAGCCGAGATTTGCCAACGCAACAAACCCCATCGTTTCAACCGTCCTTCAGACTTGTGTGTTTGACAATTGCTGATTTGCACGGGCAAGAGCGCATAATTTTCGTGGCCTCTACTGGCCGGTAGCTCATCACGAGATCATGCGTTGATTATGGTTGGGTGTGACGGCGGCTGATTTACCTTGGAGGCAGGACACGTCATGCAGGCGGCGATCCCGCGCTGCAGCGGCTTGAAGCTCGACAGAATCACGTCCTTCCTCTGTGCAGCGAAACAGACATTTTCTGAAGCAACACCGATTGCTCACACACAGTGTTCCGGTTATCTTTTGCCACGTACGCTCAACATTTCAGAACTTGTTTTTGACTGGATTGATTTCGGTAATACGTGGTGCGAATTCCTGGCAGCCCCTCACACTTCAATGTGAACCGTGACCAGTGTCAGCTTAGTCTGAAGGTTTGGCATGATTTTACTGTGTTGAATCAAAATGAAACCGCTGAGTTCTGCAACAGACCAGAATTCCGATGAGGAAGCTGAGCAGCTCGAGCGCCGTGCAGATGTTGGCGAAGTTTGGAGTGTGCGATTCGACCGTCATGAGCAGCTTGTCGAACCAGAGCAGCTTGAGTTCGGCGGCCGGCCACACGTCGGGGCGCAGCGCCGTCTTGAGCAGCGCGACGCAGCGTCGAGACAGCAGCTCCCCGGGAGAACCGACCGTCGTCGACGCCTCGTTCACCTGGTACACAGTGGGAAACGGGACTGTGTGAGTCGGGAGTTTTGGCACTGTTTGCAGGAAAAGAGAGTGGAAGGACAGCGGTCAGCACTGGAACCATACACCATCATGAGAGCAACCCCGACGTCTCGGTGCAGAACAAGCATCTCCTGCCAAAACAAGCATTGAGAGATGGATAGCAGAGCACCGGTCATGTTCAACAGCACCACAAACAAATGACGTGCCATATGCAGCTTTCTTGCATATTTCAACACGAAACTGGAACTGAAGTGAGTGACTGAGTGTGAAAGTGTTCTGCTTGAATGGCGTTCAATTGCCACCTTTGTGCAAGAAAACTCCAAGTGTCTTCTTTCAAAGAACACGGTGTTGTTTGCGCGTGTGGATTGTAGCTTACGGGCACGACATAAAAATAATACAGATGATCTAGTTGTTTCCTCAAGCGTAGCTGCAAAGAACAGCGGAGAAATGCAAGCCTCAGAGCGACAGTGGTAACGGGAATGAGCACACGCACGGTGTGCACAGTAATGCAGTCTACAGACTTCACTTTGGCAACCAAAACACAACGTTATTGTTCCACAGTCTCGACACGTTTTACGTTGCCATTCTCACCTGACACGCTATTCGTAGCAGAAAGTTCACAACGGCGTCGCAGTATTGCTTGTCGATCGGCTTGGCGTCGCCTTTGGTAGCGCCACCAGGCGTCCCGCTCCCGCCTGTGCCGCCAGCAGCGCCTCCAGCAACGCCAGCAGCACCAGTCGAGCCATGCCGCGCGCGCTTTGCCTCTTGTGGTGAGTCAACCGACGCTGTGCGTTTTATTCCACCGCTAGTTCCTGTTACGTCAACCAGCTGAAAGACATGTCGATGTTCCAGTCAGCATAAGGTTGTTTTTTTTCTGAACACGGGTTTGTGCGCTGTGCATATCTTGCCGGATCAAGTACATTCATCTGAAACACTCCTGTAGATTTCTTCACAGGACAGCACACAGGCCTCCGCACTCGAGTCTCACCTCGGCTCCCTGGTCCTGCTCCTCGCGGATCCGCTGCACCTCCCACTTCACCACCACCTCGGCCAGGTCCACGGCCAGCTTCCGGTGCTCGATCGTCGCCTGACAGACAGAGATGCCTCAATATTCTCAATCTTTACTTCTCCTTTTTTGCTGCAGAACTGAAAGCTGCCTCAGCGATAAATCTGAGTGACAGAGTTGGGCAAAACTGGACGGAAGTCCATCTATCGCAGAAGCCTCCAAACATGATTCACTCCCACACCACGAGCACGAGTGGTATCATGAGAACAGGTCAGAGCAGAACTCACGTTGGGCGTGAAGCCGAGTCTGTGTATGGAGCTGATGATGTGCTGCTGGAGGTGATGCCGCACCGGGTAGTACACCTTGTAGTGACGCACCAGCAGCTGTCTGTAGGGACAGGAGCAGCAGAATGAAAGAATGAACGAACGAACAAATGAATGAATGGTTCATTCAATCAACCAACCAACCAATCAATGGCGCAGTTTGTGGCAAACGTCACTGCGACACGGAATACGAGGGTGACCCTACTCCAAACGTACCGTTACAGGTTGTGAAAGTTTTTGCACTGCGCAGTTGACCCATTTAGTACATTGCTTTTGTCCCACTGGGTCATTCACTCAAACGCAAAGAAGACACAAGATCACCGGTTCAGGAGTGGGTCCACCCTCGTACTGCAGCCACAAACACAACTTCGCTTGCGAACATCACACTGAACAGACACGCTCATCTCAACTTACAGAATGTGCACGAGCTGCGCCACCGTGTGGCCCTCCTCGATGATGATCTTCTTCGTCCAGTGGGTCAGCATACCCTGACAGAAACAAGTTTCTCGTCCAAATAATTCGCATTTGTGTTGCAATCAACGAGCAGATTCAGATTGTTTTTCGTCCACTTCACCAAACTTGACTCAAGCTTTGTGCTGCGCGACTGTGACACTTACGTTTCCGTCCTCCATGCGGCCGGGCATGGCGGGGGTGAGGATCTCCAGCGCCTGCCGCACCACGGTGCGCGCCTCCACCGCGTGCGCCTTGAGCAGCGAGTGGAACACCTGCCATCACAAAACACGCCTCGTCATGAGGTCAGAGACACGCTGAAACAACATCAAACAGGTGGATGCGTTTGTCGCAGAAGACGCAACACCCGCTCCATTGTTCAATCAATCAATCAACTGACAAATCAATCTGATTCATCTGACATGGTCCGAGCCAGAGATTGCGACACGGACCTGCAGCACGATGCGCTTGTGTATGGCGAACTTAGCGATGATGTGCGAGAGAAGGAGGTGCCCGTGGTACTTGGTGGCGGGGTCGACGCAGTGCTTCGACAACAGACACGGCCACGCGAACGTCATGAGGCGCCGCAGCTTGTTGCCCTGCTTCCTGCGATGCGAACAGAACCGCCGGTCAAAATCAGACATTTTCCCATCGAGCTCTGTAGCAACCTACTGTTTGGTTCGTCAAACGTGTGTGTGTGTGTGTGTGTGTGTGTGTGTGTGTGTGTGTGTGTGTGTGTGTGTGTGTGTCCGTGCGCGCGCGCGCGTGTGTGTGTGTGTGTGCATGTGTGTGTTGAGCGTAAGACGTACTTGTTGGCGGCGTCATGTATGTGCGGAGACGCCTGCTCGACGAGTAGTGAGGAGA
>JAAUXT010027986.1_pt1 | contig 26189 bp, 36 predicted proteins | sample 7278171 | NCBI WGS metagenome assembly JAAUXT01 (sample SAMN14350112, study PRJNA611818) | marine sediment metagenome | isolation source: surface marine sediment (1.8m) | place: French Polynesia: Moorea | collected 2018-08
CTTTTTTATTTTTTTTCTCTACTCTCGTTCCCTTTGTGTGACTTTTGCGTCTTTCTCCGTCCGTCGCCCCATCCATACGGCGCCGCGCTGTCTCGGGGGGGGGGGGCGGGCCCCCCCCGAGGCCACAGTTCCTGGTCAATGCTGTGATAGTACTCAGCCATCTGGATGCTCACATGGTACGGAGCATTATCCTGGTGAAGGAAAAAGTTCTTGGCTTGCCAAAGATCCGGATGCTTGCGGCGGAAGGCCTCCCTCATCCTTTTCAGAATGGCAATGTACAGCTCTGAATCCATGTGCTCATCTCGGTCCAAAAACTCCATGAAGACCACACCCCTCACATCAAAGAAGAGACACAGCATGCATTTCTGTTGAGATCTGGACTTGAGGGCTTTGGTGTGCCTTGTCTGTCCTTTCCAGAGCCACTGCATGTTGGCCTGCTTCGTGTTAGGATCAAACTGGAAAACCCAGCTCTCATCTGTTGTGATGATGCGATCCAGAATTGTCGCATCCTGGCAAATCCGGTCCAAATTCTGCTGAGAAATGGTCACCCTTGTCCTCTTCTGTTGCTCATTGAGGATCTTGGGGATGAATTTGGCAGCTCTCAAACTCATGTTCAAGTCCTTCAGTATCCTCTGGGTGCTCGTCCAGGATGTCCCAACAGCTTCAGAGATCTTCTGGATTGATTTTCTGCAGTCTTGCTGCACCTCATCCCTCACTTTGTCGATGTTGGCCTGAGTCCTGGCACTCTTGGGTCTTCCTGGATGAGGCTTGTCTCGGCATGTGTCATCTGGATTGGCCTGGAAGCGATGGAACCACATCTGGATCTGTGTCTTGGACAGTGCATCTTGTCCATTTATAAGCAGCGGTCAACTTGCGGTGAATCTGGATTTGACTGAGGCCAAGCCTGACACACAGTTTGACATTGGCCCTCTGCTCAATTCTGGCTTGCATTTTGAAGAACAACTTCGCCAGACTCAACAAACAGCTGACACAAAACCAATTGTGAAATGCTAGTGCAGAAGGTTGAGAGATTGACCTGGTGTCCTCATTTGCTGCATGTCGACCAAACATGTCACTCACCGAAGCACGACCAAAACATTCAAACATTGACCGAGTAATCGCAAAAAAAGGATAATATTGAATACCCCCTCGTACAGCTCGGAAACATTCTGCTGTTCCCCGTCTTGTTTGTCGGGCCCAGCTTCGTGGTCTGCTGGACGTGGAACCAGGTGTACTTCCTCATGTTCCACCTGGGTCACCCCGAGGACTACAGCTCCAACTTCTACCACTTCACCGTCTTCATGGTGTTCCTCAACTCGTGCGTCAACCCCTTCATCTACGGCCTCAAGTACCAGGAATTCCAGCAGGCGTTCCGCAGACGCTTCTGCGGCTGCAGCGCCTCCTGTCGGGAGGAAGCTGACGGCGATTTCACGTCCACCGCCGGCGGCACCGCCGTCTCCGTCGTGCGGTGAGGACGTGGCGTCCTCCGTCCGTACGGTTTCGCAGCATCGTGTACAAATCAAGACATTTGTAGTAATTCTGGTGCGTGTGTCACTCTGAGTTACATCAGGGTGCGGATACACTGACGCGCGAGGCACTGGACGCGTCGCTTGCTGCCCCGTCATTGAACCCATTCAAGGCATTTTCAATGGATGGTGATACACCACCCATGATAGAAACAGTGTGAGGGGCTGACCTGTCACTCTGATTGCTCTGGTAGCAGTTCAGTCCATCGTAGGGGAGCTGGATGGCATGGCACAAAAAATTTCTAGGATTTCATGATTTTGTAAAGATTTCAGATTTATGCATGAAGGAACAAACATGTATATCCAGTCACGATATCCAGAAAAATTCAAAACTACTGTGTGGGAACTGCATGTATGTGACATTGTCGACAACCCTGGATGATGGTCTGTCACTGGGGCCAGTCTGTCTGTTTGCATGATTTTGTTGCCACAACGCCACCCAGTCCATCGCACAGTGTACGTCGCGAGGAGTTTGTTCCCAGCCTTACCCTGCCTGTCATCTTCGCGTGTAGCTGCAGTCCTTGGTCAGCAGAAATGGAACCAGACCCACGCAAGGCTGCATTTCTGAATCGACACTGAAACGGGACACAACGCCCACTGCAATTCTTACGCACGCGTGCTTGGCAAACCGTGAGAACCTGCCGTCCTCAAGGCGATGCGCAGCGTGCAGCATTGATTTGTTGTCCATCTGGTCTCACGAACGATAGATTCACCACTTGGACATGAGACCAGCGGGCCTTGCGCACTTTTCTGTTTTCAGCAGATTCGACGCCGGAACAGCAGGCTTCCTGTGTGACAGTCGGGTTGACACGTGTCCGCGTATCTGCTCTAATCGCACTTCCGGTTGACATTTGGACTTTCCTCCTTCAGCTTCGAGATGCAACAGATTATTTCAGTGACACTTGGGCGAATCTGTGGCTGCACTGCAGAATTAGCAAGCGTGCCCTTTGTGAATTGTTACACATGCACACAGTTGTTTTCTGGTGGTCTTGTGCAAGTTTCATTTGTGAAACACGACTTTCTCTAACTTTGGAGCAAAGGATTCCTTTTGGTCACAAAATCCTTTTCACAAAATTCACAAGTTCACTTGAAACCACTGTCAAGTTTAACAAATCATTTCTTCATATTTCCGTAATTCTCGAAGCTGCAACATACATGTGCGGGGTGTGTCTTGGTGAGACGGTAAACGACGCTCTAACGCTCAAAATGAGGCGTGCACGCAGTATAAGTGCACAGACGGCAGGGCGTGCACTCGCATGGTCGAGGTTTCCTGCCAACGAAAGCCTGCAGGTCGTGACTTTTCCCATTGTCGCACAAGCATTCAAGTCTTTTTGATGTGAGGAAAACTGAAAAGCAAGTTGCAGGATCGACCTGCTGTGGAATGACAGATCAGGGAACGCAGCTCATGCCGGTTGAAAGGTTCTTTGATGAGAAAGTTACGTGTGACAAAAAATTGCATAATTCACAAAAATGATGGTTTTATTTGCTTTTTATCACAATTGGTTTGTATCACAAGAGCACAACATATCCTTTCACGTTATGTACAAATTGGTGATCATGTTTTACCGCGTGTTGTTTGCAGGAGAAGAGAAACCATCTCATGAAACTTTGATTCTTCAACTCTCATTGTGACATTCACTCTGCATGCATGTGACCTTTTGGCTTCACAAACGGTATCAGCCTCGAGACAAAAAGCACCATTTCCGCACTTGCAGCGAGCAATTGCACTTGTGCAACAGAAAAAAAGAAAGCACGGCACAGGCACGTCAGTTGTCCAGTCACGGAAGACCATTATCCCATCAGGATCGTGCGCACTCTTGCCTCTCGGCTCTTCAGATGTACTCCACAAACTCGCACCTGATGCGAAGAGGCACTCTGTTGGGACCAACATACAGGGTGCACGTGGACCCTTCGACGACTGAGCCACTCGCCTCCTCGGCTTTCTCAGCGTTTGATTCGTTCTCCTCAAGAATAGGGTTCCTGGTGTTGGCACAGTCGATGCCGTCTCTCTTCGCTTCGGTCTGGTTGAGGCCTTTGGTTCTGGCTCCTTTCCGTCTGAACAGACGTGTTTCACCGGGAGCTTTGACTCTGGGTAGAACCGGTGATCTGGTGGTGACCCCCGCGGTGGAAGACTGTGATCTGGATGCCTTGAGCCCTGGAGAGCTGGGTAGCCGGGTGGGTTTTGGTGACGCCGCCTTGCCCCGAACCCGTGAGCGCCGCTGAGGCAACAACTTTCCTGAGCGTGCGTGCCGGTGAGCTACAAATGCACTGTCGAGGGTGAGAGTCTTGGAAGCACACACTGCAGTGGGAGATAAAAACCGTGATTACTGCGTGGACAAAAAGAAGACGGTGAGATGGCAGAATATTGGCTTCACCGAGGTTCAAGAATGAGAATAGCAAAAAGAAGAACGAAATGCGACAAACTCCTCGGCCACGAAGTGCTGGAACGAAACACAATCGTTCAACAGTTCCTCACTTGCAAAAGGAACTTTCGAGTGGTTTTGAATATTTGTAAACAGGCATAAAAACTTCAACACAGGTCAACAACGTAGGAGGGAAAATAGAAGGAAAGTAAGAAAAGAAACAAAACTGTCCAAAACCTGTGAGATCAAGCAATAGACATCCGCTGAAGAAGTTATCAGCAATGTTTCACAAACTCAAGAAAAAGTTAACAAGGAGTCAAAAAGTTTGAACGGTTAGTAGTTAGCTTATTTTACAAGTTTACGGACATGACACACGACGAGGTTGAGCTGGTTAACATCAGCGTGCCATTGTTTTCAACATGTATTTCAACATTTTCCGTGTGAGCTTTTGTTTTTGGTGCTGTCTACAACGACTGAAGAGAGAAGAGAAACTGGTGACGTCGGAAAGGCCAAGAAACTTCTACAGCGTGGACGAGAAGAGCAGATCAGAAAACCGTGGTCACTTTGCCACCAAAGAGAGATTCGAGAGCCGGAAAAGTGGAAAAGTGCACACTCTGTCAACTAGCGTGAGAAGTTAGTAGAAGTGGAATTGTTAGTACCAACTAACTGCGGACGGCACAGCGCTGCTCAGGCCGGGACAACGCAGCGCCCAGCGCGACCTGAGTCGCTACGACAGAAGCGACGTGGTCACGTCAGGCTCATCCTCTGAAACGTGGAAGCACAAACAAGATTTACGTCAAGACTCGACTGTTAAAGCAACGGAAGCAACCCTTGCTGTGTCCCCTTGTCGCTGGTGCGCGTGTGCTGCTGAGTGTCGCGACATGTTCTCAAGGAGAACACTGATCGCTACGCTTTCCTGGTCTTGGGTTGATTCTGCAGACATGTTCCTCTGACGTCCACTGCAGCCGAGTGATCTGATCCCAGCTTGTCAGCGTTGACTTTTCACGAAGTTTTAAGAACGAACAACATCGGGCTGGCAGAAATTAATTGCCTACCCACGCAACAATGAAACTTGAGGGACTCGGTGCAGTTCATTTTGGATCTCTTCGCAAAACCACTTGAAACGAAGCTAATTGCCTCGGAGATTTTTAAATTGATCTGCAAATTAACGTCGAGAAGCCGAGTCGTCATTAACTGAGCTACTCTGAAGCGACGTTACGCGCGGTGCGTGGATCTACCGCTTCAATCCAAGTGGTGAAGATTCAACTTGTGCATTTTCCTAAAGGGAATCTAATCTCATGACAAAAATCTGGCATCTATGGAACGTGGATCGGTGCGTGATGTAGATCTACGCTGGAACAGAAATATGAACCCATAATGCATAACTTTTGAATCTGACAAAACCAATGACCAGAACTATTTTTCTACGACGACAAAAATCCTACACACGGCACGAACATGGGTCTTTCTCCTCAAACACACAGAAAAACCAGCAGCCACAGGTCGTTAAAGTGTTAGTACATGTTGGTTGAAATGAAACGCCATTGCGAAAAAAGATACCTCTTTTGAACAAAAGACAAATTTACCTCAGACCACCAAACACAAGTCACATGCAAAACTCAGGTGGTGCGGGAGGCGTGCGGGGGGTGGGAGGAGGAACCTTGTCCGCTGTCGCTGCGCCGACTCGCGACGTCCGAGCCCTCCGAGTCGGACAAGATGGCCGTCTCCCGCAGAAAGGCACCGTTCAGATAGTCAAGGCTGTACAGGGGGTTCCCGTCCCTGAAACGGCGAGAAATGATTGTCTATTGTCCACATGATTGGTGTTTCTTGCGCTTGATTTCTTGGAAGAAACGTCTCGTCGTTTTACGAGGTTTGCGACAAATTGTTGGAGCTGGGTGTCGGCAGCAGAATCTTGCACAGTTGGTGCCTGAATGATTGTGACTGAAAGTGGGCCTGTTTGCATGGTTGCGAAGCAGCGCTTTACGTGTTTTGAACACGAGTGAAGAACGTGAAAGGGTTTTCACATTGGGTGACGTGCGCTCGTTTTGGGGGCTGACGTCAAAAAATCCACAATTGGGTTCAATGTTAAATGTTGACGCCGACGTCAACGAAATGACCGCGTGACCAATGTGAAAACCACTCAACGTGAGACATCTGGTTCCGCACCTGTCTGTAAGGCTGACGATGGTGTCGTAGGCGGGAGGCAGCATCGGGTCGTCGGGCCCGAGCGGGTCGCCGTCGTCGTCCTCGCCGCGGTCGGCCGGGTCGCGCCGCCGCGCCGCCTCCATCCGCGCCCGCGCGCTGCCAACAACACCGACGCGTCACCAAGCAACACCTTGACCTGGTGTCGTGCGTGCTTGACGAGCAATTCCACAGCGGGACAGACAGACTGTACTCGTACGCACCTGGGGATCTCGCCGAGCTCGATGGTCTCGGTGTTGGTCGTGTCGACGCTCTCCTGCCGCCGCGTCACGTAGACCCGGTGCAGCGGGTCGTAGCTCCACAGGTTCGTGACGCTGTTGGCGGAGAAGACCGACTCGTCGTCTCCCTCCGACTGCGCCTTCCCTGCAAACCAGGTGCACAAATGGTCACCAAAATTCTCCAGCTGAAGTGATGAGGCTGCTTCGGAGCGGAATGAGAGACTCTTTGTCCACGATTCTGGCCACCCAGATGGTTGTAGAAAGACACGTGAAGAAACGCGTCTCTGTCTGTCTGTCTCTTTCTCTCTCTCTCTCTCTCTCTCTCTCTCTCTCTCTCTCTCTCACACACACACACACACACCGGTGGAGTCCCTCCTGGCGGCGATGGAGCCGTTTCCTCTGAGCGCGACGACGGCCCTGTGCGCCGGGGACGGGTCCCTGGGCCTCTCGGCCGCCGAGTCCTCCTCCAGCTGCGCCAGCAGCTCCTCGATCTCCTGGTTCTTCTGCAAAGCGCAGTGCGTCACCCAATTAGTCTTGAGACGATATACTGCAGGAAAACGAACCACGAACAATATCCGCACAGCCCACTCTACCTTTTCAAGCTGTTCTTTAAACTTGAAGTTCTCCTCGGCGAGTCTGCGGATTTTGGAGTGGATGTCGGCCGTGTCGGGCGTCTGTCCCTTGCGCAGCGTGCTGCGCAGCGTGCTCTTCCGAATCGTGGCGCGCATGCGCTTCTCATCGCCCGACGGGTCGCGCTTGATCTCGATCACCTGCAGACAAACGCGCGCGAAGTGGAGACCACCCGCTCTGGCGCCACTGTGAGTACTGTACTCGAAAATTGACGCCCGCATACTTTTGCTCACCTTTGGCACAAAAACTAAGCAGAGAGTGATTGTGGTGCAGAAAATGATGAAGAGTCCAATGATGAGGTATGAAGCATCGAGCTGGTCCCTGATGATGAAGGAAATAGGCACTCCAGACACACACATGATCACAACGTTGTAGACGCTCATTCCAATGTACTTGGAGTCGTTCAAGGCCGGGATGCTGACTTCACGAGTCTCCCACGCCAAAAAGCACCCAAATATCTGCAAAGCACAATTTGTGTGATTTAGGTACAGATTTGTTGTTGAGAACACCGCCTTGAAACAGTTGACGGAACTGAAATTGTGCAGACTTTGAGGAACCAGAAGTACTGACCAGTAGCAGTCCCTTGTAGGTGAAAATAGCAGCAAGCCAGTAGTTCATGTAGTGACTGACACAGAATTCTAGCACAGGGATGATTTCTACATCCTCATCTGAAGCCTGTAATGGAACCAACTGTTTTAGCAAATTCTGTCCTGTGCCTTGGAGAGACACTCGAACAACCCTTGTGATCAGACGATCAACGACCAAGATAAAGGAGTAAAATTTGGTGGTTGGGTCAGGTTTTGACTTCGTTGCGGACCGTTGTTCCTAGTGTTGTCACCTCTGGCATCAGTTCTCGGGTCTGTCTCCTCACGTGGTCACTGATTTCCCAAGAGGTGAGGATGATGAAATCCACCAAAATCAGCAGTCCGAGAATCATGAACAGCTTCGAGTCCTTTATGACCTGGAAAAACACAAAAAGATACTGTTGAACAAGAACACCAATGAACACATGTGCACGCGCCGTTCACTACCCAAGATCACCACGCCAAAACAAGCCCCACACCACACAGTGGACACAGCAACTTTTGGCATGGGTCGCCCCTGTTCTGCTGCTCATACTGGCAAAGAATCTCGTTGCTGTTTTGCGAGAAAGCAGACCGACACTGACCCGTCTGCTGAGCTTGACGTTGGTGAAGATGGCGTGGACGCGCCACGTTTTGCTGAACATGCCTCCGAAGGACAGCGTGAAGCCGAGCGACAGGATCCACGTGCGCGCCTGAAACACGCCACAAAATTTCTTTTTCTTGCGGTCCGGAGTTCCTGCTTCTGAGGAGAAGACGGATTCTCGTGCTTGAGTCGTAAAGAAGTGGTGGAGCCACCAAGCGAAGTGCGGATCAGACAGGCTGTTGAAATGGTGACGATGAAGTGAAACGTTTTGGAGCTGCACTGGAAGAAATCTTTCAAACGAGGGCCCCTCCATTGAGCCAATACACGGTGTTCACCGAACGTGTCGGACTGCAGTAACGAAGGCGCTTACGGAGCACATGGACGGGTAGTGTTCCGGGCGCACGAGGCCCCCGTCCGTCCCCAGCAGAATCACCCCGAGGTAGGACAGCAGGCACCCAATCATTATCATGTTGTTCATGTTCGGACTCGACATTTTGATGTAACTGCAAAGAAAGAGCCAGGGTTGTACGCGTTCCTCGCCACTGTCAGTAAGGCATGCGGAGTATCCATCGCTGGGCAGAAAACTGTATTTTGCAATCATGAAAAGTTTTGAAAAGGCTGACAATTTTTGGCGGTGTGCGCCTGTTCTGCGGCGCGTCCCGCACCTGTGTTGGCTGAAGCGAATGTTGACGGCGAGGAAGACGGTGGCGACGACGATGCCGACGCTCGAGATGATGCACAGGATGACGTACAGGGTCAGGTTGATGCTCTGCAGGTGGCGCTCCTGCAGCGTGCGGTCCCGCGGAGGGCCCGAGCCTGAAGACACACAAGCGCAAGTGCAACCTGCCTGAGAACTCGTGGACGTTTTGCTCTTGTTTCGCCTTGTGACGACAAAACATGTTGAATTTCAGGGAAAACAAGTGGTTGGAGTAGGATCAATGGGCACGGTGGTTTTTCTCATGTAACTAATGTGTGGGTAAAGTGAAAAAAGGGACAGCAAACTTCTGCCGGGCTGGCGGCTGAATAATTAATAGTGAGACAAATTGTTCCGGACAATGTGCAAAAAGCAAACGAGACGCTCTGTCCACAAACATAGAGCCTGGGCTCAGCTCGTACGTCAAGGTTCTCTTTTTGCTCGTGACTGCGAGTATGCAAAAGATGTGTTTGCGTGAAGCAGTGCCAACAAAGCTCCCTGAAGCCGCAAAACGTAACGGATTGAGGGGCTTTCTGAAATGGGTTCCACAGTTTTGTAAACTTTTGTGTAGCATGATTGCAAATTGTTTTCTTCTGATATGTTGCTCTTTTACCTTTCCATTTGATGGAGTTTCCCCGAGTCAGGTCGAGCTTGTTCTCGAGCGCGCTGTACTCCCCGATCTTCACCAGGTTTCCCCCTACAGGCAGAACGTGCACATTTCAGCCCTGTGTCGTGATGAAGACAGAATGGCATCAAATCTCGTGCACATTCTTGAGGATGCACGCAGAGATCAGAAGCAGCGTCAGACTGCAAGGCGCTACATTCCTTTGCGACAGAACCACGAAAGGAAAACGATCAAGAAAATGTTGTTCACAACACGCGAATCCAGGTTGAACAAGGACACAAACACATCGAATCGATGCTTGAAAAACAGACACAAAATCTTTCGTTTCTCTCCCTGCGAACCACTGTATTGTCCTCAACAACATTTTCACTGTGTAATTAACTTCTGGGAATTATCTTCCGCTGCAATTTGATTACGACGTCATTTCGCGAGGCCTGGGGCTGCGGGGGAAACTCAACAGCGACGTCCTCAAGGGTGGCCGCGTCCAAGACACCTGCAGAATAGTCTATGCAGGCAGTCCAAGGAAATTACAAACTTTTTGAAAGGGCAGCTCTTGGCATCTTCGACCAAAATCCAGCAAACTGTTCAGTTCGGTTTTTGTTCTCGTGGTTTTCCCTTCCTGTGGTAGTTTTATTCCACACCGTGTGAATGAAGCTTTTGTCCTGATAACTTCTTCAGAAAAGCATGTCTTCCGCTTTTTAACAAAGTGACACCCTTGGAGATCAGCTGCCGCTTTGGCAATGCAGAAGGTACCGGTGACATCAGCAGGGTCCAGGATCCAAAAGAGCATTTGACGCGGTAATGTTTGAACGCAGTGTTACCTTGAAACTGTCTGAAGATGATCTCGCCGATTCGGTCCCCCTCGTTGAACGTCACCTGGCCCTGCAACACAGACAAGCGAACGCCTTTTCACAAAACAGCTCTTGCTGGACGAACATGACAGTGTTCTGTCCGCATATTGGGAAGTTGGTTTGATCTGCTGGTCAAAATGCTGAAAGTCATGAGAAGGCTTTTCAATTTGCAATAAAACGCGACGAACAAGCAGACACAGGTGTACAGCCATTTTGGGTTGAATTTCAAAAGCCTACACACTCATCAAGGTTGCATTGTCAGTTGGAACTGAAACCTAGATACAACAGTGTCCGACAGTTCAGGCTGAACCAGAAACCCAAAGACACTGGTGTCTCACAATTTAGGTTCAACCTCAAATGGCCAGGCACTCATCAAGGCTCCGAGTGGCCATGACTGGGAAAAGCCCTGTATCGCCATTTCATTCATTCCACCGGTGCCAAAAGTAGTTTGGCCAAAGGAAATAACACTTCTTTCGGGGACAATCTGTGGCAGTAAGATGGGAAGTGTCGCTCAAAGTTATTTTCGAATTTTGAAAGTGAAGAAGTTTTTCATTGACTCATTTGGGGTGGTTCCAACTGTCTTTTGGTTCTCTTTTTTTTTAGCACATCTCAAGCGTCAAGCAAAGAAAACGTTCCCGTCTGTATATTTTTCACGAAATCCATGAACAAGATAAACTTTCCAGTCTGCGGAGTACAAGGAGCTTCTGCCGTCAATAAGCACAGACAGATATGGATGGAACTTTCTCCAGAGCTGCGAAAGCAATAAAAGTCCTCAGGAGGCAATATTTTTCCTCCACATCCGTCATCTGTGCGACAAATACGAGGAGTTCTTGGCTTCTTGACTGCGGTGTTGCTCTTTAGGCCGGATCGGGCTGTTTGCTCAAGGGTCCAACTGTGAAGAAGCTGCAAATGAATGTAGCGGCCACGACCTGCATGTGATATTGAAGTGGCTTTTGTGGTGAGGTGCCAATAGAGACCAATCTCTCCGCTTCGTTGCGTGTCTTTCACACAGGTCTCAGCAAACACCAGCAAATTCCGAGTGTGGGTTTGCAGAGGAATGTTGTGTTGAGATGTTGTGTTGGGCTCCACCACAAACTCCAGTCGTTTGCATTGGAGACACATCAGAGAAACTCGGCTTTGACTCGAGCACTTCACCTGACATGGGAACACAAAATTAATGGAGCCACACCTTCAGCCAACAAAACTGAGACTGCAGAACGAGCCAGGTTGAAAAGACCTGCACGCAACTTCCGCGTTTTGGTTTCAAAGGAGGCAACAGAGGCTCTCAAGAGAAGCGACGATAATGGAAAACTTTTCACGATGACAACGTGTGTGCAAATGAAAGTTCGTATCAAGATTCTCATCTGCTTCTGGAATTCTGCATTTGAAGAAACGAAGCAACCTGCTTGGCAACTGCAGTTCAAGATTGATAAGTACGAGTCACAAACTGAGATCCATTGGTGCGTTCCCCGCGCGATACTCACCGTGACCCCCTGGAAATTGGTATCGTTGAGAATGGCCTGTATTCTGCTGGACCGGAAGTCCTGCAGCGTGAAGCGACCGTTGGACAGTTTGAGGACCGTGTCCACCGCCTTGGCGATCACCCAGATTCCGTCGTAGGCGTAGCCGTGGAATTTGCTGTATTCGCGGCCGCGCCGCCGGTTGTACAGGTCCATGTACTCGTGTGCCGTCTGAAAGAATGTTGCAGAATCTGTGACAATCGAGGACATTACGCTCGTACTTCACGGTCAATCCGATTTGGTCGCACACAAGGCGAGGTGTGAGTCTGAAACAAACAGATAAACACCCGTATTTGCTGGTGCCAACACCCTGGTTCCTGAACGAAGCAAGCACAGTGGTTCGCGGGTCCAAGCATTCATTGCCTGTTGTCAGAGCCAATGAAAAGAAAAGTAAACTTGAAAGTGTTCTACAAATCGTCAGTTCGACCTGGCACCTGTTTCATGACTGAGGAACCCTGCACTCATCGTCTGAGGTTCGTGTCTGAAGCTTGAGATGTGCACAGCCAATGTTTCAATTTCGTTCAGCATACTCACGAATATCAGGGTACGATTTTATTTTACCGTGGCAGAGTAATTATTCCACTCACTCTCTTCTCCACTCAAACACGGTGTCGCACCGCAGCAATGCACTGCCGAGTAAATCTCGCTATTTGGTGAGATTATCTCACTGCGGCACCGCCCATGGAACTATTGCACCCACAAGTGCGAGGGGCGCACCTCACAATGACAGCGCCACCCGCTCTCGAGGCGCGGCGCCGTGCGTGCGCGCACGCCAAGTGCAAGTACGGGAAATGAGTATCGCCTCTCGGGTAACACCGAGGCAACGAGCTGTCGGGGAGGTCTGGAACCTTCGCGTCGCCATGAGAACCGCCGCGTGATACTCTTGATGAGTTTGCGAGACACGATTTGGATGTGCCAGACGAAAAAGTGGTGTGGAGGTCACAGGCTTCTGTCTGCTGGATTTGCAGAGCTCTTGGACACCAGAAAGGTGTGGCTCCTTTGTTTTCTTTGGCCGCAACAGACTCAGAGTTGTTGAGTTGTTGTTGGCGTTTTCCGCAAGAAAAAGGACTCGACCACTTTTTTGTGTCGCGGTCGCCAAACCACAATCCAAACTTCATCATACAGCAATCATATCCAATGGGTGTGCTTTTGTGGTGATGGAATTAAAGTTTCCTTGAGCTCTACTCTCCCAGTTTCACAAATAATTTGTTGCTCGAATTAAATTTAAGCACTGCATTCGTTTTCTTCAATCAAGCTGTGAGAGAAATTTTCTTGACAAAAAAGAAAATTTCTCCACGAAATTATTGATGTTGCCGGAGGCTGGTGAAAGTTTTAAAATGTATATCACTCACGCAAGATTTGCTGAAACTAATCATGCTCTGAAAAAGGAGGAAAGTGTCGGCTTTCTGCTCTATTTCTGGATGAAAGACTCTCTTTGCGTACTCTTTCTGTGAAATTTGCGTGATGGGTGTTGGCAATCTGCAAATGTCTTGCAGCTGTTCGCGCTGTTTCGTTGTGTGTTGTTCCACGGTTTGTGTTTTCAGAGAAAGGCTCGACTTTCGAAACTCTGAGAGTCTTGATGCCAGGCAGGGGTCCAGGTTTCTTTGGGCGCAGAGAAACGCCAATGTGCGTGAGCCAATTGGCAATCTATCTGGCTTTTTCAACCTCAAAGATTGTCTGCAATTGCTGGGTGAGGTAGGTCAAGAAGCAGCACCATTGACCAACAGAACTATTTTTCCCAGAGGTACGGACACACTCGAGAGCTGTAGAAAGAACGTGGCGCACCAGGTGTCCGAGGCTGAGTTCGCTCGAGGTGGTGATCGGCAGGATGTCCGTGGAGATGTACCCCTCGAGGCCGCGCAGGAACTGCTGGGTGTGGCAGGGCACGGCGCCGTCCGCCTCCGCCCACCACGCGTCGCTGTAGTCGCCCATCAACACCCACACGTAGCGCGCGCCCACCATTCGCTGCTGAATCGCCTGACAAAACAAACCGTGGTGAGGGCTGCGGTAGAGTTCCGTAGAGTTGACTGGAGCTGGTTGCTCTGACACAGAGTCAAATCTCCCTCAAGTTTGTTTTGGAGTCAAGCGGGTTTGTCACATGCCTGTGCATTCCAGGGAAGAAAGCTTGAAGGAAAATGCGAGAAATTCAAGCAAACTGGGTTTTGAGACTTGAAGTAAATCTCACCGAACAAAGAACCCTCCGAGCCATTTCCTCGTCGAAATTGCCGATGATTACTCTGATATCCTTCTGCTGCAAGGCAAGGAAAATCTCTCGTTCGTGATATGTCAACGTTCAGCATTGTGCACCGTTCCTTTTTCGTATATTTGAAGACCGAGTGCATGGAAATCGGCGGTGCTCAGGTGGGTTGGTGATTGTTGTACCTTGAGGTTAGTCAGGGCGGGTTTCGGGTCGGAGGAGAAACTCTCCATCTCTCGCTCGATGCCCGCAGCGTCCAGCAGTTCCACCAGCTTGTTGTGAGCCTGTGGAGAGAAATCCGCCCTGAGCTGCAGCTTGACCTGGCGCAATCTAATTTCTGAGCATTTCATCTTGCTCTTTGTTCGAGAGTGACAAAGAAGGCGTCGTTTTCCTGCAGACATTCCTCGCACCTGTTTGTTTCCGTCGCCCAGTGTATATCAGAAAGAATCGCACTCACGTATGCGTATCTGGAGGAGCCTTTGGACGCGTCCTGGAAGAGCGTCCCAACTCGGGTCCAGTTGAAGTGGCGCAGCAGCTGGATGCGAGCCGGGTTGAAATCGCTGTCAGACGGCACCGTGCGGAAGAAGTGGGGGTAGGTGGAGCGATCCGAGAGCAGGGGGTTAGTGTCAGCGTAGGAGACCTACAAGCACACGGAAATAACAACTCTGAAACATTTGAAAACTACGCGGAACTTTCCTCGTTCTGTGCTCAAATGCAGGTGTTTACACGCCATGGGCTGTGTGGATCTGAACAGGGCAGCGACCCCACAAGAAAGCATCAAAATGGGTGCGTCTTTCCCATGGTGTCAGAATGACTTCAGCATTGGATCTTGGTGCCACAGAACAAAGGCAAAAGTGGGATGCGTCTTGAGCTTGGGCACACACGACATCTGACGTCGAAACCAAAAGCAAAATCTCGACTGTTGCGTCTGATCTGACAAAGTTTAGCTGTGCATATCGATTTCAAATGGGTAAAAAAAGATTTTGTCATTGTGGGAGCTATTTTTGGTTCCTCCAGTTTTGCCAACACCCACCATGCGAAACCTGCACCGACGCAAGACGTTCTTTCCATAATGTGCCGAGCCTGAGTCTCCTTTGAGATACAAAAACAGCGAGGAAAAGAAAACCGCTTCAACTAATTACGTCTTTAGCAAAGCCTCTTATTGGGAAGGGAAACTTATTGAAAGTTAATCAGGCATTTAATTGTGAAAGGGGAACACAAACTCTCTCTTGAAGATGCTCAGTGACCTGAAGATTCAGGAAAATGTGATAAGCTACAAAACAAGTGCGTGGAAAGACGTCGAAAGAGATTCCAGTTTTATCTCAACCTTTGCATGTGGCCACGCCAAGATCAGAAGTGCTTTTCATTTCACGTTCTGTGTAAGAAAATTATCTTGGCATTTGTCTGCGTCCATGGAGGGAACGGAACCTGTTTTTTCAGCTCGCGTTCCATTCTGAAGTTTTTTCTTTGTATCCTGACAGACTGACCCTTGTCACGCGTCGGCAGAATCCACTTGGCGCGACACCTGAAGGAAAACCGAATGAAATGAACGCGACAGGTTTGGACAGGGCACAAAGGTTCTCCCACACCAAACAAGGTGCCTGTGTTTTCCAGCTTGCTCTGCGTTTTGAGTCTTGCACCAGCGGAGTCCAGTTGGAAACGGATTTCTACACTGAAGAAGCAACTCATTTTCGCAAAGCCGCACCTGTTTCAGAACGGAACATGGAAACACTGTCCTGGCGCAGAACTCTTTTCCTCGTGTCTGATGGTGAACAAACTCTGAGACAAGCGTGACTCGAGTTCGGTTTTCCCTGTCTCACCGTGGTGGCTCAAAGGCAGCTCAGTCTGTCCGAGTCAATTACAGTTCTGCACTTCCGCCGGCGGAGATTCCTGAGCTCTGGGGATCATGTCCCAGATCCTCTTGTTGATTCGGGTTAAATGTGGGTTTGGGGGGATTTTCCCTCTCAACACATAGAAAAAGTGAAGTTTTCTTCACATGTCCTGGAAGCTGTGTTCTACAGGCAAACACACACATTATGGGAGGTTCGTCTTCGTACGTTCGTGCACCAAACTACTCAGCCAAAACACAGGCACATGACTGACCCCGAAACAGTTGTTGTTCTCTGTAGACATGACGCAAATCCAGCAAATGTGGAATCAGGGTCTGTACTTGCTTCACTTCTCTGTCGCTTTTCAGTGGCATGTCTTCAGAAAGGGAAATGATCAAATTATCTTGGCATCAGGTTCAAATTTATGGGAATTGTGTTTTCCAGTGAGTGAAGCTACAACTGAAGTGACCCCCTCAGGGACACTTTATCTGCGACTCAGCAGGTCCCGGCAGCGCTTCATCTGTGTGCGAACACAATTCTCATTGACAGGGCTCCAAAGCCGAGCAATGGTCTGGACATGGGGAAGCTGAGACCTCGACAAGCCCCGGAGGCTTTGGAATGGAATAGACTTTTCTTCAAGTTGAAGTCGATAGAACTTTCTTCTCAGGCGTTTCTCCAAGAGAACTGTTTCTGCACGGGTTTCGCTTCCCTCAACATGCGCCACAGAATCAGGTTTTAGTGCTTGGACGCCCACATTGTGGCAGGAATTCTTTGAAAATGAGAAACATTCCGTCTGAAACAGTACAACCTGCAGAAAAGCTAAAAATGCTGAAGACATTTTTCACGTTCTTCTGTTTTGCTCAATTCAGATGTGTCAACAATACTCCAAGTTCCTGTGGGATACCATAACCTGTCGTCATCTTGAGATTCTGACTGGTTCAATACACGTCCCTTGGACTGACAGATCATACAGCTTCCAGTGTTGCACAAAATTTCGGAGTCAGCGGAGAAACTACGAAGCAACTTGTTGACGGCGGTGCCCAAAGTCATTGTTAGAAATTCCCACATGAAAGATTCGGGGAGAATGTTTGAGACACGGACTCGCGCTCAATATTTGAGATCCAATTTCCGCCACATCTTTGGATGCGGGATTTGCGTTTTGATCCACAGGAACTTGATCCAATAGCGATGGAGGATCAGGAGCCTCACAGACTCAAGACGAGATTGCGCCCGTTGTGAGACAATGAGACAATGCTGAATTCTTGGCAAGCCCACTCTGTCGATCGACTGGTTTTACCTATCAAAGGCTGTGGCTGAATGGGAGTTGGATCCTCATTGAAACAGCTCGAGTTTGTCCCCTTGTCCCTGAAGCGGAGTGATTCCCTTGAGCGGGCCTCGGATCCACCACCGTGTGCTGCGGCAAAAACTGACTGGGCTTCCGTGTTGGGAAATAGTCCCACAATGTAGTTACAACCTGCTCCATCATCTACAGATGGATTAAAGCAGCGGAGATGCCAGCCACACATCTCAGCAGACACGGCCTAATAGATCTGGTTAAGGGGGCTGCACCTCCGGTGTAATATGACAGGTGGGGCCTGAAAATATCATTAGGCATAAGCAACGATCTGGCTGATTGTGTTTCAGGGACAGGTTGCTCCCCAGCGGAGGGAAAACATGAGAAATGAAGTGATGCTCTTGTCCTGTGTTGAAGGTCGGGAATAAGGTGGAAATTTTTTTTCAAACTTGATACAAAAAACGTACTCATACAAATACGTCGTGGTGTGTTCTGGAACTGAAGAACGTCGGGTTTGTGGATGCCACATCAAAAGCAAGACAAATCATGTCGAAAGAAAACACATCAGCCACGATTCTCCAAAAGATCTGTTGCCCGGTCTGTCCACCGGACGGACTCGTTTCAAGAGCACCGAGCAAAATAGCAGTCGACGCACACAAAACTGCCAACTTGACTCCTGTGAAAACATGCCCAGAAGTCACAGATTGCTTCTGTAAAGTGGATAATGCCCATGAATGTGCTGTGACACAAACCACAGAAATGTTTCCTGTTTCTGCTCTGCCGTTCCTATTTCCCTTTATTAGGTCATTCAAGACCACTGCGAGTAATCCCATTATGGGTGCTGGCAGTAATTGCTCTACGTTATGTTTCTCAAATGTGGCATAAATTGCAACAAACACCGTAATGGTTGTCTCGTGGATGTCGTGTTTGTGGAAGGTATTACCTGCGGAGGGAAACTGCATCAGAATGGGCGTGCGTGTAATGGAACCTTCAGCTGCACAACAATGCAGTGACGTCGAAGGGACAATGCAGAATATTTCTGCTCAATGATTGTGTTTGAAGAATGAAATCAAAATGACGGCCCTTGTGCAACACAACCCGAGTAAGTGGTGTGTTGTGAGACACATCTTGCGCATTTGAGCGTCAGTCAATTCTGTGGAGTCAGCAACTGATGAAGAGAGACACACCAGATTCACGTCACAGGGAATTCAAATTTTGTTTTTTTGCGTTCTTTTTCTGGCAAGCGAGTAAACCCACGAGAGCAAACGGGACACGATAAAATGAAACAAGTGGTTCACAGTGCAATGAAAAACGAAGCACCCGTCACGTGCGCACACAAAATATTTGTTATTTGCAGAGGAAGTTTTTGAGTGAGAGTTGCCCTGGCCCCAAGTCCAGGCCGGCAAGGAGAGCAGCTACATGTTTTCAGTCAAAAGTCTGGCACTGAAGTCACAGAAAACGAAGCTTTCCTCTTCGATTTCGAACTGTACGGTGTCTATCAGGTCTTGAGCAATTTTGAGAAAAGAATGCAGATCTGTTCATTCAGACTTGCCACCGGTTTCAATTTTCGGTCGCAATTCGTTTGCCCAATTTGAGCTTCCTTCGTCAGATTGAACCTCACTTCGTCTCCACCAAAGAAACTTCCACGAAGTAATTGCAGAGCTGTTAAATATGCAGACACACGCAACAATTACAGATTCGTCGGGCTTCTACTTTCTTGCGTGTCTCGCGAGTGAAGCTTTTTCCAGTTCGTTTGGCCCCGCTCTGTTATCTTATTTAATTTACCGAGATTGCCTTAATTAAAATGCTTATTGGGAGGATATCTTTGGCAGTCCTTTTCACTTCAATCAGCAAGTCTTGCCACGAAATTTGTTGTGCGAAAATGCGTGACAAATCTCATTCACATTTTATCTCTTGCTGTTTCAGTTCGTGATGAAGACACTTTGCTTCAAGTTTTTCCGGTTCCCCTCTCCACTGCGAAACTTGACCCGTTCCAGGTCCAGGCTTTCAGCGGATCAAGACGGAAACAAAAAAAAAAAAAAATGCTTGCAGGGAAGTCAAGTAAAACCTGTCAAAATTTACATTTTCTGTGTCAGACAAGACCACGAACCAAATCAGCAGAAGCAAAGATCACAAGTCGGTGCAAATCAACATTGTGAAGACAACACAACATGAACTGCGGTCAAAAAGTCATCTGTTGTGCACGATATGAGATGTTCGCCCGAGTCCCTGGGTGTATGATATCGACTGAAGCTTTCATTAGCCAAATTATTTCACCTCCTGGGCCAATCTCCTGTGCAGCCAGACATCTAGTTACACCCACCACATTTAGGAAGTAGTTCAAGTGCCCTCGGGTCACATGCGGAATATGTGTCCCTGCAGAAAACCAATATGGAAACACGAAGCTGACTGCGACAGACGACCATCTCATCCGGGGAGAACGGACTGAGGATTGGGATTTCGGTCGTATTTTGTTCCACGTGCCAACACTCACGCACAACAGAAAGCAAAACTTTGAAAAAGACCACGAAGTGAACAGCTTGCAACACAAGCGGCTGCATGTAAACGTTCCTCCCAGCCTGTCTGATCTGCGAGGAACTTGATCCAGCAATCCGCGTTCCTTGTTGGACAGACACAAAGACACGGGGTGGGAGTGACCCTGAAGGATTTGTGTGGCAGACGGATCTAAGGATTCTGGAAGACGATGAAGTGTGAGAGAAATGTCCGAAACGAAAGAGACCAAGAGCCACCTCATCTGTTTCTGTCGTGAAAGGAATGACCTCCAAATCACATGCAAGTGTAGTTCCTCACTTGGATGAAGACGCAGCGACATTCTTGAAAAAAAAACTTCGTGCTTGTCTTGTGCTCGAAGTCTGTCGCAGCCACAACACCGTTTGAAAATTCATCCACATTCACGACTACCTGTGTTCCACCAGAACACGCCACAGGACAATGCACAAATTAACCCACAACATCGACATACCTACAGACAGCAAAAAGCAAAGGGAACACAAAGTTTGACAGAAAGATGCTGTGACAAAATTAATCTGCGCGGCCTCAGATTCTGTCGTATCCAGCAAATTGTTCCTTAATGCACGTTCTGGGCGTTCATGCTTGCTTTCATCGAGGACCCCATGTGGTATAATGGAGTTTTGAATGGAGGAGTATTTACAAAACAATTAGATTGCGTGATGCCAGATTCTGTTGCCTTGGGATGTGAGCGAGATACGTCCATGAATATCAAAGATGGAGAAAGAAAGGGATGCCTGTGCTGTGACAGTCTGGTCCGAGAAAGAGCCTCTTCTCTGCTGACAGTTGTTGCCTCGGATTTTTTCCCGTGGGACAAATGGAATCATGACAATTGAGGCTCACAGGATTCATTACAGCGGGTTCTTAATGTGCTCGTCTGCTCAAACCTTTTCTCTCTTTTGGGCAGGAAAACTGGCGGCGACATCAAGAAATTTTTGGACACTTGCATGGAACCTTTGGAAGTTTGGTGACCTTCAATTGCTAAATCCCGACGTTTCTTCAAAGTTGTAAAATTACGATTGTGGATTCGTTCCTTCAGTCAAGCGTCAATTTGTGTGAAGTTTGTTGTGTGTTCACGTGACAAATGTCGGTGTCTGCGCCAAAACTTTGACGTGGTACAAACACAACGGATCAATCCACGAACAACCGACTGTCTTGGATGAGAGTAAGCCTGCGAAAAGCAAGAGAAATCCAATGCAATTTAAGAGGACGCAAAGTTTTCAGAACTCCTGTCGAAAAGAAAAGCCTTTGCAGAGCCTTTGTAAGAACTTTGTGCAGAAGTGAATCCCACCAGAGCCACGAGAACAACAGTCTCTCCCGTCAGCCGCGTTACAGCTCCAAAGCCTCCAAGTGAAAGCCGAGCTTCCCACTGGAAATCACTCATTAATTTCAAACTGCGAAAGTTTGTTGGACGAGAAAGCTTTCCGACCACCAGGGGATCCGTTGCAACTTCTTTGTCAAATTGAAGAATGGCGTTTTCTTTATCTGACATCCGCCGAGATCTGAAAGCTTATCTTGATTTCGTGCTTCACTGATGGTGTATATCTTGAGCTGCCCAGAAGCAATTTCTTCTCTTCTCTCGAAGCAGACAGCAGAACCTTAAAGCTTTTGAAATTTGCAAAAGCAATAAAGATGCGACGACGTTGATAGCGCCTGACAGCCAGGTCAGCAGTGACACCACACACAAAGACACGCGTCACAAATTTCTCATCAGAAATCACAGATTAGCGGTGGAAATGTGACAATGTCTGACAGTCTGATCACCACGTTGATTCATCAATTGCCAACCCGAGTGAAAAATCTAATCTTCTGAAGAACTGGAAAAGTCGATTTTGTGGTCTTTTTTCTCGTTTTGTTGATCTTTGGTTCTCAGTGTTGGTCTGTTCGGATCCATACAGCATTAACCTGAAGAATAAAGTTCCGCCAGCGGAGCACACGACAATCTCTCCTTGAGACACCAGGGCAGGAAGTGTTCGATTTTGCAGTGTTTCCCTCATTTCGCTGTCCGTACGAGTTGTCACACGGTTCTGCACAAGCAGTTGGTTCAATTTATTCCTGTGCAGAGAACGGATTTTCTCTCAATCCTGGGGTTGGAGTAATGGGTGGTGGACAGAAACAGAGGACGTCACAGAGACAGAGGCACCGTAGTTACCTGCCAGATGTCCCACCAGATGGAGCTCTCAGCGAGCGGCGCTGTCACTTGAGAACAGGCTCCACCGAACAGCATCACTTTCGGCGGGTCACTGTGCATCATGTCGAAGAACAACTTCGTCCCCACTGCCATGTCACACTGAAAGCAGAAAACAAACATCTGTGACTCTCACACTGCTTCTTCTTGTCATGTCATGTTTTGTGTGTGCAACCTTGTCTTCGAGTTTTGTTCCAATGGGCGTTCTTTTGATTCACAAAACAGGGGAAATGGGATCAGTATCAGAAAGCGAATGTATCGTCCGAGGTCATTCAAACATGGGTCAGTCTTGAAGTTTGTTCCTTGTGTTCCTTTTCCTGATTGATGTTTTGATTCCCACACCGAGGCCAACGTGCAAGTTTCGTAACCGTCGGCTTTTTCTTCTGGAAATCAAGACTTGCGCACTGGGTTCTCTTGGTCTGGAGGTGCGCTTCGAGTTTCCGTGCCCACTGACGGATGTGGTGCTCGTGACACTTGATCTTGCGTGTTAAAAGGGGCAGACCCGCTCACAGGGAACTGACGGACTCGACAATCCGAGGGCTGACCTGGAATTTGGTTCGGGACAAAAGGATTTGAAAACGTTGCCCAACAAAGGCGACCACTGCGATTTGGTACAAATTCTTGTGAATGAGTAGAGCCCTGTTTGTCACAGCGTTTCGGGCAGACGAAAATGTTTGGATCAATGTTGATTCGTTTTGGACTCAATACGAGGGCTCAAACAAACATTCTTTTCAATGTATCTTCTTTGCAGCTTGTTTGCTTGCTGAACGATGCCTCTTTCTCAAACGGCATCAAAACAAAGGCATTGAACAAAGAAAATAAAGCACCCCTTGAAAAGGTCAGCTTCTGTTTTGTTTCGTTTGCATGCGGCAAGAGCCCACTTGTGTAATATTCAACAGCTTTGCTCATTTTTGTATTCAATGATAAATCTTGGCTGATTAGGTGTGTCGAGTCATACAAGCTGCTCAATTAACCCACTTTACGGATTAGCTGCAGATCCTCCGTCGACCTGAAAATGATCCGTTACTGGGGCATGCAGGCAGGCGGCGTACTCGTGAGTTGAGGATTGAGAAAACTGATTTCCAGCGACATGCAGTGCATGAACGTCTGGCCGAATTGAAACACAATGAATGTCGTCCGAATCACCGCCCAATGACTTCATCCAGAATTTTGCTGGAGGGGGGACGAGAGGGTTCTCCACAGAACTTTCTCGGCGGAGATACATGAAAACAGTGGAAGCTCGAGTTCAGATTTGGCCAAGTTCCAACACTGAGGAGGGGCGGAGTGGGGAGTTACAGTGTACCAACCTGTTCAAAGTCAACGACATACTCAAAAATGTCATCATGGTGTTATCAAACCTGTGCGAGACCAAAGAAAAAGAAAACAGAGCTTCGAACGGAGGCAGCTCACGTTGAGCATCTCCAAGGGCTGCGCAGGTTGGTCCGGGGGTGGGGCCACAGGACCTACTTGTCAGACGAGTGGGTCTTTGGAGGGGTGAGGTGGACTTCCCCAACTAGCAGGTGGGACTGGAGTTTTTTACCTGTCACAAAGGGTCAGACAAGCAAGTTCTTACCCCATGGAACAATGCCTTTGCTTGAACACAACACAGATTCACCTGTCCTACGGACGCGCCTGTGTGAAAACGAGCACACTGCAGCTCTTCAGACGCAGGGAGTGTCCGTTTGTTCAATGGTGTTGTCCACAGAACTGCTCAGGCCAACCCGAGGGATCCTCAACCAGGTTCTCCACACCTGAACACTTTCGTCATGAAACTCACAAACGCGACTCTTCATGATCAACAGTCGTCCACCCAAACAAAGGGTACGAGTGCATTCATACTGTGAAATCGTCATTCTCTTCCAACAACAATATTTGCTGGAAACACGCAAAATGTATTGAAGGATTCTGTGTGGCATGTGAAATCTGCATTTTCTTCGATTCTCATGCCCACGGCTGGATGGGCGAGATGAGAACAAAAAGCACCGTCGCGTCACACCAAGGTCGATCTCCACGTATGAAGTCGCTGCCTCAAACATTCTGAACAACAAGCAGCAAAACGTCTACTACACCTTCAAATGCAGAGACTGCGACCGCCAATGCCTGCAGCCAGCCCGATGTCCAATCCCCCTGCAGATAAGGTGAGAATGATTTCGTGTCATTTGCAAAGGAAATGACCCAGGTGATCCGGGGACGAGGCCCGGGGGACAGAGCCCCAGTTAAGTGGGCAGCTGCTTCCCTTTCCTGCCTCTGCGATTGCTGGTTGGAACTGCGCTTCGGCCTCGCGTCCTCCTGGAATTACGGACCCGATCCTTGGTGGGCGTTGATGGGATAAGGACAGTGATATGAGAGATAAAGATGTGACAGGCACCTCCAAGAACGAGGAGCTGGGGAAGGCCGAAGAGTTTGTCGCTGCTGGTCTTTCAGCGCAGGTCTGCCTCGGTGAGCCATCTCCGACAGCCACAGTTCCGATTTGGACATCCCAACAAGAATCCAATCGACCATGAGGACACCGGATTCCTTCAAGCAGTGACAATTTGTAAACACCCCATCCACGATGCAAGCGACACAAACCCGGCTGCTCTGCTCGTCACGGCGCGAGTCAGCTCCACCGAGATCCGAGCGGCGGTGCAGCAGCCTCCACCCCGGGACACCTTAGGGTGCCGCCCCGGGACTCCTCAGGGCATCGCCCCGGAGCTCAGAAGCTCCACTCTATCACACCGCACTGCCCCTTCTCTGCGTGACTTGGAAAGAGTCTTCGGGAAACAAGATATGAAATGCCGTTTGAGGACTCTTTGTCGCCCGAAATTTCCAACAGAATTAGGAAGGTGTTGTTTTGAGCTGTGCGAGTCAGGGAGGTCGTTCCTGCGGCGTTCCTGTTGCTCGTGTGCTTCCTGGTGAGAGCCTGCACACAAGAAGGGAACCACCAGTTCGATTTCCCTGAGTAGCATAATCACTTGTGATCCAGATGCACTGCAGCATGCTTGTCCCGTGGCTGGTTCCCAAGGACATGTTTTCTGTGCATTTTGATGGAAGAACTTTTGAAGATACGAGAAAAAGACGAGGCTTTTGCAATTGGAACATGATGCTGCGTGCTATTCAGACCCATTTTACCTGCAGAAGGGTTTGTGGAAATGAGGCTCATGTCATCCGCTTTGACGCCTTTCAGGCTACTGTTAAACTGCGTTGCAATTTCTTGTTTTGTCTTCAAATTGGTTCACCTTGATTCTACCACAAAGCCTCTCGTACGTGACCTTATTGTGGTAGAAGTGAGTTCACACACTGCAAGAATGGTTCCTGTTCACTCATAACTCTTTTCTCGACCAAAGGTCTCGAAAAGTCATTGTATGATTTCACAGGAACCATTTTTTCAGCGTGTGTGAAGTCTTGTCGCTCTCCATTTTCAACCATGAAACAGTGAGAACAGAACTTTCCTCGGGGCCAATTTAGGCAACTTTGACCTGCTGGCCAGCCAAACGTTTTGCCTTCCCAAACTGTCTGCAGTTTTGACCCCCACCGCCCGCAGCCAAAAGTTCCGGAAACGTGCACGAGTCTACGCTCGGAAACCTCCCGCCAGTGAGACCTTTCAGCACGCAGCCATCAGAGAATTAATTTACTACGGATACCTGGAAATTCATCGGCTGAAGCATGAAACTCTCAAAGGGGGCTTCAAAGGATTCAAGATCTCCCGTGTGGGCAGTAAGAGAGCAATGCATCTGTCCTTGCATGACTTTACGGATGCAGTCAGCGAGAGATATTTTGCTTCGTTCGACATCAGTGCAGACCTGCTCTTGAATAAGAATTGAAGGCTGCGAACTGGCAAATACGAGTACAATCTCTTCAGTGTCTTTTGGCAAGCCTTGGAGTCCCCCCCCCCAAAGAAAAAAAGGATTCGCACTCGTACGAGGTTTGCTTTTTATATTTCCTTAATTTGGCGTTGACAGTGCCCCATATGAATGTAAATGAACCACATCAGGTTAATTTCCTTCTCCTATCACCAATCTTCATTCAAACCATTAAAAGTTTCAAAAATATCTCAGGGATCATACTGATTTTGGGGATTTAAAAGAAGAAATTTTGACCTGATAGCTATGAAGGCCAGAAACCTGAAAATTTAGTTCAACTTTTTCTTTCTCTTTTAGTGGTTTTTGTTTCAAGTACTTTTAAACTATCATATTAGTTTCACAATTGGTCAAAGAAAATATGCAGATTAGCCAAAAATGGAGACAAAAGGAAGCCTTTTTGGACAATATCATTGTTTCTTTTCAAAAATTACAAAATATTATGAATGATATAGATTGTATTTGAGAAGTAAACTTTGCCACAGCATCTAAGCTTTCCTTTGATTGCATGCCAAGA
>JAAUXT010076773.1_pt1 | contig 26186 bp, 35 predicted proteins | sample 7278171 | NCBI WGS metagenome assembly JAAUXT01 (sample SAMN14350112, study PRJNA611818) | marine sediment metagenome | isolation source: surface marine sediment (1.8m) | place: French Polynesia: Moorea | collected 2018-08
CATTTAGCACACATGCAAATGGAACAAATTTAACCAAATGGAACTTTTACACATTGTTTCAGAACAATATCCACATATAACCAAAATAATTGCCCAATATCCATTTCAAAATTTTTATCAAAAAAATGACTTTTCAACCCTAACTTTAAGCCCACCTAAAAACCATATAAAAATTTTCAAAAATCAAAAATTAAATGATACCTCTCAAACCCCCATACAATATACGACATTTCATCAATATACTTCTTTCCCCAAATATTTGTACCTTCTGAGATAGAGACATTTCTACATTCACACCCCATGTTTTCTGCACTTCCAAATTTGACCTTTTTGACCTCAGAAACCCAAAAATTCAAATTTGACAAATTCCTTCCTTATTATCCCCAACCCAAAATGAACCAAAAGAACCCAAAAGATCCCAAATCAATCCTCATCTTGACCATAAAACTAACTAGTGTACACATACTTTTGGAAGAGGCTGCCTATGGGTGCTTTGATTTGGCTCACACCAATTTGGCTCATTTGAGCCTAAATCGCGCAACCCACCTCAAATCACCCCAAAAAAACAACAGAAAGTTCGTTTTGTTTGGTTTTCTTTTTCGTGCAAGTTTTCAAGAAGTATCTGTGTGTGTGTGTGTGTGTTTTTTTACCAACACGACATTGAACACAGAATTGTTTACACTTGGTGCATACGACGATAAGCCTGCAAGGCGTACTTCCTTGCGTTCAGGTCCAGAGCAATGAACGCGTCATGTGTTTCATTGCAGGTTGCAGAACAAAAGAAGAAGCAGAAGAAACATGAACAACAGGAACCTGTGAGTTTTGAATCAGAAATCAGATCGCTGCCGCAGTCGATCTCGCATCGCGAATGACGGAGTGGGACGAAACGAGTTCGCCTTGTGTCCTGTTCCCGATAAAGATGATGCCTGGATCGTGCGACTTCACTCTGACTTGTGATTCCTCACAAAAGCACAAATTTGGATGTGCGTTGTACAAAGAGCAGAACCAGCTGCCAAACAAGACTTATCACAAAAATTCTTGGTGTTTGGACGAACAGAGATGAACATTTACTCGCGTCTACGTCGAATGGTTCAACAGTTCACACGTCGTCCCCAGTCCGTGCTGTGGACAACGTCAACACAACATTCTGGCATTTCTGCAACTACAGAATTTGAACTTTTCGTTCACGCATGAAGAAATGACGTGTGCCTCGGTTGGCCCACTCAATGACTTGCTGTAGGTAAAATCAAACGGATACAATATTCAGCAAAGATAAAATTCATCTGTAACGTATTTCCAGCGACTGGTACCACTGTCACTACATCCATGGCAACGATGCACAGCAGATTGTACGTTTGCATTGTTCTGCGGAATGAGGTTCTGTTTTGTTCAGTGCAAAATACATTCACGGTAAACTCGCAACTGCTGCTTTGATGTTGATTTGTCATCAGATTCACGAGCGGATCCATCCCCGGTCACGCCCCACCCCCAAAAAACAAGACTCGTTGAAAATTTGTTTCAATAAGGGTGAGTCGGAGCCCTTCCCTACAGATCCGCCAGTGAGATCACACTTGATTTTCACAACTGAGGATTCACTCGTCGTACGACAGAGTGCTGTCTCTTGTTGTCAAAGTGTCATCGGACAATTCATTCAGTCGATTTTCCAGAGGAATCTTGTTTTCCGCGGGAACGACATACGGAATGGAGAGCGTTTCGGCGGACGGAGGGGCGTTGTTGACTCGATTCGTCAGTCGCTGCAGCCTGCGCTGCAGGATGGCGACGTAGATCGCAAGCAGCGCCAGCAAAATGTAGGCGAGAATAGCCAGGCCCAGTGCCACGTAAACCAAAACTGGGTCCGCGTCTGAAACACAAAATGAACACGAGAAATCACTTGGGAGTTCATGCAACAATTTGCAGCGCTTCTGCGTTGTATGTTCGCAGTGTAAAGTGCGATAATGAGCTGGAAAGATGTACCTGCAGAGTGTCCTTTTTTGGCAGAGCTGGCACTGCTGACAATTTGTGGCGAACCGCCCTGGAAGGACCGGCCTGGCGGACCTGGGAGCCCGGGAGGGCCCATGCGCCCCGTCGCGCCGGTAAACCCGACAACCCCGGCACCTGTGAAACCGCGCTCTCCCCTCACCCCCGGGAAGCCCTGACTGCCTGGCAAGCCCGGAGATCCTGGAAATCCTGCAAAAAGGAACATTGTGCTTCCGTGAATCGCCTTTCAGGTTATGAGTGATCAAAGTTTTAGGTGTCGTGTGAGACTGAATTTTCAACAAAAGCCCGTGACCTCCCCCGCCCTCCCCTCAGCCACGTGACGTCTGATCTCACATGACATCTGAAAACGATCAAGGCCGAAACTGCGGGATTTCAGTCCGGCGAGTGTTCCATGCTGACAATATGCTAGTTGACAACATTGAAAGATCGAAACGTGCAGCTGTATCGTCGCAATCTGTGTGTCGCGTTTGGAATGAGACACAGAAAGTTCATGTCGCAGATATGATAAATTCTACGACCGATGAAACTCAAGAATCGCTGCACCTCTGTCTCCTCGGAGTCCTGGTGGACCCTGAGCTCCGGTGTAACCCGGCGCCCCTGGGAAGCCCTGTGGGCCAGCTGGTCCTATGGGTCCAATGGGTCCTGGATTTCCGAGGAAACCTGGAAGACCAGGAGGTCCTGGTGGGCCTGGGAGACCGGCTCCACCGCCACCACCAACCCCTGGTGGCCCAGGAAGCCCCGTGGCGCCGAGGCCGCCAGGAGCTCCAGTGGCGCCTGTGTATCCAGGATTTCCGTGGTTGCCGGGGTAGCCTGTGAATGAAAAATACACATGCACAATTTATTGTGAATAATTTGCCCCACTCGGAGGATCAATAAGAATACAATGTGTGTTGCGAATGATTTGGAGGTCAGCAGATACGAGCACTTCGACGCTTGTTGACCTGAGGTCGTGTCTTGGCGGAATCGATTGTGTGTGTGTGAGAGAGTGTCAATCGGTCCTTTTCTGTGCATGCCTCGTTTCAAAATTGCTGAAGGCTGGTGGTACGCTGGAGGCCACAGAACAATTGTCTTGCACACTTGGCTGGTGCCTGCAGCAGTGCACGAACATCGTGAGCGTTTGGGGTGCAAGGGAATAAAACAGAGTTGAACCTGTTTCTCCATGTTCTCACTGCACATGTGGCTATTTGACCGCGATTTGCAGGTTCCTCAGGAACTGCACAAACATGTATGGTCGTCACCTTGCTGTCCAGTGGCTCCTGTAGCGCCGGATGGGCCCAGGCGTCCTTCGAATCCTGTGGCTCCAGTCAGACCTGTCGGACCCGTGCCGCCAGTCGCCCCAGTTTTACCCTCGGGGCCTCGATATCCGGTGGCCCCAGTTGGACCGAGAGGTCCTGTGCTGCCCGTGCTGCCGATGATCACCTGACATTGCGCTGCGAGGGAAAACAGACGTACGTGAACAGTTTAGCCTCGTATCAGAAGACAATGAATCCCCCTCGTGTTTTTTATCGTGAATTGAAGGTTTCAGTTCAGGGACAATACAAGCAAAGTTTACTTACCGTGATTGAGCAGGACGAACAGAAGAGAAAATATCTCAGAAAATTCCATATTGGTTCCCGGTCTTTCGGCGTGTGATCAGAAAACGAGAATGTTCATTTCATTGATCTTGACGTCTTTGATCACGGATTTTTACCTGCAACAAAGAATTGATCACAGTTGATAAAATCCCGTCTTCACTTTGAATCATTCGGCTGACGGTGGGAAAGTTGGAACCAATACCCCACTGGTACGATGTTGACAACAAAGAGGGTCACCGTGCACAAATGGTCCCAATGCTTTCATCTGGTTCCAGTGCAAAAATTTGAGAAGAAAAATTGTACAAACCTGAATTCTGCAGCATACAGCACCAAAACGACAATTCAATTGTTCTCACACTTGTGAAGAAGACTTCAGGAGTTGGTGTGCAGGAACGAACGATTTGAGATGTTGTGAGAGAAAATACTTTGTGTCATGCATGAGTGAAAACGAAGGAAACCTCAAAGTATTGTCAGCTGGTTTGCAGAGCGCAACAACTTTACAAAAGTGTTTCTGAGCATTTCTGTCTGTGACACTCACAAGAAAGAGGACTGGAAATTTTTGATGAGTTGAGGACTATTCGATTTTCACAGAATGAGTTGCTCCGGAGATGTGTTCCAGTGTTTGTGGCTGCGCTGCTCAGTAGATCTACATTGTATGTGTGGTTGGTCACATTTGGATGAACATCGTGACTCGGCCATGCTTTGCGACATTTGGGGAATGCATGTCTCAAGCCCCAAAGTGTTGGCGCGTGTTGGCACCGCTTTTTGTTGTTCAAATGTTGTGTACCTATTTGAGACAGGTATACTTGAAAATTGAAAGAGTCGAAACACGAACGGAACTGCGTGTGGACTGCTAATTTCCAGTGGGCAGTCGTTTGGTACAGAAACAAGTCGTCTCTGCCCGTGGTCAGAAAAATGTACAGAAAATAGAAAATTTATTCAGACAAAGGAGGTTTGAAGAATTTTCAGATTTGTTTCGTTTTTTATTCATCTATGTTTTGTTGGCAAATTCAAGTTGCTTTCTCTCAAACAGTGTTTTCGCACAATTATCATCATTGCCAACTTCTGTTGGTGTGAAGTTTGGTGTCCCCATACCGCTCGAAAATTATTACCATATATATAATGATCCAGAATAAATAAATTTATCAAAAACAAGCAATCTTCCGAAAACCGGCACGGTTTCGAGCGGTTTTACGGATCAACGCCTGGACCCGCTGCCACAAAGGAAACATTCTCAGTTTGGCTTGCAAGGCCAACACAATGCAAACTTCGCGAGACAATGCAGCACATTTGCTCGCGAAGTCCTTTGGTCATTTGGCTGTTCTTCATGAAGGAAGCCACGCAGAGACGAACAAGAAGAATGTCGGCGTGTGTGTTGATCACTTTCAGAGACGTTTGTTGGTGCATGGTCCCGAGCACGACGATGTTGCCCTCACGATTGCAGGAGTACACGGCCGGCTTCTTCGTCAACAAAACCACGGAATCACCCGAGTCAAGTTCCACTGGTCCCAGGTGTGTCCATCCTCAGCGTGCTGTTTCCAGAAGACTGTTGAAAGACAGGACAAACAAAATTGGGACCAAGAATTATTTCGCTTCGAGACAATTCTTCCGGGGGTTTTCCCGCGGGCTATGTGCCAGACCGCATATGCGAGACATGCACGCGGCTGCGACTGCGGCGTGCTCGCTGGTGATTTTAACTGCATCGATCCATTTGACTCACGAGTGCATGACGCCGAAAACTTGAGAAAGCAGGTCTGAACAGGAAAAACACAATCTGAAAAGGCGTTTATCATCCTGCAATTGATTTTCTGACAACGATCTGTCACCCGGTGAACTCGGTACTTTTTGTGAGAACTCACGTTCGCCTTGCCACCAAAGATGCGCTGCAGTTCCTTCACTGACTTGGCCCATTCCGCGTTGTGATACTCGATGTCGTTCATCACCATTCGCTGGTCAAAAGAATCGTCCCCAATCGTGGAGACATCGTCCCATTCGGATTCCGAGTAGTCGCTGAAACAAGGCCAATGTTTAGCTACAGTGCTTCCCACATCATGTGTTTCAATGTGATCGGACCCTGGGCAGTCGCACAGAAATCAGTCTCAAGCATGGCAAATGAAACAAGTGATATCCCAGGGCATTCTGTTGCATCCCAATTTTAAAAAAAAGGAATCTCAACGGCTTTTTGTGACTGTGAAAAAAATCGAGCAGCATTAAGGAACTGGTCGCAGAGGTGTATACGTTGTCGAATTGTGTTGCACCGCGTTTCTGGACGGCGGTTTTTGACCAACTTAGAAAATTTCGAAAAAAAAAGTTGCCATTGACTGTTTCTTCTGCACAAGTTCAGGTTCAATTGTAAAGAAGGTTTGACCGTATTGACAAACACAAGTTTGTACCTGCCAATAACTTGTGAACTGCGCATACTAGCGTAGTCTCCAGAGGTGCGTTTGCTTCTACCTCCAAGCGTGGATTCCGGATCCCAGTCTGAGTTCACCAAGGTTGAGGCTGTGCGCGAGCTGTCCATCTGAGAGTTTCTCACTGAGGCATAGTCGCTGTCCAATCTGGTGCTGGACGTCGGCCCTTCTGTCTCATCCGTGCCTTCGCCATCAGCCAAAACCACCAGGTAGCTGTTCCTCAGGTCCTGCGCATAGTCGGTAGACGGGCTGTACACAGAATTCCTATCTGGAGCATCCTCATCATTTTTGCTGTCGTCACGCATCTCTGGTTGGCACGAGGTCTCGACTTCATTTTCAATATTGACGCTAGTTTCCTCGTTGCTCTTTCCTTCCTCATGTTGATTCGTCGGTGATTTCCCGGACACCGTGGACTGAGATGCAACACTTCGGCCATCTTCGTACGCACTGTCTGTCTGGTCCCCGGGAGCCTCGTCGCTGGTCAGTGTTGTGTATGGTGGAGCGTTGGATCCTGACATGAGAACGAGAGCGCACTGAAACCAACCGAACCATCAAACAACACACACCCGCAACTTTCTCGCAAAATTCGTTCTGAGATACAATGTGTTGGCAAGGTGAACTCAGAACGTGCAAGAAGATTGATCTGAAGGGTGTGGGTACCTCTCGTCGGCGCCTTGGTCGTCGCTTCATACTTGGCACTCGCCGCCGTCGGTCGTTTTCGTCGGATCCTGTGCAGCGTCGGGTTGATCATCATCGAGGCCTTGACGACGCTCTCCAGAATGTCGTGCATCTTCTGCAGATGCTCATACAACTGAAAACAGGCGTTTCATGACAAGTTATGTTGTATTCAAAACTTTTTGCTTCTTTGTGTGTCAGCCTTGATTCAGACAAAAGTTTTATTTGCAGGTATAAATTATTTTTGTTGAAAACAAAGACCTTTATAAATTTGTTGTGTGTTCCCAGAGCGTTGCAGCTCAGCAAAATAACTGCGATGAGCAGCGCGACCAGAAACAGACACAGAACCACTAGAACCACCGCCATGACACCTTCACACCCTGAAAATGAGAACATTGGGTTTCTTGCACGCGAAATATTTTCCAAGATAAACATGAATACTGTATGTGCAGCGCATCATACCGACCTGAGCCAAAGCAATGTGTCCCCGAGAGAATCCTGTTCCAAAGTTCTCCTGGTGGAAAACTACGACGCTGAGCAGGTTCTACCGAACGTGACTTGCACCAGGAAGAAACCACATCTCGTTTGAACCACAGAACGTGTTTGGTTTCAGCACTTGGAGGGGATTCACACGATGCACATCGTCGGTTTTCAAGCACGCGACGTGGAACAGATTTTGTGCCATCATGTGGACTTGTTTCTGTGCCGATCGTTTGTTTTCGCACCTCGGCAGAAGACGATTCGTTCTCGTTCGGAAATTTCACACTTGAAATACCCAACGAACAACCAACACAGAGATGACAAACTCGACACGCCTTTCTTGCCCATTGTCAATATATTTTATTGATAGAATATATATTTATATATATATTTATGTACTTTCGACGATATGACCCAACATTACATTACATATCATGATAATGGACTATTTCTCATAAAGAACTACATTTGAAACATGAAATATCATCAAATGACATTGCGAAAAGTAGACAATCCAGACGTGTACTTTTGTGTGTTGTCAATGCGAAGTTTCACCTCCTTGCAACCTCGGTTCATTTCACGACGAAGCTACAACTACACGAGGGTCTACAGAATTCGCACGTATTCCTCCAACACAAGGCATTCACTTTCAGTTTCGACACAGAAGTGGCTGTCCGGATCAAACGTCAACAAGAAAACCGAGAAAGTGTACACGTAGAGACAACCATGTTCAAGTCCTCAATCTTTGTAGAAAACACCACGTACAGGTCGAAAGGTTTCAAGGCATCGGAGAAAATTTTGAGGGAGCAGCACATGGCAAAAGCTCACAAGCAGCAGAAGGAAAATGCAACAGAGAACGGAAGAGTTCCAAGGAAACTCAATCTGTGAAACTAAAGTACGTTCTAGATTTTGTGGGAAGAAAATTTGAGGAAGTCTTGGCAGTGCTGTGTGAAAATGTTCTCTTCAGGGCCACAAAAAAATATATTTTACTGCAACGATAGGTATGGAATTGGGAGGATAATTTGGCTGCACGGATTTGGCAAACTTCAGGGATGGATGTCTCACTGTAGGGAAGAAAATTCTGCTCTTGATCGGACACCAAAAGACCATTTGTCTGATTCTCTGAAGTATCAGACGTCAGAGTCAACAGGGCAAAAGGTTCACTCCGTCAGGACTGTCGCATCAAACACGCATCTTCGTTTCATTCGTCCGCACAGCTTACTTCACATCATCAAAAGGTCGTCGTCTTACTTCGTAACATTTGACCAAAAATGGACATTTCAACGCTTTCCATAACACATTCCAACAACAAAGAATTCAATATTATAACAGGTCGACAATAATGAACAACTTTACAAATGAATAATTACCGGTGAATAAGTAGTGGTCAATAATTAACTTGCAACAAAAAAGGGTATCATAGCAATCAGAGAGTGTTGAGGCAACAAGGACATATATGTATGTGTCTCAGATTGTAACAGCGTTACGAGTTTGAGAATGCATGAAATTGAGTTCTCTTCGTCCTGCCACTGCTCGCGTCTCTCTCTCAACAGCGAACGTTCAAATTCAACAACTTCCAACAATTTGTTTGATCACATTGGTTGAAGATGCCAACGCACAACTGTCGCGCGCACTGCAGTCTGACAATGGTAGATTCGCAGTGTTGACTGCAACAGGGCGCAAGTCACTTCAGGTAAGTACAATGTTCTCGTTCGGTTTTTGTTACATCTTTCCTTCGCACAACCCCGAGGAGTACCTCTGCAGTTATCGAATTGGCTCCATTGTTGTGGCGCCACTGTGTACCACTTCGCCTCCAAACAACAACACCGCCACGAAGATGAATCGTGCGGAATCACGTTGGCAATCCAGCAGTTTCCTTTCACGTGAAAAACAACTTTGGTGTCACAGAGACGGTGAAAACTGGTTTTGATCTCTTCCATTTACAACAATGCAGGAATTTCTCGTTTCTGGAAATAGCTTTGCACGCAAAAGCCCAGGCCACGACCACGAGAGTTTTCCACAACGTGCACAAAAGGTGGACGTGAAACCTTCTGAGTTCAGAAAATAGGCAAATGAAACCAAAACCAACATGATAAACTTGACTAGTTTGGACAGTGATTAGGTAGTAATACGAAGGCTCGTTGAACAACTCAGATACAAGTATTTTGGAAATGCAGAGGCCTTGCTTGACCAAAAAGAAAGAAAAAATACCTGATCTACATTCAGAAACCAGTCCGCAAAGTACTGTAGATCTAATGCTACGAATGCGATCACGACAGCAGATTACAAATGAGCGAGTTGTCCACATGGCAGCCGGTTCAACCTGTCTCCTTCTCACACCAACCCACGCAGTTCAGAAAAGTCAGCAGTATTCAGTTCCGACATCATCGCAAGCAAACCAACGTGCACACATCCAGCAGCTCTTCATTCGCACGTTTGGACATCGAAGCAACAAAGAAACGAAAGCAGTCTTCGTTCATAGCTGTCAGTCACACTGTGGGCCAGGTTGTTGTACGCTTTGAATAATAAAAAAAAGATGTTCACGTCTACCGCAACTGTGATTTCAAGCCTACAAGTTTGGTTTTACTTGACAAATTTTACACACTACAAGACAACCAGCAAAACGTGTCGAGAAAATATGCATTGTTCATCAGTCTGAACACTGCGCTGTAGGTTTCGTTTGTACGAATGTACAGCTGTAATCATAACCTCTTCAGCTTCTGCCAACAAAGACGTGGGCTGTCACTTCACCGTTGCATCTTCCAGTTCTGTCAACTGTGTCGGTGAGAAAGGGAAAGCAGATGCGTCTTTTATCAGGCCGACACATTTGCTTTCCTTTTCCGAGCATCCCTCATCAGTAACCAAACTGTATTTTCGGTTTTGAATCAACTCAAAACCATCGACAACAACAAAAAAATCAAAACATATTTGTGACGTCTGAAATGTTCGTCTGGTTTCTGCCACATTTTATTTGCTTCCAAGGTTCTGAATGATAATTGATGTGCTAAGAAAACGTACTGCTTTCATGTTGAACCTGTGGTTCTCATTTTCAGTCTGAATCTGTTGCAAAATGCCTCCACGCCTGTAAGAAACTGAACCTCACCACCGCACCTCGCAAAACTGTCCGAAGGATTTCAAGTTGTCCCTGCTTTTGAAAAGAAATTTGAACTGGCAGCAAAACGAACAGTACGTTTTCGTATCCCAATCTGCCGAGGCCTCAGGACTTCAGGCAACGTGGGGTGCTCCTTCAGTTGTGAACAAAGCTTCAGTTCTTGCTGCTTCTTGTGTGCAGCAGTATTTGAAAATCAACGCTACACTTGCGCGTGTCCTCATCCTGTAAAACATTTGCTTGCACCGTAAATAAGACATATCCACAAAATAAATGCAAGTTTTACCAATGGAATATTGAGTCTCAGAATGCTGTTTGAAGCATCCCCTATTGACCGTTACACAAGAGACGCATAAATACCAATTCTGTTTTGTCAGCACAAAAAGCACTTCTCTGTGGGTACGTTGCACGAGAACAGAAAAAAAATCCACATTCAAGACACCCACAGGTTCAGCCAGGGTGTTTTACTAGGCCATATCACATGCGTTCTGTTCGACAGGGAACACTTTACGTGAGTGAAAAGTGACTCAACACGGAGGCAACACACTTGTGATGCGAACATATTACCATGTCGCACAGTCGAGTTTGTGTGATGGAGACAGGAGCAACACACACACTTCTTAGTGACTGGTCCTAGTTTCAATTCACAGAATTCACAAAAGTGAAATATTTTCGCAATGACCCACGAAAAAGCGTAACACAAAAAAGAGAAGGAAAAAGTAACCATCAACTGTTAGAGTACAACAATGTACTGTACATTATTACACAGTCCTTACGTTTTGTATTTTACACGAAATCACGAGTCCTTGGTCTGGTTTTGTTTTGGGTTCTGGTCGCCAGGTTGGTCTTTGTTTCTGTGTTCTTCCAGCACGACTTTTCTGTGAATATAGCAGCAACTTGTTGTTCACCCTCTGGTGGTCTTCTTCTGCTGTGATGATCATGTGCATAGCAACGGGTGCGCGTCGAAGGCCCATCCGACTTGCGGGTCATCCAGCGGCTGCAGAGCCGTCGCATCAGCTCTGTCGCCACGTCGGAACGACAATTGGCATGGAACACAAACCCTGTTCATGCCACCCCCGAAAGAACGGCGATAACTTCGATTTCCCGATGTATCCACCAATCGCGTGTTGCACTGTGCAACACAGGGATTCTGACAACAATGAGTTGCAGTTCGCTGTTCATAGGGGTGCCAACTTGGAGAGTGCCCGCGTCTGCCCACTTGGGAATAGAATACGAGAGAAGAATAAAGAGGAAAGATCTCCATCACTGGAGAATGTCTGTTTTCTCTCGTGAAATCCTGGGTTACGTCGCGCTGCTTCCGTTGTTGCCATCCGCGTTGCTGCTGCTGCTACCACTGTTCGTGTAGGTGATAATCTGCTGTGCTGTGAAGGCAACGATGACTGCGAAGATGGCAAAACCCGACAGGATGATGATGGCCCAGTGTTGGTCCGTGAGGCGGTGTTCTGAGGCGGCGCTGCGACCCACGACGCCCGCGGCTGGCGTCGCCGACGCCGTCACCAGCGGCTTGGGCTCGAGCGTGCGGAAGGCGACGCCGGGGCTATAGGCGCCCGTCAGGTCGGCGCTGCCTCCGCTGCACTGCCGAACGGCGCACACGCGCACCAGGTACTCGCTCTTGTGCTGCAGCTGACTCATGTGGAATGATGTTTCACTGCCACGGTATATCTGAAAGGAAAACGGACGTACCAAACTGCGGGTTGGATAAAAACACAAACATGCGACATAAACCCATAAACCTGTCTGGTTTGTTTTCACTTGCGTCTGGCAAGAACACACGGTCAGGAGGAAACCGATGCAACCTGCTGCCGACAGAACGCAATCTCACCGTTTTGTACTCGTGGTCAGCACCATGACTATGTTGCAACTGTAGACAGTAGACAATGCTGTCGGAGCCCATTGGTCGCAGAGAGTTCCACTCGACTGTCGCCGAGTCAAGAGACACATTGCTCACACGCGGGGCTGAAAACACAACAGCAACTTCTTGGTAAACTCATTTCAACTGAAGCGACAAGACCTGATTCGTTGCTGATTCGCTCTGCCCAATCCCGTTTGGTATCCTGAGTGTGGACGCAGCACACTCACGTCTGACCAACGCCCAGAGCTTGCATGCGTTTTCTGCAGTTCGACTTTGTTCTGATGTGCACACGTAGCGCACTCACGTTTGACGGCGGGTGGCGGTGCCTTGGTGGTGGAAAAGCGGCACACGTCTGAGTAGGGCCCGTCGCCAGCCTCGTTGCTCGCGTAGATGCGGAACTCGTACTCGGTCAACTCGCTCAGCCGGTTCATCTTGTGGCTGTGACTCGGACCGTGGTAGATTGGGTGAAAACTGAAAAGCACGTACAGGTTTACACCTTTGGTGGCCTTTTTTCCAACAGAAAGAACGTGCAACAAACAATTCACGAGAAATGCTCGGTGAAGCTCTGCTTTTGCCCATTTTGCACTGATAAGACTGACGACCCCTACATTTTCTTCGAAGACTCACCTGCCGTTCTCCCGCATCATCTCGAGCACGTACTGTATGAGATCAGGGTTCTTGCCGTCGCCCCACTTGAGCTTGATGCTGTTATGAGTGCAGCCGACACACTCCAGGCGCGGCGGCGTCGGTGGCAGCGCCCGCGTCGTCGTTTTGACGGCGGCACTGAAGGCACCAACGCCCATGGCATTGATCGCCTGCACGCGGATTCTGCGGTGACAAAACGTTTTGTCAATAAAAGCCCGATATTTCTTGTACGAGGGGGTATCAACTCCTGCCTTCCGAAATGTAGTCATGATACCATTGAATTTAAATGGTATCATGACCATTTTTGGGAAGGCAGAAGTTGATAGCCCCACGTACACACTTTTGTAAAACTGCATTTGTGAGGCCTCACGCGACTTAAGCTGACAACGAACAACCCTGCAGAACGAAACATTCCGGTTGAAGATGTCAGATGTCTCCGGATACACGAGGTCTTTGTGCAAAGCGGTGACAAGCCTTCCTCACTTGTAAGTGGTCTCCGGCAGCAAGTCGTCAATGGTGTATTCGAGCACGTTTCCTACAGAGATGAGGTGCTTCTCGCCCAGGTCGATGTTGTAACACAGGATGTCGCTGCCGTTGTTTGGCGGCTCCTTCCACGTCAGCGACACCGAGTTGGCGGTGGACGTCGCCTTCAGCGACACGACTGCGCTCGGACTCGAAGGCGGAGTGGCACACGAAGCTATTGCACTGAAGGGACCTGCAAAAGATTCGTGGTTTGTGGAAAAAGAATAGGCAAAGACAATAAACAACGGCGCAAAGTTGACTTCTAAAACTGAGCGAACTATCACAAGGACACGCGAACTCAACAAAAATAACACAGTTTGACGAAAGAGACGTCCAGAAGGCGAAAAGGAAAACAAAGGCGCCACAAACCTGCCCCTGCACTGTTGAGTGCCTGCACCCTGAAGTTGTACGACGTCGCAGGCGTCAGTCCTCGCACCTCGTAGTTCATCGCAGGACCGAAGTACAGCTGAAGGTACAAACCAACGTGATACCTTCTGTGAGACGGCGGACTCTCGAGCACGGTGATTATCTTGAAGAATATGTTGCCACGGTACCTGTGCGAACTCTGCGTCTGCCCTCTGTTGCCACTCGAGCCTGTACTCGGTGATGGTAGCACCATTGTTGACGGGCTCGTCCCACGTCACGTTTGCGATGTGCGGAGACTTGGCGTGCAGCAGCGGCGTCCGCGGTGGGTCGGGGACCCCAGCGCCGCTCACCACCTCCAGCGAATCCGACCATCCGCCCGTCTGCAGGGAGGAAGCGGTTTGTGTACTCGAGACACGCAAGAACGAGCAGTTGCACGGGGTGCCGGAAAGAGGGATTCATGTTTGTCCGCAAAACCAACTGCAGAACCCAACTCTACTCACCCCCGCCTTGTTGTGGGCTCGGACGCGGAAGATGTAGGGTCTTCCCGGAGACAGGCCGGCGACGGTGCAGTCGAGTTCGCGGCCGCGGTACACGTCGCGCGTCGTGTTGTCCGGGTTCGTCATCTGCACCTCGAAGTCGTTCACCTGCGCTCCACCGTCGTAGTCGGGGTAATCTGCACGCACAATCGATACTTGTTGAAACACGAACACAACACGCAGGCGCGTTTGGTGCTGATAAAGTTTCAACCAAATGCAATTCAAAGATGTTCGGAGTCACGAACCACAAATAGGCATTTTGAAAAGACAATCAAACGTACTCCATCGTAAATGCAGTGTGGTTGCCTTGGGTTTGCCCTGCAGTTTGGGTGCGTGACACAGCCCCGGAGCGACGGCTTGAGTGCTCACGTTCATCGACTCGCACCACTGGAAAAACAAAACAAACACACAATGAGACTCGTGCACGACAAATGGCGTGGAACAGGAAAACAGCAGAGGAAGACATGTTTCTCAGTCACTCCACTCTCGGCAGCAGCCCAGCAGCCCTCAGGGCGCACACGCACCTCACTCTGACCGCCGGTTGAGACGCACGCAACACGCAGCCGGTAGAGGTGGCCGGGCAGCAGATGATCACAGGTACAATCAGTTTGGATCCCTTCGTACACCAACTCCATACCTGCACGTGGAGAAACCATGCGTCACATGCGAATTCTCACAAATACAATATCTTTCAGTGTTCACGCGGTGTATAACCACCCAGGATTGTGCTACAAAACCTGAATTGTGTTTTGCATTTGCGCTTTCGGTTCGTTTCTGACAATCTTCCTCCAGTTATTTGTTCAGAACTGTTGAACAACGAACTGGAGAGTGTAGATGTCCCACTGTGCGTTTCTTGAAAACTAGCGCAAAAAATCACAATGTGAAGTGAATATGCCACAACGGTGTGCAAACTTTCAATCAAACACAACTGTGAACACGCTGACCACCTTCAATTTCTTCTTTATACAAATCACAATACCTAAGAGACAACATTTTGTACATCGCATCTTAGTCACAACAGAAAATTACCGTCTCCTGTTTGAAGCGAAAACAAGAGTTTGACAATGTTTAATTTTTGCAACAAGGAAACCTAAATCTTCTTCGTTCGCACTCAAATTGGGCGAGTGTGGCATAATTTTGCGCAAAGCGCAAGACGAAAGTTAACACACCTCTGCCGTCATCCATTTCGACCAGGTATTTGGTGATGTCCGAGCCTCCAGTGTCTCGAGGTGGATCTGAAAGGAGAGCGACAACTGAACACGCGAAGCTACCCGTGACTGCGGCACCAAATGTTTCGCGTGCAGGAAAGCCGCCCCCTGCGTCATCATGACTTCCTTGACAAGTTGTAAAGTAATTTTGTTGGATGTCTGCGTTCCCGTTTTTCACTTCAATGTGCGAATGGAAATTAACACACCAGGTCTCCTCCAATGTCAACTCGCGGGCATCTCGTGTCTTGGACTCCACATCTCGACTTTAACAAAACACCGCGACTCACCCCAGGACACGCGAAAGCTGTTGGAGTGCACCTTGCCCTTGATCTGCGGTTTGGGCGGCGCACAGGGCTTGTCCGGCAGCGTTCTGTAGGACACGGCGTCGCTCCACTTGCTCGAGCCCTCTTCGTTGTTTGCCGACAACTGCGAAGAAAGAACTCCTTGCAGACCGTTGGACATAAGAGTGGAACGAGAGTTGCGATTTTCCGCATTGAGACTCGCGGTCGTCAATTTGGAGAACTCACCCGGAACCTGTACTCTGTGTTCCTCCTCAAGTTTTTGATTTTGTATGAGAGGTCAGGGCCATTGTAGACCGTCAGGAAACCGTGACCCTGCAGTGGAAAGTGAAACATACCGGAACATGATGGCAAATTTCATCGATAACAAAAGCATTCTGCAAAACACCGAGACACCCAGCTTACTCTATCAAAAAAGATAACAAGCAGAAATTTTGGAAAGTCCCAGTTTGTTTTGTCTGGCAAAGGTCCTTAAGTAAAATACATTCAAAACTTGGATTCAAGTTACAAAGTAAAAACAACTTCACGCATCTCCCTTTACTTTGACACAACTATGGAATGTTTTGAAGCCTGAACATCATGTTTTGTGTGCCACAATACTTTACTTGATTGTTGGTCATGAAAGCAAAACAAAAATTCAGTGGCAACAACGTATTTCTACGCAGTCGCTATGCGATCCGTATTCAACACAACGTCCGTACTCCGCGAACTTTCGGTTTTTCAGTGAAGATAGGAAACAAAAGAGATTGTTCGTTGGTGCCTATCAACCTTTGATGCGTTTTTCTACCTCGTTATTTGTTCGTCCAAATCAAATAATGACGATAAAAAAGCGCCAAACAAGTGTAAATTCTGAGGGTAATGACGCATTTTGTGGGCACACGTCACTGACACTAAACGTTGCGAGCTTGCTTGGCCCTTTGCCTCACTGACCACGAGACACACTTGTCAGGGTCGCAGCAGAACAAATCAGAGAGACGGTTCTGTAAGATGTGCAATTATTTTCGTCCGACACGTGGTTTGGAGAGTCAGAAAGAACCTGCCCCACGAGTGGTGGCTAAACACTGACCGTGGCCTCGTCTTCCATCTGCAGGGTGAACTCGTCGTCGTTTGGCCGCTTGATCCACGAGATGGTGAGCGCCTTGACGAACTGTTCCGACAGCATCGGCGGGTCCGGCTGTGACGGGCACGACCCCGACGTGTAGAAACACACAGACTCGCTGTACGCACTGCAAACAAACAAACCACCACTTCGTGTTTTGCTTTTCTTTTCTCCCAGACTGCCAACAGAGCGGTGCAAAATTCGCACAAAGCACACGAAGGAACGTCCCTCAGGCCCTTTCAGCCTCCAATCCCTTAAGTTCCAGCAAGTTTCTCACCTCCGGCCCACGGAGTTCACGGCGGCGAGTCGCACTGTGTAGCCAGTCGACGCGTTCAGTTTGGTCAGCTTGAACTGCCGCGTCACCCCGCTGAAGACCTCCTTCATCTCACCTCGCCCCTGCAAATGAAAATACTCGTTCTGCAATTGGCGCACGTGGAGTAAATGGAGTTTGCAGGAGCTTTGGATGCGTGTCATCAACATGCCTCGACATCTTTTTGGGTATGTCTCAACAGGTAGGAACCGAAAAATGGATCCAGGATTTGGGGTCCTTCTGAAGACCTAGATTCAAGATGCACGCAAAATAAATCCGCAACAGAAGCGCAACGGGAAAATATAAGCCAGAGGAAACCGTCTGGCGAGTACATGTGCAAGTGCACGCAGAAAAAGCCTTTCTGCATCAGGCCAGACATCGCTGAGACAGCTCCGCGCCTTCGGTGCACAAAGTCACACTTTTGATCCCCAACACGGCTGTCACGATGTACATGTCAATCACGGAGCTGGGCTGCTACCTTGTAACTGAATGTGACAGGGGTTAAGCAGTCGGGCCACCTTTTTTTCGCACAAAATAACAGTTCCTTCGATGAAATCCCACTTAGTATTCTATGCGAACCAGATGGGCTAGGAGGCAAGTTACATCCGATAGTTTGCTGGAGAGTTTTTCACAGACTCACGCTAAATATTGTTGGGATTGACCTTTCGAATTCCTCCGCCGAAAAAACTTGGGAATCCGACACTTTAGTTTATGACTGCAAAAAATGTTGCAGATAGTTGCATAAATTCAAAACAGAAATGCTGCGAGAGAAAGAAAACATTACGGGGCAGACGGTGCAAAATCCTTGTTCGCTTTTCCTACCAAGAGCAACATAGAAAAGCTGGAGGGTTGACGCCTTTCTGTTTTCTTCCCAGCCGCAGCTGAGCAGAGCACAAGCCAACAAAGCCCCCATTTATTTCAACTTTGTTCTGCCAGCTTTTGTTTGCTGATTCCCCCGAGTCTTCCACATGATCGAACTTGTGCCAACGCAGTTTGTTTTCGATCGAAGACGAGTTACTGATGTGAAGAAATGTGTGGCTTTTCATTGTTCAAAGGTTTCAGTCCAGATGAACAATTCAGACGGTTGTGCAGGAGTCAAGGCTCCTCTCTGCAGGCAGTGCAGGAAGATGTTCGCGAGGCGCACAAAAATTTTCGCTGAATCTGTTTTTGCGTCAATTCGCTTTGGGCCAAGAATGCAATGTGTTGTGTTGCACAAAAAGTGCTGCAGGTTTCGTTTGATAGTGTAACCTTTCAGTTTAATTATTTACGCGGCGCGCTTTTTGCAGGTGCCCGAAAAAAGAGCTACATAGATCTAAATGTAATCAACCAGTACACGGGCGACGGATGAAACACAGATGATTTGCTCAGGTTTTCAGCCTGCCTCAAAACCTTGAGTGCAACAAAGCTGAGTTCCACATTTTCTTCTTCTGTGATCTCTGCGAAGGATTTGATAAAACTGAAGCCGCTTCCAACAAGGACCGTATACTTCGCTGCTGAACTCACCTGATCACATTCAAGTGTGTAGCTGGTGATTTTCGCACCATTGTCTGCAGTCGTCTGTTGGGGAAAAAAAAGACCTAACAGTTTAATTCACAAGGAACAATCACGGAATGGTCCTGTGCGAACACGGGGCAAAGTCGTGGAAAGACGAACGAGAGAGAAAAGGCATTGTTGAACATCCAGTGTCTGTGTGTGCGTGCGCACGGGGCATTGGGAGGCACACGATTGTCTCGGTTCTTTTTGCTCTCAATTCTGAAAACCTAGGCCCAAACCCTGCGGGGCGTCCTTGTCTTGGTGGACGGACCACAGTGAACCGAGAAAACCAGCACAACAAACACAGAGCTTGTGTTCACAGTCAGGCTTCTCTAGTTCCTTGTGTCTTGGCTTCCATTCGCAGTCTGGCAGCAAAAAAAGAAAATATGCCCTGACTTCTACTGCTGATGGCCACGTACATACACCACCGCACAAAAGGCTCATCTTTCCGCACTGACGATAAAATCTCGCAACCATCTTTGCCAAGTTTTGATGTGAACACGTGTTGTAATTTACCACAGTATGTGGGGATACCTTCTCACACCCTCATGTCAGGATTTATCAGCGCGAACATCAAATTGCTACTTTGGTCTGTCGGAATGTTTGAAAACAGTTTCTAGATTGTTTGCCGCGACTTTCGAGTTCAAGTTGGGCTGCGCGCAGCGCCACGTGTTGTATCCACGTCACTACCATGACGAACAAACTTTTTGTTGTTGTTTTTTCCTGTTTCTCGGAAACCCTTCTGGTTTGTGCAAACTTGTGACAATCGCGCAATGTTTACTTGGTTCATTCGCACACAGAAAAGAAATCGTGGTCTCCACAAATGGACACCGAAGCAGCCGCTTCGTGTCACTGAACCTTTGTATCCGCCTGGTCGCCAGTGTTGTTTTGTGCACTTTCCCTGCAAAGTGTTCCTTTGGTCCCAAACACTTTGCTTTCGAGATAGAAACCAGACACTTCGTCCCAGTTTGCTAAGTTCCTCTTTTCCGAGGCAGCTTCACCAAACGCGCACGTGTGTTGGCTTGCTTGCGTTTCAAGAGCAAGAGATTTGTAAGGAAGACTCACGTTCCACTTTAGCAGCAGAGAGGTTTTGGTTCGTGTCGAGAGTTTGGGCGGGGTGGGTGGGTCCGGCTCACATGACTCGGTGCGAAAGCCCACCTGCTCCGTCAAGTCTCCCTTCAAGTCGTCAAGTATCGAGCTCACCCTGCAACACAATAAAACTCGTTCACTACTTCAGGACTCAAGATTCGTTTGCAACCGTTGAGAACTGAACGCAAGCGCAGAGCTGTCCACAGTCAGGTCAGCGACGACAGGAAACGAGGCAAGACAAGTGTTGTTACCTCAGGTGATATTCCGTTGCTGGTTTCAGATCCTTCAACGTTATTTCTGTAGCATCACCACTGCAAAGAAAACATCACAACATGAACGAACCAGCACGAGGTGAAGAACGCGAAGTCTGGTGGGAAACATCCCAAGAGGTGACGGAAAGAAAGCAACCCCCAATTGCCTCACACTGACTTTCTACCCGCACGGACAGCGGCTGTGTACGAGTTTACGAGGCTGACGTATGGCTGGTGCGTTGCAGTGGAATGTCAAACGTCCCCAGAGAATTTTCTCGTGAATGATGAACACGACAAAATGATCTGTTATTCACTTGCCCAACCCACACCCGATCCGCAAATAGTCAAAAATGTGGGATCGTTTTTGTTGTCAATTGCTCTCCGCGCTTGTACACTATCATGTTTACTACTCCAGCGCAGTGAGTGTCAGGAAAACATCACACATCTCGTAAGTCACGTCACTCAACGACCAGCCTTGAACCTCCACACCTGTTCGCAAACGAGCAAGCGGGGGCAGGCTTGTCTCGATTTGAAAAGAGACAGACTGTCAAGCTGAAAGGAGAAGTCCCGTCTACCTCCCACCCACAACCCCACCCCTGCCCACCTCCACCTGTTGCACCAGTGATGTCTTGTTTTGACAACAACTGCTCACTGACCTGTAGACGAGCTTGTATTTGCCATCACGACCCTTGTCGGAGAGCAGCAGTTCGTATTTGAACTCGGAGGGGTCGATCTCGAACTCCTGCTGGTTGCACTCCGGCGGGATCAACTGTATCAAGGCACTTCTGGACTCTACCTCTGAAACCTGCAACAAAAGCAAAACATTGAAAAGGGCAAGATCTGAAAGGCGCCGACTGTTATACGCGTGCTGATGTTTTCTTGATGTTTGGCGCTCGGCGACTGAATTGTCCCCCACCCTCTTTCGCTTCTTGCTTGCTGTATGTTCATCCCAACCCAGCGACTGCAACGGGGTGTCTCATCGTCGTCGCGATCGTTACTCACGACCAGAACACACGAGACGCTCAAACCCACCGCACCTTTGGTAATTGCATTTTGGAGAGGAAATCGCGGATGATGCGCTTCTCCTCCTCGATCTCGTGGCCCTCGGCGCTCGAGCTGCTGCTGTTGGCGTCGGGCGCGCGAGTCGACCCGCCGCCGCCGCCGCCGCCGCCGCCGCCGCCGCTGCTCACCCCGCCGCCGCCGCGCATGTCAATTGAACCGTTCACTGCAAAACACACACCGACAGTGAGGCATCACAAAAGACTTGGACGGAGCAATGAAAGGAAATGTCGACAATGTGAACCTCAAAACATTTCCATTGGTGCTTTCTGACGAGAGGGCACGACGCATTGGCCAAACTGGCACAGAAAATGGTTGTTTCAACGAGGGACTCGGGGTGAGATTTTGTTGTGTTGCCTGAGAACTTCCCAACAAGGAACGGCACCAGGAAAGGAGGTGGACTCTTACCAGGGGTGGTGGATCCTGGGGGCCCAAGACCCTTGCCTTTCCGGCGAGGGGGCGAGCTGGGTACGTGGTTCATCGGGTAGAAGTCTTTGCTGTGGCTGTTGTGGCGCTGATGCAACTTCTCTCGAAGCCGCTGCTTCTGGCGCTGCGTCCTGTCGTCCACCGGGATGTGGTGGTTGTGTTGTGACGGCGGAGGACCTGAAAACACCATTTCCTTGGGTACAAAAACGGCGCCGCGAGCTCGGTGATCGGATTATGCAAGTGGATCAGCCACGTGTCTGTGCTGCTTCGCGTGTCTTCGAACAAAACTTGACCCGCTGGGGACGGACAAGCAGTACGAGCGAGATGTGTCTCTCAGTTTGCGAATTTGAACAAATCGGCTTTCTCATGCCGAACTGTCTGCGGGCAGCAATCACACAAATGAGTTCTCGGTGTCTGCAGGCTGCGGATGGACGCGATTTGGAAACAGCTTGTTGGATGCCTTCTACCTCACGATAGAGGGTTGATACTGGGTGCAAGACAACACAGGAACCCAGCTGCACGCACACGCACGCACGCACACAAATACACACGCACACGCACGCACGCACACACTCATACCGTGCACACACAGATTTCAGACGCCCTGTTCTCATATTTACCTTGTGGATGTATGTGCGGGTGACTGTTGCACTGAGGCGGAACGGGCGGCGGGGTGGAGTGAAGATGTGGAGGCGGAGGACCTGGCATGCCCGGGTGCATGTGCGGAGGGGGCGGCCCCGGAGGCCCCGCGGCTGGGTGCGCGTGATGGTGGGGCACGTACTGCATGCCGGCGTACGGCCCGTACTGAGCATAGGGGCTGTAGATCTGCGCTGGAGTGTTGTTCGGCCCCGCCTGCAAAGACAGAAAATCACAATTGGCTGCTGCACAATAAAAGGTGAGACAAGGTGCGTGGCAGGTGACCAAGCACACGGGCGTACGTACGGCGAAAACAACTCACTCAAACCACACACAAGGGCAACGCTGAAAGTCTTTTCCATCGTGTTTGAACAGAAATATATTTTTTTGATACTTCAGGACATTGATTCCAAGGAATCTGCAAATCGCGTTGCACATGACAAAGACTTTTTGGGTGGAGTTGCCCCGTTCGTCGCAAGGACTAAAGTTCGCAAGAATGATCAGTGCGGCGCTTTGTCGACGTGGAGCCGACACGCGGCCACAGCTTTGCAACGTGGCTCGGCGACTCGCCGACAGCGCTGCTCACAGCCGGCGGAACCGCGCCGGACCGCGCGTTCAGCTGTCCCGCGCCCAACGCAAATCAAAGACAACTCACTTTGATGTAAACGATGTTTTTGTGTGAATCATCCATGATCCTCGAACCACGATGAAATGCTTTTGCAAGTGGCGCTTGGAATTTTTGCTGGGAAACTGCGCACGCGCTGGGCGACGTGGTGCTTGCGCTACGTGGTGCTTGCATCGATCTGTTTCGGATCTCGTTTCGAAGTCGCGATATCTAGCCACAGGTGGAAGTTTTCCCACACAAACACCGACACTCGACTCTGTTCGCTTTTCCACCACGCCAACTAGGCTGACAAGAAATTATAGATTTTGCCACTTGGCATGGTGTGCATCTGTCTCTCGCGAACCCACAAATACTCAGAATTGCGTGACTTACCCCCCCCCCCCCACACACACACACTGGGTTGGTCACACCAATCAAAAGAACCTTTCTTGAAAATACTCAGTGTCAAATTCTGAGCAAAACATGTTTTATGACCCCCCCTCCCAGGAGTAAGTTACGGGTCTACAGACAGAATGCACAGACACACATCCAATAGTGATTGAAAAGCCCAATTGTCGAGAAGCAATGCGAGCGAATTTCAGGATAATCTCCATTCTGGTTTGCCCAGGAACGAAGACGCGTCTCATTCTAACACAAAGTCCTGAGAGCACGTCTTTTGCCATGCAGTCACGCTCGTCCACAACTCGCACACAATCGAAGATTCCACAAGAAATTGTCGTGGGCCACATCGCCACGTCATACATCTTGTCTCGTTTATCAAAGGTGACGATAAAGTTTTTGATGCATATTTGCTCTCAATTGCCCAGTTTCCGCAAAGGTTCTTTTTCCAACCAACCGTTAAAGTGCGTGCAATAAATTCTAAACTCGAAAGATCAGGCTCGAACAAGGCCGTTAGTCTACACCTGACAAACTTTTCACCCAAGGGATGAAAAATTTAGTCACCTCAACATTGGATCATCGCACTATGTAGCTGCGGAGTACATTTGAAAGGAATCCAAATCAGGTATTAAAAGCGCTCCATTCGGCTGGGGTCATCACCTTTCCGTCTGACAGTTCGAAAGAATGTGGCTAAAATTTACGGGTTCGTTGGTGGTCACCCAACAGAAGATCCACAGAGCTTTCACTGCGCACACAACTCGATCCGCCCAGCTGGCATTCATGGAGTTGCTAAAATTCGACTCGTTTTTTCTGTTCGTCCCCAGAAATCTGCGACGTCTTGATACTGGTTGCTGAATCCATCCTCGCCGTCTGAGATTTTGTTCATTTGCGATTCCACGAACGACAAAGGACCTGAAGGCCGATCGTCGAGTTCGGAGCACAAATTGTGCCCTTCCACTGTGCGTGGTGAGCGTTGATTCCTGCCTCCCTACTCCGTGTCTGGTTTTGGCTCCACAAACCACAAGTTTGGGAGGGGGGGGGTCTTTGAAACAGCGCGGATTGAAAATGGTTTGTGGCAGCCACACCAAATCAGCTGTTTTCTTTCTCAAAGGAGGAACTTGGTGATGAGATTCAGTTGTGAAAATATGAGGTTGAGCATGTCTTTGATGGCATGGTGATGACATGGTACGGTGTCAAAATTGCACCAATGACCTACAAAGCAGGATGTTTTCCACAAGCAGCACTTACAGTTTGGAAAATTTACACAAACAAAGGTGGACTGTTGTTTTGTTCTCTCTGTGGCTCCGCTTGTCATGAACTTGTCAACATCAAATGCGGTACACTCCCCAAAACGAACCTTGGCACATTCGTTTCAGAAGGCCAGGCAGAAAAGGCCTGGCAACTGAAGCATCAGATCGCCCTCGTGGTTTGAAAATGTCACAGTCACGCTCCACGCGTGAACAAAAAGCCACCGACATTGTTCAACACCATCAGGGAGGCCGGATACGGATGGATTTGACCCTGCTCCACGACTTGGGAGTTTGTCACTGCCTTCCCGTGTCTAGTAGACCCCCAGCTGCACAAGGAAGTCTGTGGTCTGAAGCCTTGTACCTTTGGTGCTGCTTTCCGGGTCCGTTGAGAGATGCCAGTGGCAGTCGTTCGGCGGTCCTCAACACAAACAGCTGATTAGGGACGACAAGCAAGATTGTAATGTCACTCTGCACCAATCAATTGTGTCTGTGGTGAGACACACGGAATACCAAAGCAGCAGCACTGGCCTTTGAAGTGCGACTCGCAGCTGGACTGTTGGAGCGCGACAGCGGGAAGAATTGAACAGCTGTTGTGCACCACACGCACTGGAGTTAATTTGGTGCACCAAGGGCTGCGGAAATCGGTGGTCCTTGTGCAGTTACGTTCGCAGAGCAAATAATTCTCTCTCGAGCACTCTGTCGTGTGGGGCAACAAACGAACGGAGACTTGATGTGAGAAAGAATTCTATTCTACACCGCCTTTGATCAGGACCTAGATTCAGGCATGTCTCACACCTGGTTCTTTCAGAAGAAACTGCCTTCAATTCTTGTGCCACTTCAGAATTACTCGTCTGCTGGCCACGTATCAGTGATAAGACGAAGGGTTATGAGCGCAGCTACATCATCTCTCACATTCAGATTTGCAGCATCATAACGCCTGCAGAAGCCGATCAAAACGAGCAGCAGAAAACGGAAAGTGCGCCACCATCACGATGACTTCTGCCACGAATGCACAAACACTCGTGTCGAATCGGGATTGAGAAACAAGAATGCTAGACGCTCGAACATGCCGCTTCAATTGTCCCAAAAAACATACACTGCCTCAGTCTCCAACGCACACACACACACCACACACACACACACACACACACACACACACACACACACACACACACACACACACACACACACACACACGGGTGACAATTTGCGAATGTTTGTGATTTGAAAAGGTCCTGTGTGCGAACACAATGGAGAGGACAGAGAGGAAACAAGCCACAATGCTCGAAGCGGTTCCTGGACACACACGTATCTCGTGCGGCCTGGCGCAACAGCTTGGACGCGAACACCAGAGAAACGGCAACGTCAGAACGTGTGAACGTGGCGTAACTGACCGTCATTGGCGGCGCTGTGATGCCTGGGTGCTGCGGCGACAAGATCATGTGCGTCAGTGTGCCGTTCTCGTCCACGATCTGCTGCACTTGGTGCCCCGGCGGCACCTGCATCGGCATCGGCAGGGGCGGACATCCGTTGTTCGACACCATGCGCACCTGCGCCGGGCCTGCAAAACAGGAAACAAGAAACGGTCAAGGACTTTCGGAAGAATGATCAGTCGTGCCCCTGGCATTTGACGCAGCAGTCTTGTCTCGCTGAGAGCAAATCACTGCTCAAGACAGAATGGTTCTGACATTGCACGCCCTGTTCCGCTGGGCGTGGGTGGGGGGAGGTCAAGTGAAATTAGTATTACTCGAACAGAAAGAAACCAACAGGCGTGAAATGTTTCGTCACCCCCCCCCCCCCCCCCCCCCCCCCCCCCCCCCCCCCCCCCCCCCCC
>JAAUXT010032360.1_pt1 | contig 26181 bp, 22 predicted proteins | sample 7278171 | NCBI WGS metagenome assembly JAAUXT01 (sample SAMN14350112, study PRJNA611818) | marine sediment metagenome | isolation source: surface marine sediment (1.8m) | place: French Polynesia: Moorea | collected 2018-08
CCCCCCCCCCCCCCCACCCCCATCCCCCCGCCCCCTACCCCCCCCCCCCACCCTTCCACCCCCACCCCTGCGCTTCCGCGACCGTCAGGGTTCCCGCCTCGGAACTTCTTGTAATTCCGTAGTGCAGCTGCCTTGTATTTTCTTTGGCAACGGAGCTCCTGTTCTTAAGTACGAGAACTTCGTGGCGACCCTTGAGAAATTTACGTTGTACGAGCATGCCTCCCCAATTTGTGCGCTTTTAATTCGTATTTTCCTACAGTTTTTCAAACACTGCATGGAACACACAGTCGTGCAAGAGGGTCACTTTTTGCTTTCTGTAAAATGGGCGTGTCGTCCGCAGAGTACTCAGATTTCAAGCATTCGAGCTCATTTCAGTGTCTTCACGGTTCAGCTGAGTTTTAGATCGCGGCCATTCAATCAAGCTTGCACGAACTTCTGAAGATCACCACCTTGTGTGAGTAGAACACAACCAGCTCGTAGATCTGTGAGACAGATTTCTCCTCGACGTGCTTTGACGTGAGCCCCAACGTCATGCCAGAGAAATAAGTCCCCGTGTCGCGTGCATTAAACTGCAAAACAGGTGAGGCTGAATGCAGACAAGAATTTGTGTTCCAAATGATTGTATTCGAAAATGTTCTGAGGCGCTGTGTTTGTCCTCGTGCGTCCACCAGCCGTTTGCATGTTGTTCGTTTTTCGCGTATATGTCCACCACACCCAAAACTTCTGGACTTTGTCAGTTTTTGTAGACCTTCCAACTTTTTTGGGTTTTTGGTTGCAGCTGTATCCAACCCCCCAAACCACACAAAAGTTTTGGACTTACCGGTATCAGTTTTTGTAGACCTTCCAATTTTCCAGATTTTCTGGGAAACCTCCCCTGCCCTCCCCTCCCCCCCGCCACCACTTTTCAACTTGCAGGGTTCTCACTGTGGCTGACCAACAAAATTCCATGATTTTTCCATGATTTTTCCAGGTTTTCAAAGTTTTTTCCATGTATTTTTTTATCTTTTTTGTAGGCTTTATGTACCTTTTTTCTAAAATAAACAAAAGTAAAATGGAGTAATTTTTTATTGAAAACAATTTTTTGGCAAGAATTAAAAAATTTTTCAAAGGAATCTATAAATTGATATTTTTACTTGCAGTATAAAATTTGAAAAGTGATAATATATTTTTGAATTGTCACTTGTTTTGGGAAGGCTTTGTTTTAAAACTATACAGAATAAAATTTTGATCTCTCCCAGTTTTATTGGTTGTGAATTGGAAAATGACTAGTTGACCAATTCTGATTAGAATATTTGAGATTTTTTATCCTCAATACTCAGGCTTAAAAGAAGTTCTTCCTATCAGAACTACATATTTGAAGTTCTAACAAAAAACAATAATTCCAAAACCTTTGTCCAAATAAACAAAGAAAAATCTGGGACCTCTTGCTTAAGCTGGATTATTTTTAGATACTTTTTCTATTGAACTTTTAGGCTTTCAGGGTAAGATCAAAATTTTTTCCAGGTTTTGCAATATTTGTCCAGGTTTTTGCCAGAAACCCCCCTGTTTTTCCAGGTTTTCCAGGTCAGGCCCTGTTTTTCCAGGTTTTCCAGGTGTGGTGGGAACCCTGACTTGGTCAGATGCGGACATCGCCTCTTTTCAGGTTTCCGGTTAACCCCCTCCCTCCACCCAAAACGTTTGGACTTGTGAACCTTCCATGAAAATTGACACTCGCGTTTCTGTTCACCTGAACAGCCCAGAATTCTGCAACGTTGCTGGCTTCTTGTTTTCAATTCACAACAATGCAAACTCAGCCGTGTGAGTCAAACCCAAGAACAAGATGCCCCCCCCCCTGTCTTTGGCCTCATCTTTCCTGTTGAATCCTGCAATGGTAAAACTCTCACCAAAGAAAAGGGACGCACCCTTTTGATGTCCAATTTCAGGGCAGAAAGGGTCGTCTTTCGAAATGTACAAGGATGAACACGGTAATCAAGCTTTCGTCCAAACAGTGCACAAATACGTAGAATTGAGGGGAAACACAGTCTATATCTGCAGGTGTGTGCATTTCTGAGCAAATAGTTTGTTTTTGAAACATTGGCGACACAAATCACGTTCCATGGCATGCAACTGAGTTGCAACAGATCAAGGACAGGAGAAACAATGGAAGACATAAAAGATAAATTTGAGAACACGTGTGCGCAAATTTGTGTGGAAGAGAACGGACGTCAGCTTGTTCAAACTGCATGCCAGACAAACTGTGTTCCGTGCGACGTGTGTCACAATCGAAAACAATTGGGATATTTCCGGGCCATTTGCGCAGACCTCTGCATGTTGGCTGGTTGCTGAATGACACTAGAAAACTTCGATTCAGTCAAAACACCCTGTCGGAAGCCCTGGGCGCTGGCCTGGAGCCCGACCCTCCGACCGACCGACATGACGCTGGCGCCGCTGCTGAGAGTCGCGCTGCGTTCGCTCCTCGCCTGGCAGGTAAATATTGGCTCAGATGCACTTTTCTATTTTGTTCTGTATTGGTTCACAAAGGTTGCTTTGTTTTTCGCCTCAAGTTCTGAACAGCTGGAGAGCAGCAGTCCACGCGGCCGACCCCAAACTCGCCAAATTTGAAATGCTCCCCCTCTCTTGCACAACGCGTGCAGTGGCAATTTGCTGCACTTTTCACGTCTTCGTGTTCAAACTTTGGGGCTCTGAGGATCGGATGCTGGCCAAAATCGAGATCTGGTACCCTCTGCCGCGTGGGTCCACCAGAGACAATTGAAATCACGAAACAATTTGTTCGGTTTTTCTGTTTGAAGGCCCAAGCTGTGCTGCTGTCGGCAACCATAGTGCTGCTCTTGGTGTGTCTGGGGAACCAGGAGAATCCCCACGAGTTGTTGCTGAGGCTGGAGCGACAGAGACACGAGGCGGAGTTGGCCGAGGCCTGGGATCGTCCGCCGGCGGTTGGCACCGAGGAACCGGGCAGGACTCGGACGGGGTCCAGAATCATCAGGGGTGAGTCGTGGGAGGGAAATGAAGTGCATGTGCACCAATGGAGTGGAAAAAAATCGCACAGACCCAACAGGAGGGACGGGACCGCAATCCCTTTGGCAGAGCAGCAGAACAGGCTGAAAAAGAGGTGCAGTGAGAGAAATGTTTGCACCAAACAAAATTTGACATTGTGCACACTGCAGTATGATTTATCGCTCAAAAACTTGTTGCTCCCATCTGTCAGATTCAAAACAGGAATTTTTCTGGTGTCAATGAAAAAGAACGGAAGGAATCTAATTCGTGCAGAAACTGGAGAATCACTTCGACTGGACGCAAAGGAACCAGAGGCAAAAGCCCTGGAAACGTACCCGCGTCCTGAGTACGACGTGCTCGTGGGGGTGGAGCGAGCCTTTGGCCTGCTGTACCGGGACGTGCCCAGACTCTTCTACAACCGGATCCCGAAAACAGGAAGCCGCTCGCTCCTCAGGATGGTCAAGCAGATCAGTAAGATGAACGGGTTTCAACTCGTAGAGTCCAAACTCTATCTCAACTACAGCATCACTCCGGAGCAAGAGGTGAGCCAATTGAGGGCGGATGCCTGGAACTGCTGGAGAAATGATACCTTTGCAATCAGTGAAACTTATGAAACTGAGAATGAGCGCAAGTTTCGGTTTACCATGCATCGCAATCTGTTCGGCAGTGCGTCAGAGACGGTCGGTGCCAGATGATGTGGAACTGCTTGGAATCTCTCGTGTGCTTTTCAATCTGCAGGCAGATTTGGTGCGCAACGTGACTCGGTCATCGGGACCAATCCTGTTCGAGCGGCATCTCTACTTCATCGACTTCACCAGGTATCTCCAACTCGGATTGTTTTCTCGAAGTTCAGATCCTGGACTGAAGCTCTCTTGTGTGCACACAAAATAACATGCGCGATTTTCCTGCAGGCATCACGCTGCAGAAGCGCCGGTCTACATCAGCATCGTCTCGGACCCGGCGACACGCCTCGCGTCCTGGTACTACTTCATCCGGTTCAACCGCGGCCACATCAGGGCCATGCCGCAGGAGGACAGACTCAGGGTCAGTGCGCACGTATCCGTGCGTTTATGGGCAGAATGTGTTGGTGAATGAGAGCAGGCTACTTCCTCACAGCTGCATCTCAACGCAGTTGCTTTGGGATGTGAATGAGTTACTGTACTTGTGCTGCGCAATCCGTCCATCAGTAGTGACCTGAAGAGTTGATGTCAACAAGTACCTTTCGTTGTCTTCATCTCCTGAGCAGACGTTCGACGAGTGTGTGCAGCTGGAGCTGGACGAGTGCGTCTCCACCGAGAAAACCTTCCAGATCGTCCCCTTCTTCTGCGGCCAGCAGCAGTTCTGCAGGTGTGTCGGCCGTTCATCCGTCCCGCACCGCTTTCCTGGACCACTGCACATCATGATTCGCTTGACGCGAAACAAGAGCACCTTTCGGAGTAGACACGCGCGAACCCGGCAGGACGTACCCAATACACACACGTGGAGCTTTCTAAGTGGACGCGTGCTGGTGTTCATACGTGTTCAGAACCCGACATTCTCAATGCAATTTTGTGCGGTGTCTTGCCAACATGACGAACAGGACTGTCTTCAGGGCCTCCATCCAGTCAGGAGATGGAGTTCTCGTTGGGCGATGTCGTCGTCAGTCACTCTCTTCGTTGCTGCTTGCTCCACTGCACTCTCCTTCCTTCTCTGCTCCCTTGCTGCAGGTTCCCGAGCCGCGCGGCGCTGCAGCAGGCGAAGCGACACGTCGAGCTGCACTACGCCGCCGTCGGCGTGCTGCGCGACTTCAAGGCGTTCCTCTCCGTGCTCGAGCTGCTGCTGCCCACCTACTTCGCCAACATCGTGCAGCTGTATGAAAACCGAGGTGATGCACTGTCGGGTTCTCCTTGAACGTTCTCCGGGAAGTGTGAAGTCGGAGCTCACGGACAACAGTATTTTCCTGCAGAAGCGGGCGAGAGGCGATACTCCCGCACCGTCAACAAGCGGGAACCGTCCAGCTACACGCGCGCACTGCTCGCGCGCAAACTCAAGTACGAGTACGAGTTCTACCACTACGCGCAGCAGCGCTTCTACCGCCTCCTGTTCCTCGTCAACAAGGCGCGCAGCCGCCAGATGGAGCGACTCAGCCCCGAGGAGCTGGAGCGCAGGACTCGAGATCACGCTCCGTCGTAGGGCTGCTGAACTTGAGATGTGCAGTCCAAAACAATCTGCAGAAGTTCAAGTGCGTCAAATCTCATCCACTGTTGGCTACTGTCGGACCGCGAGATGCCAAAATTTACTTGGGGACCTGTGGAGGGTTACCGACGAGCTAACTGTCAATCATGGACGAATCTAGTCAACGAACTTGCTGGTCTTGTTGCCAGTGGGAGATAGTTTTGCCGTGGTTCTCGAGCGAAAGGAGTCACGACCTGGGAATAACACTGGTGTGGTTACCAGGGTTGCGGTTGCTTGGAGCTACAGAACTGCTTGGCTACCGCCTGTTCTCATCAAATGCGTCAGTCAAAATTCACGAGGGTTGCTGCTGTGTGGCACATGAAATAAAGGAGGAAGTCAACTGCGAAGCGAGTCTCGAGACTCAGTCCAGATGCTGGACTTCCGTCGGCCCGAAGCACAGACAACTTGAGTATCAATGAATGTTTCTGCATCGTTTATTCCAGTGACCCTGATGCACAGCACAGTTCGGAAAATAAGTCCCAGACCTGCATAAGAGTCGTGCGCGCACAGTCGTATCGAAGAGCCACACACATACACGAACGCGATCGGAGTTGCGCGCGTCCACACGAAATACCCCGGGCTGTGTTCTGCTTCTTTCTGTGCAGATCAGACTTGGAGCACTTTTTTTTGGTGATCCGAACCGAACGCACTCGTCCATCCGAGACGATTCAGAACCGGATCTATTTTGTTTTGTTTTTTTCAATCACGAAATGCCTCTCAGTTGCATTTGGTGAGAACGCACTTCGGGAGATGTTTTGGAGAACGCCCAGACGATGCAATCTCAACCCGACACTCGTGACTCTTTGAAGTCAATTATGGCACTTTTTGTAACAAACGTAACAACCATCGTTGGCAACAAGCGTGCAGCTGGGCGCACGGGCGTTCCGGAAACACCTCCACATCGCGAAATGAAGAGCAGGACGCCACAGATGATTGAATGGAAAACAAACTCACCCGCCCCAACCTTTCTTTCCCGATCAAGCTGCTCCGATGGAAAACGGAACGCAGAGCACCTTCGCTGTCTTTGCAAATTCCACATGACCCCTCATTGTTGCACAAAGCTGTTTTGAAAAATGTTCAAAAACAGCGAAATTGTGCCTTCGTGAGCTTGATCACCCGTTTCACACTTCCCCACTCAAAACCCATTCAAAACATGAAAAATCTTTCTCACATCACCATTTCATGAAAACTTTCTTCCGTTCTTTTTTTCACATATGTACAGGACTTAACTTCTCAAAGTTCTTCTTGCAGTTCACAAGTTACCGGTAGTTGTCTTCAGACAGCGGAATTTTCGCTGGGTGCAGTCAGATGGTCCTTGTTGCTTGGCAAATAACCTGCTTCAGGTGACATTTCTCGAACTTCATTTCAACGCGAGTCTCTTATCCACGGTGGTCCTATCATGTGCACTTTTCCTGATTTCCCATTGGTTCTGGCTGCGGTAGTTTTATCCTAGATGTTCAAAGTCTAATCGCCTCGTCGCTATCATGGGTATTTCTCCACGATTATCGCGTGGCCCTGGAACAGAAAGAAGAGCGTCCAACAAGGTTTGTTTTTGTTGTTTTTTGTGCGTGTCTGTGAAAAAGTTTCAAACTGAGTGTTGGTAAACGAAGGTATGGAGGCGTGCCGACTCTGTCACAGGGAACCGCAGGCAGGCACTGCGCGCAGCCCTCACTCACCAGGCCGCCGGCTGCGCAGGACGCCACCAGTCCCAGCTTGCCGCCCTCCTTGATGAGCCGATTCGCCGCTGTCGTCACTAACCGCACGCCAGTCGCCGCGAACGGATGTCCAATGGAGAGAGACCCGCCCCACGTATTCAGTTTGTCTATGGGAGGCGCACCGAACTGAAAGACGAAAAGCACGCAATTTAGCATGTGAATGATCTTTGTGTTTCACACGGAAGGTGCTTCGATGAAGAGTGGTTGCCCGCCAATGGACCAGTGGACGACTTCTGGTGGGACCAGTGTCAAACGAATCTGACTTGCCTTGGCTGATCGACCCATGTAGTTCTGTGAGAAGTAGTCGGAATCGAGCGCCTTGAGGTTGGCGAGCACCTGCCCGGCGAACGCCTCGTGAAACTCGTACACGTCGATGTCCTGCGACCAAAACAAAACCAAGATCAATTTGATGCACAACCCTGCAATAGATTCTGACAAGTCTCGGTTGAAATCGGCGTGGAATTCCAGCAAGTTCATTTTCAATATCCAATGTGTGGTCTATCCACACACACACACACACACACACACACACACACACACACACACACACACACACACACACTCGCTCGCTCACCTTGACGGCGAGTCCGTTCCTCTCCATGAGTTTGGGCATGGCGTAGGCGGGGCCGAGCAGCAACTGGTCCTTCGGGTCCTGCGCCACATACACGTAGTCGCGCAGGTACGCCTTCGGCTTGAAGCCCAACTCCTTCGCCTTGTCCTCCGTCATGATCAGACACGCCGAGGCGCCGTCAGTCTGAAACAGACAAGATACCAACGTCAGCTCGCTCCATACAAAAATGCACAACACACGTTTTGGGCCACAACGTGATGACGGGACAAAAACTTCACGCGTAATGCTGAATTCGCGCAATATTTTACTTCACTCTTGCTTTACCCTTCCATTCCACACCGTATCACACATGAACAGAAAGGAGCAGTCACCAGGAAGGAGGAGTTGGCGGCGGTGATAGAGCCGTGAGGCTTGATGAAGGCGGGCTTCAGCTCGGCCAGCCTCTCCAACGAGCTCACGCGCACTCCGTTGTCCCGCGTCAGAGTGACGGGTTTGCCTGCAACAAGCCACGCAAATGTTGATCAGCCAACCACCTGCTTGCGGTCCTCCCTTCTCGCTACTCCGTGAAGTTCAACGCACAACAACCACGACGTGAAGCACCGAGGGATTACCTGGCACTTTGTACGACAGGAGATCGGACAGCAGCCCTTCGCTCGTTGCCTTCGCCGCCAGAGTGTGCGACCGCAGCGCGTACTCGTCCTACAATGTACCGCACAAATCTGCTGGTCAGAGTGGGAGACGTGAAATCCCAATACAGCTCAGTGTTGTCCGAGCTCACGCCGCACTGACCTGTTCCCGTCTGGACACGGAGAAAGCGGCCGCGAGCCTGTCACCCGAGTGGCCCATCACTTCGTCAGTCGAGAACTCGGCCACTGCTGGAGCCTGCAAACCACAGTTCGGACGTCAGAGAAGGATAACTGCAGGCAACGGAACACTTGGGTGAACCGATGAAACCTACACAAAAGAATGTCGACCGCAAACCGCGTTTTCATGCCCGCCGACTCACCTCGGGCGTCAGCGCCTGCTGATTTAGCATCTCGGGCACGTAGCCCATGAACTCCATTGGTGTCTTGACGCCTCGCGCGCGGTACAGAATGTTGCGCATCTTGCGGCTGTGTCGGATGGGCGGGTCCGACATGAGCTCGACGCCGCCCGCGATCACCGTGTCGCACTGCCCGGATGCGATCTGCCCCATCCCTGAAACCAATCGCTCAAATTACCATCCACACGTCGACAATCCGGAGACCACCGCCGAGCTTCAGGATCACGTGATCCTGGCAACACCGTCACAGTCGGTGTTACCTTGTGCATTGAACGTTGTGGGAAGGCACCAACAACAACGATGCTGACTGGCCTGTGTCAATTCAAATTGGATGTAGTACGCAGCAGTTGATGCGCACTCATAATTTGCTTGGCAACGTGGGTGCGACTTCCACACGCTGCGTGACAACTGGGTTGTTGTTGGTACCTGTGGTGATGGCCTGGTTGGAGGAGATACACGCCATGGTGACCGTGTGCGCCGGAGTGTGCACAGAGAATCCAGCCGCCATCGCCGCCTGCAAACAAACTCAGTCGTGTCAAACGTGCTGCCCACAACTTGCCTCTGGATATGCTCACACATACAGGTCTCGCACATCAACTTTCAAGGCCTCCAGCAGAGGACTGCAAACGACCCACACAAACACTGCTGAACCACGGCCCCAGAGCAAACCACGCGGGCACGAAAAGTGCCACAGACGAGCCAAAAAGTATGTTTGTGAACGGGACGCGACACGCACCTCTCTGGCAATGTTGCTCGTCCGGCTCTCCTGGACGACTGTACCAAACACCACATGACCCACTTTGTCTGCAAACACAACCACACGCCAACTTTACGCCAACAGAGCAACTCAGAAATTTCGTGCGTGGGTCATAAGCAAATTGAAATCCTTTCAAGGTAAAAGACAGGGTCACAACTTACCTTTGGGAATATCTGTTCTTTTCAAAAGGCCCCTGAAACAAGAAAGATACTTGAATGAAAGTGTGGAAAACTTTCGTCCAACTTGTGAAGCGACAAATCTGATCAAAAGCGATTGTGGCAAAGACCCCATTGAGTTAATGGACGGCCGGTTCTCACCAGATGGCGCCTCGCGCGAGGTCGTACGCCATCAGGTCCTTGTAGTCGGTCATGATCTGGGTGAAGGGGACGCGCACACCCTCCACCAGCACGATGTTGGGCTGACCCGGCCGCGCGAGCGACTTCCCTGCCGCTGAAAAACACCAAAAGAAATCCCGTCGCATGAGCTGCAGCGTTCACGTGCTCGAGTCTTCGCTGAGCACCCGAAACTACGCCGATGGAGAAGACTGCCATCAATCTGAAGAAAAGGCGCGTCCAAGACGACAGAAACGCTCCTCCCCCCACACCAACCCTGGTTGTTCCAGTCTGCACCGGTGAGTCAACAAGTGAGGTTCGAATCAAATTTACGCACACGACCACGCTATCTGCAGGCAACTTGGCGGTGACACAGAACTGATGAGTCAGAATATTCTGGGCAACGAATCAGTGGCCAACTACTGAAGCGGTTCAGTGTGTGAGAACGAGATCTACATTTCTGAGACACAATTTCAGCGTCTGGTGTCAGTACTCGTACTTGTGCACGACTAAGCAAGTTGTGTTGAATGTGCACAGCAGGTTTACAGAAAACGCAAACAGAAACTGAAATCCTCAAACAAAAGAGACGAAACTGAAGACAGAAGCCAACACATTTAGTCACGCAGCACAAAGTTCAAAGTGCAGTCAGCACGTTACACGATCACACGTTAAAGGTGAGGACTGGTCAGAACAAATCCAGCCTTCTTCAAAATTCGTAAATTGCACGAGGGCGAAAGTCAAGAGACATTCAGCGCAAGTCTCATGCATCCGCAAACGCTATCAACTGAATCTGAGCAAGTTCTACGAGTGCAGGAAGATGAATCAAACGTAAAATGAGCCTGGGCACTACATGCAGTTCAGCGAGAGAACTGGTTGAAATGCTGTTAGACTGGCCAGATATCGAGAAGCTGTGAGGAGTGCAGTCAAAACCATTCAAATGTGGATGAGGTCAGCCAAGCCTCCTGTTATGCAGCCACAAAAAAGAACACGAAATTTTGACCCAGAACAAGACCTAACTCAACAATCCTTGCTGCGTACTTTTGTCTGAATTCCGACCAAAATTGTCAAAATCCGAACCTGCAGAACTGAAGCTTTGAGTTCTGCCTTGCAATGGGGCAAAACCTTCCCTTGTACCGTCTATTTACATGCATGGTCGGCAATCTTACCCTTGTTGACTTCGGTTTTGACTTTCGGACTAGATTTCTGAGCAATGACTAGGTTGACTGGTGGCGGATGCGGGTTGTTTCCGCTGCTGCTGTGAGAATCGGGGACAACAGTGCTGCTCTCTGGTGGCGACGTGATGCCGTGATGCGCGGCCATGTGACGAGTGAGCCAACCTTTCCGCTTGAACACGCGTCCGCACAGCGGACATGTGAACGTTACAGCTAACAAACAAACAAATCCATTCACACAACTGTCAATGCCCCTCCTGCACCAAAGCCACACTTGCAGCTTACTTGCAGGAAGCCAGAGCGAGCCCCCGAAACTTTGCACGACGCGCAGTCCTTTCACCCAGCACACAACTGAATGACATACTTTTGCCAACTTTGGAAAACGTCACCGAATCTAAGAAATCTTTCTTTGTCAGATATCCCGTGTGACTGCAAACAGAACCCGACAGAACACACAGGCATTTCCATGCTTCTAGTGTACAACTTCAAATGAATTTGCAACAAGAGAGTACCCATGCATCTGAACAGCTGTTAGTTCCAACGAAACAAGAACGCAAGTTTTTTGACCTCGATTAGCAACCTGAAAGACCCAGGTTCCTGCTCAAAGCCTGCACACGCACGACTCACCTGCATTGCTGCTAGACCCAGTGGACAGACATCGGGCGCACTCTGAAATGTACAATCAACACTGTCAATGTCAAGTCAGACAAAATGTGTCTCTGGTGCCCGTCCACACGGCGAACGAGAACCTTGTTCTCGCTCACTGGTTCTGTGCCTGTGAGCGTTGCGCTTGTGTTGCAACTCAAACGTTTTCTGCCGTGCTTGCCATCTGGACATGGACAGAATGTGCCTTGCATTCTCTTTTCGCCCCGTTCGATGAAATTTTCTCATCCCAAGCTTGAACGAAGAGTCCAGCCGAACCATCCTAAGGATGACGAGAGCCGACTCGACACACCAGCTTCAGTTTTCCCAGTTGGGTCTGCCCATCCCACTTCCCGGGTTCTAGACAACAACCAACTGCCCCCTGTGCCTTGATGACTCCCCGTGACTGCTTCGTGCAAAAATGTGAATTTTATGCCAAAAGGACAAAATCTAGAGCTCCACATTTCAAACCCCAATTCAGAAAAGTTTGAAGGTTACGGGACCGACACCCCTTGGACCGAGAATGACAGGAGTGCTCAACCCGCGTCACCTGAAGGCAATTTGGAATTAGCGAATGCATTCAACTCCAAGTAAACACTGCAAGGTTGATTGATGCATTAATTTTTCAGGAAATCGGTCTTCGGTTTGTCATCCCAGGGTTCTTCCATGCCCAAATTTTTTCGTGTCGTTTTTGGTACTTCTCTTCAAATCAAAATATCCGTGCAAGTACACTATGCAAACGTACATTTGACAGTTTTCCCAGCAGCCAAAAGACTACTGATAAAGTATGTACCATGGCCGATACAGAAAAACACCACTTTACTCACGCAATCTGGCTTGAAGTCCTAGAAGTCGCGCCGAAACCTTCCAAAGGGTCGCCATCTTGGGCAAGGATAGCGCAATGTGAGTGCGACCTTCTGCAACGAGATTTCACTGTATTTCCCAGCTGAACAATTTTTGAGGATTATACATCAGAGAAAAGTCACCAAGGAAACATTTGACGAGAAATTCTCTCAAAAGTGTGGGTTGTTAGTCAGATTATTCTGTGAAATCTTGGTTTGAAGAGGGACTATTTTTCGAGAGTTTGCGAGACTACACGAGATTCAAAGTCCTCGCCGGCATCACGACCTTCACATTTCCTCCCCAGCCATGGCGGGCGTAAGGGTTTTGGATGCTTTTGGGAAACTTACAAGGAAGAACCATTTTATTTGCAAAGGTAATTCGTTGCAGTCACGTCTTGGGTACTTTTGAGTCAAGTTTGCAAAACACCACTGGCGTAAATGTTGGGTTGCTTGGCTGTCAAAGCTAGGCACCGCTGTTCGAAGTTTGACAACATGCCCATTCATTTTTGCAAATCCCCCCAAAATAGTGATCTAGATTGTGTACTTTGTGTGCCCTGAAATTGACAGACTGTCAGATCGTCGATGCTTGCCGAATACAATTTGCGCCAGACGCGTTTGAATCAGTTGCGAGTCTGACGGAGCCCGAGGGATCATCGGGGTCTGCACAGATCCAGACGATCGGCAGACCAGTTGCAGAACTTCGACATCTGGAACCAGTGAAGTGTGAAACAGTGGAGGTTTGCCTGCGCCCAAACGTGCAGCAATCCAGCGTGTGATCTGTGTTATCAGAGGTTGGAGAATTTGCTCACGTGACATGACTGACCGCTGTCCTTTGTAGAAAGCTAATGGACAGACTGTTCTGTCAACAGCTGTGGTGAGATGTCCATTTCTGTTGTCCGTCCGTAGATCCATAATACGAAGTCTGACCAGTCAAAAAAACGTGGACCACAACATGACTTGGCTGTGGTTCAGTCGACTAGCTGTGCGAGTGTGACACCAACCTGATCCATGAACCCTTCAACACTACCAACTTTGTAGAAAACAGATTGTGGTGACTTCGCGCCAAGTTGACGTCTAGTGTGACAGAATTTCCTGATTCAGAGCCTGTCTCAATCGCTTCTGGGGAATCCTGACAGTTGCAGAGTTTGTTGCCGGCGTCCCAAGAGGGGTTTTGCACAGCTCTCCGAAATAATGACCGCTGCTTTGATTGCAGGGCTTGTGAGCAGACACACCTTCTCCACCTCCCGTGTTGTGTCAGGTGAGTTTACATTTTTGAATCGATTTCGACGTTGTTTCTTTTTTGCCCGGCAAAAGAAATTTGGAGCAGAAAATGCAGCCGTGATACAAGGGGTACCAATACTGAAGGTGCAGTGCATGTTCGTATCACCTTGCGCACTTGGGAATAAGGACGAGTTGACACTCGTATTCTGTCGGCACAAATTGCTGAGCTTACCCTTCCAACGCTAAGATGACACAACATGATCATTGCACCGTCAGCATTGGCACACCCCTTCTTGTCTGGTGTCTGACGATTTAACTTGTGAAAATCAGAACTGTTCGCAACAAGAGGCCAGAAAAACGATGTTGCTGCTGTCGGTCTGCGATGAAATCCAGTTTCAATTGCCTGCACCGCGCGCTGCTCGCGGGTTGACTGGAATCTCCGTGTCGTTTCAGCGACGCACCTGAAGTACGAGGTGAAGGACGATGTCGCCATCATCCGCTTCGACAGTCCTGACACTAAGGTGCGTGCGTGTGCGTGTTGGACATCTATCGTCACACACAAGAGGCGATGATGGGTGGCAGGAGTTGCAGTGACCAAAAGGCGGATTGGTTTTGTGACCAGGGCACAGCATTTTGTTGACCAGGGATGGCGGTGTGTCTTATGACGTGAACGTGTGGCGGTCTGTCGAATGAAACGAGTTGGAATGTTTGTTCCAATCGGTTTTTGTCAGGTGAACGTGTTGAACAAGGCTGTTATGGACGACTTCAAGGAGGTGATGAACAAGCTAAAAAATGACGGGCGCGTCAAGGCAGCCGTGCTCTCGTCGGGAAAACTCGACAACTTTATCGCTGGAGCCGACATCAAGTGAGTTTGGGCGACGTGAGCGCGACACGTAACTACCCTGTGGAGAACACAGCCTGTTTTGCAACCTTGTACCCAGAGAAAGGATGTTCATGTGCAGAGCAGAGCAGACCTGTTGCTTACACGTCGATGCAATGCCACAATTTGCACACATTATCGCCCATTACAGCATGCTGGCCGAATGTCAGACCGTTGAAGATGCGACGCGCATCTCGACCGAGGGCCACGCCGTCATGAACGAGATTGAGATGAACTCGAAACCGATCGTCGCTGCCATCATGGGGTCGTGTCTGGGCGGGGGGCTCGAGGTGAGTCAGCAGCTGAGGAGTTTCGTATGTGTTGGGGGGGACAGTCGAACCTTGAGAGACGACTGTACGGTCGGTTACCGAAATCACAGTGCAGGCAAAAACCAGAATTCAGGAAGGGATGGGCGTGAATACAGTGAAATAGATGCGCTCCAGCCTTGTGCAGCAAACTTCACGAGGACCTGTCTACAGGTGGCGGCGTCGTGCGCAGCGCGAATCGCCGTGAACGACAAGAACACGATTCTGCAGTCGCCTGAGGTGATGTTGGGAATCATCCCCGGCGCTGGCGGCACACAGCGCATCCCCATGCTCGTGCGTATTCTTTTGATGCTACGCGATTGAAGAAATCAACGTCCTCGGAGAATACAGCAGCTTGTACAATCTCATGTGGGCGACCTTTTCGAGTGGCAAAATCCACTGTTGTTGCTTTCATGAGCATTCAACCCATGAGAATAGGTCTAACCAATCCAGACTGTTCTATTTCTCAGACATCGTTCATGCGCGCGCAAGAGTTCATGATGACGGGCAAGAAGCTGAACGCAAAGCAGGCCAAGAGCTGGGGCCTCGTCGATCTCACCGTCGAGCCTTTAGGTGAGCGCCGTCGTGTTTGTGAGCGCCGTCGTTTGATTCTGAGGAGTGTGGACTCGTTACCGTAAGTTTGTCCAAGCGTTTTGTCAAGGACTGCAACCAGTACGGGTCACCGGAGCTGCCGTTGGTGTTGAACGAGATTTCCGTTGCTTTATTTGAAAATTTATTTCAAGAGACTGGTATAAACCCACAAGAACGAACAGAAGCTTGCGTTGTTGAAGTTTTGGGATGAGAGCAAAAATGGAGCGCAACGTGGTCGACCCGAGAACGTGTGGGTGCACACTTGCGTTGCGTGTTTCAGGCCCGGGGCTCTCGGACTCGCGGCAGCGCACACGTGACTACCTGGAGGAAGTGGCCGTCGACTACGCACGTGGTCTCGCCAACAAAACGGTCACGCCGCCCATAAAGCGCTTGTCGTGGTTGGAGAGTAAGTTTTGATGGAAACGTCGTACACTTCAAATGGCTTTCACATAACTGATTCAGTCTGGTCGCTCGAAGTTGGCGAATCGGCCGAAGAGGTAAAAACGCTTTTGACCTGCAATTGTTCATCCTCCACGGTCAATTTTCAATTGGCTTGATTGTATTTCTCGTCAATTTCAGCGTACGGCCGCTACTTTATGACGTTCGACATCCTTCGCAGACCCCTCTGGAGCAAGGTGGTGAAGCCCCAGATCGTGAAGCAGGCAGGCCCCTACCCCGCGCCCGTCAGCATTGGGGAGGCACGTACTGTTTGTTCTGACGTGCGAGTCCTTGTGAATCTGTTTCTGTTCAAATGGGATCAACGTGGGCGCGCACGAGAACTCCGGTGGAGGCTTGTCTTTTGGTGTGTTGTCTGTCTGAAAATGAGACGTCGTCGTATAGATTTATGCTTTGGGCGCCTGGATTGTGCTGAACACCACCTTCCTCCCGAATGGAGAAATGTGCCCCAAAACGTTCAGTTCCGTGGAACCCTTCCTCAGGAAACTGAAAAATTCCCCTGAAATACGGTAAATTCCTTGGTTCCGCACCCAACAACGATTGTTGTGCGCCGCCGTGGAGTTGGCGTGTGTCCTCACCGGACGGTGTTCTTGTTTCAGCTGATGTTCAAGGGTTTGGAGGTTTACTTCAAGTCTCCCAAGAGTTACGAGTGGGAAGCGAAGCACTTCGGCCAGCTGGTGAAGAGCAAAGAGGCGGCGGCGCTCATGGGGCTCTTCAAGGGCCAGACCGCCTGCAAGAAGAACCACGTGGGCGCGCCCAAGAAACCAGCGCAGTGAGTCATCATCAGCGGCATAACGCTAGAAAATTGTATCCGTGTGTGGGAGTGTGAAGCCTTGATTCGTAAATGTGAGTTCATGATTGAGCGTGGTGCACGGCGCCACCGCGCTGAAGAACGTGTCTCGTCTTTTGCCAACTTGAAAAACAATTTCGAGACGTCTTGGTTGGTGTGGTGAGGCTTCGCCAAACAAGTGGCTGGTTGTTGCTGCAGGAACATCGCGGTGCTGGGAGCCGGACTGATGGGCGCCGGAATCGCGCAGGTCTCCATCGCCAAGGGCATGAACGTCATTCTCAAGGACGTGGCGGCCGAAGGCCTCACGCACGGCGTACAGAACGTCGAGAAAGGTCGCGCTCCGATCGGTTGCATTTCTTGTGCCGTGTAAGAAACAACGCGGTTGTTCACGTGATTCCACCGTTCTGTTTGCAGTGATGTACGGCAAGGTGAAGAAGCGAAAGCTGACCAACTTTGAAATGGACTGTGCGTTGGCGAACCTGACTTCCCAGCTGGACTACACGAACTTCAACAAAGTGGACATGGTGATCGAGGCCGTGTTTGAGGACGTGGCAGTGAAGCACAAGGTGATCAAGGAGGTCGAACAGGTGCGTGTTGTCGGGTTGAATCCAGACTCGGTCAGAATTCTCGAATCTTCCTCGAAGTCGAAATCTCGAAATATTTCCGGTTTCCAGAAAACACACTGGGCCTGAGACCAAAAACTGAACGTCTTTGAATCCCAAGCACTTGGTGTGTGTTGGTTGTGTTTGCGTTGTGAAAGCTCGTTGATATCGCTCGTGTTGATGTGTGCAGCACATCCCGGAGCACTGCGTCATCGCCTCCAACACGTCTGCGCTGCCCATCGCCGACATCGCCAAGGGCGCCAAGCGACCCGAGAAGGTGCGTACTGATCGGGACCGAATCTCCCAATGATCCAACGGGAAGAAGCAGAGACGAAGCGATTTATGAGACCAATTCCACTGTAGAGGAGCGCGGGTCAGCTGTGACGAAGCTGGGCAGCACACGTGGTTTGGCGACTTGTGACTGCGGCTCCCCCTGTTCGCAATGATTGCGCAGTCCTCTCTCTAATGCGTCGGAGGCCACTTTGCGCGCCCGATTCCTCACAAGGGGTGCTGACAGTTTGCAAGTCAACCGAGTATGGTATATTGATATACTTTTCACAGGTGGTTGGGATGCACTACTTTTCTCCCGTCGACAAGATGCAGCTGCTCGAGGTCATCTCGCACGCAGGAACCTCCCAGGACACATTGGGTACGTCATCAGTCGTGCGCGTGTTTCTGAACTTTCACTTTCAAATTTGTCCATATCTTACTGACGCGTGGCCCAAAATCGTGAAATTATGGCAGTCCTCAGCTTCGTCTCACCCTCGGCTTTGATGGTCGCTGAGTGACTCGTGTGTGTTGTTGCAGCGTCGGCGGTGGACGTTTCGCTGCGGCAGGGCAAGACGGTGATCGTGGTGAAGGACGGACCCGGGTTCTACACGACGCGAGCTCTCAGCGCGTTCATGGCTGAGGCCTTCACGCTGTTCAGGGTGCGTGCAGCCGCACTGTAGGGTCGCGCAGCCATTAGGCCTGGAACAGGCAAACAGAAACTCCCCGAGTCTGTCACGTTCGCGCTGCGGAAAAATGTGTCCAAAATAGATCGCACGAGCCGCACGCGTTGTGTATGCGCGGTGCATTGATACCGTGACGCTCACTGTCGGTGCGTCGCCTTGCAGGAAGGGCAGAAGCCGAGCGAGATGAACCGCCTGACCAAGAAGATCGGGTTTCCTGTCGGGTCGGCGACGCTCATCGACAAAGTGGGCATCGACGTGGCGGCCAAGATCAGCGAGTACCTGGGCAAGGAGTTCGGAGCGAGGATGGGAGACTGGGAGGCGCAGAGTGCCATCCTCAAGGAGATGGTGGCGAACGGCTGGCTCGGTACGTGTCGAGGGGTGTGTGTGAAGTGCCAAAGTGCCCATGTCGGGAGAAAATCTTGTTTTCTTTCTGACGTAGACTGGAGAGAAAGTCTCGGGTTCACAACGCACGTGTTGGGTCTTTTCCGTCCTTTACAGTCTGAAATTGTAAGAAGTTGTCAAGAAAAAAAACAAAACAAATACGCACAGTACTGTTGGTACTTTGGTTGTGAAGGTGACAAGGGCGCGAGCTCGAAGCGAGGCGTTTTCAACTACGAGGAGTCCAACAAGGGGCAGAAGGATCACCCCGACAACGAGGACGCCATCGAGCTCATGAAGAAGCACGCCGTGGAGCCCAAACTGCCGTACGTTCGTCCTCGCGCGAGTCGGCGTCGACCGCGCGGCGTTCAGTCACTATCGTACAGCATTCCGCAGCGGAGTGCTTCATTCACAACCAATGAACACAGAAAGTTGGTGGTGCAGAGGCCCACAAGAACCAAGAATCACGTGAGAGAGAATGCTGATCGCGCGTTGTTGGTCGTGGTGCTGTGGTCGTGATGGGCGTCAAGCGGGATCGGGTCGGGGTGTTGACTGGGTCGTCGTTGTGTTGCAGACTTGAGTTCGAGACGATGAGGATGAGGCTGCTGAGTCGCTTCACCAACGAGGCGGCGCTGTGTCTACAGGAGGGCATCATCAGAAACCCCGTGAGACACACACACACACACACAAACACACACACACACACACACACACACAGCCAAATAAAACTATATGCCGTGAAAATCACATTTCGTTTCCCGGTAGATTGCTAACACGGGTTTTGTTTTGTGCGTCAGGTGGACGGAGACATTGGCCTCGTTTTCGGCCTCGGATTCCCGCCATTCCTTGGAGGTGAGTTGTGTTCAAACACTTTCTCCGAGTTGGGAAAGTGTCTGCCTCAGGACTTCTCGATCTGTCGTCCTCATACTTTGTTGAGCAAACTCGACTCCAGACGCGTGCTCAGGTGTTCGGTGGCGAAGTTTTTTTTTTTTTTTTGTTGTTGTAGTTTTCTTTTCACCCCCATCTTTTGCCCGAATCAGAATTTGTACCGAATTTGTATGCCTGTGCTGGAAATTCGAAGTTGTTCCCCCGGAGTGACGTTCTCACTCATGATCGCCAGGTCCGTTCCGGTGGGCTGACCAGGTGGGCGTCGACACGCTCGTGTCGGAGATGCAGCGGCTGCGAGACGCCGGCTACGGAGCGCCGTTCGAGCCCTGCCAGCTACTACTCGACTACGCCAAGGACGGAAAGAAGTTCCATTCCGCATAGAAACGCGCGCGCGCGCAGGCGAGACATTGTACATTGAGAGAACTTCCGAAAACTGGATGCGAAGGAAAGTACGCAGTCGAGTTGCAGAAACATCCAAGCAGTATCTTTTCCGCACGCAGACAGAAACGCAGCGTTGGAAACGAGACTCATTCAAGAACAGAACTGTTTGCGTGTAGAATTGAGAACGGTGAAGTCGGTGGGGAGGAAAGTGAAGGATGCCAGCGCGCCGTCCAACGGCGTCGTTTCGACACCTGGTGGCAACCGTCGGCACCTCGTGACAGTTGCCGGCAAAAGCGACGGGTTTTTCACGGGGTCCAGGACAATGTGTGTGGCCGTTTGTGAAACACCAGCCACTGGAATTCCGGAGTTACGTGTCGATTCTGGTGCTGTTTTGAAAAGCACGCAGCCAAGAACAGCGGCTGTGCAGATCTCGAGTGAAGAGCCCTTCTTCGTTGAGGATGAACTTCCTTGTTGGGCAGCAATGACTCGATCAGGCATCGTTTCTTGACCAGTGTGAATATTTTCTGTACACAACAGAAAGAAGAATAAGTGCCATTGCAAAATTTCGTCGTTTTCTTTGTTCTTGTTGGTGTGGTCGTCAAGTGGGATTTGACTGGACAAATCTTCAGGGTTTCAAACCACTGCACTATGCAGTGCCGAGCATTCCTGTGTGGATGAAAATGACCAGCGCAAGCGAGAAGTGACGGAAATTGCTTTCTCAGACGGACGTCTTACCAGGCGTTGATTTCCGTGAAGCGCGTTCTCTCCAGAGCCGACGTTTCTGATCTGGTTTTGTTTGTTGACTGGTCGAATTCTGGTCGCCTTTTTTGGACGAATGTCGGGAATAAATTGAAAAACAAACCAACACTCGTCAACCGTGGATTCAAATCGAAGAACTTCGACGTTTGGTTTCTCTCACAAGAACGCAAAAAACCAAAAACAGATTAACACTTCGCTGGACAAACGACACCAACGAGGTTTTGACTTCCAAAAACATCTCAGATGAGATATTGTGCCTCTCTTCCGTCATCACAGCGACATTTTCAACAAGTTTCTGCTGTAATTTTCTCTGCCACCAGTACCCTGCGTGTTGTGTCGTGGAGCTGACAACGGTGCATCCGACGGGCCTGCAGCACCTGCTCTCTTCACCCATGCTGCAAAAATGGTTCCTGTGAAATCATACGAGTTGTATAATTGAACAGGAACCATTTTTGCAGTGGGTGAACTCACTTCTACCACAATGAAGTCACGTACGAGAGGCTTTGTGCCTGCAGCGTGGTAGAGCCTCAGTTCGCGTCTGCGCAGTAACGACACTGAACAGTTGTGCGTTCCTTTGTTTATTCACTAAAACTACATAAACGTATGTTACAACATAGTACAGGTCCATTTCGGACAATTCGAATCTCCATAATTCGACTTTTTTTCAAAACGGGTTTGGATTTGTGAGTGTGTGAATAGGTTTCATAATTCGACTTTTTCATCGGCAAAAAGGGCAAGTCGAATTATCCAAAACAGACCTGTACTGAACACCATTTGCTGCAAAACAATTACACGAAATGAATACACGTTAAAACATATCACGTTGACATTGCTTCTGGCTCTGCTTGTGAATGAATAAAACTTTCACATTTCCACCCTGCTTATCTTCTCCCTCCCCCCGACTTGCTCTGCCGCATCTGAGTCACGTTCAGAGTTGCACACTTCAATAAAACTGGACTTCACAAAACATCAGCAGCGCGCCACTTGCCGCGTTTGCTCAGTGGGGGTGGGGGGTCCCATTCGATACAAGCAGGCACACACCGATGAGACAGGGGTAGACCAGTATCAGCCATCGCGGCTGATAATCAAGGGAACACAACGCAGGTACGTCTGATGAAACAAGAACCAACCTAAAATCTACGCAGCACCATTCATATGGTGAACACCCACTATTCGCGTTCACGAGTATTTTTTTTTGCAAATGCAGTAAAACTCAATTGCACGCCGATACTTATGTCAGGCTGACCTGACAAACAAAATCAGATCAATAGACTTAACAAGACAGTTGAAGCATCAATTCAAGTGCAATAGAATCCGCCTTGGTAGATGTATTTTGGTGCTGAAGGAACTCCAGCCAGCAGTTCTGCTTCGAATGGCGCAGTGGGTGTTCGGCCTGTGACGCCGCCGCCACTACAGAAGGCTGACGCCACACACAAATAAATAAAGTTTTTTCTAAATTGACGGTATTCTACCGTCTGAGGTTTGTTGTAAACAAAAGGGTTGACAGTATGTCATGAGATGGCAGATTGTGAAGACATGTGCGTGCCCAACACAGCAGCGCACAACACACAATGGGTCCATAGAATAGAAATTTACACAGTTTGACCAGTGTTGCCTTCTTTTCGTTCGTGAGCAGACGTAAACAACACAACCACCAGACGTGTAGACGTCTACGTCTACAGATAACAACTGCACACAATGAACAGGGAAGTGCCATCACGGAAGCGGCATCGCACCGATCTTTCGAAAAACATTCGTCAAAAGCCAGAAACTGGAAAGAAAAAATTCGACAAAAGTGTGAATTTCCACCAACACAAAAATCGTGTCATAAAATTTTGTCGACGCCGCTTTCGTGAGTTTTTGACATGATAACACAAGTATTCACTGAACACAAAACCTTCAACTTGGTCAAGATGACAAGTGCAATGTGCCACGATGTGGCATGAACAAAGAACCCATGGTAAATATTGGGAGCATTATCAGCATCCAAGCCGGCAGTGTATTTTCTCGTTTCTTGAGGGCGCTCGCCTCGCCATGCGTCACGTACTGAAGTTGGATTCAACCTCCTCCGAAAAACAAGACCATCGGTAGTTTTTTTTCAAAAACATCTTTCAACATATTCGGAGTGACCCTGAGGCCCGGTCTTTGTCGCGCTGTTGTCCCCCTCCCCCCGAGCATCACGGCTTGTGCTGCTGCTGCTCCTGGCTCGGCATCGGTACGTAGAACAGGATCGTCGGTGACCCGCTGCTTCCAGCCTGGTTGTTGTTGGAGTCGAAGACTGGCTGCAACACGGTGTGTTGGGGCATGATCTGGGGCGCGTTGCCGGGAACGACAACATGGTGTCCCGAGGGGTGAGCAATAATTTGGTGCGTTTGTACGGTACCTGCAGCTGCGTGAGCCACAGACATTTGGTTGGATGATGGCGTTGGCGGGACGTGCTGAATATGGACAAGACCAGGATGGGACGGGACAGAAGGCGGCTGGGATATGACGGGCACTGGCTGTTGACTGACGGGCACTGGCTGTTGACTGACGGGCGCCGGCTGTTGAGTGGCGGGCGCCGGCTGTTGAGTGGCGGGCGCCAGCTGTTGAGTGGCGGGCGCCGGCTGGTGAGTGGCGGTCACTGGCTGGGGAGTGACGGATGCCGGCTGGGAGCGTCCCGCGACGCAGTCGGGTGTGGGGATCCTCGGGGCGTTCTCCGCTGGTGTGCCCGGCTGCGGTGACTTACGCTGACTGTGCCCGGTCATAGGCTCCGAACGCGGACTACTGAACTGAAAAGGTGGACTGCTTGGCCCGAGGGAGGTGGGCGCGTTCTGGTTGTGTGTGGATGACGCATCTGTCGAGGCACTGGCGCCAGATTCCTCTTGCTTGATTCTTCTGTATTCTATGAGGGCTGCTTCAGCGAGCACGAGGGGGCTCTGCGCGTGACGGGCGGACGTAGGCGTGCTGTTGGACTCGTAGAAACCCATCTCCCATCTCTGGACGCACTGACTCTGGCTTTGAGTGGACGACGCCTCTGTCGAGGCACTAGCGCCGGATTCCTCTCGCTTGATCCTGTTGTATTCTATGAGGGCTGCTTCAGCGAGCACGTCCAAACAGTTGTGACCGTGACTCTGTCCCTGCGGCTTTGCAGGAGACGACGGCGGGAGCAGGTTGGACGCGCTGAGGCCCGCGGCGAAGCCGGAGGTGGACGGGAGCGGCGCCCCGAGCGCGGCCGAGACGCGCCGCCGCCGCCGCGACGGTCCGAACTGCCGAGGGGTCTGCAGATAGTCGTGGTCATCGCCGAGACCTGAAGACACAACATCGAGCGTGAGACGGTCGCTATGACAGGTGTATCCAGATGCGTGTCACCAACAAACTGCCCAAAGCGGAAGAGAAAACAGCAACACTTTGAATGAACACTCCCGAGTTGCTCGCTCATTGCACGTACCACTGAACGCTGCGTTCTCGTTGTCGCGTGGTGACGGCGTCCGTCGCTTCGCCTTCAGCTTCCGTCGACCATTGTGCTGGGCGCGTCCGTCCTGTTGCAGGTCCTCGAGCTCGGACGATTGGCCTTCTCCGTTCTGTTGCGAGGGAGAAGTCGATCCTCGCGATTTTTTGCCTTTGCCCTTCTTCGCTTGGCGTTTCCCTGTCCCTGCAAACAAAAGTGACAGCGGTCAGTGGGTTGTGAACTGGTGAACTGTGACACTGACAAGCACAATGTCACGTGGCAAAATTCATTCTGTTGTACGTGTTGAGAGGCCGGATTCAGGAGTCCCCCGTCTGAGGTCAAGACCACCCTCCCCACCCCAAGGTTCGCGCTTCGCCTCCCTGAATCCGACACGCACCATTCCCGACCCTTGAGCAAGCCTACCTTTTCGCTGTCCGCGAGTACCACGTCCGCTCTTGTCTTTCAGGGGAAAAACGAAGTCCAAGGGAAGCGCCGGCAGCCCTTGTGCCTCGCGGATTTCGTTCATAGTTGGCACCTTTAATCGTCCGCGACGCTGATTGATGAGAAAATCGTTGACTTGCTCTGTTGTTATTCCGCCGTTCTGAGCAAACTCCAGTTTTTTCTGAAAGAACAATGAAACGCAATTGTGTCACAAGGATCACAAGTACAGGTGACAGACGCACGAAAACACAAATGTGGATTTGTCATGTGACGTGAAAAGTGCAAGCGCAAACAAGATCATAGATCTTGGAGCGAAAGAACGTGACACGTTCACAAAGTATTCCACGGTCACCCCGCACACACACACACACACACACACACACACACACACACACAATCTGGTGACGATTGCAAGACCCTCTGCAACTGGGATCTGCTGGCTTTTCAAGAGTGGCTGCACAAAGCGCGCTTTACAGCGATCGCGCGCGTTTGATTTGGCGTCAATTCCCCATCGAACCCCACCGCACCCCGAACTAACCTCATCAGACGGGTACGGATTGTAGCAATTCACCGAAAGCCATATCTGGATCGGTATTTTGGCCGCGTCGGGAAGCTTCTCCCTCTTCTTCTTCTTGGTGGAGGGTTCCCCCGTGGCCTCGTCCGTCGAGTAGGAAATGTCCTCCTCCTCTGACGTCGACGCGTCTTCCTCCGAACGGTCCATCTGCTCCTCGGGTGGGGAGGACGAGAGCTCTGAAAAACAGACCCAACATGAGCACAAGGCCGATTCCACGTCTCTCAACTGTAGCTGCACAGACACACGGTGCTGCCGCCGAAGTACAACAGTGCAGTAACCGCCAGGAAATGTTAAATTCCAAAGGATTCATTCATGCGGGGGGGGGGGGCGGTGCACTGGGACATCACTGGACCATGTAATGTGAAATGTGGGTCCTTGGACCAACTTCCTCAACTGCAGCACGAAAAAGAACACTGCGAACTTGGTCATTTTCACGAGTTGAGGATGTCGAGAAGATGCCAAAAGTTTTGAACACAGGCTCAACAGGAAACACAATCGCCAATCTTTACCGTGCACAACCGCCGCAAGTACTCGTGCACCGCTTCAAGTTGAACAGACCATTCTCAGGGGGGGAGGGCGATATCTCGAGACATGTGTGCTCTGCAAAGCTCCAATCCAACAACCCCCCCTCCCCACCTGTCTGGAATGTGCTGTTTGTTTCGGCTGTTTGTTTCCACACGAGCACACGAGTAACACAGGCTCGATCCGAAGGACGCTCCTGTGTAGAAAAAGTTCGGGACGTCTGCAGGTGCGTGTCTTTTGGATGTGAAAGGTTTCGCCATGCAGGAAAGAAGTTGCAAGGGCCTGAAGCTGAATTCATATTGAGCTGCGGCATGCGTTTTGCGGCATCATTAACCCCTGTGTCCAAACATTTCTTGCGTCAAGAATTGATTCCCAGCAATTATCTGCGGCAAGCTACCTGCATCACATTGGGCATCATGTTGAACTTTGATGCTGCCCATGACTTTTGCCGCAAAAACGCAGCCGCATCTCTATAAAGGTGCATTCATATACAGCTGCGTTTTGCGGTTGCGGCATGCGTTTTGCAGTTGCGGAAAACTTTTTTGTGCGTCAATTTTGGTGATGCGTTCATATAGACCATTTTTGATGCATGAAACGTGCGGCATGTGACGCGCATCACAAACTTTGCCACAATGATGAAACTTTAGCATTGGCATCAATGGATGCATTCATATAGGAATAGTTGCGGAATATTCCTTGACGGAGTTTTCAATTTCAATCGTTTCTTGA
>JAAUXT010036582.1_pt1:0-7500 | contig 26179 bp, 37 predicted proteins | sample 7278171 | NCBI WGS metagenome assembly JAAUXT01 (sample SAMN14350112, study PRJNA611818) | marine sediment metagenome | isolation source: surface marine sediment (1.8m) | place: French Polynesia: Moorea | collected 2018-08
CCCCCCCCCCCCCCCCCCCCCCCCCCCCCCCCCCCCCCCCCCCCTCTCAAGGGAGGTCGTGTCTTTTGTGCTTTTGGCGTGCTTTGGCATGTCGTGTGATCGATGATAAAAATGGCAGGAGTAAAGACGCCTTTTGGGAAATCAATACGTGCGTCTGCGCAAGGAAACAACGCGACACAGACATCACAGCTTGCATTTTGAAAGATTTTTTATGTGGTTGAGAAACGAAGAGTGCAAAGGTTCGACTGGCAACGTGTTTCAACGAGTCAGTTCTGTAGCAGAGCGTACTGAGAATCTTATGTCTGAGCCTTCGCAACAAGGAACCTTCGCACAGCAGTCAGATGGGTCTCAGTCACGCACCAGAGACATTTCATGCCCTTTGTCTTGCGCTCAGTAGTTTGCGCCTGCAAAGATTGTACTTGCCACCTTGAACACCTGCTTTGTTGCCGTGAGAGAAGCTTCAGCTTTCTGCCAACGTCCAAGTACGGGCAGCACCAACCTTGAAATTGAGGTCGTTCCTGATCCCTGCCTGCGGACAGATATTTGATGCCTGTCCTGGCCTGGCACCCACCCCGAAGATGAGGGCTGGTCCTTGCCCCCACCATGAGAATACGTATAATTTTGAAGTCGTCATCAACAAGGTCCAACCCTCAGTCCCACCCCAGAGAACCCACGGGACAGCTAAAAAATTTGTGATCGGCGGTCATTTTGCTCACAATCGGTGCGTGTCAGCACCAGCAAGTGTTCATGTTTGGTTCCTGCTACAAAACCACAGCTTCCTCCGAACCAACAAGACACCCCTGATTTAAAGGCGCACTTCATGCATCGCTCGTTTTTTTGCCCGCGGCATTCCGGCGAGCCGCGGGCTGAAGTGCAATCACAATCGCGATGGTGTTGCTCTCTCTCTCTCTCTCTCTCTCTCTCTCTCTCTCTCTCTCTCATGTTCTCTCTCACTCTCTCTCTCTAAATCTCTGTGTGTGTCTCTCTAACTCTCTAAATCTTCTCTGAATCTCTCGCTCTGTCTCTCTCTGTCTCTCTCTCTCTGCACCCCTCCCTTCCCTCCCTCCCTCTCTCCTTCCCTACCTCCCTCCCTCCCTCCATCCCTCTCTCTCTCTCTCTCTCTCTCTCTCTCTCTCTCTCCTGGGGAAAGAGCACTTGAGTAGTCCAAGTGGTCTCCGCTCAGCCCAGCGTGTTCTCAGTGTCAAGCGTTCTTGTTGTTACAGCTTCAGACGGCTGGTTGGAATGATTGTTTTGGTGGTACAGGTTTCCTTCCCTGTTTTCAGACCAACTGGCTTATTTTTGTGTGGAAAAAAAAAATGCTCGGATGATCACATCTTCCTGCGGATTTGTGTCGTCAAACAATTCGCACAAAGAGAAGCCTTGAGGAGCCGGTGAACACGCTGTTTATCGGTGCGTCCTGCAGGGGCTGTAGAAGTGTCGGACAACAGGCAAAGCATTTGCCTGGTCTGTCGCAGAACTGTGGTTCCCCACAACCCTACGTTGTCGAAGTCTTTCAAAGTTCCGTGGGTGATCGACCAAAATCTGTGAGGAGCCAGGATGCCCGTAACCGTTGGGCTTGCACGTGGCCTTGGCCGTGAATGCTGAGTCTTGAGGGAAAAGGCATCGTGAAACAGCTCTTGATCTGATTTTGTCGCAAGATGAAACAGAATACGCGGCAAATGTCCTTGGTTTTCGATTGGCAGCATCGTGCGGCGGAATCGTGGGTGGAGGCCAGAGGTGAAAAATATTCTTGTTGACAGGTATAGCGAGTGCAATGTGTGAACGCAGGTGAACTAGCCTTGACACAAAGAATGTTTTTGATTTTAATTGGCAACCTGAGTTGTTTTTCAAGAAACAGTCAAGAACAAGGAAGTGGTATTTGACTTGGTGTCTTTTTCCGAAAACAAGGTGTTGCATCTTGTTTGGAGGTGTAACCTGAGTCCTTTGCTGAGGATGTTCATGGTACGGTGTTCGTGCAGAGAAAAGCGGTTCTGTGTCGTATTGGTCAAGTTCTTCAAGTTCTTGTTGTTGAATCCACACCCACGGGCCATGGTGACGAATCCCGGAGTGCACGCTTTCTGTGCGTCTCCTCCGCAGGGAGACAGGAGACCCGTTTGTGTTGCAGTGTTACAAGGACGATCGCTTTGAGACGGTGAAATCAATCGCGTTCAAGCCACACCGCGCCACTTCTGTTGTGCAGAACTGGCAGACGACTGCAGCCGTCAGGATGTCCACACCGCTCTGCTACGTGTGTTTGAGGAGGATGTTGGGGGGGGGGGCGCTTCCGTCGCAAACAGATCTGATCCTTTTCTCGTGGGTGCCTTCAAATGCAACAGACATTATGGCTGCCGTCCCTCAACACATTCTACATCGAATTGCACTTGGTTCAGCGTGCATGCAAGACACTGCTGTTTTCCGTGTTACTGACCGTGTCGTTGCTGACTTTTTTGTGGCGTTGCGTTTGGTGGTTGTGGACCTGAGAAATTGATCTTCCTCAGCGCAAACTCCTTTCCATGAAAGTCGATACCAACAGTGCGATGCATACCTGCCACAAGGCAGACAGAGAGCGCACATTGAGAGCATACGTCGCACCTGAATCAGTTTGGCGAACTAATTCCAGTTGAGCTGCTGAAACGAAGACTTTGACGGACAGGGACTCAGGCCTGTTTCCTGTTTCTGGACATTCTCGTACCTGTCTATCCGGCTCTTGAATAGGGCGACGCAGCACGCCTGTGATCAAAACTCTGCCTTTTCGTTTTTGGGTCAGAATTCAGAATGTGACAGAACCCCCTGCCACCCGACCCCAAAAATGAAAAATTTTCCTGGGCGCGTCCTGTGGAGTGAGCCTGTGTTGTACACCGACTGATGCCCACGGAAAGGACCCACGTGCCCAACAGAGAGGCCATATCCCAAACCTCATCCCCAACCCCAGGGCAGGTCAGTCTTACGCTTCTGTTCAAGCACTGCTTTCTTGTGGTGCTGGAGCACTCGCCAGGCCCAGACTTGAATCTGGAGCGGAGATTGGTGTTTTGGCTTTTGGTTCAGATCAGGCCCAGATCATACCCAGATGTGAACTTGAACCTTGGTGCAGGCTTGGCGCAAGAGCTACTGTACGTGCAAGATTCTGAATGAGTTATGATTTTGTTTCACTTTTCGTGGCTTTTCTCCCAGCGTGGTTTAGGCTTTAAACTCGACTGCTTCCACCGGAGATTGTTCGCCTGGTCCATCTCCTGACGTCTCCTTGTCTGGCTTTGATGTTCTCGACTGTGCTTCGCAAAAATTCAGAGTGGAAAAGCTCGACTTTTGTACGAGCAGATGGTTCGTTGCGCAAAGCAACGTATTCACTGGTGGAAACGCCTCAAAGAACGTGGGACAAGGAATTTCTAGCACGTAATCACTGCTCCTGGGGGAGTCTCGTTTCCTGCCTGACATTTCGGAAAGGTCTCCAGGAAGAGCAAAAGCGTGGCCATGTCGGAATCAGTTCCGGTCAAATGGACGGCCTGGCACAACACTAGCTGCACATGTTGGGAACATACGTGTATCGTGTTTTTGTTTGTGTGGCGAGCGACAGCCTCGTCGTGTGGGGGCCTTTCTCGGGTTTGGAGGTGTTTGAACAAGCGGTCTGTGCTTCTGTGCCTATCTGAGCTGCATGCGCTGTGCGGCTTGATGCCTGCGGTGCAACAAGCGTTTGACTGAGAAGCTGATGAGGTCTGACAGTGCTGCTGGCCGCGGACTACGCATTAACATTGCATGACAAATGTTGTTTGGTTCTCTGGTATTGTGTTTGATACACACAAGTCTCAGGTAACAGGAAAATGGCCTTTCGTGGCAGTGTTAATGTTTCACATTCGTGGCTGTCCTACCTTTTGCACTGAACCGTCTGCTTCGTTGTTTGCCGTCTTCCTGCAGGGGGACAGCTGCTGAAGTGCAAAAATGGTACAGATTGACACTTTTGCCCTGAACGTGTTATCGTTTTCTTCAGGTGCAGCCAGTCGGAGCTGAGCACGGACGGGATCGACCTGTCCGCGTCGTGCAGTTTCAACCTGCGGGACCGCAGCTCGTGGAAGCTCGCGCTGACGCAGCCGGCGGACGGTCCGAGCAGCGAGCAGGGTACCGCGCCGCCCAAGGAGGCCGACTTCATAGGTACGTGTGTGTGTGTGTGTGTGTGTGTGTGTGTGCTTTGTGTTTGTGCGCACGTCTTCTGCGTGTGCGCGTGTGTGCGTTGTGCTCAGTGCAGTCGCGACAATGTTGTTCTGCTTTGTGTGTGTGTGTGTGTGTGTGTGTGTGTGTGTGTGTGTGTGTGCGTGTGTGTGTGTGATTATGCAGTAGCTGTTGCAGCTTTGAGGATCTAGATAAATCCTTTGAGCATTTCAAAACGACTGAACATAAGATCTGTTGGGGCATGAATCACCCAAACTGACGTGTTGTGTGCGCACGCGCAGGCTCTGAAGATCTCGAGGAGGAGTACTACCGCGCCATCGCGACCAACATCGTGCAGGAGCTGCTGCACCGTCAGAGGGAGCAGGAGCGGCGAGAGCTCGAGGACGACGACGAGGACGACAGCGACGACGGCGACGCGGCGCCTCGCCCGCCGCTGAGGGCGCCACCGTCCTCCGCCGGGAGCCAGAGGCTCGTGTCGTCCGCGTCCGAGGCGAGGCGTAACTACAAGGAGAAGGTGAGGCCCTCCCGCCTGCGTCACGGGAATATGTGTGTGTGTGTGTGTGTGTGTGTGTGTGTGTGTGTGTGTGTGCGTGTGTGTGTGCGTGACAACAGCGTGTGACACTCCCGAAATCCACACCCACGGTTTGGAATGCTGCTGCAGAGAACGACACATTGTAAATTGGCCTTCTCCCTTTCACCGCACAGGAAAGGCAATCATCCACGCACTGGTGATCACTGTGTGACGTTTTGCCGTGTCAGTGCGCTCTGAAGGTGATCTCTTAGTGATTGAGCTTTCCACGCATTGAGCGTGTCAATCGCAGGAGTCATCCAGCCATGGATGACTGATAAGCTACGATGGAGTCTGCTCGAGCGAGGTGCCAACTCAGGAATCATGAGCACCTGCAGTTTGTTGTTTGAGGAGTATCGACGGAACACGAGGATAGAAGCTGGTTATCAGGCTGCGATCGATAGCGGTTCGCTTTGTTCGCGTTGACGTACGCTGCAAGTCAAGTCGTTGGGCGAGGCTTGTGGGCACCGGAAGGGACAGTCCGATTGGTCGTTGACCCTGTGATGGTTCCTTCACGCCTGCTTCGCAGACGTGTCGTCGAGTTGTGCACTCGAAGAAGCTCGTATGCGGATTATGTACCTCTCGTGTGTTGTTAGTTTCCCTTTGGTTTGATGTCGTTTGATGGTAAGAAGTGCGGTTTACAGCAGATTTGAGCTGCCTTTGTTCCGTCTTCAGCTTCAGTGAACCGAATTGTGTCAAGGATAAGAATCTGGGAGAATGCCAGTACAAGAAAACGTGGAGGGGTTTTCCATTGTGGATCAACCAACAGAAAAGAATGCCGAAGAACAAGACGCGCAGTTCTTCAGGGGTGAGGTTGTGAGGAGCCATCGACCGAATCCTGGGTCCATTCTTGGACACACCCTGTCCCGAAGTCGAACCTCCGAATTTAGGAACAAAAATAGGCCAACTGGCCTCGCGTGATTTGCGGTCAATAGTCCGGACAAGAATACTTGGAACATTTACCAAGTTTCAAAGCACTGCATTTTGATCAAATTCCTTCCTGGCGCCTAATCCTTGACCAAGAATAAATCTACAGACCAAATATGAACACAATTGAGTACCATTTTTAAGGAGAAACTGCTGTAGACATACTTTTGGAAGAGGATGCCTGTAGTGTTTGCGCTAGACCAGTACCCAGCCACACAAATCACTAAAAACGACATCTCGTCCGTTGTTGGGAAGCGCGTCTTTCTGCCGATCACTGCGACCGAAAACAACTGTTGCAGTCAAAGTTTTGTTGCTTTGCTCGTGTCAGACACTTCGACATTTTGCCGCGCGAAAGTGTCTGCCCCAGGAAACATTGACGTTGTCATCTTGTGTTGTTTTTGCCGACAGCGACGGAAAGAGACGGCGAGCAGCCGGAGCCGGGACTCGGTGCTGAGCACGGACACGCTGCGGGGCCACGAGCTGCTCGCGGAGATGCCCGAGCGCGTCGTCGGACTCGTGGACGAGATGCTGCGCGAGCGCGACCGAGTCCGTGAGTACCGACCGACCGGCGACGACACGGCGCGAACCGGCTGCGTGCGACGAAACTATCGAGCACGACCGAGTGCACGGTTTGGACGGAGCTATTGCAGATGAGAAAGGGTGAAGGTGAAACCGAGTCAGTGCGGCCTGACGGCGAAAGTTATGAAAAGGAATGGAGAGGGGCCTTTGATTCCGCTCACTGCAGCGATCTGATTCACAATCACACCTCAGAGTGATACACTAGTATTGGTGTCTTGTATTGCAAACCGTCTGCTGACGCTGAGTGTTTCTGTCGCAGTGAGCTCGGGACGCTACAGCTCGGCGTCCTCGCAGCGCGTCCCCGGAACCAGCTCGAGTGGCGCCCCCAGCGGCAGGAACATCACGCTCAACATCTGGGACTTCGCCGGTCAAGCAGCCTACTACACCACCCACCAGGTGAGCCGTCGCTCCGAATGGGGATGTGGGAATTCCCTGGCGCTGTGCTGCTCTCCACCGAACTCCCGACTTCACACTTTGTTTTGAAGACCGTGCGGAAGTTTTTGGACTGTGTTTCCAGGTTTGGTTGACAGGTCTCAGTTGAGTCTTGAACAACTCCCTTCTTGTGTGTGTGTGTGTGTGTGTGTGTGTGTGTGTGTGTGTGTGTGTGTGTGTGTGCGCGTGCGTGCGTGCGTGCGTGTTGGTCGGTTAGTTGGCCTCTCCGTCAGTGGGTCCGTCGGTCTCTGACAACAGATGAAGCAAGTGAAAACGTTTGCCCACGTAGTGCTTGAACGGGAGTTTGAATGTAGAGTGAACGTTCTTGATGACATCTTTCTGAATGATTTGTGCTGATTGATGAATGATGTGTGGAGTGAGCGCTGAAGTGAGTGCATTTCCTGAGCAGGTGGCTTACTGCACAGTCACACACCAGCAAGTGAGTATGTCAGTGCACCAATCACTGCGGATGCGTGTTGTCTTGTGTGTCGTTTGTTTTCCTTTTTTCCCAGATTTTGCTTGAGAAAGAAACAAAAACTGTTCGAAGTGACACAAATCTGGTTCCGTTCACGATGGTCAACTCTGACAAACACCGACTCGCCACATTGTGGCTGGACAAAGAAAGAAAAAGATACCTTGCGGGAATCTTCGAGTTGCGTTCGAGTGGTTCTTTTGAACGAAATCTTTTGTTTTCACTCGGTCTGGAAAATGTAGAAATTTCCTAGTCAGGGAAACTGTCACGGAAAGAAAGTGTGTGAGATGGTCTAGAAAACAGACAAAATTCCGGGGAAAGTTGGAACAAAAGTGGGAATCCCGCAATTGGAATTGCCTGG
>JAAUXT010036582.1_pt1:12500-25000 | contig 26179 bp, 37 predicted proteins | sample 7278171 | NCBI WGS metagenome assembly JAAUXT01 (sample SAMN14350112, study PRJNA611818) | marine sediment metagenome | isolation source: surface marine sediment (1.8m) | place: French Polynesia: Moorea | collected 2018-08
GAAGACGACAAGCTGGCAAATGAAGGAAACCGGCCCCATCACTTTCAATTTCACCACGATTGATTTTCGTGACTCGAAGAAAACAAGCCGAAGAGACTTGTTTTGAACAGACGTCATGCCAGCTGCGAAAATCAAATTCATCACGCGAAAACACGCTGTGAACATTTCTGCCGAAGAGAGAAATTTCTGCAACGATGATTTTGTGCTCGTTCGCTGTGCTGTTTCCTTGAAGTGGTCAACCCGAAGAAAGTCCTTGCAAATGTCATCATGTTCATTGTGCGAAGTCCCTGTAGGGCGAAGCACCATGTGATAGTGCAGTATATGGCAAGGTGGATGAAATGTCCCCTGCCCCCTGCCCCCTAACCCCCCTCCCTAACCCCCTCCCCCTGCCCAAACCCCCCAATGGCTGGACACCCCCCCCCCATGACTGGTGGGAGACAAGGAGAACAAGGAGGAATTGACGACATTACCGGCAAGCGACTTCGCACTGAAGTTGCCTTGAGCCCTGCTTCTTGTTGTTGGTATTTTCCAACTGCAAGCAGACACGTTGCATGTTTCGTACAGGGATTTTTGTGCTTTTTGTGTCTGTCTGTGACTGCGTGCTTCGGAGTTCGTTTTGTTCGAACATTGTGAAAGCGTCAGAATGGATCGTTTCGACATCGATGTTTCACTGTACGCACAGTGGCGTCCTGTCTAGACGCCACAGGATGAAAGCTTCAGAACACAGGCTGTCGCTCGCTGATTGGTGCTCACAGCTCCAGTTTGATCCAGGTGCAAAGTTATTGAGCAAAAGGTAGTGGCAAGGAAAACTGGTCGGATTAGGTGGTTCAGAACAGCTGCAATTTGACCGTGCACGCTTGCTTGATCTGAGAAGCTCAACTCGGGTACGGGGTGCGTTTGTTGTGTTCACGCACGTTAGTGACTGTCCTCTTGCATGTGGCTGAACCACCAGAAAGAACTTTTCCACTGTCAAATTCTCAGGACTGTGCGTCTGTGTGTCTTTACACTTGCATAGATTTGTCATGATTGGGGCTGTGTAGACAGGGTTCTCACACTGTACGAAAATGGTTCCTGTGAAATCATGCAATGACTTCTCAAAACATTTGGTCAAGAAAAGAGTTTTGTGATTGAACAGGAACTATTTTGAGGTGAGAACTTGATTCTACCATGATGCAAGCACACACGACAGGTTTTGTGATCGTAGAGTTGTAGAAATGCAGACCCGTGTTGACCCGTGTTGACCCGGCGTCTTCTCGCCGTAGGTGCCGGCGCGGGGCCCGGAGCGGCCCGGACGCAGCTACTACGTGCCCGCGCGCCTGCGCAAGATCGCCGACGCGCAGAAGCTGTACTCGCCGAGCCCGCACGACGTGACCTTCTACCTCGACTTCGCCGGGTTCCTCCCCGGTGCGTTCTGCGCGCACACACACATACACACTCTCTCTCTCTCTCTCACTCTCTCTCTCTCTCTCTCTCTCTCTCTCTGTATCTCTCTCTCTCTCCACTCACAAACACTTTCAAGAACAGAATGTCGACAAAACCAAGGCCTTGCCAGTGAACTTCAAAGTTCACCAACCCTTTCACGTGCGAATTTTGGCATCATCGATTGGGAATTGACCTGCGACCCCAGACACTTGTCTTCCGCAGCGGAGTCTTTCTGCAACATCGGTGTCATGAGGAATTCGCGTTTGGTTCTCAATTGCTTTTCGTGGACGTGTTGTGATGATGGCACCAGCACTGTTCATCAAACGGAAAACGGGATTCAAGAAATCTCAAGCAATGCACGTTTCAAATAGGTGTTCGAATTTTCAGAGGTCATCTCTCGCCCACAAGCCTCTCTCTTACACAGAGATTCAAGTTGCCGTCCCTGTGCCTTTCTTTCTGAAGCTTCACTGTTTGCTCCTCGTTCTGCAGACGGCCTGTTCCACCGCATCGTGACCCGCTGTATCCGCTGGTCGCAGGAGGTCGGCGGCCACGAGCCGCAGCTCTTCTACCGCAAGGCCAAGTTCTTCCTCGACCCGGAGCACGACTACGTGCTCGAGATGGCGCCCATCCACTTCGCCAGGATCAGCGTGAGTGTCAACGCCAAACTGAGGTGTGCAAGTTCCGAAAAAACAGAGACAAACAAATTGTTCCCCCACATAGTTGCCCTCTCTCGGATAATAAAGCTTCCACCGTACGATATACGAAGTTCTTTCTTCCTAATCTTAATCCAGGCCAATCAACCTGAGACACAAATGTTTCTTGGGCCGAATGTTTGTCGGGCGTTTTGCTTCATCGTCCCTCGTTTTGACTGACGTGTTCACGTGGCCGCCGTGGTGAGTGTTGTGGTTGTGGCTGCAGGTGACGGTGTTGCGCATGGTCGACCTCGACGACTCGTCAGACTCGGAGGAGTGTGAGGAGAAGGGGATGCCCCCGCCCAAACCTCCCGCGTGTGCCAAGGTACAGCACCCCCCAGGCCTCACCCAAAACAATGCTTGTGTCAGCCGGAACAATGCGAAACCAGTCCAAGAACATGATTGGCTGTTGCACTCTGATCCTGTCAGTGGTTTTCACATTGGGTGACGCGCGGTCGTTTGTTGGGCTGACGTCAAAAACTCCCAACATTGGGTTCATTGTTTGACGCTGACGTCCAAATTCACGCGTCACTCAACGTGAAAACCGCCTCAACGTGGGACTGAGCGCCGTTTCTGCTGCTGCGCGCAGGTTCGGAACTTCCTGGAGACGTCGCTGTCGGAGCTGCGCGAGCTCTGGATGCGGCGCATCACGTACCGTGCCACCGTCGCCTGCACGTGCGACAAGCTGTGCGCGCAGCACGAGCGCCAGCACTGCGCAGACAACCAGTGCACGCACTTCCTGCTGCTCGACGAGTGCCTCGCCAACAAGGTGCGTGCGCTGTAACCTCGGGGTGCTGAAGCTCCGCCATGTCGTTTGTTCTGTAATTGCTTGTTTTCTTCGCCTGTACCTGCATGCGCACGTTTCTTCAGGTCGTGCTGTGCGAACATCGTCGAATCAAAACGGCGTCGTTCAGAAGGTGGTTTCCCGCGCCGGCACCTGTTGGTGAGTAAATCCTGACTGACGCAAAAATGCATCAGTCTGATACTCGGGCCGCATCATTTTTGCCAGTGTTTCTGCCGGAAAATTTTGTGCTTCAGTGCTTGTTTTTGGCAAATGGTCACTGAAGTTTTTATTTGCGGTCACAGTGAAGCGGGGACCGATATTGCCGGACTCGGTCGCTAAGGAGGACCCGGAGTCTCTGTACGGGAACATCGAGGTGTGGAAGGGCGCCGAGATGCCGTCCTGGGTCAAGTCCGCCGCCAAACTCTTCAACAGCGGCTCCGAGGGGCAAGACTGGACCGCGCTCGCCAAAAAGCTCGGTCAGTTCCTCCGGCGGTTCGGAGTTGTTTATTGTTGCCAGTGAGCGCGTCGCTTCAACTGGCTCGTTGCAGTTGTCAGTTCAGGACAAAAGAAAATTCAGATCTTTTCTGCGTGCTCCAGAAAACACCCAACGAACTGCCGCGAAGTGTGATTCAGGCAGTGCAACGAATCTGTACAACGCGCTGTAGTACAAGAGAGAAAAACACGTGTTACGGGAGTCTTGTGTCGCGCAGGTTACAAGAAGGCGAAGATCGACAAGCTGAACGAGGACCTGAACCCGGCGCTGGCGCTCATCACCGACTGGATCATCTCGTCGGGCAACACGGCGCTGTCCGTCGACATGCTGCAGAGCTGCGCCGAGCAGATGTGCAGGGACGACATCGTCGACATCATACAGAAGGGACAGGGTCAGTCAGTGAACCGCCCCGGGGGAGCGGGTGGGGCTGTGGGAGTGGGGGTGGGGCTGTGGGAGTGGGTGGGGCTGTGGGAGTGGGTGGGGCTCTGGGAGTGAGGGTGGGGCTATGGGAGTGGGTGGGGCTGTGGGAGTGGGGGTTGGGCTGTGGGAGTGGGTAGGGCTGTGGGAGTGAGGGTGGGGCTATGGGAGTGGGTGGGGGCTGTGGGAGTGGGTGGGGCTCTGGGAGTGAGGGTGGGGCTATGGGAGTGGGTGGGGGCTGTGGGAGTGGGGGTGGGGCTCTGAGAGTGAGTGTGACTCTGGGAGTGGGGCTGGGTTGCTTGAACACGAGGCGTGAGTTTTGTGTGGCGTGGTTTCCAAACGCACACAGGCACTGCTCAGTGACCCTCGCTGTCGTTGAGCGGTGTTCATCTGGGCTGCAGAGTCGGAGGCGGACCCGGCGCAGGTGTTCATCTCGTACCAGTGGGACTCGCAGGACGAGGTGACGTCGCTGCGGGACCGCCTCGAGACGGCCGGCTTCTCCTGCTGGATGGACATCGGGCAGATGGGCGGCGGGGACCAGCTATACGCGCGCATAGACGACGCCGTCAGAAACTGCAAGGTAGAGCGTCGCTGCAATGCGATGGTCACTTCCGGTGTCATTGTGGCCGGAGTGTGGACGGTGCTGATCTGCGTTGTTGTTGTTGTTGCAGGTGGTGATCGCGTGCGTGACGCCCAAGTACATCGTGTCGCACTACTGTAACCGGGAGCTGGCGCTGGCCGACCTGCTGCGCAAACCCATCATCCCGGTGATGCTGGAACGCGTGCCGTGGCCCCCGCTCGGCGGCATGTCGCTCATGTTCTCTCAGCTCATCTACATCAACATGAAGGGTGCGTGAGTCCGACGCGCAAAACAACGCAGAAAATTCTCTTTCACAGCAACTTTCACACGGTCTGTCTGCGCCAGAATCATACAGGTTCATTCACGTACTCATCGCTGAAAAACAAAACTGACAAAGGCTGACACGTGTTTCTGGACACTGGTCAGGCTTTATCCGCTCCTTCCTTGTGTTTTTGTGGCTCACGCGTTGAACATTGAATTGAAGTATGAGCTTTGATGAACTTTGACCAGCAGATCTGTACCGTCGTCCCTGAAATATTTGTGATGGCTGTGTTGTTGGTGTGCGCAGGAGTGGGCGGGCACGGCGGGGCGGGGATCCACGCCGACCTGCAGTCCAAGTACCAGGAGATCGCGCAGCGCGTCTCGCTGCACGCGACGCCCGAGCCGCGCAACACGGTCGAGCTGACGCCGGGCGACAGCGGCGGCGACGTCAAGGTGACGACCACGTGGTTCTCTAGTCACGTCAACAGTGTCGCAGCCTGATCTTTGGATCCAAAAAACACACAGATAAACCAGAACAACATGTGTTGACACGCGTTTCAGGTTGAGACGTACCGTTACGGCATGTTGTCGCGCCCCGACTCTCCGGGAGACGATCGCATCATAGAGATCAGCACCCCGAGTCCGGCGCGCAATCCGCTCGTGCTGCCCGGCTACGGGACCGTCACGCTCGAGGTGAGCCGCGCCACGGCCGAGTCGTCACGAGTCACGACCCGGGGCATGGCGTTGTCTTCTTTTTATGCCGATTCCACAAAGCAGTGACAGATTGTGGAAGCACGCAACAAAGTCAGTTGCACCAGCCGTCAAGGTCACGTCAGTCTGAGCGACGTTCAGTGAAGACCTGGTTGACGTGTTCAGTGGGTTTGTGTGTTGCAGGGAATGCGTCGGATCGGCGCGTCGCGGGAGCAGCTCGGCGACACGAGTCGGGCGGGGTCGCCGTCTCCCCCGGACGCCGCGCCGCGCAACTCGGCGGCGTCCCCGCCGCACGGGCCCGCCGCCGCCGCCGCCGCCGCCGCCGCGCACCCGCCCGGCGTCGAGCAGGTCCACGTCACCAAGTGCGCCGTGTGCGTCATTCTGTAGCGACGGCGAACCTCGTGCAGGGACATTCGCGGTTGAATGCCGCGGTCTCGAATGTCTCAATTCAGCACACGCAAGGACCCCACCAGCGACTGAAACAGTGTCTTGGTCAACTGTGATATCTTTCGTGCAACTTTGCTTCTGGCAGTGAGCCTTCGAACTGTGATGATGACGCTACAACAGTGATGTCCACCTGAAACCTGGAGTTTGCTTGTCACACATGCTTGCTCAACTGGACCACTTGAGGGAGACAAACTTGAGGCAGGAGCGCATGTGAACACGCTCAAGCCGAGAAATCTGAACAGGGCATCGCGTCAACGCTGTTGTTGACCTGTCCGTCCGGCAACGCTGACGCCTGATCACTTTCTGGATCACTTCACCAAAGATCGTGCGTTGCGCACAACACTTCAGGCAGGAAATACCACAAGGTTCACCCCGTCCTGCGTCCGATATGAGGATTTCACCTTCACACGGAACTTGTGTCATCGATACAACAGCTGCACAGTGAAGGCTGCATGTCACGTGAGCGGCGCTGCCTGTTGGCGCGGCACCGCTTCACGCCTGAAAACGGACACGGACCAAACTATGTGAGCACAACGATGTGCGCACGCTTACTGTGATAATTCGTCCATCCAAAGCAGCGAGAAACCAACGCTGCGCCATTGCATTCCCATGACAAAGCGACAGTTGGAGTTACTGAACACACGAGCGTCAACTTCGTTGCCCGTGTGCGGAACTGTTGAAATTGTCTATTTTTCTGAACTTGTATTACTCGTGCACGCACGCACAGAAACTGAGCAGATGTTGTCTTAGTTCTCACAGAATTTATCGGCATTATGTTGGTTCTTTTTTTCTGCCGTGACGATTCTTGTCATTGGAACATTTGACAGGAGACTGAACCAATCCACAGAACGGGCATTTGTTCGGTCACACAAAGTTGTTGTTGTCCTTGTTTGGCCTGAAAAATTGTTGGCAGGGCGTTCTGGGGCGGGGGGTGGGGTTGAACCTTCCTGACGCTTTGGGGGAGGGCAGGACCAACCTTTGCTCTGGACCCCCGGGCATGTCCTACCCTCCCTGTGCGGGGTTCATCTTGCCCCCCCCCCCCGGACTGAGTCGGTCCAACTCCCTCCAGACAGACTGATGAGGTCTCACCCCACACCCACTGGATGTCACTGCCCCTCAACTGGGTTGTCCTTTGCCCGATGAACTGGGTGGCCCCCACCCCCTGTACCGGGCAGGTTTTTCCCCTGCCTTCCTGCGTACCCATCTGGACTGGCGCAGTCCTGATGCATTTGGGCAGCACCTATCCAGGTCAGTAGGATAGAATTTTGGGCAGGTCCTACCCTCCAGAATGTTCTTGGGGGCAGGGCCTTGCTCCCTCGCCCGGCAGGTCTTTGGGAGAAGGGCTCACCCAGAGTAGGCCCCACCCTGGCATCAGTGGTGAAAGCGCCTGTGTCCAAAGCTGTGTTTTCTTGTTGTTTGTTTCACGTTTCTCTGTTTGTGAGCTTGGTGTTTGATCAGTCAAGCTGTGATAAATCTCAAGCTTTAAGCAGTTGTATTTTTGCACGCGTTTTGAAGAAAAACGAGAAGCTGACCGCGATATTTCGAGGTGCCGGAGATCTATTTTGCCGAAGAGTACACGCTCGTGGCCTGACTCGCGCGAAACATGACATTTGAATCTCTTCCGTTTGTTAGCTTTTGTGTTGATTGTTGTAATAATATTGTTTCAACATTCACCTCTTTGTGAGGTTCGTCAGTTGTTATGGTCATTATGTCGTTATGAAATGTGGGTTACCACCAAGATGAACAACCGCAATGGTTGTGTAAAATGTTAGAATCTATGATGTGCACGATTCTCTATGTGTCGCAGGACAGATTGATGTACACGTAAGTGTTTTTTCTCCAAAAGTACAGAAACCACCTTTTGTTCACGTTCTGTTCGAATCGTCGATTGGTTGTATGATTGGGCATTACACGTTGGTGTGGCAAAAACAAGTGACGAACGTTGCGGTTGCAATAGAGTGTCCGTTCTGGCTGTTTTGTGTGAAGGACTGTGAGGCCCTCATCAAGTAAGCTCGAGAAACTTGCTTCTGCGCACATCTGCCCACACTGAGCGCAACATGCCACCCTTTTCCACATGAATACGAAACTTTTGGACATGTGGGGTGCGTGATCGGCGCTTTGAATTTGACAGTGAAGCCCTAATCGGAGCCGTTTTCTCATGATCGTTGTTCCACAAAGCGTTGGTTGTTGTGTGATCGGCGGAATGTTTGATGTCGAACATGTGCACGTTTGTCAGAGCACAAAAATGCACGTAAATCATGTGGCTGCAAGAATCCCATCTTGGATGTCACAAGGCGGCCTTTGTGTTGTGTGTGTTGAATGAGGTGCCTTGAGTGCATGTTGTTCTGAAAACGTTCCAGTTGTGGAGGTGCAAAAAGTGGTTTCAATCACTGTTCTGTTTTCATGAAGCATCGAAGATCCAAACACGATGTTGGTTGCGCTGAATTTCCTGTGAAACTCGTGTCATGTCCTACTCTGTTGTCTCGATTTGTCCTTTTGGACTTGTTCAGCCAGGGAACCACGAGTCGGGCAAATATTTCAGATCTGATGTAAAGTTTTCGTCGTTTCGGAAAAGTTTGGCTTCGAACCATCGGTCAAGTGAGATGTGTCAGAAAACGTTGAACAGGCAACCTTGTGGTTGTTGAGGGACTCTGGACTCTGGTTTGTCGTTCGTGGAATGTTTGATGTCGATGTTGATGTGATGCGTGTGGTTGTGGTCCACGTACGTTTTCGTGCACAGAGAATTTGAGTCGTGTCACTGTGAAGGCGGCGCAAGAGCTGGAGGGACGCGTCGTTTTATTTCAAGTGAACAACAGAGCGAAAGGGGGCAGGTCGCGTGCGAGTACGTGCACTTGTTTTTTGACAAGTCCCGCCTTTTCTTCGGCACCAAATGTCAACCGAACGATTCGATGAAATGAGCTTTGTTCACAGCACACGAGGCAGTTCTCCACATGTCGTTGCTTTATTTTTGTCAAGTGTTGTGTTTTTGTCACGAGAAAAGGATCGTCCTGTTTTCATTTTTGATTATTTTGCTGTTGTGAACTTTTGAACGATCATGTTTGTTGGAAGAACAAGAAAATAAAAAAAAGTATTTTCCACACAGCTGTTAAAGTTGAGGTTGAAAATGTCTCAAAATGTTCAAGGTGCAGACTGTGGTTTGAACCTGTGAGACACATTCAGAAGCGGTGTGTTTGAAACGCTTTTGTTTCATACAGACGTTCTGCATACCGTGCAACTCAAACGTCCATATTTCCATGCAAACATCTGCACCTGTGGCCTCGTTCGCAAAAGTGCTGCAGCACATGCCTATTGTTTCACTGTTGTGTTGCTCTATCTGCTCTGGGCCCAGAGAAAAAACTGAGACCCACATGTGGAGTTGATGCGATCGACTGTGCTTGAAGTTACGACCAAGTTAAGTCGGGTTGTCCAGGTAAGTCGTTCACGTTTGTGTTTCGATGTCATGGTTCGATCGACAAAAGGGAAGAGTTGGAATTCCACGTGGACATTTCACACAGATGCTGACCATGACTCTAGGCGCGGCAATCAGAGTTGCACTCATCTGCGCCCATTTGTTCTCACAAACTTCGTGCAGTTCTTTTTCTCTCCAGATCTTCAAAGTTAGTGGTCAAAAGAACACTTTCCGGGCTGCTCTGGGTTGAGAGAGTGAACTTGTCACACTCCGAAAAGACGAAAACGAAAATCTGAGGTGTGCAACAAATTACTTGGAAGAAAGGCACTGTCAGATTGCAAGCTGTGCTGCCTGCAGAAAAGAACATGTCCGACGCGGGTTCGCCCATTAGTAGCCCGGCACGGTCTTTGCCACTCTCTGACACGGGGACAGGTTTTCCCGGTGCATCACTTGCAAAGGGTTGCAAGACACTTTGGTGCAGACTATATTTACTTTTCTTCTTGTGGAATCTGGACACAGGATAGAGGGCCTGGTCGTAAGTTGAACTCAGGGACCAAAACAAAGACTCGACCATCAGCAGGTAGTTTCAGCCGACAACGTTTTCATGCTGAGTCACGAGAAACTACATGTACATGTGCTTTCAACGCATTTGGCGGAACTCCCTTTTCAAACTTTGGTCAAAATCAATCAAAACTTTGGTCAAAAAGCGGAACATGTGTTTGATAATCCGCCAAGCTGTTTCCGCGCTTTTCAGCAACTTGGTCTCACTGCGACAAACAGTCAATAAGTCAAATAAAACCACATTTGGCTCCAGAAGGTTGTGCGCATAAATTTTCGCCTTTGCATTTGTTTACGAGAAGCCAGAAGTGAGGTGCACAAGACCTCTGCATGGCGAACCTGAAAGGTTCCAAATTCAACCAATACTGGATGGTACTTCGTGGTGTCGTGAAGAACGCACTGAAGCGCTTCAAGAAGCTCTGTTCAAAGATATTCAGAGGCAAGAGTTGCAAGAACTAAACCCGGAAGCTCTGCGGAAACTTTCTTGGGCAGGTTCTGATGGCTGAACTGCACCCACACAGCCAGCTTCAAGTTAAGTTGCCCTTCATCGTAGAAATGTTGGATTTCACTTGTCAGAAACTATGGGAACCAAGAACTTCCTTTGGATCTGTCTATTTTGATACAGTGGTTCTTTTTTCCCAGGCAGATCGCCATTTCTGCAGAGTGAACATGAGCATCAGCAGAAGGAAAGAAAAATAGCGCTGCGATGCATAATGGGCATCTGTTTTAAACAGGTTCTAATTGTTGATTGGTTGAGTAATTGCTTCAGTGTAAAAGTTTTGCTTTTTCAAAGTCGTGTGCAAGGTCGTATTGGTCTGCTGTTCAGGATGCTGGAATCCAGACTAGGTTTTGTGATGACTTCTGTGGATACTGAGACAAACTGCAGGGCCGAGGCCTTGATCTTGTCGGTCCCAGATCAAGCCAGAATGCAGTGTTTCCTTTCGCCATTGGCTAAGAACGCACACATCCGAGATAAACAGCCAAACCTTCGTAGAGACAGAGATGGAGGGGAGAGAAAGAGGGAGGGACCAAGGCAGGGAGGGATCAAGGGACACAGAGACCAAGGGACCAATGGACAGACTTTGGGGTCTGAGGGATGAACCAAAGGGAGAGAGGGACTGAATGAGGAAGCGAAGGAGAGAGGGAGCGAGGGAGCGAGAGAGGAACTGTGGGGTATTGGAAAGAAAAGTAAACCAGAACCAAGAAGATCCAGGTCATGTCAGTCCAGTTGCAATGCGTGTGGCACAACACAGCTCGTCTTGGTCGGAGATCATTCCAAGTGTCAACAGAATCAAAGTTTTGCACGACGATCGAATGCATGTCAACATTGAATTTGTTGAGTGAATTCGCTGAGTGACTGTCCACAACATTGCAAGGATTGACAGTTCCCCATGGATTTGAAATGGCGTGTGACTTTTTGCTCACGTAGTTTTTGAAAGCGTAACTCCTTGTTTGATGAAGTGCAGAAAAGATCATCATGAGACGCAAAAAATCTTTGGCAAAGCGGTGTTTGCTGCATGTGTTTGGATCGAAGGTAAGATTGAATGTTCCTGTCTTTCTGAAAAGGTCAAAACAAAACAAAGTGTCTTTTTGAGACAGCGAAAAGTTCTCGTTGACAATTGGAGGGTGCATGCAACTGAAGCAACTTTAATTGATGAAAAACTTTCTTCTGGGCACGTTGGATGCAGTGAGGCACAGATACAAGGAACGTGCGTGGTCAAATCCCACAGCAAAAACCTTGCAAACTCACAAAGGTTCATATTCTGAGGCAATTCGGGCATCTGTGACCAAAGTTACGAGAAAAAGCGCCGTTCAGGAACGCGAAATTGACACAGAGTCGGCGCGCCAGCGCGCGCATATTTTATTGGTGCAGCCCTCATACGTCGCCGGCTGATCTGCTGGCTGCAATCATCATCTTCAGTTTCTGCAACCAAACCGGTGTGCCACATTGCAAATTACGCATTAAATTCCAAAAAAGGAAGAAACCACACATTGGTGAAAAGCGTGAAATAACTCTTGGAGTTTCTCGGGGTCTGGTGTAAGCTTCAAAAATTGGGACATCAAAGAGTAAAGAGGAAACCATGGAACAAAAAGGCAAGTTTTCTTTTTCTTCAAAAACGAAATGGTGAGAGTTCGAACTTGTTTGCGAAAGGGTTGAGTTTTTTGTGACAGTTTGGGGACACACAAAATAGAAATTTTGAAAATACAGTGTTTCGGGACAAGACTGAAAAGTTTCTGAAATGATTTTGGCGGAAAAGCGTATTCTTTTGCGGTGGAGCGAACTGGATGCTATCCATTGTTTAGCTCAGGAAAAAGAAGAACTCGCCGACAACTGAGAAAACCCCTCCGTTTATTGTGTGTTGCGTTTGACGTAGAGAATTCGCAAACTTGTCTGGTGCGCGTTGAAAATCAAACGTTCGTAATTTTGACACTGACTGACCATCTGCACCTTCTTTTGTGAACATTGCTGGTCATGGCCTGCATGCTGTTGGCACCATGCGGACGGGAGAAGATTGTTTGCATCGCACCTGCATTATAATTGTCTCACGCCCAGTGGCCCCCTGTCTCAGCAGGCCCCCGACACCGATGCAGAAGTAAAATTTCGCTTTCCACGTCACACACTGCAAAATGTTTGTGTGCACAACTGTTTTTGTCTTTGACAGACGATCCAGGTCCAGGTCCAGATCCAATGGGAAACTGTGCATGTCCACAGGTAGGCAATGCTT
>JAAUXT010113547.1_pt1 | contig 26172 bp, 27 predicted proteins | sample 7278171 | NCBI WGS metagenome assembly JAAUXT01 (sample SAMN14350112, study PRJNA611818) | marine sediment metagenome | isolation source: surface marine sediment (1.8m) | place: French Polynesia: Moorea | collected 2018-08
ACCACCGTGGTACAGGTGGCAGCACTGTTCATTCAATAAACACAGAGATTCGCGCCACCGTGGCCAGTCTCACCTGAGATACCCAACTGATCGTTTGTGATATCACTACAAGATCCAGTGCAGAGTTGTCTTCACGTTGGCCTCTTTTCAGAGTCAGCCACTGGGCTGTGACACGCTAAGGCAGACTTGATACGAGTACGCCCACAGATCTACTTTCATGCACATTACAAAACACAACAGATGCACCTGGGCACCTCAAGAACGAGATTGTACCTTCTATCTTCGTTATTTATCATTCGTCCAGCTGACAGAACGGAAGTTGATTCACTAGAAATTCTGCAGAAAACCACGTGAACCCAGCAGTGGTTGCCGACAGTTACATCAGGCAACATTTTGTAGAATAAAACGACAATCGTTGGAAACTTCACCATCAAAGAAGAGAGTCCGATCGTCTAAAGGCACAATAAACCGTTTGGATTGTCATCAAGTTGACAGGTGAGTATTTGAGAAGAAAGATGAAATGTTGTGTGGGCGATAATAGGGTAATCTCACTCAGTTGTCACAAAGTGGCAGGTTTGTGACACGTCTTCTGTTACAGGATGAAGAAATCGGTTCTATGTGTTGACGATCAAAAGCAAAACACAATTGTGAGAGTGTTTTGCAGTGATTTTGGCCTCGAGCGACACAGGTTCGAAAGGTGACAGGAAAGGCAAACTGAGGACATTTGATCCCATCCCTTCCGTTTCGTAGATCCATCTGTGGCAGTGAACAGGAGTCAAACTTGTATCAGCTCCTCGTGTTTCATGTTTGTGGTCAGTCACTCACCTTCTTGTGACACAGCATAAAAACATTGAGGATACTCCGGCACTGGTGAGACTGACACTGACACAACTAGACCTGAAAAGTACAATCCAGAATCGGCGAAAATGATTGAAGTTGACAAGAGATTGATTTTAACGTACAGACCTATGCAGAAAACTTGCAAATGGTACCATTCTTCTCGGATGTTTGTGGAAACCTTGACCTGTCGTGTGGTTTTAGAAAGCAGAATGGCGTCGTCGATTGTGCCAGCGTCCCGGAAGGGGACGGCCAAACTGAAGGAGCTGGTCGACATCGAGCGGGCGATGCAGGAAAAGTGGGAGCGCGAGAAGGTGTTTGAAGAAGATGCCCCCGAGCCCGGGAGCCAGGACAAGTGAGTGCTTGCCCACGTGTGGGAAATTTGGAAAATTGACGTTCAATGAGGTCTTGTGGTCCATATGCGACATTTCCTTTGAACCATGTGTGAACCACGAAACATGTTGCAAAGGAGAAACTTGTTTGATTTGTATTGTTGTGTCTTGTTTTATAGGAGAGAGAAGTTCTTCGTCTGCTTTCCGTACCCATACATGAACGGACGACTTCATCTTGGCCACACATTTTCCATGTCAAAATGCGAGGTACGACACACTGTTCAAATGAAAGTATGTTGAGAATAACACCTGATCAACAACACTGGAAGTTCTCCAGATTCGATCGAGTGGTTTGTGGATTATTTTCAGTTCGCAGTCGGATATGAAAGGCTGAAGGGCAAGCAGTGTCTGTTTCCGTTCGGCTTCCACTGCACAGGAATGCCTATCAAGGTGAGTACAGACGGTCTGTGGTGCTTTGGCAAATTCGGTAACTCAAAAAACAAAACCAAAGGCGTCGATACAAATTGTTCGTGTGGTTTCCACTTGCAACGTTCATCAGAATCTCAGGTGAGCAAGACCTTGATCTTCTTGTTCTTTCGTGTTCCAGGCTTGTGCAGATAAACTGAAACGGGAGATGGAAGAGTTCGGAAACCCGCCCGATTTTCCTGCCGATGACGAGAAGCCCGAGGAACAGGACGACGACAAGTCCAATGATCCTGTCATCAAAGACAAGGCAAAGGGCAAAAAGGTCAGGGTCAGCGCCGTGAGGCAAAATAGCAGTTTTGAGTGAAGCACAAAAATGGAACTCGACGATGAGAAAGTGTTTCTTTGTGACTTACTGTTCTTTCCTTCGTGCAGAGCAAGGCGAAGGCGAAGTCTGCGAACCTCAAGTACCAGTGGCAAATCATGCGCACTCTCGGGCTGGACGACAAGGAGATCGCGCGCTTCGCAGATCCGCTCCACTGGTTCGGCTACTTCCCCGGCTGGGCTATCAAAGACCTCAAGGGCATGGGTCTCAGGGTGAGCTTTTCACAGGACGGAATGGTGCAGCTTGACAGGTGGTTGGAGCGAAACACTGAGACACGCTCAAGTTACGAAATGAGCATCCATCACCTGTTCTGTTGAAGAACACAGTCAAAAAATTTGAATTGGTGATCTCTTGAGGGGCATGCTTTGACTTGTGTTCCGTCTTGTGTAGGTTGACTGGAGAAGAAGCTTTTACACGACTGATGCGAATCCATACTACGACTCGTTCGTGCGCTGGCAGTTCATTCGTCTCAAGGAGAGGGGCAAACCCAAGTTTGGGAAAAGGTGATGTTTTGGAAAAAAAATAAACCCTCTGGTAAAGGGTTTGTCCATCTTTGTCTGTGTATGCTTTTCTGGAAAGCATTTTGCGTTGCGAATTTGGACTGAATCTTATTGACGAACAGGTGCAATACAGGTGATGACGTCTTCCGGAAAAGATCTTTGCAGAGAAAAGCACAGAGATTTCAAGCGGAAAACAACAATTTGACGTCACCGGTGATGGCCATCACGTGGTGATGTTTTATTGTGCAGGTACACCATCTACTCTCCCAAGGACGGGCAGCCGTGCATGGACCACGACAGAAGCAGTGGGGAGAACGTTGGCCCGCAGGAGTACACACTCGTCAAGATGAAAGCGGTCGAGCCGTATCCCAAAGCTCTCAGGTCGGTTCCCTATCCTGTCCCTTGGTCTCCTGGCGTCGTCTGTTTCACAAGACTTTAATAATATATATATCACTCTTGTGCTTGGTCACACTTGGGCGGAAAAAGCTTGTCCGAAAAATTACGATTCGTCTCGAGGAACTGGGTGCGGCAATGAAATGTCCATCATCCTGCAGTTTGGCTCCAATATTTGGATTTATTTGTTGTCCTCACTTCAACGCTGACAGATTACCAAAATGCTTGTGCAATTCAGTTCATTCAGATTGTTCTATCTTTCTTCAGTTCGCTTTCCGGTAAGCCTGTCTACCTGGTGGCGGCGACCCTGCGGCCGGAGACTATGTACGGCCAGACCAACTGCTGGATCCGCCCCGACATGCAGTACGTGGCGTTCGAGACGTCAAAGGGCGAAGTGTTCGTGTGCACGCGCCGCGCGGCCAGGAACATGGCGTTCCAGGAGTTCACTCCCACCCAGGGAGACCTCAACATCAAACTTGAACTCGTCGGACAGGTTCGTATCCCTCGAGCCCTGGACTGTTTCCTCTTTCCGGTATCCAACGAACGCAAAGTAGATCTCACGCAAATTCCTATTGCCGCTTGTTCCCATTCTCTGTCGTTGATTAGTTTGGCTTCGTGCACCAAATATTCCCAGTGTTCGCACACAAGATTTCTTCTGTCGCAGGACATCATGGGAATGGCTCTGAAGGCGCCGCTCACGTCTTACGACAAAATCTACACGCTACCCATGCTCACCATCAAAGAGGACAAAGGTCTGTACGGCACTGGAATTACGACAAATCAATCAGTGAGACGCACATTTCTGGTGAATTCGATACCGAACGGGACAAGCTCATCCAGACAACCTAGTCATCCGAGTCGTGTCATTTCACGACCCAGTCGTCATTTGCTGGTCGTCGGAACATTCGGCTGAAGCCACCTGTGTTTTTTGTTGCGCAGGCACGGGCGTGGTGACGAGTGTCCCGTCCGATTCCCCCGACGACTTCGCGGCCCTGCGCGACCTCCAGAAGAAGGCGGCGTTCCGCGAAAAATACGATGTCGCCGACCACATGGTGCTGCCGTTCAACCCGGTGCGTGTGTGGCATCGGTTTTGTGGATCTTGGCTGACAACACACCATGTGACGAAGCAAAGTAAGACGCCAACCAGGCACTGGTGTTTATTTTCTGCAACTCGAATCCTGATTTGCTTTGCTGCAGGTACCGATAATCGAGATCCCAGACTTCGGGAACCTGGCGGCTGTCAAGGTGTGCGAAGACCTGAAGATTCAGAGTCAGAACGACCGTGACAAGCTGGCTGAGGCCAAGGACCGCGTGTATCTCAAGGGCTTCTACGAAGGAGTGAGTCACTTGTGTCGCTGTGTGTGCTCTTCTATTTTTGGTTTTCAGTGGATAATATGCAGTCCTCCTCCATTATATCCGTTGCAGGTCCTGATTGTTGGGAATCACAAAGGGAAAAAGGTGCAGGACGTGAAGAAATCCATTCAACAGGAGATGATAGACAAGGTGGGATCTTGTGCTCTTTTATTTTTTCCGTTGGTTTGTTTGCTCGCTCACAGCCTCCGAGTGAATGCTGAATGGCAGGACCGGATGTTGAGTGCTACTATCATTGTCTTGTCACGCTTCACAGAACGAAGCGGTGAAATACATGGAGCCAGAGAAGAAGGTCGTGTCGCGGTCAGCGGACGAGTGCGTCGTGGCACTTTGTGACCAGTGGTCAGTGTTGAACCCTTTTTGTCGAGACAGTTGTTTCTTATCAGGACAATATCATCACACAACCTTTCATATTCGAGGGTAGAGGAACTTGTGAAAGTGTCAAATCGACAGCGTGCGCTGCAAAAGTTTGAGATGTGTTTGGATGGTTTTGCCTGCGTTCATAGTTCTCGGTCGTTTCGCAGGTACCTAGATTATGGGAACCCTGAGTGGAAGCAGCAGACGGCAGACTGCCTCGCGCGCATGGAAGTCTACTCGGACGAAGTGCGCAAGAATTTCGAGGCATCGCTCGACTGGCTGCACGAGTATGCCATCTCCAGAAACTACGGGCTGGGTGAGTAGGCATGTCCAGAGGGTCTCATTTCATCAGCAATTGACATTTTTCTCGACGTCTCTTGTGCCTGCTTCTCATCGAGACACAGGTTCGTGCTATGATCTCTTCGGTTAGCGACTGGGTCCTGATGTAAGGTGGCTGATCGGAGCTTTCACATCCACTGGTCACACACCGTGTTGGTCTGTGCTTCCAGGCACGCGCCTGCCGTGGGACCCGCAGTACCTGATCGAGTCTCTGTCCGACTCCACCATCTACATGGCCTACTACACCGTCGCACACCTACTGCAGGGCAACGGCGGTGTGCTCGACGGCAGCCAGGGCGGTCCGCTCGGAATCAGGTTGATACTTTGAAAACTCACGAGCAAAGTGAATTGTCAGAATTCGTCACCACAAATGCAGCAGACTGGGATAGAATTCGGCCTTGACACTAAACAAAAGCCTTGAAACCGGTCCATGACATATTTTGGTATTCTGGCACCGACCGTGAATGGCTTTGACTTCCATGGTTCATTTGTCATAAACTGTATCACCACAGGCCTGAGCAGCTGACGCCGGAGGTGTGGGACTACATCTTCTTCAGCAACGCCAAGCTGCCGCGCACGGACATTCCGCGCGCAGCTCTCGACCGGTTGCGGCGCGAGTTCCAGCACTGGTATCCGGTTGACCTGCGCGTGTCGGGCAAAGACCTCATCCCGAACCACCTGACGTACTTCATGTACAACCACTGTGCCATCTGGCCAAATGAAAAGTAAGTACTGGTTGCATTGGATGTACGACAAAGGCTGCGCCTCGCCTTGCCTCTTTCGTTTCAGCATTGTCTTGAAACATTTATTTTTTGAGGATTGACACACATTGTGTATTGCAGAGACAAATGGCCACGAGCGGTGCGAGCAAATGGTCATCTTCTGCTCAACTCAGAAAAGGTAAGACTGCAATGTTTGTGTTCAAAGAGTGCGACAGTCCCATCAGTTCGTCCGACTTCGAGCGTGACGTCGCTTTGTGGTGCTTTCAGATGGCCAAGCAGACCGGAAACTTTCTGACTTTGTCTGACGGCATCTGCAAGTTTTCTGCAGATGGTATGATTTGCATGCGTGTGTAGAGGTGTGGTGCTCTTTTGCACATTGTTGCAGTGTGTTAGTGCTTGTGTTGCAGATGTCAAAATCCACTGGAAATTTCCTGACACTGGCACAAGCTGCAGAGAAGTATTCAGCCGACGGTATGTGTTCTTTTACCTGAACTCTCTACGTTCTCAGTTTTTCTTTTGCAAAGACACGTTTCGAACCCATAACTATTGGCCGCTGTCGGCTTGTTTTGCCCAAGCACAACCAACTCGTGCGAGAAACACTTCTGTTCTCTGCAAGTGTCTGTTGTGCTCAATCTGTGTGCATTTTATTGCTCCACAGTAAATTTTACTTTCTAAACACACTTCAAATACTACGTTGCCGTCAGGAGCACTCGTCCAAGCACCTGACTGTAACCTAGCGCATACATCGAATTGTTCGAAGTTCCAGTTTGTAGTTTTCTTGCTCAGCGACTTCCATCGTTGGTTTTCCTGCAGGAATGCGCCTGGCACTGGCGGACGCGGGTGACGGAATCGAGGACGCCAACTTCGTGGTGACGCAGGCGGACGCCGGACTGCTGCGCCTCTTCACCTACCTCGAGTGGGTCAAAGAGATGTTGGCCAACGAGAGCGCGCTGCGTACGGGTCCTGCAACGTCTTTCTCCGACAGGATCTTCGACAGGTGAAGTGGCCTGTTGCGTCGCTGCGTGTTGGGTCCTTTTGCTTTGATTGTGGTCTGGCTGCACGTAAATCCAACCATTTGCATGCAGCTAAATTTTCTTGCAGTGAGATGAACAAGCTGATTGACGAGACTGATCACAACTACAAGAACCGCATGTTCAAGGAGGCTTTGAGAACAGGTTTCTACGAGTTCCAGGTGAGACAACCTGATTGTAAATCACCTACTTTTGGTGCTGTGTGGTACGTCCACAATGAGCATTTGTTGTGGTCGTCGTTGATAGGTTGGTTGATTGGACTCCGTGTCATGCACAGGCCGCTCGAGACAAGTACCGGGAAGTGGAGACTTCGGGGATGCACCGCGACCTCGTGTGGCTCTTCATGGAGGCGCAGACTCTCATGCTGTGCCCGATCTGTCCACATCTCGCAGAGTACATCTGGGGCCTTCTTGGCAAGGTGCGTATTTCAAGAAGCAGAAAACCAGCCGTCGTCACACTTTCTAAACCACGATTCACAACGCGTTTGGCTGACGTAACCGCGAAATCACACTTGGTGTTTGTCTCTTTTATCATTCGTTCTGTGTGCGTGAAACAAATGATACTCCAGAAGTTGGGGACTCCAGTTCAATGGAGTTTCATGCCATTTTGTTGATTGACGGTGTGTAATCGACTCACTGCAAGGTGGTGTGGACTTTGGGTGACCATCTCGGCTGTTTTGGCAGGAGGGGAGCATCATGACAGCGTCGTGGCCGGTGAGCGGCCCGGTGGACGAGTCGCTGGTGCGTGCGTCGCTCTATCTGATGGAAGCTGCGCACGATTTCCGCCTCCGCCACAAGCAGCACCTCGCGCCCAAGGGCAAGGTGAGTCAGAAAACAACCGTCGAGCTTGGTGAGTGACACGCGCATGGTTTCTTGTGCTGAACTCAAAACGAAGTCTGAGTCTCACACTGCACCTGAGGTAAAGCGGAAACATCGAAACGACAGGTCTTGAATGATCAATGCTGAAGGTTGGTTTGTGTCCACTTTGCAGAAAGCGGTGAAGCCTTCGAAGCCGAGTCACGTGACGGTGTGGGTGGCGCGCACGTACCCGCCGTGGCAAAGTGCCGTCCTCACCACCCTGAGACAGCTCTATCAGGTGGGCGCCGCCTCCTTTCGTCTCAGTTGTCGGAAATGTTCAGCAAAATGTTCCTGCTTTCTCGTTGGCGGAGTTTGTTGCACGTCGTTGGATCCACAAAAATGTGTTGTGTTTTGTGCAGAGTAACGGTGGAGCATTTCCGGACAACAAAATCATCTCTGCAGAAATGGGCAAAAAGGAGCAGCTCAAGAAATACATGAAAAAAGTTATGCCTTTTGTGCAGGCGTGCAAGGTAAGCAGGCTTGTCCTCCAGTCGGATGTTTTGTCGCACTTCTCTGAAAAATTTGCCGCGCAGCGGCCGGAGAAGCGGTGCTGCTCGTCTTCGGCCCAGAGCAGATGTTCGCACAGAAACAACGGTTGTTTTGTAGGCGCAAGTGGAGAAGAACGGAGAGAAGGCCCTTGACCTGACTCTCGATTTCGACGAAAAGGCCGTCCTGGAGGAAAATCTGAAGTATCTCGTCACAACTCTTGAGGTAATTCTGCAGCTGTAAGATGGTGTGAAAATCGCTTTGTTACACGAATGGCGAGCGCAGCTTGCGCTGTAAACACAACCTTTGCTTTCAGATTGAAAGAATCGACGTGAAATATTCGGAGGAAGCTGACGACAAGATAAAAGACGAGTGCTGTCCGGGAAAGCCTTTCCCCTCCTACAGGACAGAGGTACGATTTCTCTGGCTACAGAAGAGATGTCTTTTCGCAGAATTCGACAGTTGTTGCTTTCGAGATCTCAAGCATTTTAGAGAGACCGAGAGCCAAAGTTCTCGTGCGAACCATTCTTGTTGGCGAGCTGTCAAGTGACGCTTCCATTGTAGCCGTCGGTGGCGCTGAATCTGGTGAACGCGCAGCCGTGCAGCGGCTTCTTCCAGATGGCGCTGCCCATCTACGAGCGCGACTCGCTGTCGCAAGTCGGGACGCGCATCGTTCGCAACCTCCGCACTGCCAAGGGTACGCAAAACGTCGCACGCGTGTGAAAGAATTGCGTTTTCCATCTTGCTCATTGCACGTTTAGATTTCTGTTCCATGCTTCTCAAACGCAATTTTTCTCAACGCTGTTTGATGGTGCACTTGTGTTCCAGAGGGTCGCGTGGTAACGCTGCTCCGCTACAATGACATCGAGCTGGGTCCGCGGCAAATCCCCAACTGCGAACGTCCGGACGACGGCGTCACCGTCATCAATAACGGCGCCACCTTCTCCATCAACCTTGAACTTCAAAAGGTGACGCTCTGCGAAAACGGGCGGTCAGTCGAGCTGGGCGGTCAAGTCGTCTACAGGGTCAAGTGAAGCTGGCGCGGTTCAGTTTCGCGATCCTCTTTCTTTGAACCGATAAAGTGCAAGAGTATTTTGAGTTGACAATTTTCTTTCTTCGTTGAGAGTGCCGATGTCATCACAGGAAGCAAAATTCCCAGAGTTGGGGGGGGGGGAAGGGGGTTTGCGTGCTTTTTTCTCCAACGAGCTTGCGATGAAATGTGGTTCTTCAGTCACAGAACTGGCGTGCAGTCGTTGCCAGCAGCACCGCGCATCCTGTGTTGTTGGTTTTTTGGGTGCAGAATGCGAATCAGATTTTGAAGTGATTACACTGCCTGATATTTCACACGCATCCGATAATTAGGGTTTTCTTGGACGACAAAATAATAATCTGAGACTTGATAGGTTTGGGGTTTCTTGGGTGCACGAGAATTTTTTGATTTTCCGATATGCAACAGAAGAGCACCAACGTGTGGACCTTCCATCAAATCCCATTTCCTTGATCAGAGTCGTGAGCTGTTGCCTCGCAGTCATTTGTTTGGAATTAAGTTCTGTTGTGTGTGCCCTCGGTACACAATAAATATTTGTGAGACTTGAGGTGTACGTGCGAACTTAGAATTGCACCCAACGATCTTGTCGAATGTGCAACAAAATATATTTATTCACAATACATCCAACTGATCATGTATTTTTTTATTTCATCGGTCACAAGTTTTGCAAACCAGCGCCGATCATTGAGAATAGCCAAAGCCAGTGTGTTCCCGGCCTTGCTGTCAGCGTTATCTGGCGTCCTTTCTGGCACGAGCTCTCACCTCTGGAAACTTGAGCGGGATGGGAAGCGACGCCGTTTTCTGCTCTTGCCCGGACTCTGGCATCTTCTGCGTACTAATGGCACAGCCGAGGGCGCGCATCACCGTCACCACCCTGAAACAAGACAACCGCGCAACGTACAGTCAGCGTCCTCCCAACATGTGCCGCGCACGGTCTGGTTTCTTTTGTCAGGAACAATGACACTCACTTTGGGCCGAGTTTGAGGTCTTTCTGCAGTGGGGTGAGTTCAAGCTTGAAATCCTCGAGGATAAGGCAGAGCACGAGTAAGTGCGCCAGCAGCTTGTCTTTCTTCTCCTTTCCCATGAATCTGGGAACAAAACGAAAACGGTTCGTTCTCATCACACATCCACACCACCAGTGCAACAACGACACAGCGGTTCATCATCAGGACATGACGACAAACAGAACTGTCATGAAGCACCTGCGCGAGACTTCTTTGTGCAGTCAGTAAAACATGTTTTGCTCACCGTCTGGGTCGATTGCCCTCTGGAACCAAGCTCGTGTATCTGAACAACAGTTCTTTCTTCACGATGGCCGGCATGTCGATAGGGAATTTGGCAGGATCTGCAAACGAAAGTCAACGTCATTCTTACCACACGGCCGAATCATCCTGAGAGTTCTGTTGAAACTTTCGGAAAGGCTCGAACGTTACGCAGATAGATTCAACAATTCACCTTTCGACTTGAGATCAATGGCCTTGAAGTCAAACATGATCATCATGTAGTGGAGATAGAGCAGCAAACAGCAGCGGTGTGCCTTTTCGTCGTCGTCCACTGGCAAACGTCTCAGCTGCAAGTCGATGAAGCTGCCGTACAAACCGCTTTGCGCCCATTCAAGACGCGTCTCACTGTCGGCCTCGATCAGTTTCTGCGCGGGCGTCAACATGGCTTCCTGTTCCCGCCGGGACACGACTGAGTACAGGTCAAGGATTCAGACAGATGTGAGCTTGAACACTGCACAAACAACACTTTGAAAATTTTTCTGACCCAAAAGTTCTGGGAACACGATCCAGAAGTTCTGGGAACATGACATTTGTACGAGTTGTCCATCTTTACGCCAAATGCAAAAAAAACTTTGGAGGAGCCGAGTTCTGCAAAGGATACTGTCATCCAACAAATAAACTTCTTCTGGTTTCGTTGCCTCCCTGTTGTGCTTTGGAATCACGGTGGAAGCTTCTTGTTTCTGTTCACCTTCTGCAATAACATTGGACAATGAATGACATGACAGCAGCTTCGAAGCACTGCCATCAAAGTTCAGAATGCAGCGTTCTCATTGTCATCGTGAGTTTTGATTCTGTGATCACAGAAGGCCACCAACCGCTGGTACTCAGCAAGCCACCAGCCTCAGCAATGGCGTCTTCCACGGCAGCGCCGACGGACAAGTGGACAGCGTCTTTTTGCACGACGTTTTGCTGACGAGCCTCGAGCAGTCGCTTGCGCTTCGTGCTGCCAAACGCTGACGTGAGATCGTCCGCCTGGATAGTGCCATAAACACCGTGGTGTGTGTCATGAGTTCTTGCCTGAGTATCTTTCCTGTTTCAGTTGACATTTCGGGCCAAATGCTTGGGTCTGAACGTTCAAACCTTTTCTCGGTACGTTTGTGGCCTCGTATCTTCTGCTTCTTCTTCGTTGTCTTCAAGGAAGAGAAAAAATAACTTTTGGTGTCTGTTGTCAAAACCGACAAGATAATACTTGACTGCCACAAATCCCGAATTCCCGTGAATCAACAACCGACAATGATCCATCACGGAGAGGCGGTGATGGCCATGAGATCAGGGCGGACTCCAGCTTCTCTTTCAGAACTACTTCGAGTGAAGATCCAGGCGTGGGTACCTGAGAAGTCCGGAGACATGGTGAAAATATCCGCCGACTGAATTTTCAGTTTGTTCATTTCAGCATCGTAAACTCCGACCAAATATCTGCAAAGTCGAACAGAAAAATAACAGCAACAGAACCCAAAGAGACCACCAAGAACTTCTTAGATCCATTTGACACATCACAACCTGCTGAAAATTACTTTGGGCGGTGAAAAAAATTCAACCTTGTTGTGAACAGATTGCTTTGGGAGGGGCTACCTATGACACGAAAGTTGGAGGCAAACATTTCCTGACACGGAAAATGTTCACACCAAGACATTTTACCAAATGGGGAGCGGGGGGGGGCGAAATCATGCCTTTGGGCCTCGCATCTTGGTGGTGTGACAGGGTTTCAAGCCGGGGCACCTGTGCAGCCTGTTATCCGCACGAGTAGAGGTTCAACACCAACCCCCACCCCGCCTGGCCACGTTTTCACCTGAGGTACAAAAACTTCACCCGTGCAACGCCTGACAAAAATTTTGACCAACATGTGCCCTCAGGGACAAACACCAACGCTGAATCGATGCACCGCATTCCCTCTGACCCTCTGTTCATCCACACTGAACAGCGGTGTCTATCCTGACTGCTTTAGGCGGAAAAACTGCAAACTTGCCAGGCGGCTTGACCATCTGCACCGTCTCAAACTTATTGTTGACGAGCGCATTCGTTGCACGACCACAGTTCACAGTAGCTTTTCTCAGCAGCTTTGACATCTCATTCCCATTGGCACTATTTGCGATTTTGTAAACAGGGTTGTTCCCTGTTGAAATGAAGCAAGTAACACAACACTTGACAGTTGCAGAGAATAAAATCTTCCAGATCGTGCAACATACGACTCGAGATTTTCTTCAATTGTGTGCAATCACCAACAAGGACACCTTCTGGTTTTCGACTGGAAATTAGGAGAGCAAATTGTACGCACTGCTGTCCGAAGCCTCCAACCTGCAACGCTTCACTGGCATATCGCATGCGATCAGAAGCTGCGCACTGAAATGAACAACAAAGAAACGCAACGGTAAATTGGGCGTACTTCTCTGTTGAGCACCAGTGCATGACGAGGCACCAGGCACAAGTTATTTTCGGTATCAAATTGAAATGCCCAGACGCGGTGTATCTGGTATCCACGTTTGAGGTGTCTCTGGAAGCACCGACCCTGGACCCGCCTGAGATGTCTGCGTGTGTTGAGTCCGACAAAACATGCATGTGTTTGTGCGAGTGGTCTCACCAGTTTCCTCTTCACAGAAGATTTTCCAGAATTTTCCCTTTGATAGAGTTTGAACTGCACTTTGCTGTAGTCTTTGAGCCTTCCATTGGCAAAATCCGCTGCATAACAGAGATGAGATCAATAGGAACTGCAGATTTAAGGCACAGAATATCTACGTAAGCGCACGAGACATTGACAATTGGAAAGTTCTGAGGTAACAGCCACCCTTGTCTACAAACAATACCAGTCTCCCAGTCTTTCAACACTGGCTCAAAGTCCCGTGTGTGTGCTCGTGTCACCTCTTCCGAGATTCTTTTGAAACCATGCATTCTTGAGCGATAATAGGGATTATATAAGTTTTCGGAGTTATGACGTGATATTTTTTCTGAACACTTGAACAGGACCTCACGCCAAGTATATTCAGTGTATACCGGTAATTTTAAGTTACAATACCTACCAATCACTGCATGAGGTTTCTTTCCGTCTGGATCGATAAATTTGCACTTCACTCCCGCCATGTTCCTTCGCACTCGTTCCAGTAACTCGCGAGCACTGATTGACGGCAAAATAAATACAAGAAGCAGTGCTCAAGGCAACTGCAGTGCGAAGTCCCTAGTAGCATATGTTTCATCTCAATTAGAAGCTGAAAGTGCTTTCAGAGACCTTTCATATGAACCAAACATCAATGCTCTTATCTTCATTAGAAGCTGAGAGAGACTAATTCAGCTTTATTCATGGGGGGGGGGACAAAGCTGCATGGGGGATAAAGGTTTTTTGGGAGAAGGTTGACACAGCAACTAAATTGTAAAATTCTGAAAGTACTTTCAAAGACCTTTCATATGAACCAACCATCAATACTCTATCTTCATCAGAAGCTGAGATATGCCCAATTCTTTTTTGTCTACAGGGGGGACAAAGATTTTTGGGACAAGGTTGCCATAGCAACTGAATTGTAAAATTCTAAAAGTGCTTTCACAGACTTTGAAAAAAATTACAAACCAAACGTCAATGCTCTATCTCAATTAGAAGCTGAGATACAGTCCATTGCCAGGGTGGTTGCTAGGGAGTGAAATTTGGAAGATTTGACTGAAATATCATTTGTTCCATAATTCTGAAGCTCAAAAAGCAATTCTGACTTCAATATCTTGCTTCAAACAACATTTTCTGTATTTTTGACATTTTTGCACTAATGGTTGCTAGGGAAAACTTAGCATAGCAACCAAATACTATGGACTTCAAAGTGCTCTCAAATACCTTTCATATGAACCCAACATCAAAGCTCTGTAGACGTGATGCTCTAAATTTTTTGCATCGTCGAACGACACCAAGGGTGTGTTTGATATGATTTCCCTATCACGACGAGTCACCTTACATTGTCCGAATCTCTTCAGTGTTTATCGGTTCATTGACTAATCAAGTTCTTGTTGCAGCTTTCCGCTTTCCGCAAACAGTGTTGTTATGTCTGTCACCGAGATGAAATGTCACATTATTGATTTTCTGTGATGTCATGATCGGAGACATGAGAATTATTGATTTTCCTGGAGCGACATGATGTACTTTGGGGAATAAATGAGAGAGAGTTAATTCAACCGTAATCTGATCGTTTCTCTTTTGTCGGACAAATCATGAGCCTTAAATCAATCACAAAACCCTAGACATCATTCAGCATTAATTAGCCGAGTGCGCTCAATCAAACAGATGGAGAAAATCTAGCAAACATCAGCATCAGCCAGCAGAGAGAAACACAATCATTGTGAATTGCGGGAGTTTCAGTCATCAAAAATTCCTGCTGTCCACAGCTCGATCTCAATTAGAACCTGAGATACAGTCCATTGCTAGGGTAGTTGCTAGGGAGTGAAATTTGGAAGATTTGACTGAAATATCATTTTGTTCTATCATTCTAAAACCTAAAAAGCAATTCTGACTTGAATAACAGGCTTAAAACAGCTATTTCTTAGTTTTTGACATTTTTTCACTTATGGTTGCCAGGGAAGGGTTACCATAGCAACCAATTTTCTTTCTTTTTTTGAAAAGTACTTTCAATGTGGAGTAACATAAACTGAGAACCACCAATTGACTTACCTAGTGAGAAGCAATGATGTCCACTGCACACTGATTGATAATTATCCTGAGACTATGATTCAGGGTTGAGGCCCAGAAATTGAAATGGGCCTCACAAGCCCCAATTCCAGCCGTGTGAGTTGCATGGAGGCCTGTCCTCCATTCAAAGTCAATCAAAAATTGGACAATTGCCTGTCTCAGGCAAGAAAAAACTTCAATTTCTATGAACCTTTGGGTGTCAGCCATGTTGTTAAGAGAGGGAAAAACCAGTCATGTGACCACCCCATGGGGTGGAGGGATACAGGCTAAAGCCAGCAAAATAGTGATATTGTGCTATTTTCCATCTAAATTGTATCTAAATAATTCTTGTAAAATTATACATGAATGTTAAAATTGTTGCTGATACCCTTGTGTTAAAATTTGATGACATTTTTTTTTGGGGGGGGGGAGGTTGGTCAAAATGTGTCTGCAGCCATATTGTGCTAGTATTTGGTAAAATTGTACAAGTTGTTTACAAAGGGATTGGTTGCCTTCAATGCCAAAGGGATTGGCAAATTTTGGTATTGCCTTTTTGGAGTTGGGTAGGGGTCAAAATTGAACTGGAACTTCGTTGAAATAAGGAAAGGTTTTTGCCAATGACTTCTTTGCACTTGTTTGGAATATTTTGTGGCTTGTTCTGGGTCAGTGTGCAGTGTCCAGTGGTCTGGGAACAACCATTTTGGTGTTGTGATTTAGCGTTGGTGTTGTGAATTGGTCAGGCGTTTTGAATCTCTGGTAATTTGTGAGACAATTCTTGTTCTTTGGGGCAAAAGTGATTAAAATTGTGCTGGTGGTCCCACTCATGGAGGTTGGGGTGACGAAAAAAGGCTCTTTTGACAGCGCAGACAGAAGCTTCATTTGTTGACCAGAATAATTGCCACATTGCAATTTGGAAAAAGTTTCCCTTTGCATCGCTGCAAGATAATAAAAGGTCAACATTTGACAAGTCCCACAAACCAACTTTTGTCACCTTGGCAGACAAAACAGCACGCACAGAACAAACACCAACCAATTATGACACCGGCCGGTCGACACCAACCGCAAGTAACTTTATTTGGTCTTCATGTCTCTAAAATGCAAACAAAACAAACAGCAAATGGCACAAGTTTACATACACACTTTGACCACACTTTTTTTTCCCCCACTCGATGCAATTTATCGATGCAGACTTGTACGCCGCCCACTTGTGCGACCCGGAGGCCAAATCCATTCTTTTTCGAGGGAAGGGTGCACTGTTCTGCTGGCTCAATGGACATCGTCAGACGGCGGCAAGGTCGGATGCATGATTTGGTGAATGGGTCGGAGCTGATATTTTAGTGCAAAACTAAAGAGGGGTAAATTTATTTGTTCTGAGGTCCAGAATCCCCTTCTCTGGGTCCGCCCCTGCGTGCCATTTTTCCACCATTTTCTGTTTCGACATTGACATGTGACTGAGGCTTGAAACTTCTTTTTTTCCAAAAAAGAGGAAACTTTGACATTTCAAATGGATGAAACAATTCTCTCCAGAAATTGTTGTTTCAATGCAAATGCTTCAAGCAAATGGCACTCCACTACTTCGTCTTGCAATGCATGTGGATCATGATGAATCTGTTGAATAGGTTTCGTTTACAGCACCGTAGTCTACTCTTGAACAAGAAAATTGTGCAGATGCTTCGCACAACAGCCGCACGAAGGAAAACTCAGCTTGATACTGGCTCGCCAGTTCATACAAAGGCACCATACAGCTGGATTTCGCAGTAATACTTTGTGTTGTGAGTTCTGCTCTCTGCTCACATGCATGCAAACCATGAGAAAAGTGGTTTCAGCAAAGAACGCGGAAAAGTGTCATGTACAAAACTCAACACTTCTGACACCACTTCATCGTGCCTGATTCGAGGGTCGTCCCTCACTTCGGATTTGCGAATACCAGGAACGAGACAAGCCACATGTACACAACTGACATTTCGGCAAAAAACACCGTCAACCCTGAAGCGAAGTCCCCGTTCAAAACAAGACATACACAGCGGGGGAAATGTTGTGAAACCACATCAGATTTTGCAGTCTGTCTCAACACACGAAACAAGTTTTACACAAGACAGTTGCGAAATTTTATGAACCTCCTGACATGGTGATTATCGAAATGACACTTGGTAAAAAATACTGTGTCCACGAAGCGAGTTTCAGAGTGTTATCACAGACTGGTTCCACAGAATAAACGAAAACTCAAAAAATGGCCAACAACAAATCATTCAAAATTGCAAATTTCAATTTGACTTTGTACAAAGTTCAACATTTGATCAAGTTTGAAACAAATATTCTGTTCGCGGTGTTTTGTTTGTCTATTTCTTGGGTGTTTTCCGCGAGATCTCTCAAAGATGCGCCCGTTTGTTGTGAGACGGCAAAATGCACACAGTTTGACTTGAGTCTTTCAACTGAACCAGACAGGTGAAAAGGCCAAACGTTTGTCATTAAAGATTGTACTTGGCGACAAAGAGCATCAGAGCAAAAACAACTTCAACCGCACTGGCATTTTTCGCCTGCAAAGCAACACACACAAATCAAATGAACAAAGCACACATTTCATTGGGGTTCTCAGGAGAAATTTCAAAATATTCACACCAACCATTTTGTGCTGCCTCAATTCACATCTTGGTCACACTGACACCCAGTGACTCGCAAACACCATTGCGGCCACAATCACGACACAAGCACAACAATCTTTCTCAAAACGAACAATTTTGCAGCACACTTGCACAATACTACAGTGAAGGCAAGTTTCCTAGATTTGCATGTACATCAATTCTATTCCCCTGAAAAGACGGAAAAAAATCCTACATCTCATGATTCTGCATGATTTTCAATTTTCCTACAGCCCTCCCATCCTCAAGTGACGAAGGAGAGGCCCAGCCAGCAGAAAAGATGTGGGATCCACTCGGTCGCGATCCACGACATCGCTGTGTACGTCACAAATTTGGTCGGCACGTCGATGTCAAAAGGAAGTGTACCACCGTGCCGCAAGATCACGTTGTAGTACGTGGCGCGTGACGCGTCGACGTGGGAAGTACCGTTGCTAGTGCCATTGGCATGGCTGTGGCCATTTGAGCCGTAAGTCTCACTGATGCAAGTTGCGTGACCGTTGCTAGTCGGCAAATCGTCATTTTCTTTTTCCTGCAGGGAAAAATATTGTAGAATTTCACTGTACAGGACGGTGGGAAACTGCTTTGAGTCACGTCCACACACACACACACACACACACACACACACACACACACACACAGAGGTATCTAGTTCTTTATTTCCCAGCACTGCTACAAACCAGGAACACTCCGATACGGTGGTGCCAAATTCTGACAGCTCATAAGCCACGACGCCGCAGTTTCCTCGCGCGCGCACACAACCAAGTCTGCACGCTTCGTTCTGCGCTCTGCGTACCTTGACCGGAGGGATGTGGAAGCCCGGGGTGTAGTGTTTGCTCAGTTGATGCGTCATCTTGCGGTAGTCGGGGTAGTAATAGCAGTCGACACGGAGCACGCCGCACGCGCGGCGGATCAACCAGCGCATCGACGGCTTCAGGATGAGGCGCGTCAGCAGCACCAGCGGGAAACCTGCCGCGACGCACGAGGAAGTCAGGACTGTAGCAGTCGGCATATGCCACACAGAAAAAGGTGATCAAGATGTCAAAGTGATCACAAGTTTCGCCAACACAGTCAAATCAAAAGGCAACTTTGCCACCATGAAATTGGACGCAGACTGCAAGCTTGTAAAACGAGAGAAACCAAGGTATGTTCTGCACTCAAATTGCCAGAGCAAATGAGGGAACACGTCAACAAGATGGCGGCGTGTTCGCACATCATGTGATCAGCGGCGCAGGCACGACTTCGTACCTACGAGGCTCCGTGCCAGGCCGAGCGCGGCGAGGCGCGACGCGGACGTCGCGACGCCCATCGCCGCCGCCTGACCAAGCAGCGCCTCGTAGAAGACGTGGTCGGCGCCCAGCGTGCGCTGGTGAGCCAGGATGAAGCCGAATGCCACGCTGTTCGTGATCACCTGCAACACAGAACAAGACAGGTCAAAAGCGATCCACACCAAGTCCAAGACCCACTCGGCTCACAACTGGCGTAAAATTTTTCATTTTTGAGCGCAACAATAGGTCACACTCGGCAAAGTGGATCTGGTGTGTGCACAGCTGAATGATGTAGAATGGTAAGTTGTCGTTTTCTTCCACTCACAGTTTCGCCGTACGACTTTGTGGGAGGAGATGACGACGGATGGAGGATGAGTATGGACGCGTAGAAAACGAACACAACCAGCATCACTGCAAACAAGGCCGACAAATAGATCTTTGTGCACACTCGTATCAGAATCCACGGCGAAAGTTTGAGAGCTGTGAGAACACGTGTGTGGCAGAGCATCTCCAGAAAGGTCATCGGTGTGCCTCTGTTGATCAGGCCGCACGAGCTTCACAAGCTCTTTGTTCTTTCCACTGACCACTGACGAGATGCGCGACTCACCCCAGTGACTAGTGAGGGAGATGCACGAGAAGATGAAATCGTCGACGCGCAGGAAGAGGAGCAGGAGCACTGCGCCGGGCACGAGCCCCGCGATGATGTCCGCCGGACTGTGCACGCCCAGGTAGAGCCGGCTGATGCTCACCAACGTGGACCCTGCGGGACGACAGGTGCAATTAGGAGTCGAGAGAAGCCAAGAATGCAGTCAAACGAAGGACACGTGCACTGACGTGGAGATTCCGTATCACAATACTGTGATCTGGATGTGACAGTGCATGTCAGGAGAAGAGTTTCATCCCCAGGGTAGTTCGGGTGAGAGGTTTGCCAACCTCGTTCATCAGAGTCTTTCGAGACAATTCAGCAATGGGAAAAAGCCATTCAAAGTAGGGCAACTTCGCTGAAAGTGGAGACATGTTTCGCGTGCCGTTCGTGTTCAGAACAACGACTTGTTCTTTTCATGCACAAGAAAACTCAAGGCTGCAGAAGCCTTGTCAAAACAACTTGTAAACGGGCAGAAGGTGTTGGAATCAAACTTCAAATTCGTCGTTCCTTTCATTGGGAAAAAATTCATGGGAGAGGCGAATGGATTCAGATACACAATGTCCCTCCGCTGCAGTGTGGAACTTCTTCCACTGGAAACTTTTGATCTCCTCTCAAACATTGTGTTGTCTTTCGCGAGTGCTTTGGGCCAGGCCGAGCCGAGAACAAGACGACGTGCTGTTCATCAGAGTCACGCCATTGGCAACGTCATAGTCAAATAGATTCGTTGACACGAGCCTGCAGCAAGTGAAATCCGAACTTTCGACCATGAACTTGGACCGTCACCTGATGCTGTCAACACATGAACTTCAGACTTTGGCATTCTAACATTCGAAGAGTCGCAAAACACTGTCACTGTTCCAGAGCTTATCGCTCGGAACAAAGCGTGCAACTCCGATGATCAAAATGCAAAACACCAGAAATTCACTCGTGATGTGAAAACCATTGCGTTTTGTAACTCTGTTGCTCCAAATCATTGAACCTCCACGACACCTGCTTCGTCTCTTCAAGAGCACAGAGTGCGATCAGGAGACAACTGAACAAAGAGGGATAAACACCTGTGACCTGACTAACTACAGCTCCAGCAGCAGCTTCTTGCATGCCTTTCAACAACAAGAAAGCCCAAGTGCAATTTGCGTCGGAACACACGATCAACACACCTGTCGGTTCAAGCAGTGTGTGTATTTTTGGCACAAACCAGAGCCTGAGTATATTATCGTGCGTATTTGCGTCGCTTCCCGTCGCAGCTAACACGGAGCTGCAGGTCAAATGCAAACTGAAGGGAACTTTCTGCCAAAATCTCAAAACAGGTCCAAAATTGACTTGAATATCACGCACTCACACATCATCTTGAAAAACAGTTCGTTTTGGACGAACTTGTTGAAGTCGAAAATGACTTCGCTTGTTTGCTTCCTCTTGACCAACAAAGGTCACTTTCTTCAGCCCGGGTTCCTTGATGCAGAGAGACCAAGCACATGTACTCACAGGATATGCAAGCGGCGAGCATGGCAACGCTGAGCCAGAGCGGGAGCTCGTTGTGCTGATACGTGTAGAGGAAGATGTACCACGGCAAGATGACACCGAGCACCGAGTGCAGGCTCGGGAGCGACCTGAAATACACGCAGCTCCGCATGCACAGTCGTTCACCAGCACTCGCTCACAAGAGGAATTTCATCTGCGTTTGTGGACACATGAAACCCAGTATTGTACGACGATACACTTTGCATTTCTCGAGGGGTCTTTACCAGTGAGAAGAGGACAACAAACAGCGGGGGCACAAAGTGTGCGTTAAATATGCATCGGAGCAGAAGTCTTATTGAGCGGATTTCAAGGCCAATTTTCGACTCCGAACAGATCCCTGGTGGGAGAATTCGCCTTCCTCGGTCGGGTTTCGATGGCTACTCACTCACCAATCAAATGTTTTCTCGACGATTTCAACAGGCGGTGAGGGTGGCCGCGGCAACCGCAGAAAATTCTGCAAAAGTGACAAAATGCACGATCTGTTCCTGAATCAGTGACGTACCCCAATCAACACAAATACACCGAAACGATTGACTTTGCTACACACAATGAAACTCCCATCCATGAACATATGATTTGATTATTTTGTTCCAACTCTGAGGCAGTATCCCTTTGGTGACTGCACAACATGTCAAAGAGCAAAACATTCAAGAGGATATGCGTGGACACAAACAAAGGCTTTTGTTCGAATAATGTCGAATGAAAATTGTCGCGAAAGCGGATCTTGGAACAGGGACTCCCATGCACGCAGTGGCTGTGCCGTTTACCAACTTGACACTCGCTGACTGAACAAGATTAGGACCAACATCAGTTTGCGGAATGCTCACAAGTGAGACTGACTGGAATCCAGCTGAAATTGATGCACGTTGGGTGTATCAATACCACTATTTGGTCAAGCTGATGCGCCGAGCCATACAAACACAAACCCATTGGAAAGTGATAAATTGTGACGATATGCCACCTGGGAACATTACTGCAGATCGATGAGCTCATTCTGTAAAGAAGGCGTTAATGGCAGATCTAACTGATGACCTTGGTACCAATCCACAATCCTCTTCGTTCCTTTTTTTCTGCACGTTAATTCTCCATCGACCACAGCTGTGTTGGGGATTGAAGTGTTTCAGGCCCCAGACCTTCAGACTTCTTTTGCCTTGCTGCCAAAAGCACCAATCCCCGATCTTCCGAATGGGTCGAGTTTCAATTTCTTCTGGCCAAGTGAAGTTTTAATTTCGTCTGGCCAAATGTCGAGTTTCAGTTTCGTCTGACCAAACGCGTTTCTTCTAGGTTGTGTGGAGCATGGAATTCTCCTGGCCACGTGTGGATTTTTGAAATCTCTCTCCAAACAACTTCAGCCTCCATTTTAGGAGAAGCCTGAGCTACACGTGTGAATCTCGCCTCTCCACACCGAGATGGAAACTTCCACACCAGACTTGAGACCAAGAAAATAATCTCCAATTTCAAACAAAGGGAGAGATGCTGACACGCACACAGACTCTGTCATTTTGCCTCAAATCTGGTTTCATCGAGTCATGTTTGAACTCACCTTGCTGGCCGTTGTGAAGTAGAAGCCTATGCTCATGAGAATGACGAACAGCTTCGCTAATCGCGTGTCCACTACCCTGCGAAATAAACAAGCATTTTATGACAGACAACCCTGTACGAGCCAGCTGAAAGTGGGCCCTTCCGATTCCCTGCGACGTATGTAGTTGGATCAGATGTAGTGGGCGCTGGTGACCCAAACACCAGAGACCAGAAGACAGAAAGCTCACCAGGTGAGAACGACCACGACGGGCGTGTAGAACTCCTCGGTGCCGAGGAAGCTGAGCACGCGCATCGCCGAGTCGAGTCCGGGGCGGCGGAAGCGCTGCAGGTGCAGGATCACGTCGGTGCCGGCGAGGATCCACGCCAACAGCCGGTTGCGGAGCCATCGTCCCGCCGGGCCGCACCGATCTGCAGAAGATTACCGAAACAACCTTCAGTGGTCTCTTTAAATTTTGGAAATTGGTGATTGGTGCCTTTTCCTTTTCATTGCAAAAAATATCAAGGCCACGATGTTCTCCGACGAGGGGTGTACGAGACAGACTGGCGTTTTTGTTCTTTTCACTAATTCTCCGACAAAACACAAGAGTCTGTATCCACATTTCCGTCCAGATACTTTCTTTTTCTTTCTTTTTGAAAATTTCCTGACTTTTCCAAAACAACGATTTGTCTTCCCAAGACTCTGCAAGAGTTTACTGAAATATCAAGTTTCTCTTTCCCTCACTTTTCGACTGGAAAAGGTCTTCTAAAATTTACCAATTTCCAGAAACCCTGATGATACTCATGCAAGCAAAGCCATTCTCTGTGACACCTTGTGTCGGTCACCTCACTGGTACTCGGAACACAAGGAACCGAAAAATACACGCTCGGACGCTGGACCAGATGCGCGGCGAACGCATAAGTTTGAACACTGCAGAGCTCATCGGCTTTCGTGCATGTGATGAAGACTCGGCTTTACGAATGTGCTCGTTGTGTGGACCCTGAATGAAACAGGTAACACAAAAGACCGCCCGACACATAGTTGACAAATTTCCAAACCAAGGGAGAGCACGTTTCTTTGTGGATTCTGCACAGGATCGACGCTTTGGATCCAGTTGGGACAACAAAGCCACCAACCTGAACACCACGCCACGGGCTGTGCAATTGCGACCATCAGCTTTTGTCAGTCACCCTTTTTTCAGGTCACGGAAGTCGCACAGGTCTTGAGATAGAGAACATGCAACTGAATTTCTGAGTCGTCCCAACCACCATGCATGGCAGAAACCCCGATTTTGATCCTGAATACTGATCCAACATCAGACCAACAGGCAATGGCATTCAAGTGTCACTCTGATTTCTGCTCAAGCATTCCACTTCTTGCCAGTGCGTGAAAACCTGGGGATGAGGCGAGATTGTGACTGAGCGTGCATAAATAAACGCAAGCATGCATACGAGGCGTTGAATTTGTGTTGTGGATCATACACACACACAGTCACGAAAAAAATGAGATACGAGGGGATATATATACCATTGAATTTAAATGGTATCATGACCGTTTTTTGGAAGGCAGAAGTTGACAGCCCCACGTACGGGAGTCACTCCAGTCGTAAAGTTTAAAGGACGATTGGCCGGTAGAATCTGCCTGGAGTGACATCAAAACCACCATTCTCGTCAACTAACACCCGATCTTGGCCCGGTCAAGTGACAAAGCTCTAACCATGCAGTGAAATGTAATCGCACGCACACTGGGTACCCCCCACCCCCCGGTGACTGCAGCGAAACAGACTATTTTCCAATTTTCAAGAGTTTTGACCAGGGCTTGAATGACAATTCGTGCTGCAGACTCACAGCTTGGTCAGTAGCCTTCAGGCCATAAATATCCAACATTACAAAAGTCCCTCAATAAACAACAAAGGGCCTCGGAAAACACGTTTACGTATCAGCAGCAAATCAGAGCGCACAAGCTGACATAGCTCTTGTTTGACATCAAATTTCCATCTCAGGAACATTGAACCACGGCCATCAGTTTGTGTTCTGTCTGGAGGTCAATCAATCTCCAAGAATACCCAGCAACTAAAGCCTCACGTGACTGCAGGGTACATACATGCACGGTGAAACACATTCAGCGGTGCAAAGAACTCATGAAAAACAATCACCCAGCTCAAACTAGACTTTCAAGTAAAACTCAGCGCCGCGTCAACTCACTCTGACCAAGTGGCTTGACATGTGCAAGCAATGACATAGCACAAGACAAACATCATCTTTCACTGTATCTACCCAGAGGGGGCAGCTGAGGCCACTGTGACCTGAAAAAAATGTTTGCTCAGAAATTGATGCTGATTCAAAAATAAGGTTTGTGCCTCCCCCTACTTGTGTTGGGTATGGCTGGCGTCACTGTGACCTGAATTGTTTTTTTACATAGAATTTGATGCCGATTCCAAAAACAATGGTTTGTACTTTGACCCCCCCAGCCCAACGTGGGGTATGGCTGGGGTCACTGCGACCCCAACAATTTTGCTCGGAATTTGACGCTGATTCCAAAATATTTTTTCTAAAAAGGGTTTGTACCTTTGACGCCCCCCCCCCTCTGGCAAGATACAGGATACACTGACCGAAGATACACGGCTGAAGCACTGTCAGCGCTTGCGGCTGATTGACATACAATATCTTGAAAATGTTTACCCTTCAGAAAAAAAACATCAAAGCGAGATGCCAAACTCTGTGACATAACTTTCCAATGCCCATTGCGGATTCCCAAAATCACGCTTGCTTGTCCTGATCAACTGCATCAACACAACAAATTGAACCTTTTCAAAGATCAAAGGAAACACCAAACTCCAAAGATATCTTGGTGTCTGCATGCAGAACGTGTGATAATGCAAAGGTCGAGAGCTGTCAACATTTTGATCCCACTTCAGGTCGATTACAGGTGTGAAGGTCACCGATCTGCAACATTCAAGTTGCAAATCTGTGATTTTGTAAAAGTGAATTGACCAAGAGGGTGGCCATTGAGGTATCAGAATTTCAACACGCGCAAAAAGCGTCACATCGGTGACACCGCGCAAAACTGGTGAGCTTTCAGCAGAATACTCCAGTGATTGATACGAGAAGGAGCACGCTTACCCAAATATCTGCATGAATGTGAAAATTGGAGTCCAGACTGCTTTTACGTTCTCTAATCTGAGACAAATTTCAACCAGACTTTCAAGTAGAGAATCAGCCGCGAGCAGCGTACATCGGCAGGACAGCACTTGTCCCAGTCAGCAAATGTCCAAGTCGGACAATGTCTAAGTCGAAAAAAATTTTGCATGGGGAGGGGGGGTAACACGGACAATGTCTGCATTACCTTGACTGGGACAATGTCCAAGTCAGACAATGTCTGAGTTGACAATTGTCCACATCACCCTGACTCGGACAATGTCCACATTACCCTTACTCAGACGATGTCCAAGTCAGGCAACAGCTGAGTTGTCTGAGTTACCCTAACTCAGACAATGTCCAAGTTGGACAATATTTAAGTTGTCTGAGTTACCCTCACTTGGACAATGTCCAAGTTGCAAGTTGTCTGTGTTACCCTAACTCAGAC
>JAAUXT010006435.1_pt1 | contig 26169 bp, 21 predicted proteins | sample 7278171 | NCBI WGS metagenome assembly JAAUXT01 (sample SAMN14350112, study PRJNA611818) | marine sediment metagenome | isolation source: surface marine sediment (1.8m) | place: French Polynesia: Moorea | collected 2018-08
GAAAGGCAGGGGGATGTCATGTGGAAGAGTTGGCTCTTCCCACGCATGCAAACCAGCTTTCGGACGAGGTGCTGAGTACCAATGAAGCCGCTTCAGCAGAGCTGCGTGAAGCTGAAGCTGCACACCGGACTCACAGCTTGAGCCACCTTCTTAAAGCCGCGACCATGACACCCTGCATCTGTCGAGAGCTACCTTGCTTGAGACAGGAGTGTAATAAACGTTTGAAGCGTACGCTTGAGTCTTACTCCACTGCGGCAGACCAGCTGAGCCGAGGCTGCTCCTTACCGCGGTGCCGCATGCAGCGGCGGTTGTGAGGACGGGTTCTCCCGGAACCCGAACCGCACACAACAGTTTCGACGCAGCAAGTGGGAGCTCCCACCTGCCCGGTCCGAAAATCGTCATTTTTATGTGCGAACAAACTTGCCACGGAGCTTTTTTCCCGTGGCGTTTTCACATATTCCTGAAGGTTGAATTGAGTATTTGAGAATTTGGTGGGTTGGGCTCTGTCCTATCATCCCACAAAAGTTTACCCTTGTCACCCAACCGTACTTTCTGAAAAGAACAGGAAAAGGAAGGTAGCTCCCAAGTGTTTTGGGACAGAAAACTACTATTTTTGTGCAAACATGCGTTGCACAGGAATCAGAGCGGCAGACCGGGCGGAACGCGTCGGGCGGACTGCATCAAAACCTCCAGTCTTTTTTGTTTTGTCAGAAGCCACGGTGTTGGAACTAATCTTTCGTTCAGGCACTTCGAGTTGAAACTCGATCTGTTGAAAATCATGAGACGCGTTGACCGAATGACCCAGACGCGAATTCCCCAGTTGAAGTGTGTACGAGTATTTGTACAGTGCTGCCAAACAAAGTTTGCAGTGAGCATCACTCAGGGCTGTTGATCTCTGCTGGAGATCATTGCCGTGCGACATTGTTCGGCAGCGACAACTTGAGCATGAGCTACTCGTACACGAGTACGAGGAAGAAACAAGTCAAAGTGACAATTGTCATGATCAGCAATAAGACACGGATGAGCATGTTCTATGTTCGTGACAAAAGAATTGCGCAAGCTGATTGCTTCGATGCCAGTCTGAAGTCAAAATATGATGATTGTCACTTTGACTCGATACGTCCTCGTAGACTCGTGTTTGCAAACCACAGCACATGCATGAATGCAGCAGTTCGATGACATCGTGATCGAGTTTCGAAAGGCAGAGAAGAAATGGCCCTCGTACATTCGCGGATCCGATTGCTGGCATTCGGCAAAGCATGATACATCACATTTTCAGGACGCCAATGCATGGTATGCCAATTTGTGGACACAGACAATCGCTCGTATAAATTTTTACGAAGAACCGACAGGCAACGGGATTCCCTCGTATTGTACCTGCGAACGTTGGCACTGGATAAGCAGCTACATGCGCAAATAGCACCTCGTCAGATGTCTTGTGAATGTTCTCCAGATACCCTGAAAGGAAACGTCAAAATTTGAGGGGGTCTTCGGTTTCGTGGAGTGGTGAGTTACTCTGTGCAACAGACTCTCCGGATAAATCCAAAGGCTTCTTCTCAGTCCTCGGCAGCGTTTTGACCTTCGACTGAAGTGAGGTGCATGAGCACAAATCTTGGAAGAATTTTAACTGCGGTGACCCCATGGTTTGTAGCCTTTGCATGCCAAGCGCCATTTTTAATTTTGTCATGTGCAGGGTGCATCGAAACGCACAGCCACATTTCACTCACACTTCACAGCGAATTCGGCGTGGTCGCTTCCATCGACGGCAATCAACACTTTTTGCGCCTTTCCACTTGTTGCCATGATTCTAGTCCTCCGAGAATGCGAGATAACACTCCAAAAAACTGCGGGATTTGCGCTACGTGCACATCAATCAACAAGCTTGTGCCAAATGCGGTGCCCCAGATTCTGTCGCTTCCGCTTTGGCGCGTCGGTCAACGACCCACGTGCCAGCGCGCACAGAACAGCTTCAACAGACGAGTTTGCACGCATGGTCTATATATTCTCCACATTGCCCACCCAACCACGAAGACATTCACATTCCATGAGACTGAAAATGGCATGTGCGGTAGATCTCTGCAATTCATGGCCACGCAAAACTTTTGTGATGGGAAAACAGGCGACAGCTTAAGTACGATCAATCGAAGGGTAGAGTCTACGAAGTTTGCGCCGGTTTTGCAACAGGCACCTTTCACCTCATTTGCATACAAATAGGTTTTCTCAAATTAGAGTACAGTCGCACTGAAAAAGTGTTGAATTTCTCAGCAGGTACACCCTCGGACACAACGATGTATTGATTTAAAAATCCAATAATTTCATTCAATTATCTTTTTTCAATATCTCCTCCCAACAATAATTTGACATTTATAATTCCTGGTCACTCTTCTGAGTGACGGGAAAATCGTGCTCAACTGAATCTCGTTTCCGCAGTGGGTTGAAGTTCGCTGGGGGTCAGGATTCCCAAGAGCTGGATCAGCCATTGGAATTCAAAAAGTGCCTGAGAACAAGGATCGGGTTCCTTGCGCCAAAAAAAGACGATGCTGGGGCATTGGTCAGGGAAACGTGCAAGGGTCTGCTGGAGCCTGAGCCCTGCGGTCCATGCAGCTGTCACGAGGCCGGTCTGTTTGAAGGGACCTTGCCGTGTATAGCCTTGGCGTTTGATCCAGTGAGGGGCGGCGTTTGAGAAGTTTATGTTGTTTGTCAGAAAAAAAAATCCATTTTGTGGGCATCATTTCCGCGTGTGTGATGTTTGGTGCAAAATTTTGTTTTGTCCTTGTCAAAGCGCAAGGTGTCTGCCAGCTGAAAGTGTTTCATGAGAAAGCACACGTTGAAGTGAATTCATTCAAAGAGCCGAGCATTTGGCTCGGATGCCAGGCAACATCCGCTGCACTGCAGGTTCTTCGTGGTTTGTTCGCGCAGTTTCATTCAAACTTGCACTTGTACGTTGGATAGTCTTGCCTGCACGTATGGGCAGAATAATTTTGAAACGGTATTTCAAAGGACGACAATCTGCATGACCGTTGTCTTGGAAGAGCAATGTGAATTGCACGAGTGGGCCTGTATCAAATCTTGTGAAGTGGGATGCTGTCATGTGGTGCTTGGTTACCAGCGCGTTATCAGTGGAGGAAGTGCATTGCAAAGAGCAGTCGTGTTGGAAACAGAACATGGAAAAGGTAGGTCTTAATTCCGTAAACTATTTCCTTCGCAAATCTCCACCTGTCGTCGGAGCGTCATTCACAAAACTTCGTGATTTTGGCGTACGTGCAAAGAAACCAGCTGCACAAGCTGCACAAAATTTTAGTGAAAGACTGCCCTCCTTTCCAACATTTCCTTGTCAAGGTTCAGAAAAGTCAGGTCTTCTTGTGTGTTGAGAAACTAGTCGGGCTCACATGCAGGCTCCAAGCCTTGGTCCCTTTAATTGGAGAGCACAAAGTCAGAATCAATGGGAACGTTTCACCATTCGCTGCCAGCAAACAACTTCCAATGCACGTTTTGCAGATTTCTTCGGAGATTGGTGAGACCTGCGCGTTCGGTGACCACACGGTCAGCGTCGTTCCGCACATGCCTCTGAGGCTTCTCGACGGAACGCGTCTTTCCCTCAAATTCTGGTTCCCAAGCGAGTCGTTGCCTGCAGACTCCATCCCAGCTCAGTCCTTCGTCCAGTATGAACCCTCTCCGAATCGCCAGGCGTCAGGAGCCAAGAGGTTCCCCGTTATCTTGGAGCACTTGCCGTACAGGAAGTCCGACTTCACCCTGGACAGGGACCACAGGAGACACACCTGGATGTGTTCCCATGGTTACGTGGTGGTGCGGTCCGACATGAGGGGCAGCGGTGACTCGGAGGGGCACTACTACGACGAGTACGAGGAGACGGAACTGAGTGACGCCTGTGAGATCATCCAGTGGTGCGCCGAACAAGCCTGGTGCAACGGAAGAGTTGGTCAGTCAGTTCTCTTTGCTTGAGCTTGGGATCAACACCCTACACCCTGAAACCTGGAAACAGTATTTTGGAAATCCACTCTGACTGTGTTCCAACGGTTCCTGTGTGAAATTGTTTCACCCTGGGATGTGGCCTTGAGGGTAAGGGGCCATGGCAATTCCTGGATCCGAACCAGACACCTTCTGACCCCACATCACAAGGCACCTACCTTTCCACAAGGACGATCACAGAGTCAAAAGTGGCTTGTATTTTGAGGCGGGTACCTTCTGACTCCCTAACAACCGTACTCTATTGTTTGATGCCACAATAGCCTTGGTGGCCATTTTCATGCACTTCTATTTTCTTGCATGTGAATTGGATCCGTCATGCAGGTTTCTTGCGCACGTTTCTTGGATCTATCGTGCCTCATCCCAGATGGGGCAGCACGATTTGTTGGTGCACAAGAAAACAAAAAAGACGAGTAGATCTGCCTCTTGCCAGGATGCTCCTCCGTGTCACTGCATCAATTCAGTTGCTGACGTTGAGACTGAGAACGTTCAAAGGTTTTTGCAAGAGTTCGGGCAGCCTTCGCTGCATGTTGCAGTTTATCTTCTCACGCGTGTCTCCTGACAATATCCAGTCAGATGCTGTAAAGTACCCCTTGGGGAAAAAACCCCAAAAAGTTTGCAAGCGTGATCTCTTGACGATTCCTTCTTTTTCCTCTCACTGTGCATCAAGACATCGACATCGGGGAAGAGCACTCAGACATTTGCTGGCAAAATTGCATTCACGAGGATCAACAGTCTTGTATTATGCAGTTTGAGTGTGCAAGTGCAATTTTACAATCAAAGATCCGCGCCTTCTGCTCGCAGGTATGTACGGGAAGAGCTGGGGCGGCTTCAATGGGCTGCAGGTGGCCTTCCGGAGGCCGGCGCCGCTCTGCGCCGTCATCTCGCTCTACTCGACCGACGATCGCTACGCCACCGACGTGCACTACATGGGCGGCTGCGTGCTCGGGGTCGACATGATCGGCTGGTCCGCCGTCATGTTCAGCAAGAACGCGCGGCCTCCGCACCCAGGGTACGCATGTAGGCTGAAGGGTTCGTACTCGTAACGTCGATTGTGAACCATCAAAAATTTAGACTCTTGCCATGGGTCCTGTTGACAACTTCCCCACACCATGCATGCAGCGGTCCAAACAGCCTTGGTGCGACGACCTGTGCACTGGCTGTTGCATGAAAATGTTCGAAACTAATTCGTTTCTCTGCCAGACGCAGTCACTTGTCAAGTTTTGAGTTCGAGTTGAACATCTGCATTTTTAGCCTGCAAGAAATATAGAATCTATAGAGCACAAACCAACAATCCCGCACACAGGGTCTCATGCAAAATTCCGTTTCTTTCAGAAACGTTCCTGGCTGGAAAGACCTGTGGCTGAGGAGGCTGCAGAAGCAGCAGGGTCCTTTCATAAACATCTGGTTGTCGCACCAGACGAGAGACGATTACTGGAAGCACGGCTCTGTCTGTGAGGATCCTGACAGAATGCAGGCTCCTGTCTTATCGATCGGTTGGTGCCCAAGAAAGTTCCTCTTGTGGGAGGAGGGGGTTTATGTTTTTCTCCTGAGTCGTGTAAGTTTGTGAGCAAGGATACGTCTCGGAATTTGTATTTTAATGAAACACTCTGACAGACAGACAGAGATGTGTGTGTGTGTGTGTGTGTGTGTCTGTGTGTGTGTGTGTGTGTGTGTGTCCTTTGAGTACTGTAGTTCTAATCCCGGTGACGGCACTTCGCAAGGGTTGGGACATGCGCTTCATGCTTTATTCTTCAAAATTCCGTTTGTGACCATTCAGAACCTCAGGATCATCAGAAGGTTGTGAGGTTATGCTGGGCTCTCCCAAACCATGCAGCCAGTGCATTCCAGATCTGTTTGCTTTCAAGAACTTTTGATTGAAAAATCCATTATGTTGCTTCGTTTCCTGGCAAGTTGTGCACACAGAAATCCCACTGAGTTCTCTGCACTGTTTCGATCACACTCGATCCACCAGCGGAACTTCAGCTCGGAAATCTCAACAGTGAATTCTGAAGGTGAACAAACACGTTGTATTTGCAGGAGGGTTTAACGACGGTTACAGGGACGCTGTTTTCAGGATGGCGCGCACGTTGCCCAAGTGCCGCGGGATCGTCGGACCCTGGAGCCACGACTGGCCCGACTGCAACAGACCAGGTGAGGACCGCTCATGTTGCATACAAAGTGGTACGATTTATTCGGATGACCTGTTCTTGGATGCAAGTGCGTCATGGACGGAGCACAAAGTTCTGTAAGACGTTTCATTTCGCACAGGTGTGTCATGCCAAAGCAGCGTGTTCCCACATAGCGTGAATCGTGGTATGCCTGCACGGATTTCAGGTCCCTACATCGATTTCCTGCCGGAGTGCAAGTCGTGGTGGGATGCGCACCTGAAGCAGCAGGACCCGGCGGCGGCGATGGCCGCGCCGCTGCTCCGGCTCTACCTGCAGGAGGCCACCCCGCCGTCCGGAGCGCCGCCCGACACGCGCAGAGGCACCTGGGTCCAGCTCAACTCGCACTCCACAGGCAAGATCCAAAAACTCGGGAGCCTTGCGGAAAGTCAATCCTTTCGTAAAACGGCAAACTTGGGAGTGTTCCAGTGGAGGGTCTGCTTTGTTTCAGACCAGAAAACCCGTTTTCGCTTCAGGTCACCTGCAGGTGCTCATTCCTGACGGCAAGACTGGACAACTGGTCAAATCAGAATCCCCGACTTTGGAAGTGGCGACGAGCGTAGCGCGCTTCTCCGCTGTTTGCGGTCTGGCCACGAGCGAATGGTGCTCCTTCGGTCAAGACGGGGACGCGGGCGACCAGAGAACCGAGGACGCGCACAGCTTGACGTGGACCTCGGAGTCGCTCACAGAAGATGTCAGCATCCTCGGGAATCCGGAGCTGGAGTGCGTCGTGTCCGCGGACAAGGACCAGGCTCATTTGGCGGCTCGCCTGGTGGACGTCTGGCCCGACGGCAGGTCGACGCTGATCACCTTCGGAGCGCTGAACCTGACCCACAGAGGAGGCCACTCGGCCAACCAGGCCGAGCTGCTGATTCCGGGCAAGAAGTACAAGGTCCAGGTAGAAATGAGAGCGATTTCGTACATCGTTCCCAAGGGCCACAGGATTCGTCTGGCTGTGTCTCCATCTTATTTTCCGATGATATGGCCAAGCAGGGAAAACGCTTCACTTGAGATCACGACTGGGTGCGAAAACGAAGAGGTTCACACGGCTTTGAAGCTTCCTGTTTGTCCGCCAGAAAAGATCCACAACGAAGAAGAAATCCTGCGCACAACAGACAACCCGAGAATGGGGCCTCCGGCTGCGATGGAGACTCTGCGTCCTCCGCGCTACAAGAGGTTCTCCGTCCACGGGGTGTCCGAGCCGGTCAACAAGTTGATCATTGAGTCAGATGAAGGACGGTTTCACTTGCAGCAGAGCGAAACGATCATGGATACATACACCGTGTCCACGTTTTCAATGGAAGAAAACAAACCGCTCTCCGCAGAGGCGCACATCGAGGGTCACAGGAAGATTGAGTACCCGCGCGTTGATGACGGCATCGCGACCTGCGCGAAAATACAAACCAAAATGTGGGCTGACTTCGACAATTTCTACACCGATTCCACTTTGTCGGTCTTCCTGAACGACGAGTTGTTTTACACGAAAACGTGGCTGGAACAAATTCCAAGGACTTTCGTGTGAGAGAGAACAACACAACCAGTGGATGATGGGATCGGGTTGACCTGTATTTATCTTGTTCGCCGATGTACACGAAACAAAAGCAGCGCGTGTGCCTTTTGATTAGGTTCGTTTGCTCATGCACCTGCAGGCAGGAACAACCGAGACTGAAACAAAACATGTCGCGCTGAAGCTGCGTGCCATGCATACCATGGCTGACGAACGAGCCAGACATTTGCTCTGACACCGCCCTTGCACCACTCAAGCCTGTCTCATCCTTCTTCTTTCTTGCAGGCACAAAACTGTTTTCGCGATCCTTTCCAGAAAATTTCTGCTCAAATTTTCAAACAATCCAAAATCAGTTTGCTTTGTGAAGATTTTCCTTCACAAGTGTGTCTGTGTGCGCTGACAGAACGAGATCTGTTGGTTCAGACTAGATTTGGTGGTGTGAAGCAGCGAAAGAAGAAAATTTTCTGCACGGGGAAGGTGCTCAGTGTGAAAATGTGCACACGGTACAACGTGTTATTGGTTTTGATAATTGGACACACAAAGACTGGTGCTGTTGAGATCATGAAAGAACAAATAACATCACATGAACCCTGTCATCGCCGTGTCATGACCAACAATTTCTACAGCTGAAATGCGAAACATGCAGGGCGCACACAAGCCACCAAAAATGTTGCATAAAGAGGTGGAAAAAACACACTCAACAAGTTCTTCTTTTGTGAAGTTGATAAATCTAATGTGAAATTCAAAAAGGTGATTCCATTCTTTCGATCCAGGCGGAGGAACAACCAACCAGGGTGTTTATGAAAAGCGTGCGTACAATCGCTCATACGTGGCGACCAGCAAATTTGGCAGTAACATGGAAGTTGACCTCTGCACAATTCAACTGTACAAGGGCACACGGATATTGCAAAAGGTAGAATGGGGGTTCCTCCGCGTTTCACCATGGTCAATGCATAAATGATGTTCAGTCTTGGCGGATTCCCCATCTTTGCGGAGGTACTTTTACGTCCAAATTTGATGAATTCGCTTCACACCGAAGAACGAAATGTTTACTCCTCCCAAGGGGTCCGCCCCAGACACAGAGCTGCAGTTTAGGTGGCGCTGCAGTGGTGCTGGCTGCACGGGCACACGAGCACTGGCACCTTGGAGTGGCGCACGACGTAGTCGGACACGGAGCCGAGCAGCGTGCGACGAATCACGTCGAGGCCGCGTGTTCCCATGACGATGAGCGATGCGCCCTCCGCCTCCGCCGCCGTCACCACACCGTGACCAGGGTCCTTGCAGGTCTCGAAACGCATCTTGTGCTTCAGCTGAAAAGAAATGGAACCTTACGTTGATGTGTGTGTGTGTGTGTGTGTGTGTGTGCGCGTGTGTATGTGCGTGTGTGCGTGCGTGTGTGTGCATGTGTGTGTATGTGTGCAGGTGTGTGTGCTCTGATTCGAAAATCCTTTTGTTGTTCCAGGCTCGAATTTTTTCATCTCGTTTATACTATAGCTCAGCCAGGAAACTCTTGATTGGTCAAACTACAGTTATGTTGAGAAAAAATGTCAAGGATACCTGATATGAGCACTGAAGGTTGTGTGTTGAACCACACGGGAGATATTGATTGGAATCCGGTATATACAAAACATGTCTCGTACGAGTGCTGCATGGCCTTTGAAGCCACACCCATGGATATGCAGCCGCAATTTGAAGTTCGTAGGCAGGCACTGACAAAGACTTCATGAGGACAACGAACCAGGAAGAGTATTAAGAACCTCGTCCCAACAACGAGGCTTTAAGAAGCTGATTCCTCACAACGAACGCCCCGCCACCGTTCTGTGAACAAGTCGAGGGGAGCCCTTGATGGGATTCACAGGAGCAGTGATTCCCCGAAGTGCATCAAATGAAGTGCTGACCTTCTTGGCAATTAGATCAGCCTCGAAGTCGGTCTCGAGCTTCTGCACGCGCTGCAGGGATTCGGTGATGGCTTTCTGCCACTCCTCCGTCGGGAGATTCAGTCCGTCTGCAACACGCGAACCACATCAGATCTGCGTCAACACGGTGTCAGAATGTTGGTCAATTGTCTCAGGGGCGGATCCAGGGACTCAGGGACCCGAGCCCCAGAAAACTGTTGCGCCGTGTTGCAAAATTTGTTTTGTTTGGGGGGAGGGTACCCAGTCGATCAGATGTTGGATCCGCCCCTGTGTCCACTATGAAATCGAGAAACACGGGCTGTTTTCACACACAAGAAGTGTAGACTCTATGTAGCTGTGTGTGTGCACGCGCGCGCGCGTTTGTGTGTGTGTGTGTGTGTGTGTGTGTGTGTGTGTACGACGCCTCTCTGTGTCTGTGTCTGCTGGGCAAATGTATGTGCGTGTGTATGTGTATGTGTGTGTAGTGTGTGTGCGATGAAACAACTTGCTTTGTGTTATGAGACAACCAAGGCGCCTCCTTGTTTGCAGGACATGGGTCTCTCTGGGTGAACTCACCCCTGCGCAGGATGAACCCGCCCCCACCCTCTGTCGGCCTGATCACAGGAGGCGCGTTCAGAGGCTCCGAATAACCAGGCCTCAAATTGCACTGTCGTATTGACGTCGGCTCACAAGAGCCGTTGAAGCGAAAAATGCAGGCATGTTGAGATTCATGAATATCCTCTGATGAAAGTGTGTCGTGAGGGGAAATGGAAGACTTCGGCGGGATTACTGTTCCAATCGTCGGGACTGTTCCCGAGAACGCAGAACTTTTCTGGTTTGGGGAACCGGTTCCGTCCCATGGGGAAAAGGCTTTGACATCCAACGTTCTTGTTGCCGTGCGAGACTGACCTTTTGACACCTGACGGCACAACACGGTTTTGGAGGGACGACTTTGTCAGGTGCAAGCTACAGGGGACAAGCTCCAATACTCATGAATATGCTATCTCTACGCAATCTCACTCAGACTTGACCAGCATGACAAGCTTCCAACATTTTCAACGCAGACGGAAGACACAACTTTTAAGCACTACATCTTCGAGTACGTACATCAAGCAGTGGCACAAAAGCTGGTTCACAGTCTTGCATCAAGGACTTCATAGTACTGTATCACCAAACACATGCAAAAAACCTCTCCAGCTACAGGCGCGCTAACGAATACCCACGACAGTGTGTTGTGCGCATGTATACGTGATATTGGACGTCTGTGATCATGTTTTACTCATGACGGCGTCCTTCAGCTTCGTCGGTACTGATTGATCTTACCGGCAAAACCAATTGATCACTCGTATCAATGGCCGTCATCAAGGATTTGTCTGAGGGCTTCAAGAATGTGATTGGTGGCGTTTGTTCTCGGAAAAGACAACACAGAAGCGAACCCGTGCACGGACTCCTGAACAGTCGCCCCAACGCAGGTGTGATCTCGCGTGTGAATTCCCTGTGTGCACCTAATGGATTCTGCTCCAGAAAGGATGACCAAGTGTAATTTCATCTTGTTCTCTGGGCCCCGAATTAACCTGATTCTCTCGGAAGGAACGACAAGCTCTTTCCTGGAAGAAATGTATGTAGATCCAAATGGATTGGCTTTTGGGAGCAGGCTGAGGCAGAAAATCCAATACGAACAAATATTGATCTATTGCGGGAGCAGTGTGTGGAGGGATTCAAACTCAACTATGTGAAAAGAAATCTTCCGTTTTGCCCTTTCATTCTCTGTTTTGGGGTTCACGACACAAGAAAATAGACAAAAGAGGTACACCAGGCGAAATTTTACTGGGAAAGGCAGCTGTTGGATGTTTGCGAACGAACAAACACAGGGATGTCAGAAAATAGATTTGCAACAGGATCACTACAAAAACAAACGTTGGACAGCTCAATGAACAAATCTGACCATGCACACCAAACATTCATCTCCTTATGTTGGGTCGACGGAGCGATTTCTTGACTCACGTTTGAGGCTGAGGGTGGGTAGCTGAGGGGGCTCAATCATGTGGCAAATGACCACCACATCACCACTTCTGTGACAGTCACTCAAATACCCTGAAACAAAGCAGGTTACAACGTATCAAACTGTGGAAAAATGCTCCGGATCAAGCTTCTCACCTTTGAGTCTGAATGTTGGAAGGTGAGGTGTACTCATCATGTGACAAATTATAACGAGGTCATCTGGTCGGTGCACATCACTCATGTACCCTGGAATAAAGCAAGTTGCATCTGCATCTGCATGCTGCTGCTCGCAAAGACCCAAGATCCGTCGTACTCTGCTGCAAGTCCTTTGAAAAACGGTTCTTATCTGTGAATATATTTTGTCATTGTGTGCACAATTATTGACTGCGCAGGTTTGACTGACTGTAGCAGCTTATCGTTCCTGCTTTGAAAGCAGCAAGCTGCAGTTTTGTCATCATTTGGTCTGAATTATGTTCTGCGTAAGTGGTCTGCGAATGCACATCTCTCTCGACCTGGGGAATTTTACCGGACTGAGGAAGCACACTGGAACTTTCTTTTGCAGGAACCTTCTTTGAAGGCGAATGGTGGCACAGGCAGAAACCATGCAGTGCTGAATCAATTTTTCCATTCTCGCCAGTTATCTGCCTGCTGACAGCATGAACACTTTTCGAACACCTGGGAACAAACGCGCGCTTCTGTGCATGGCTATTGTGGGGGTTTCAGTGAAAATCGTGAATTTATGCACCCAAAATTGTGGCTTCCTGCATTAATAATTTGAAATGCAATTCCAAGAAAACGGAAGTCAGCAGTGAAACTCGCGTCTGGAACGACGGTGGTGGACCAGTGTCTGATTGGGCTTTTTTGCCGTGGGCCTCGCACATTCTGGCTGTAACTATCTCCAGGAACCAGCTTTCATCAACAGTTGCCTGGGTTAGTGTGCACCGGAATGTCTCCGAACACAAGGTTGGTTTCGTCATGTGTGAAACAACCTCGAGCAGATGACCCTCCATTGCAAACATGTCCACAGCCAAATTTTGCAGTCCTCATGCAGCTGCAAACACTTTCGAGCTAAATAGAGAGTGTACAGGTTTTCCACCCTCCCTTTCTCATCTAACATGCAGCGCAACTGACTACACTCGTACATCAGGGGAGTGTCACGTAGAGCCAATGTGGATACACATAACGACCTCCCTGCGGTGCCCTGCCGCGAGGCTTCAGCAATTGCGATGATTTGCTTTCTCAGTCCATTGCGATGAAGGCTCTGCGCTGTTCTTCATCCAATTTGGGCAAAGTCAACATGTTCATTCGAACGTTTTCAGACCAAGCGATGGAAAAATCGTTTTCGAAACTGCCATCAGATATAGATGAAGGAATTTCATGGTTCTGTGCAGATCGGGAGATATTGAGCAGCAGAGAGAAATTTGCACTTACACTCAAAAGCAGCTCTGGAATGGTCGCTTGCATCCACTGCAACAAGAACTCTTCTTTCCTGGGCAGCCATTTCAGGAAATGAAAATGTGAAACGACAACTGATCAGATGTTACACTTTTACAATCTCCTGTGCATATATCGAATGACTTTGTGAGGTCACCGCCAGTTAAAGCAGCTCGTGTACCGCTCTGGTGTTGGCGAGGCCCGCAGCTCCACTGTGAAACCAGAGGCCGTGGCAGAAGGAACAGCGACAGAGCTGTTGCGGTGCCAGCCTCACGAAAGAGAAGCTCAATCCGCCAGCAGTTTCACCAGGAACTCGAAGAGCGAAGCGACGCATCCAGCGGCTGCAGCTGTAAAAGGATCGATAGGCCTGCTCGGAGAGCTCGCAGTGGGAGTTGTCACATCTCATCGACAAACGTCTTTCAAAACCCACCAGCTCTTCTGAACATTCAGGCTCGGTTTCATCCATCGCATCGGGGCATCAAGAAACTCCGGTGAAGCGCTATCAAATCTGTCCACCCTGCAGAAATGACCAAAATATATGCCGAACTCCAGGAGCCGGATGTCAACTGACCCACTTGCATCAAATACCACCAAAGCCAGACAGGAACAGGATTTTATTACATGTGTGCACCGTTGCAAAATGATATGAAAACTTTGCATGTGCCCGCACAGACCACTGCAGTTCTATGGGCCCGAATCCAACACTGATCCCGTGGAACCAAACTTCACCAATGTCAGGAACAAAGATCACATATGCAGCAAGCAGAAACCTTTACATCCACAGTCTCACGTGATGAATGCCACCCAAAAACAGCGAAACATCAGCGAAACATGCATCGGCACCAAATCAGTGTGATTGACCCAGCAGGTTCTGAAGTGAGGTTGTGTTCAAGTGGCTCTGGAGCTTGTGTGACCTACTTCGGGCCGAAGAGACCAAGAAAGAGAGACACGAAACAGCAAAAAAAAAACCAACTTTGTCCCCACCATTCGCTGGAACTCATTTCTGCAATGAACCAACGGCAAGAGTGAAATTGACAAATGGGAGTCCATTGTACAATTGCGTGAAGGTGTGTGGAGCAAAATTCACCCCGCGGGATTGATCGTCGGTGAAGATGAGCTGACGCGCGTGCAGGTTGACAGAGAAACTCAAATTGACAAAAGCTTCAAGACAAAGGGAGAAAGGATGAACTCACCCATGATGATGCAGGTGTTGCAAAACAGCCTGTTGAAACCTTCTTGATGAATTGAGCCCAGCTTCAATTGAAGTGCTCGTGAAACCATTTTCAACAGAAAATTATATTGCCTCAGCACGGACAGACAGACTTCAATGCCCTTTGAACAGACAAATTCAAGTTATTTTTGTATTTCATGCAGGAACTGAATTTTCCAAAAAGAAAAAGACCAACAGGTTGAGAATCACGTTTTGTGTTATGACTCAAGGAAATCCAAGGAAATCTATACAAAAGTCAATTGTGCTGAGATCGCCATTGGCTCGCAGACTGTCAAACTGACATCACTGAGACCACAAGCCAACGCCGCGGAAGCGCCGTATTGTTTCGAACTGTTGCAGCGGGGAAGAATAATTTTTTCTTGGCCCAGATTCCATTTCAAAAACTTTTGACTTTCCGCTGGAACGACTGACTGATTTTGGTGAGCTGAAGTTTGTGCCAGCGTGTCTGCATGCAGAAGCACAAAAAAGCCACTGAGGCTGAAGTTTGAGATCCATTCATGAGAGAAAGTACGTGTACATGTCCGTCTGATTCCCCGTCCAATCCAATTCTATTGTTTTCTGTGCTCTCTTTTGAACAAGCAAACGAGTGATCATGCAACAGGCCGACAGCACCAACCTGAAGAACTTGCCTCTCTTCATGCAGCACTTGTTCCACCTTGCACCGTCACGACCAGGTCCCTATCGACGTGGGTGGAGACGACAAATTTGTTCTCGTTGACTCGAACTCAGCCCATACCAAGTCGATTGCAGCAGAGTGATCACCTCAACTTTTCGAAAAATTCTTTGAGATGAGGAAAGGGGAACAAAGAAATGTCACTGCTGAAAGGCTTGGTTTAGAAGAGCTTTGCTTCAATAAAGAAGATGAAACGCGAGTGCAGCACCTGCTCGGGCACACGCCGCGCAAACTGGTGACATTTCTTGTTGGCTGGTACAAAGTGATTCGAGAAGCAAGAGGATTCCGGCTCTGCCAACAAGATTCAGACCAAGGGACCAAAGCCCAATGGCAGACAAAGGCAGCGCTGATGTGATGTGTGATTCCTTTGTGTGCGATTCTTCACAAGCATGTGGACTGAGATGAGAGCATTTACACGGCAAAAATACATCGGGATGAAGAACATTAAAGAATTGCGCAGAAGCGAAACGGACCCTGTTGAAGACCAGACCAATTTGAACACCAATTTGAAACTGATGCCTCAACTCAATGTTCTGAAGTGGAAACTAAGGGCCCAAGGACACTGCCCATGACCCCTGTATCCCATGCAGGAACTTTTTCCGTTGACCCCAATCTGTCGGACTAGGTCCAATGAATTCCTGTTCAAGAAGTCCATTTTCCATCGTCCGCCTGGCACGCTTTTTCCCCCGTGGTACATGTACATGTAGTACTTGCATTCGTCTGCGTGCGTTGTGCTCTCACATGCACGCAAACGCTTGCGCGTTCATGTTGTGCAACGTGCATTCCACAACCAAAAAGGAATGTTGCCTTTCAGCACACTTTTCAAGTGCAAAAAGTCTCTTGAAGACACCTACATCCCCTTCTTGAGATTCTGATACACACACATGTGGAAGCTGCACACCCAAGCTTTCAACTGAAGAAAGTTTCAATGGACCCTTCGGTTTGTTCTTGTCAATGAAGTGCTTGAACAGTGCTTTTCAATTTTCTACTTCTCACTGAGAGGAACTTGAAAGGGGGTTCAGCCTGCAATCGTTCAGGTATCCATCTGAGCACATGAGGCAAACTTTTGCTCGCCTTCCGGCAAATCGTCTGGGCAAATTCCATCAGAACAAGGCACTCTGCAACTATTGCAAAAGAACCGTATAGTGAACGGGGATTTCCAATTTTTGTTGGAACAGTAAGTTGAACCACTGTGGCCTCTCTGTGTGTTCAAAACCCAAGACTGCAAAACTTTACGGGGGGACCGACACGAAAAAGCAAATTCCTGAAATTCCCTGAGAAGACAAAACTTATATAACTCAATTGCGGGTGGAGGGCTCAACCCTTGGCCCATCTGGAATGCTGGAGCGGCGATTTTGAGTCAATTGTTGAGTCTTTCCCGTGTCGTGTCGTGCCGTGCCGTGTCGTGTGTGTGTGTGTGTGTGTGTGTGTGTGTGTGTGTGTGTGTGTGTGTGTGTTTCCCTGGTGTACTTGTTTCAGAGTTCATGTCAGAGATGCCGGGAGCCGGATTTACTCAAGTTTAGCTTCTCGCGGTGTTTTCACACTGAACGGCTTGCTGACTCACATCAGAAGTGTGCCACGTTTAATCAAACTAATTCACACACCTGAACACAAAGCATGTTATTCAACCGTGAGCGCACTTTGAGTGAAACCCATCAAAGTGACGAAGTACACAGCAGGACCAAACAAACAGAATCTGTGTGATCTCGTGAACCTACAAAAGGGCATCGTTGAGTACACGAGAGTTCAGTGCCGGCAAAAGGTTTGCACACAACTTCGGAAGAAAAAGGTATCTACGAGTACAACAAATCTAATCCACAGAACACGCACGTGTTTGCAAAACATCAAGAAGGAACGGACACAGAGCCCACAGTCATCTGATTTTGAGCAAAGAGCAGAAAAAGACAAAGGAGATTCTTTGCACAACTGCAACAATCACCGACTTCACTCGAGCATCTATCGTCAGTGAGAGGTCAAAGACACGAGTGTGCAGTTTCTAGTTGGTGCATGTCTTTGACATCTGTCTTTGGCTTTCAAAAGGAATTCGGAGGGTATTCCGAAAGCTTTGTGTAGCGTAAGTGAGCAAACATTGTGCTCGCTAAATTTTTGCACCCCAAACACAGAGCTGAACACAGTTCTAAGCCAATGACTTGACACCAAAAACACTCTGTGGGGGCCTTTTCCCTCTGGTTTCTCCGCGGAACACAGAACAACGCTGAGTTGTTCTGACTAAGAGGGTTCCGCAAGGCCACTTGCTTGTTCTGAAGAGTCCAACACGACAGTCATGTTTCATGGTTATCAAGATACGTACTCGTACACTCGTTTTTCTCCAGATATAGTGAACTACATGCAGTGGCTTCACTTTTCCGATTTTAAGTCCTCTCGCACCGTATACATTGTTCAAAAGAACCTTTTAAGAAATGTGAAACAATGTGGAGAGTCTGGAGGCAAAGCAAAAAGGCAAAGAGTTCTGCAAATGGAATAATGCAAGAAAGGTTTTCGTTCACAGGAAGTTTTCTTTGCGATGTTTCTTTCTTTGGCTCTCTGTCTCTCTCTTCTTTCTCTGTCTCTCTCTCTCTGTCTCTCTACCAATGGCTGAACCTTTTGCAGCGGAGAAAATAACTCAGAAATTTTTTGTACCCATCTCTGAAACCCCTGTTTGTCACTGCGTACAAAATACTGTTGATTGTGCTGCTGGCGTGTGCCAAAAGAATGGAGAAAGCATACCAAGCTTTGTGAATGTTGTCGTTCTTGTCAATGAGACAGATCAACGCGTACGGGGTCCAGCACAAACAGAAAGTTATGAACACAATGAACAAAGTTTTAGCAAGCTTGATGTCGTTTCTCATCTCTCTCCCCTTCGCTCGCTTTCTTTTGGCCTTCGCCTTGGCCTCTCGAACAGCATCAGTTTCTGGAACATCCAGGTTGGTCCCCCCTACTGTTTTCTCCGGTTCTGTGTCGACAATTGTAGAGTTTCCTTGGGTCAGATCGTCATCGAGAACGGTGTACACGGTGGACGCACCGTTGGCGGACGAGGCGTTGGAGATTGGAGCAACTGAGCTTGTGTGGGCCGACACGCGCATTTTGGACTTTACAACCGTGATGTAGATATTGATGTTACAAAACAAGACGGTGAACAATGGGGCCGTGACAAACATCATGATGAAAAACACCGTGTAGCTGTATGAAGCCAGGCGATCGTAGGAACAAGCCATGGTCTTCATGTCGTACGTGTGGTTTCCCCAGTCGAGAAAGTTGGGCAGGTCGAGACAAATCGCCCCGAACCAGAGGCAGATGCAGATGATGATGGAGTTCCTCCAGGTGAAGATGTCCTTGTAGAGGTGCTGGCGGCAGAGCAGGACGTAGCGGTTGACGCTGATAGCGGCGATGCTCCACAGCGAACACACGCAGCTCACGAGGCACAGAGACCCGATGAAGTGGCAGAGGACCATGCGGTCCAGGAACCACTGGTGCCCCGTGAAGACTCCCGCGATGCTGAACGGGTCCACGAACCCTGCAAGAGTCAAGCCAACCGTCCACATTTTGCTTGTGTTGGCAAACCAGTGGAATCCGAATGGAAGTTTGCTCTGTTCGTGTTGACGTTCACCTGCGCCATTTTTCTAGCAGATCCGGGAATCTTGCTGTTCAGAAAACAGAACACACAAACTTAAAAATGAGATCGTGGCTTCCTTCCCAGCACGACTGGACTTTCCAAGCTGAGGAGGACAAAACCCGTGCAGTGAATGTTTTTGCGGTGTTTGTGACAGATCACGAAAGTTTTGCTCTTTGGATTTCGTTGAAGTCTTGTTGATTGGAAAGTCCTGTTTCCTCGTTGCTGGAAGATTCTCTTGTCAACCACGAATTTCCCAGCCTGCATCGTTTGCAAATGCCTGAGCAAATAATATTTGCGTGTCTTCACGAGAGAAGAACCCCAACTTGCAGACCTGCAGACCTTTCAGGCAACCACGGTCAGGTCAAAGGTCCCAACAACCGCCCTGACGCCAGGCGAAGGAAACCCGAGCAGACTCGAGCCTTTCTATCTCTTGGCCATTCCGGTACCCAGGCCGAATCATGTGCGCTTGTTTGAGTAGTGATACTGTTGAGTTGATTCCCCATTTTCGATCCAAGTAGAGTTTTGGGCACCTTTGTTTGCCACTTTCGGAGAAGAAACCTGCTCAGGATTCAGTTTTATCGATCATACGAGGAGCGATGCTTGCTTCACATTTTTATGCACATGTCGTGTAAAGTTTCACAAACGCATTGAAATTCGATACGATCACGAGTGTTGGTTCAATGCACGGACCTGGTGAGCGAGAGACAAGCACTTTCCCATGCAGTTTCCCCTCTGGAACTTGATGGGAAAAGCGTTTGTTCCTTCTATTTATTGAAGGATAACTCTTTTTGATGCGGGTTCAAACGTTTGTTTGCATGCAAACACGTTCCTGGTAATCTTTGTTGCTTGCGTGTTTCGCTGCCGTCCACAACGTTGGTCTCACGGGTTTGGAGCATCATGCGGTTGACCCTGCACTGCAGTTTGCAATCGAGTGAGAGACAACCGACCAAGACAATGCAATTCGCTCCGTGTCCATGTCAGAGAGAATTCAACACATGCAGTGCGAGAACGATCTTCACCTGCATCCTTGTAGGCAAGCAGTGAATTTGAATTCATTTCCAACACAGTCGCGAAAACAACTCACGAACACATCCACTCGTAAAATCTTCAATTTCAACATTTGGAAGAAGCATGGAAGATTTGTTGGCAACAAACATGCATGTGAACCGCCAGGCAATTTGGAAAGCCTGTTCTCATTGTGTGCATTGAAAATTCTCTTGATTCATGGAGTTCGTTTTTCCGCATAACTCCCGTATATTTGCTGAAAATACCTGTGCATCTTCTCCTTCAGGTGCATGGAAAACAGTTGCGAAAACCTCACCAATTCCAAAGACAGTCCCAAGTGTTTTACAAACTCTGTGGCTTTTTTTAGTGAATATATATATCTGATATATCTGTGACAGTTTTGGGTCTTCTCCAAATTTGCTCCAAACAGAGAGTGGAGGTGAAAATGTGTGTGTGTGTGTGTGTGTGTGTGTGTGTGTGTGTGTGTCTGTCTGTCTGTCTGTCGGGAGGACGGGCGGGTGAGTGATTCGTTTGCTTGGTCCAAACACAAGGCCCCTCCGTAATGAAAACCGAGGCAATGATGATGTCCGGTATTCCTTTTTTCCTTGGACCAAGAAAAGACCCTCGAGCTCCTGTTTCCTTGATGTTGTCTGACCGTGGATTATACATGTTGAGCATCTTGGAAACACGATTTCTCGGACTCCGCAGATCAGGAAATTAGCAGTCGACCTGTTTGATCAAAGCGCGCCCGAGAAAAGGGACAAAAAGAATGAATGGCCTGAATTTGCCACATGATCGAATCGATCTCCTTGTGTGACAACGGTTGTTTTTTCCTGCGAATGTGTCAGAAGTCTGAAAACAAAAGGATCTTTGATGCGCCAAGACAGGTCGTTTCAAAGGATCCAAGTTTTGCTCACGAGCTGTTGCCGGTAATTGAGCAAGGACGAAGGGGCAGCGAAAAGCAAAGAAACTTCACCAAGGTAACGGGTTGCCATAAATTAAGCTGAGTGGTCCTTCATCTGTCTACTTTCTCGCGTCTTTGTGATGAAGAGTCCACTTTGGCAAAAGGGCTGCACGCACGATCGAGCGATTTCGCCGCGCGCACGAGTGGGGAAGAACTCCTTGAAAGTACCTGTGACACACAGATCTGCAAAGGCCAGGTTCACGATGAAGACATTTCCTTCCTTCCACAGTCTCTTGTCACTGACGACTGCTCCAACCACCATGATGTTTCCTGAAAACGAGAATCCATCTCTCATCATACCTTGAATTTGACAAACTTTTTGATTTTACCTTGGAAGCAACAATGGCAACAAGTGCACCGAGGTTGCAGGCAGACTTTTTCTCGAAAGTTTTCATTTTTGCGTGTTCATTTTTCAAGCCAAAGGAGCCGACACCTTTCAATGCTGAGAGGAATGTTGAAAGTTTCTGTCTGCTGCAAACGAAGGTTGCACACAATTCGAAGTCTTGTCGCAAAAACACCCCGCGAGACAAGGTTCTCTTTTGTCACTTTTCGGAGAAGTTTCGGTTCCATTTCACCGCTCGTGTGTGCCTTACGCATCTCCTGCCTGATAGTCTCTACAGTACAAGAGACACGAAGCAAAACAACAACTATAGCGGAAACTTTTGTGACAAAAGGCACAAAAGGGAGATGTAAAAAAAGTTTGCAACATTTGGCTTCACTTTGCTCTCCTTCATGGACGACTGTTTTTGACCAAAACCATTTGGGGGCAAAACTACGCAAAATAAAGCAACAACTAATTTTGTGCAAAACATTTCAAAACAAACCAGCGTGCCATATAGTACGATTGAAAAGAACAACCAAAGTCTGACCACGATTCTCCTCAAGAGATTTGCTTCGTTTTGCAAGGAAACCACGGGCAAGAAGAATCTTCCGCAACGTACCATGGGAAAAGTTGGAGGACGGTGAGACAAGTAAGGGAGGCCCGTGTCATGGGTCTTAAGGAATCGGCAGTGCACGTTCAGCACAGCTTGGCGGACAAGTCCCTCGCCGACCGGAAATCGCTGCCCTTGCAGAAAGTGAGACATGGTCTCAGAAAGTCGGTGCAAATTTGAAGCACAAGGTACCACAAGCTGAGTTTTCAGGAGGGTTCCACATGTCGCATCATCAAACGGGTCAAAACTTTGAAGGACCAGCCTGGAAAAGGGAAACAAAGGTGTAAGACTCCCTTACGTTGGTGCATTCGAAAGAAAGGGAACACGCAAGATGCAGCGCAAACCTTCAGCGAGTTTCACAAATCACTGCCATGGATCTGAAAGTCTGTTTCTTTGTCTGTCGTTCGTACTCAGAGCCAAGACTTCAAGGCAGATTTACTTTTTTTGGCAGACAGAACATTCAATCCTTTTGCACACAAGTATATTGTTCATGTTTCCGAGATTCAGCCAGAGCGCTGGCAACGCCACTCACCACGGCCGCCAATTCAGCCTTCCGCGCGGCGGTACGATCTGGTCAGTTCCGTGTGTGCTCCTCATATGTGTACACGCGGAGCCTCAGCCAAACGACGGGACGACGTGCAAAACAAGAAGCAGTGCTCAAGGCAACTGCAGTGCTAAGTCCCGAGTAGCAGTGTTTTATCTCAATTGGAAGCTGAGATATAATCTATTGCTTCGCTGGTTGCTATATAACAAAAATTTGCAACAAGTTGCCAAGGTAATGCTTACCTAGCAACCAAATTGTAGGATCCACAAAGTATTTCCAAAGATGTTTCATATGAACCAAATATCAAACCTCTATCTCGATTAGAAGCTGAGGTACAGTCCATTGCTATGGTGGTTGCCAGGGAGTGCAATTTGGAAGATTTGACTGAAATATCATTTGTTCCATAATTCTGAAGCTTGAAAAGCAATTCTGACTTCAATATCTTGCTTCAAATAACATTTTCTGCATTTTTGACCTTTTTGCACTCATGGTTGCTTGGGAAAACTTGGCTTTGCAACCAAATACTATGGACTTCAAAGTGCTCTCAAATACCTTTCATATGAACCTAACATCGAAGCTTTATCTCAATTAGAAGCTGAGATATAGTCTGTTGCTAGGGTAGTTGCTAGGGAGTGAAATTGGAAGATTTTCAGCATTTTTGTCCTTTTTGTACTAATGGTTGCTGGGGAAAACTTAGCATAGCAACCAAATACTATGGATTTCAAAGTGCTCTTTAATACCTTTCATGTGAACCCAATATCAAAGCTCCATCTCAATTGGAAGCTGAGATACAGTCTGTTGCTGTAGTGGTTGCTAAGGAGTGAAAGTTGGAAGATTTGACTGAAATATCATTTATTCCATCATTCTGAAGCCTAAAAAGCAATTCTGACTTGAATAACAGCCATTTCTTAGTTTTTTTTAAAAAAACATTATTGCACTTATGGTTGCTAGGGAAGGGTTACCATAGCAACCAAACATTTTTTTTGAAAAGTACTTTCAAAGACCTTTTATATGAGCCCAAGATCTTTGCTCTATCTTCAATAGAAGTAATTCACATTATCCCCCCCAGGAACATTTGTCCCCCAGGGGGACAAACATGGGGGGAGGGGACAAACATAGGGGGAGGGGGAGAAACATGGGGGGAGGGGGACAAAGTGGGGACATCTGGCCCATGCTGCCTGTACCGCACTACCACTGGGTGCTTCGCCCTTGAAGGACTTCGCACAATCAGAAAACTTACCAGTAGATTCACTGTCAGAACTCGTTCATCCATTCTGAACATCCAACGAGTTCGCAGAGACAAATGGTATCACCCACACAAAGCGCCAAGGTGAGCGCAGGCAGAAGGCAAAATGCGATGCATCAATTTGCACCGCCCCAGCACAAATGGCGTCCAGATGAAAATGGAGCAGAAAGAGCGCAAAAACAGCCACGGCACTGAATGGAATCCATGCATTCTAACAAGATGAATGAGCATATTCACGCAATGATATCCCCAACAGCTGAAAGATATATTCTTGTGTACCAACAGTCAACTTGGGTTCTAAGAGACGAGAAAAGGCAGCACAACAAGTTCAACAGGGAAAAGAAGACGCCCCGCCAAAATTTACAATCACGAGACACCAAATGCCAACAACGAGACAAGGACAACCAACCCAACTGGTTGGCGTCATGGGTGCCTTCACGGGAGCTTCAGATTCTTTGTTGTTTGGCAAAGTCAAGAAGAGAGAACAGGTTAACTCCCCAGCTCTGAACTGATACTTCCTGAGAGCAAGTCAAGTGGCATTAGCCAGGAAATTTGTTCCCAGGAAGTACCAGTTCAGTGCAAGGGGTTCAACTGGTGCAGGTCACAGATGATGACCACCCCATTGACAAGATTTGGTCAGTGTGTTTTCATTGAGGTCAATCAGTGTACAATTAAGCAGTTTGCCTGAGTTTGTTGTGGTATGTAGTAGTGTTTCGTGGAAGTTTTGCAGATTTCTGTGATGTCTGACTGCCATTTTGACCAATCCACTAAATTTAGTTTGTGTTGATGATGATTCTGACGGAGATGACTGTTTCAACAACAGTGTGTTGCTGGACAGATGTTTGCTTTCTCAACAAGTCAATGCCAATCATCTACTTCTATGACAGGTTTGTCACTTTCTCTTTCAGGAATGTACATGTTCTCTGTGGAATTGTGTTCCAAAGACTTTTGGTTGTCACAAAACAAACAAAAAAATTTGATCTCTTCGCTGCAGTGATAAGGTCACTACATTGATACAAAAGTTCGTGGATGAGGGACCCACAGCATGTTCATCACCGTCACTCATCAAGGCTGGTCATGATGAGGGCGCGATTCCGACTGCTCCATTGTCTGCAAACAGCAATGGGGGGATATCGAGTGTCATCATCCAGAGACCAATGAAGACTATCAAGAGATTTTCAACAAATACTGATTGCAAAGTAGTTTGGGGTGTCTATCTTTGTTATGACTGGAGCCAGAAATGTCTTGAGAATTCACTGCGTGATCAACATACCAAGGGGGCTGACGTTGACAAAATTGGCAAAGTTGGCAATTGGCACTTGTCTTTTGCTTTGTCCAGCTTTGTAAATGAAGTCAAATGTAGAGATGGCAATGATTTTCCAGGCCAAACCTTGCATCAAATCACTGTGCGTCTGCAATTTCATACCGAAGGAAGCTCATAGATGACCCCCTTTTCTTAGACGTTGGATAATGTGATGAAGGTCCAGGGTCAAGGCTGGAATTGGTCACATGTCAGAGCTTCTCCCATCTCTTTGGACCAAGAAGTTCTTTGGTCCAGTGGTGTTCTTGGAGAGGACGACCCAAATACTCTGTGGAACACTGCTCATATTTCTTCTGGGAATCTCTTTTGTACTCTGCATGCAGTGGAGAAGAAAGCAATTTGCATCACCCAACATTTAACAGAGTCAGTTGAGTGTCCAAACAGATGAACAGGGAGACAGGTATCTGTTGTACAAAGAGGACATCACTTCCAAAACCTACCAGAGAGGGTTGGGAGCTTACCGATGTGAGCCCAAAGTTGCCAACGTTTACGGCTCAAATGATCCCTTCTGCAATGTTGTGAGACTTTATGAGAAGTGTGTGTACTTCATTCCACCATACATCAAACATCCAAGCTTGTGCAAATACACTGCTGCTGGAAGGTCTTACACTCCAAACATCGAGTTTACATGTAAGCCTTTGGGAAGAAGGCGTGCGAAAATGTGCAAAGACAATATGAGAAGGGCGGACTACAGGCGAAAAATTCACAAATCACAGTCTTCGAGCCGCTTGTGTGACCCAATGTTTCACTCCAGGGTTGAAGAACAGCTGATTAAGACCATCATTGGACACAAATGTAAAAATTGCAAAACCATCCAAAATGGTTGTCACTGGTTCACGTCAACCAACAAACAGCCCTTCCTGTGCCTGTTCAGTGAAGTTCTTTTGTTTGCATCAGCAACATGTTTCCTCACTTCCAAAAGATTACAAGGACCCATTGACAGTGGCATTTGATGAACCCCAGCTGTATGTGAACCAAATTAGAGTAATACTTCCTTTTGGTTTGTGTATACGTTCTGCCGATCAACAACGTCCTCAATATATTGTGACGCTGACGTCACGCCTTACATGTACTCAAAAATTCATTGTAAACCGTTGGAAGTTCTTTGGCAATTTTGCCTCTCACTAATCATTGAGTTTTTTTTCTTTTTTTCGTTGCAATTTTGACAAAATTGTCTCAGTCGCAAACTTTCTTGGCAATTTTGTCTCCATTCCAACCAAAAAGTAAAAAAAATCTCGCCTGCATTCGCACTCAGGACTGAACTCCCAGGGGTTCGGGAACCATTGCGAGAAACCACGGAATGCAGGATAGAAAAACAAAAATAGACAAGAAGCTGAAACACGAGCAAGGTGTCCATTTGTTCAGAAACCTTCAAGTGTGAATCTCTGCATAGAGCCAAGCCTTAATTGACAGAAAGACTTCACTCAGTCCGGAATGGAAACCACGCATGCAGGAACAGAACAAGCCAAAGCTTTCGGAGATCATGACTTTGCCAGCGTGTGACTTTCTACGCGTCATGAAAGAGATGTTCTCAGATTATTTTTGATGGTCGCGCGTAGCCGGCCATCTAGGTCCCGCTGTTGGCTTAAAAACCCTTAGCATTCATGTGTGCGTCTGTCCACACTTTGGAATGTAACCTCCCACCCTA
>JAAUXT010038536.1_pt1 | contig 26161 bp, 22 predicted proteins | sample 7278171 | NCBI WGS metagenome assembly JAAUXT01 (sample SAMN14350112, study PRJNA611818) | marine sediment metagenome | isolation source: surface marine sediment (1.8m) | place: French Polynesia: Moorea | collected 2018-08
GAGTAAGCCAAATCAGAGCAAGCCAAATCAGAGCAAGCCAAATCAGAGCAAGCCAAATCAGAGCAACTGAAATTTCCTCAAATCACCGCGAGCTCCATGGAGCTATTTTTGAAAATTGTGGTCTGACTCCGCCCCTCCTCCTGCCACAAAAGTCAAAGCAGGCCACAGAAACTGACTCGGCTCGTATTCCACCCAACAAGTCGGAGGCTACACAAACCACCCACAGAGCTTGTTCACAAAAGTCAGCCAAAAGGACACGCACACCAGAGATCGCGCGCTCTTTGGGCGAAGTCTTGTTTCACGAAATGTTCAATGACCACTCCTTCCACTGAGCAAGTAGTTCGAAATGCAGTTTCAGGCAAACAGGCTGGCACCTCAAAGGACTGACAGTTTCTTTCAGTGAATTTGGGAGCGCGTCACAGCTGTTTCTGTCTTGCCAGCACTGTGTGTGACCAAAGAGTCTGATCCCCTTGTGATTGCCCGAGCCAATTCAATTGAGGGCCTTTTCTTCCATTGTGATCGTCACTTGAATTTTGACAACCGGAGTCACATTGCAGACTCCAGCTTTGAATCCGAGTCAGATCGAACCAGGAGGGTGGGGCTTCATCGAGTTGTTGCAGATCTACTTCCTCTGTGGTTCTGTAACAGTACAGATGCAGCGGCAGCAGCTTCACTTGGGAACTAGCTCAGCTACCAGCACCCGATTTTGCATCCACCGGTTTGTGGTGGTCTGAGGACGCTTTGTGTGCGGGTTGTCTCCAAGGCTGCCGCGTTTCAGACAAGTGCGTGGTTTTTGCGTGCACAACAAGCGCAACTGTTGCTGTCAGGTAGGTTGGTTCTGATGTCCAAGTTTCGGACCTGGGGGCACAGGTGTTACGGTGCTGTTTCGTTTCTGTTGGAAGTGTTGGTCGGTAAAAACTCGAATTGCAACGCGGCGCATTTGTGTATCGAGTTCGAGTATCTGGCAGTTTGCGGAGCAAACAGATCTCAAGATTCACTGGAAAATGTGTGGGCGCATTTGGAACCCCAAAGGCGGCACGTTTTGCATATTTGGCAGTCATCTGGGATGAGGAAGAAGAGACTGTTGCCTTTCGAAAACAACTCAACCGGAATGTGATCCAACGCACACATGACGTTTGTGGCATTCAGTTGGGCTTAAAATGCGTCGATGTCCCTTCATTTGCTCGGTCACTGCTTCTCATGCATGTTTTCGTGCCTGTACCTCGGTATACAGTTGAGATTGGTGGTCTGTGCCCGTCTGTTTGGTTCAGTGCGCATCCAGTTCGAAGCGATCGAAGACATCCACCTTCAGTGCATGTGCGCAAGAATCGTGGGCTGACAACGAGTATGTGTCAAGTTTTGTATTGACGTGAGACCGTGGAAGTAAGATATTGAATGTGTATCCAGTCTGTTGCCAGAGTTGACATTGTGTGCTGCGACAATGGCAGGCGGATGCTCCAGGGGTTATGCAATGGAGCGATATTGAGCTGCCATGAGCAACGCTGCTCGCAAGCCTGTGTCGGTCCATTCACGGAATGCTCGTTCAATGAGGGCAATTTTTATCACGCATTTGGCGCTGCGAAATGGGGTGTGCATTCTGGACAAGCAATGACGTCTGCACATTAACATATTCGAGCGAACACAAAATTCTCATCTCTCGCAGAAAGAAGAAGGCAATCCTTTGTTTGGGCAGAAGTATTGTTGGAGAGAATCGCATTTGTTGTTTGAGCAGTGAAAGATGGAATGACACTGCTCCACGGAAGGGAAATGCGAGGCCAAGTCGCGCGACATTTTCATGTTTACAATGTGCTCCGTGGCTCTGTCAGCTGTTGCAGACTCAGTATCTTGTGCTGAAATCAATAGCAGAAGCTGGACTGCGCTCATCGCCGTCTTGCGAGGGAAGCTTTTCCTTATCTGGGAACAGAACGGAGTTTGACTGCAGGACTTGTGACGTGGGGAAGTTTGCAGAGTGCGTTTTGATTGCCCGAGACTCGCTCGTTTGTGGAATTGTCGATACGCAGCCTCATGACAAGCAGAGTCTCACAGAAACGCCTTTTTCAGTCGGTTTGTTTCTACGCACAGAGGACGAAACAACTCACATTGGAATGGCTGGAACTTCTTATGATTTGATGTTCCAAAAGTTCTGTCCGTTTGGGTTTGGAGGATGTTTGCCTGTGTGTTGATTTCAATTTGTAAAACACTTTGCGTCAAAGCTTATAATTTTAGAGCGCATTTCCCTCTGGATGTTGGGGAAAAAAAACTTTACAAGAGATTCATCAGTCAGAATTACCAAAAAATATGAAGGGTAATCCAGAGGATTTTGTGCCAGGAACGTCTTCAAAATGGTTCCTTCCTGGACCTCCCTCGTAGAAGATCAAACTGATCGTTCGATGCAGTCATGATGTGTATATCAGGAGTTTCTTGAGATAGAGCCAGTGAAGGCGCGTATCAACACTGATACGAGTTCTTGTTGATCTGACTTTTCTTTTGTTTGAACGCATTCGGCAAGAAGTTTTGGGTCTTTTTTGCGTGTGCTGAAACGAAACTGCTCGACACACAGAGATGTTTAGAAAAACGCTGTGGGTGTTGATCATCAGATCTCGGAGATTGATCTCAAAACACACACGGTGTTCCATCAACAAAATCCCGAGGTGGGAAATGCCTGGGGTCTGCACTGCACCATTGTTTGTATTTCTGTTGCAGATCGACCAGCAGGATTTGACGCTCCATTTGAGAGTCTGCACAACTCGTGACGATCAAGATGCCGGCGCAACTGGGAGGAGCCCCGCAGTGCTTTCGCTGCGAGGATCGAGTCTACTTCAATGAGGGAAGGAACTACATGTCGAGGACCTGGCACATCAAGTGCTTCAAGTGCTGTGAGTCTGTCTCCACTGTCTCGGTGAGCGAGTTGTGTGACTGAGGTGTTGGCGTTCAGAGCGACGTTTGTTTGATCGTGAGGGTAGCGCATGGCTGACTTCCAACTTCAGTGGGCTCAGAGGGAAGGCTTCTGTTCCCGTCTTCCGCTGAGTGTTTGAGTGGTTGTTGCAGGTGCAAAACGATGTATCCACGACGGGTACGTGAAACAACTCGTGTGCAGCACAATCTTGCCTGTTGCTTGCATTGGCAATTTCACTTGTGACATTTACGAAGGCCGCATGTATCAAGACATGGTGCTCTTGTTGAAAGCCTGAGATGGGAATGCGGTCTGAAACAAGAAACTGCATGACTGAAAAGTCAAACGATCCAGCCCATTGCTTGCACTACAGCCTGCCAGCAGAAAGTGCAGAATGAGCAATGAATTTTGGAGGGGGACCTCGACCGCTCTGGGACCCAAAGAGTAGTGGTCTGGGGGACAAGTGCAGCGTGATGTGAATGTCAATTTATCGACGCTCACAGAAAAAAGATGCATCAACTTTGGGCCTGATTTCAGCCGAGGAGAATTGCAAGAAACAATTGGAGTCCGGAACGTGCAACCTCCATGAAGACCGCCTGCTTTGCAACCAGTGCTACCGCAAGGTGGCGGCCGCGACCACGTCGACGCCCAAGACGCCGACGCAGGAGTACGTGAACGTGGAGGACCCGGACTGCTGCCCGCGCTGCGGGAAGCGCGTCTACTTCGCCGAGCAGATGCAGTGTCTCAACAGGAAGTGGCACAAGCAGTGCCTCTGCTGCGGTGCGTGTCAGTGTTTCGAGGAGAGCTGTGTCGAAGAGAAACGATACACCGTGCTGAACGCGCACTCGAAATTCGTCCGTTTTGGAACAGTTATCGTCTCAGAACCCACCCGTTCTTTTGATGTCAATTCTCAGCACAAAATAGTGTGCAGGTGATCACATCAGGTGATCACAACGGCTTTTGTGACAGGAAGAAACTCGTGTGTCTGTCGGCAATTGATGAAACTGAGGCACGTCCTTTTCCCCACACATTCTGCATCGTTTGATTGTCAAACGAAATTTCGTTTCCAGCAGCACATGTGTCTTTTTTCAGCAAACTGCAGCAAGAAGGTGGAGCCCGGGAGCTGCTCGGACCACGAGGCCGAGATTTACTGCAAGCCGTGCTACGGGCGCAAGTTTGGACCCAAGGGCTACGGGTTCGCGGGGGGATCGGGCGCAGGACTCTCCATGACCGTGGACGTGCAGGACGGAGTCGCCGCAGAGTGAGTTGTGTTGCAGAAACATCTGCCGATGAACTCTAAACGAGCGGTTGGAAATTCTGTATGCAGTTGTGTTGGAGCGAAGCAACCACAAAAAAAGATTACAGGACCAACTGCTGGGGAAAGACCAGGGTGATTTTCACTCCAAAATATTTTATCTCAAAATTCTCCAGTTCACATTGCCGGTGTTTTGCAGAAGCCAAATCAGTGTTGTACCGTGAAGTCTCTTTTTTTCACAGAAACGTGCCGCACACGGCCCAGGCGTACCTGGTGAAGGGCATCAAGAACACGCACATCGGGGAGGGCGACTCGGGCGAGAACGGCGCCGGCCGGGCGCGGCCCAAGTGGGGCGGCGGCGAGTACTGCGCGCGCTGCGACAAGCAGGTCTACATCGCAGAGAGGAAGCAGGGCGCCGGAAACGTGAGTCCCGCTGTCTGTACCTGAGCAAAAGAGGCCTGGGTCTCCTCCAGACCGCTTTGATGTTTGAACACGTGAATGCTGTGAGTTTGCGGAGAAATGACCACGCCCACTTTCCCACGCAGGCTTATCACGACGTTTGCTACACGTGCGCTGTTTGCAACAAGAAGCTGAGCGCTCCGATCTTGGCAGAACGAGAGGCAGAAATCTACTGCAAAAGTAAGAAACTGAGAAAACCCTTGTTCAGTAAGGAACAAAAGACCTTTGATTGTTCCATTTGGAGAAACCAGGAAGCTGTGATGTTGTTTTTCCAAAACCTCAATGTCGACGCAATTCAGGAAGGTCAAGCGTCCATATATTTTCATGTAGATTGAGGAAATTTGTTTGTGTTTTCAGCTTGTTACGGCGTGAAGTTCGGGCCCAAAGGCTACGGCTACGGTGCGGGCGCCGGAGCGCTGCAGACCAACTGAAGGAGCTCTTCACCTTCGCATCAACAACGAGCAATCCACCGAGGGTAACGCACTGGTTCAATGTTCATTCCGACATTCACTTTGCGAAAATGAAAACACGGCAAGCATTCTGGAGAAGTATTGTGCCAAACACGCGAATGCAAAAGATCCGACGTTCTAGATCTGTTGCATTCGTCAGTTTGTGACAAAATCCTTTTTGTACAAATTTGTTCGCGATAGTCGCATGTTCTCTCCGCTACCGAACCATTCAAAGCTGTCGCAGAACTTGTTCAAGCACAGCATTTCATCCGTGTTTCGTGCTGCGAATATCGTTCAAGTTTGTTCCTCATAAGGTAGTCATTGTGTGGGTGACACAATGGAAACAGGATCAGCATTTTAGTGCAGTTCACTGCCGTACCGTTGTTTGCGGTTTTCTAGCTTTATTCTGTTTGAGTTATTATTGTGGCATGCTGCAATTTCTTTTGGGACCACGCAAGTTTTCTGGAAACCAGGTGGACTTGGAAGAGCTGGTTTGGGGCATTGAGCGCCCAAAGTGGTGCTTCGCACATTTCTACATTTTTCTGATGCGTCCGACTGTGTTCATCAGCGAGTGGTAAAAATTGTTGACCCGCATTTGGCGGATCTGGTGATTGACCTGCAGTGATGGCAATTTGGACAACAGTCAGAAACTTGTTCAAACTACCTGTAACTGTTGCAGAATGTAGAAAAGTTGAGACGTGTTTTGGTTTTGTGAACCCATTTCTTCGTGTGCAAATGTCTGGGTCACAATTGAATACGACTCGTCGAGTGATACCGCGGTCAGTTGGCTCACTGACCAAGGGTTTTGTTTGAGAGGGTGGGTTTCTGCGTTTCCAGTGTCGAGAAACAACCAACCCGGAAGACTGCAAGTCTCGACATTTTAAATCTGGCCCGTGGACGTTCATTGTGGTGCTCTTGCGACAAGCCAGTGCAAGTTACAGTATTTTATCTGTCGATTGGGTTTTAACGCAAGTTTCACGAACCAGTTGATGATTTTGTGCCATTTGTTTGCCATTGTTGAGAAGGTATCTCTGGCTACCTTGCGTTTTGTAAAATGATGCAGAACTGGCTTTTGCAGTCTCATGTCGACGGGTAGATGTTGCAATCTGTTCTGTGAACTTATTCGGAACCTTGACTTGACGAGCTTGATCTTTCCTGTGACGCATTTGCAACCAAAGGAGCACACTTGTTTTTGCACCGGAATTTTACAGATGAAAGTCTGGACAGACAAACAAGAGTCCAACGCAGACACGAACATCACAACAGAGGATGGTTCACTTTTGTTGAGTGCTTTTCTTTCCTTGTTTGAAGCAGAATTTCCACAGCATTGTCACCGTGTAGGTGCCAGCATTCCATCTCGATGGCCAGAAATGTTGTTCCAAGAGGCAAGCGCAGCTGTGTCTGTTCCACATTGTCTTGTTTCACAGATTGCATTCCTGTGTACATAAATCTTCAGACAGGCCGCCCAGTTATCGACATGAAAAATCGGCGAGCTGCATTTGGCAGTAACTTTTCACTTCATCTGTGCCGATTCGTGTGATTCTGTCCCGAGTTTCCATCGCACAACGACAGGTCAAATCAGTCTCGTTGAAATTCTGATGATCTGCGTTGAATGCCGTGGCGCATTCCCTCGTAAAAACACGAGACATTGAAAGAAACAGGGTTTTTAGTGTCAAGTTGACACGAACTTCGCTTACGAGCGTGCGAGTACAGTCCAGTTCAATTTCTTTCCTGTGTACAGCTGCAGTAATGAGAGTAATGAGAGAAATGATGCATTCGTTGGGTGTTGGTTGAGGCTGGCAAAACCGCATTGAAAGCAGCAAACCGAGGAGCTGAGTCTCAAAAGTGGAGCAAGGCACGAGACAAATGAAGATTCGTGTCAGCCTTTGCGGTTTGAGCCTCAATTGACTTCGTGCGCGAAGCATCAACTTCTGACCGGTGTCTCTTCAAATGTTATTGTTCACCTATGTCCGAGCATATTGTTGTTCGGACTTTTGTACCTATTCATAAGACCGCAACTTTTGTGAAGTTATTTTAATAGGCGTAAGTCAAAACAAGAATAAATGTTCAACGTTCAGACAACAGGTGACCGTTGTGTTGTTCTTTTTGCGAGCAGTAACCGTGTGCCATTCAATTGCAAAATCACAGAAATCACATTTTGAGCTGCATCTGCAAGGCACAATTTCCGAATTCTAAAAAAATAAAAAAAATAAATGTCTACAATTTCGGAATCACAGTTTCTGAAGTTTCTTCGCAACAAATGTTCTGCTCCGCGCTCTTTGGTATGTCTGTCGGTCTATGTGGTCATGAAGCTGGTACAGCTGCACGAATTTGTAAAGTTTTGTATCACAGACGCACAAGTTGGATCAGCTGTTCCAAGTCTACATTTCTGTGTCCTCGTCCTCTGGTTGCACAGATTTCACAGCTTGGACGGTTCTCGCATCTTTGCACGGGGTTGGGTAGGCTGCATCGACCACTGAAAATGGTAAATTGCCCAGATGAATAACAGCATGCTTGTTCCAACCAGATATGGAGACTTACAGGCACCTCGACATTTCGTGGTAGAACAGCCAGTCTGAAGACTGTCAAATACGTTTGTCGATTTCATGCAGCTACTGCAAGAAACCTGCCGCACAGAAACGCAGTGCTCACTTTGATCAACAGGTTCTCCGACCAGCAGGTCCACCAGTTCCTCGAAGATGGCGGCCACGTTGAGGAAATCCTGCATGTCCTCCGGGATGACACTGTTGCAGGCGTCAACGATCTGAAAAGTTGAACGATTTGGAGATGACATTCAAGATCTCGATTCCTGATCATCAGCGATCTGAAGTCGGCAGTCACTCGAAACCACCAAGTGCACAGCGACGAGGGAAAGTCGCATTTCCGGTGCGGCCAGTGTTCGCGCACGCTGAGCCTGTTTGTGCATTCAGGTATCTCCCACTCTTGAATGCTCAAGCTAAAACTGTGACGCAGTTTGTCACCTTTTGAGCTTCTGAGTCTCATGCTTGGATCACCAACTTTTGCCAGAAATTTGGTCTTGAACTGTAGACTGTTCAAGAAGCTGGTTCTTGAATGCTCAAAAGACAGCAGAGCTGTCTTGACAGCATACAAGAACCAACGGCTTCAGGAATGCTCTGCAGTTTAAGTCCCTGTACTTCACAATGGGGCTGTTGCTGCTAATGCTGTGGTTTTGGTGGAGCGAAGAGGAGCGCAACTCACGGGGGACGTGACGGCCTCGACGAGCCTCATGAGCGGCGGGATGAGCAGGTTGCGCATCACCTGCTTCATAAACGTCGCCTTCTGGATCACAACGTCGTGGTCGAAATCCTGGTGAAGTTCACAGAGGTTCAGTATTCATGCAGGTCAGGATTATATCCACCAAGAGTACGATTTGCGTTCGCATGCAGACGTAAAAATCATCTCTGGGAGGTACACGCTGCCACAGCAGCGACGAGTACTTACGGGCAACAGATTGGCCTTCAGTCCCTCCACGTTTCCAGTGCCTTGCTTCTCTATCTCTAGCTCGAGGGAGTAAATCGCAGCGTCCAGTGTCTGGAAAAATCAGAAATTTTGAGACCCACCTTCGTCGAACAAGCCCAATTCAAAGCCCTGCCGGTTCTTGAAAACGGATATTTGACCAAGGCCTCTAGAGAGACTTTGTTTTCTTGTTCGAATCAACCCTTCCAACCACTAATTTTGTTTTCTCGAGGACTCCAAATAAAGTTTAATTGTGAAAAATGACGTCCTGACTTACAATCATTTGGAAACTGCATGTTCTTGTGTGGCAAACAGTTCTTTTCAAACAAATGTGCTGACAAAATCCAACGAAACATGTATTTGGGAGTCAGACGCATCCCTCCACTTGTTTCCACTGCATCACGTCTGCACACACACACACACACACACACACCCGCAAACATGACACACACACACACACACACACACACACCTGCAGAACGAGATCTTCAGCCTGGATTCTGAGGCCGGACGGGTCCAGGTCCCCGAACACCTCCGAGCTGAGGTCGACCAGCTTCCGCAGAGGCTCCACCAGCTCCGAGCAATGGTGCCGCAAGCCGTGCACGTTGGAACCTTGAAGCAACGAAAGGATTCAGACTGCGGGCAAACTTGTCTCTGCATGACTTTCAGGGAAATACGATGCAGACTAACAGACGGAAGAAGAAAACTGTGGATCTGAACTTCAGTCCGTTTTCATTGTGAGTAATTTGCAGGAAAGCTTGTCGGGAACTCGAACCTGTGCGAGGGATGGCGTCCAGTTGTCTGTTGCACTGCGCCAGGTCGGACGGGAGCTGCCCCGCCGCTTCCGACACCTTCGCTGAGAAAACATCCTTCGCGCTGTTGAAAGCTTCTTCCAGCTGCAATGGAGTCGCACAAAAATGTAAATGTTTTGATCTTTTTGAACACTGTGAACCGGTGCTTCTTGGACGTGTGGATCGAAATAGCAAATCACAGCAGCCTTGAGGCGTTGACCTTTTTTTGGTGCCACTCACGTTGACGCGGGTACTCACCGGTTTCTCGAAAGCTTTGAACACTGGCTTCAGGAATGGTGTCACGTGTTTGCCCAAAGCTTCGCCCAGTTTGCTTGACACACCCTCTGCACACAACAAAAACAGTGGCACTTCAGTCTGTTGCGTTGGTTTGAAATATCAGCTGGTGTTTTTGATACAACGAAATTCCACCACACAAAAGCAGTTTCCTTTCCGATGGAAATAAATCACCTCTGATCTTGTCTTTGACTTTATTCTTGGCCTCGTAAATTGGAGTGACCCCTTTCTTGATGACAGGCTCTATCTTCTCGCCCGCTTTTTCTGCGCCAGTCTGCATTCCAGCCCAAGCAGGTGTCACAGCCTTGTCCAAAATAGTTACTGCCGACTCTCGAGCCTGCAAATGTATGTTTGTGCAAAAACCACGCAAGGTTGCATCCATGCTGGTCCTCTTCGTTTTGTTTCGCTTTTGGTCATCGTGTCACCTGCACTTACCGTGTACCATGCCTTGATTTTCACAGCTGCCATGTTTGGAAGTGAGTCGAAGATCTGTTGTTTGAGGGGCTCAAAGCACTGGTAGTACAGCATGGACACCAGCATCTGTGAGGAAGAAGCAAACGGTGATGAAGCGAGTACTCTTCTAAGTCAATGGAACTCTGCACGGCAGTTAAACACACGGACATCACGCGGACTTCACCTGTGCTTCAGTGCCATTGTCCGAGTAACTGTTCAGTCTCTCGAGTGCTGCGGTCATCTTCCCAACTGTTTTGTCAAAACCAAGTCCAGCCGCCGTCGACGTGTCTCTTGCTGCAGACAAAATAATCGTGTTTGTGTTCGAAAAATGGAAAGAAAAAAGTTTCTCTGCACGTTGGGCACCACATGCGTGCACAGAAGATCGGAACTTTGTCGTTGAGACAATTAACGGCGAGCGTTGTCTCGAGCGCCTCAACCCTTGTTGGTGAGGAAGATTTCGGGACCCAGAATCACTCGCTGCAATATACCTTCCGCTTTGTGGACGCACTTCTCCATGAAGGCGATCCACTGCTCCCGCTCCTTCTCGTTCTCCGCCCCGAGGTCGTCAGGCTCGATGGCAGCCGTCCCTCCGAGGCACAGACATCCCTTCGGCTGGACACAGAGGAAGTGAAGGAGAACCACGCCGAGGTCAATTTCACATTTTCCTCTGACATTTGCTTTGAGAACTTTGCCTTTTGTTGGAAGTAACATATTCACTGACATACGCATTGAGATTACAAATTTTCAGGCTGTCTGCAACAAATGGACTTTTGCTCACATCTTTCCCGGGATGAAGCTGGAAGATGTAGTTTGTGCGCACTGGATGCGCGAGCGCCCACGCCCAGCGAGAGAAGGAGACGGGCAGTGCGCTCTCCTCCAGACCTGCAATATTTTCAGTTGGTTCATTCAACCAACTCAGCCACTTTTCGTCTCTTTTTTGTGGTGTCTCGTTTGAGTTCTGGCTGAATACTGAACTCTGGCCAAAAGACGATTTCATCCTGCGTGTGGAGTTTGTCAAAAATGAATGAAAATGTCTTTACCCATTCCACCCGTAAGCACCGCCGCTTCCCTCTTGTAGTGGTAGGTCGGATCCTCAACCAGTGTCATGCCACAAGTCTTGATGATCTCTGGCTTCTTGTTCGCTTGAGCATCCTTTGAAACAGAATAACTCTGCTGAGTTGCGTTCAAGCCCCTTCTTTGACAACACACAAATGATTCGAGGAAAAAAGTCTGAAATCAGCCGCACAAGTTCCTGCGGAGATGACACTGCACCCGATTTCCTAGACAGAAAAGCGAAATCCATTTTTGCAGAGCACCCACCTTATCAGTTTTGTAGACGGCAATGTTGTAATCTTGCTGCTCCACCAAATACACTTTTTTCCAGTTCTTGAAGGAGCCGACACCCACACCCGTCTTCATGTAGCAGAACCCATGGAACAGTTCTGAGCGCTGTATGCTGTCCCACTAGAAGACACAAAACAAAAACTGACGACTTTGCCAATTTCTTTGTCCTTGCGTAAAAGGTTGGATGGTTGACACGAGGTTGTGACACACGCATGTGTCTGTGTGTGTGTGTGTGTGTGTGTGTGTGTGTGTGTGTGTTCCTTCCCCTGTCTGCGTTCTTCCAGTTCACAGTTGCAATGCGTAGGACCCTCATTGGTTACAAACATTCCATACGAGGGACATACACATGCAGTGGTTGCACGTGGGAGCACCGGTGGGACGATATGAAACACGACTTTTCTCAGACACGGGCTACCATTTCAAGTTGAACTTGAACTGGCCGCAGTATCTCCAGGATTTAGTCGAACTTAAATGACCAGACATTCCCTCACAACCTTGACAGGGTGCCTGGCCAATTCCTTGCTTCAGCATCTATCGGGGCTCAGGCACGTGAGTCCCCACTGAGCACAGAAGGCACGTACGTCTCTGTACTTGAGTTTCTTGGCGTCGGAACCCTCGGCTTCGAGTTCGGCCGCGATCTTCTCAAGCATCGCAGCCCCGAACATCTTGAGGTAGTCCTTGCCGAAGCTCTCGAGGAACTGCTGCGCGTCATCTGCATTGTATGAGAAACTTTTGTGGCATTGTATGCGAAGCCGAAAATCAGTGAGGGGCCTGCATGCATGCAGGTGATGGGTGAACCATTGTGGCTGGTGTCTCGGTTCCAAAGTCGAACTTCCAGCTGGTTCAGGTTTTTTCTGGTTCAATGAAGAAGCTGCTTAGAATCTCGGATTCGAGATCCCACTCTCGCACGGTCGGATTGGACAACAGTCGAAAAGGCAAATTGGGAAAAACGCGTCGTTTGGCTGCGGGAGAGTCGTTTGGTCGGAGTCTGGACGAGCGACTCACGTAGACCGAGCGGATCAAGCTCCGCTCCCAGACCGATGGGGAGAAACAGTTTTTTGTTTCTTATCTCGATCTGTTTGGATGTCGCTATGACAAAAGAGAAACAAAAGCTGAGTGTCAGCTCAAGTGCTGATTGAAACCACTTGTCTGTGCCAATTTACATGTGAACGGACCGGACAATTCATCATAAAGAATCAGCGATGTCAAATATTGGACGTCGCGTTGCTAACGAAGAACGTGCAAGTCCAAATCGCGCGAGTCAATGTGCTGGTGTAATAATCTGTACGAGAAAGCGCATGCAGTGAACATTTCGAAGTTATCATTTGTCACTTATAAGTAGCGATTACACACTGACTCGGTTTCGTTTTCACGAATGTGTTGTTCGTGTGCCAGTCATCTTGCAAGAAAGATTATTTATTTTCTTTTTCTTGTTGTGTTGACTTCCATGCAAACTGCTTGTTTTGAACTCACCCCCCCCCCCCCTTTTCAGTTCAACAAAGCCTCAACAAGGGAACACCCTGTCCCTTCTTCTTCACAACGAAAACCTGGCCGTTTCAGCGTCTGTGTTGCAAACAAATTTCAGAAAATTTGACAATATTCCCACTGAAAATTCTCACCTTTCAACTGATCCAAAATTTCCGTACTCATCCTGACTTCACGAAAGCGAAAAAAATTGTCAAAACAGCTTGATCCAAACAATAATTTTCAGGTGTGCGTCTCCCGTCTTTGAGTGTGCGAGTGTCTGTTGCTAGCAAGGCAAGCTGGTTAGATACGCGTCCTCTTTATAGGCCTTGGTGATAGGCAAATACGGAAAGAAGTGAACTCTGGATAACCATGGTTACGCCCAAAACATTTACTTCGCGCGGGATAGGTCCAAACTGTTGTGGCAGGTATCAAGATGTTTGATATCTAATTGACTGATCGCTCAAAGTCCAGATCTTCACTTGTTGCTGGATGCACAAAAAGTATTCAGAGGGAATCAACAACGGGACTATGCCGTTGTCTTGCCATTTTGGCCTCACCAAAATAGATCCATCCGTCCAACCGTTTTCAGTGAATGGAAGCGCCATTCTTACCATTCCGTCCAAAATTTGACCAATCAAGTCTTTTGATCCGCCTGACCTGAAACGAATCAAAATCTATTGTCGCTGAGAGGATCATAATTTCAATCAATACATGACGGCAGTGTCTCACTTGTATCAAATCACTCGTCAAATCAGGATCTGGATCATTCACCAGGCGTTTTGCGAGGGAAGCGACACACGGACATCGACAACTTTCCAGATTTCGCAGACACCGGTTCAGCTCCAATGCGGGAGATTTATCAACTCGTTATCAAAATTTCCTCCTCAGCTTGGCGCTTCTTCTGATATCAAACTGCCTGAGAGGACTTTTTTCCTATATCTCGACCATCTGGGGATTTTTCAAACGTACCGGTAAATACACGGAAGCTCAGTGTTGTTTGTCAATGATTTTGTATTCACTGCAACATTTTCGTTTCTGTCGGTACATTGTTGTGATCTTCAGTCAGACCCACAAATTCATTTTCGACAACAACAAGACTCTCGTGATGACAGAGTGTGCAGAAGGTCACCGTCTTTCACAACAAGAAAGCGAAAAGCAGATTGAGATGCTAAGGTTTTTGACACCCGTTGACTCCATCATTTTCCTCTTGCAAAAGGATACTTCTTTGAATTCCTTCTTTTCAATTAGAACGACTGACATCCGGCACATCAAAACTAGAGCTACATGCAAATCCGTCGCAGAAAATAAGGATACAAGAAATACTCGCTTGCGTCTACCTATCGTAAACACATGCACGGGTCATATTCTGAACCTCGCAGAACATGTGCACACAAGTTCGAGGGACAATAGGCTACACTTCAGCTTTCCAGCAGCGAATGAAGAGAGTTTTTTTTTCAGCACACGAGTGAACAGCGGAACTTTGAAAGCACCAGTCTTTCAGTCCACCACTTTCTTCCCTCTGCGGAACCGCCACTTGTTCTTTTTGGCCAGCAGCGGGATGACGGGCAGGTAGAGAAGGAAGGCCACGCCCGACGTGCCCAGCGCGTACAGCAGCAGGCCCCGGGGTCCGTACATGTGCACGATGTACCCCATGAGCCAGGAGAAGAGGGCTTCACCTGCTCCGACCATCGTCATGGCAACGGCGACGCTCATCGGCGTCGTGTTGAGATACACGTTGCACCACGTGATCCCCAGAGGAACCACGGGCCCGACGAAGAAGCCGGTCACGGCCGAGAAGGTCCAGAAGAGGATCGGGTAGCTCTCTCCGTACGCGATGATGACGGCTGTGGAGATGAAGCTGGTTGTGAGACAGGCGACGATGAGGCCGTTCGGAGCCACGCACCTCGCCGTCAGCGGCGTGAGAAGGCGCGACAGCAGCACCGCGCCCCAGAACAACACCTGCACGTACGCCGACATGTCCTTGGCAAAGGACAGGCTCGTCTTTTCGGCGTAAACGCCCAGGAATCTTCCGTAGCAGACTTCCGTGGCAACCGGCAGAAAGAAAAAGGCGAGGAGAAACAACACAGTTCTGAGACCCAGCTTCACCTTTCCTTTGAACCACTTGGAGGGCTTCATGTTCTGGATCCGAGCCTTCCTCAGGTGCCTCTTGATCGTCTTTGGCATCCGAGGCGAAGCGATAACTGACGATCCGAAGAGAACCAGAAAGATCGCGCCACCTACGAAACTGATCAACGCAGCAATGTCAAAGGGATACATTGACTTTGGAATCAAATCAAGGACCGTTGATTTTGCCCTCAATGGCAGGGCTGTTGTTTCGTTTCTTGGGTCAACATGTCCATTGTCGTAAGTGTCGTTGTGGCCATTCTTGCTCGTTTCGGGATCCTGCAGACCCTCGGAGCCGAAGAGGAGCGCCAGTTCTGCGGCGGGAGCAGCGCCGAGCGCGTACGCCGCGTACAGCGCCATCACCATCAGGTTGTAGTGCTTCGCGTCCCAAATCTGCATCACGATCGCCAGCACGGCTGAAATACGCAAAAACGATGGACTCAAAATAACATACAACTTCGGCGCTGATTTTTTTTGATCTGGTTCTTCATGAATTTCGATTTGTTGCTCTGCCCGACTTCACATCCAGAATTCCACGCACCGACGGTGAGAACGCCCTTCACGACACCCGCGCAGGTCAGCGTGACGCCCACGTGCACGAGGCTCTCGCACCACGGCGCGGCGGCCACGCAGACGGCGGAGAGCACGAGCGCCGCCGCCGCCCACAGGTCCAGCCAGTACGGCAGCGCCTCGCTCAGCAGCCCGCCCAGCGCCGCTCCGACCTGCAGTCAAAATAGTCGTGGGTTCGGCGAAGCAGTACCCGACCCTGTCCCCCACGCGTGCGCGCCCAAATCAAACTTGGGAAAAATTAATGTCTCAAAAATGCTGAAATCGAAGCGGCCAGAAGACGCTTCTCGGTGAGACACGCACATAAGCAAAGACTCCGTGAGCAACCGCTACACCCACACCACACGAGACCATCACTCAACACAAACTGAGAACTTTTTTGACGAAGAGCCATGCCAGCAGAAGAATGTGGCGCTGCCGGCGATTTCACGAAGCCACTTGAGGAGCATTCTGTTGACAAATGTAAACTACCGCCCTGACACTTTTCTGGTAAGTAGCAATGTCAGAAAGTAACGAAACTCAAGTGCTTGGGAGATAATCGCCCGAGATCTAGATTCACTTCAGACTGCTGCTGAAGACTGCAGAGATTCACAGTTCCAACAATAGGTCTCGTCTGTTTTCACAGACAGAACTTTGTCTTCAGAGAAGCATCGATCGACTCAGACGCAACACTCCCGAGATTTGCCTTGTCATTTGACAAAATTGAGCGAAGTCGACAAACTGTGTGATTCCCGTCCCTGTCGCACTTCTCTTGGTGCATCTGCAGCCTCCAGTGGTTTGTCTGGCTGATGAGCACATACCACGAATCCTGCGCCCCGTCCCGCCACGGCCCTGGAGAACGAGTCGTAATTGCTGTTGGAGCGCAGCATCAAGTACGGGTAGTTCGGTCCGATCGTCTCCGCAGAAAACCCCTGAAAAGTGCAAAAACACACTGAAACAAGAGCCGCTGTTTCGAAATTGAACTCTGTGGTGTTCAGTGAGAACCACCGCAGCGACTTCGTAGTGAAGACACAAAACAACACGAGGAGCGTTTTTCAGCGACTGCAATTACACCGTGGTGGAGACAAAAGATCTTTCGAAATCTTGTTGAGTTCAACACACCACTTGCAAGTCAATCACACAAACGACAGCGAGAACGGCACGAAAAATCGCTTGAATTAAAACCTCGGTCCAAAACATGTGAGCAAAACTGATCGCTGCCTCTCAACTACAAAGGACCAAAGCAAGGCATTGGCAAGCCAGAATCAAATCTGCAGCCCAGAAGGCCATTGAGAATTTACAACTCAGCTTCGTTAACTTTTTTGAACATCAAACTCCACCAAAGGCCACCAACAAAGTTTGTTGTGTTGTGTTCTGAAGGTGTCGGGTGATCCACCTTGAGACATCTCAAGTGGCTTCAACAAAGGCCAGAGTTGTGCTTGTCTCAAAGTTGTATTTCTGCAGAGGTGCGACAGAGTTGGCTTCACATCCAAGTGCGCGCAACTTTGGCCCCAGATGACGCGTATGCAGAAAGACAAGAACCGCAACACACCCTTTCATGCTGCTGTAAAATTCGTTTTATTGCACTCAGTCCTGGGCTTCTGAAGCACTGTTCATCACTTTCCGATGTTATGTCATGTCTTTATCTGCGCTGGAACCGCAGCTGCGCATGTCTTGTGTCACGTCTTCACAGTGGAAACTACACCTGGACTGAACTCATGTTGTCCTGCCTCAGCGTGAACCAAAGAGAAGTCAAACTCGCAGAGGTGGATTCCTCTTTCCGTGATCACAGCCCATGTTTGGACCCTGATGTTGTTTGGTGGGCTTTGAATATTTCCCTGCGACAAACAAACACACACACACACACACTCTCTCTCTCTCTCTCTCTCTCTCTCTCTCTGGCTCTCTTCAATGCAAGGATTAGGATTCTTTTTCCTTCGCCCTGTGCATCACCTCGTTCCCACCCAACGTTTCAAATTTGCAGATCTTATTCTTCTGAGATCAGAAGTTTTTCAATCTTTTTTTCTGCAAGAAGGGATTTTTTGCTGTCTCCACTTCAAAAACATGAACGCGAGACATTCGGACACCCCAAAGCGCCACTTCTACAAAGTGGAACTTTCACAATCAAAGGATGTTTATCTTTCTTGTAACGTGAAGCCTCCGATATCTTGACGATGACTTGAAAACAATCTGCTATCATAACGAAGCTGGCGGCTGAAGCAAAACGTCTCCTTCTGACAAAATCTTTTTTGCGTCCCTTGCATATTTCAATATTTCAGCGGAGGTCATGAGAGGTGCAGCAAACAAAAACTCACCATACAAATCCAGGCGAATAGAATGGCCATTGTTCTTCTGATTTTGAGCGGTCGTGGTCTGAGATCGGACTCGGACATGTCACTCGCTTCGGAGCCGAGGCTCAACGCGTCTTCATCACCAGTCACCTTCCTCGCCTCCTGAACTCCTTCCTCGATCACCACCAGTTCGCCGTCCTCTTTGTCGAAAACTTCAATCGGAATCTTCTTCACTGTTTCATCATTGGAAATCACTGAACTGTCGTCTCGGAACTGAACTTTCTTGTTGTTGCCGTTTGCCACTCTGAAACTGCCGTTTCTGATCGGCACGCTTGACTGCATGTTGGGCATGTCGCTGCTGGCCACCAGAAGGTTGGTGTCTTGAAGGAGCAGGGGACCAGAGACAGTGACAGGCGTCTCGGCAGCGAAGGTCGTCATGATGGCCTGGGCCGGGACGACCTCCTTCAGACCGTACGGGTTCTTGGGGTCGATCCTGAAGGTGCGACCGTAGCTGCGCTCCGATTCAGGCTTGTCGTGCTCGCTCCCGCTGTCCGAGCTGGTCGGAAACACGTAGGGAACTCCGTCCTTCACCACCACCACATCGTGGTTGCCCTCGATGAAACTGTCTCGGCTCAGGTGCTCTGTGGACTGCACCGCTTCGCTGTCGTCCCTCCTGGGATCTCTTGGTTTCTTCCTCACTTTGATCTCTTCATCGCTGTCATCTTCCACACTCTCCAGACACCTACTTTCCTCTGCCTTCTCGTTTTCAACTTCATCCTCGTTGTCTTCGTGTCCCGTCTTCTGACTCTGTCTCGGTGGTTTCTTTGGAGCTCTCCTTGGCACAGCATAAATTGCATCAGAGCTGAGCCCATCCTTGAGTGTCGTCAGGTTCTTCAGATCCTTCTCTACCTCTTTCAGCAGGTCATCCAGATCAATGCCCATCTCATCGTTTTGGCCCAAAGCACCGTTTGCGTTCTTCATAACATCAACGGGATCTTCATACAACGGTGACTTTCCGAAATCGTCGTCATTTCCACCAATGTGATTCAGTAGTCCATTGGAGACGGCGGCATTCTCCTTCCGAGCCGCCCCTTTCAAACCTCCCCCCATCTCTCCGTCTGCAGGCAAAGTTTCTCCCACGGGCATCGCCACTCTTAGTAAATCTACATTGCTCCCCGCCCGTCTCTTTGCCTTGTTTTTGATAAACCTCAACATTTTGAACTTTGCAAATCCAAACTGAACCAATGTCGGTGTTTTGCACGCTGTGTGCCAAACTCTTTCTCCCTGGTGTAACTTTTCGTTCGGATGAGAATATCGAATGAAGTTGTTTCAGTGCAAACCAATCGAACAGTCAATCTGTGCGGTGAGCTGCTGATGCTACTGTTTGACAGAGAGGCTCCACTGGTCGCATCACTGGGAATGAAAAGTTGCAGAAGGGTGCCTGGCTTTTTAATGCTTGCCCTCCCTGCTCCACAGTATGTTGTGCAACTCGTTTTCATTCCTGGTACTCTCAAATGAATATGCTCATAAAAATAGAAGCGAAACCCTCCAGCTGCATGCGTGCAGCATTGGCGTCACATGCTGTGGCGTGCAGTCGCCGTTCCAGCTGCTTGTTCAACACTTTCAATTCGTGCAAAATTTTACTACCACCAAAAAATTCTGTGTTCGATTCAATCTCGCCTGCGCGAACAAGCCGTGTTAAAAGCAAAAATTTGATGTTTCTCGTAGTTCTATGACTCGCTTGCGATGACATTTCTGCGAATCCCCAACTTCACTCGTCAGACAGGATCGTGCAGCATCAGGACAAACATTAAGTTTGTGGCTCCACTTCTAGTCATTAGGCACTTCGCTGGAAATCACCCTGGACGATGAACTTGACGCTGGATCTGCAGGAAGTGGACACCGTCACCCGACACCCGAGTCGCGCGCCGACACGTCTGTGTGTTCTCACCGGGCGGCGACCCATTGCCCCGGTCACACTCGTTTCGAACCCACGATTGAGCCGTCACAGTCGTGATCGAATGTTTCGCACGTGTCCATTGCCAGAAAACAACGGAAGCTTTCGATGTTTGTGACGCACTTGAGTGTGACCCCGACGTGCCTGGCCCACAGTACACAGGGAATAATTGACCTTCACGGAACTGCAGATCAACTGCAGCCCCAACACACAAATCAGCCATGTCGGTCGAAAATTTTTAATTTCCAAGAACACGACAAAGATTGCTTGACCCAATTCAAGATAACCAAGAATAAATCTCGCTTACTGCGAACTTCATGTGTTTCGTTACTTTGTTGAGTAGATGAAAGCAGAAGCGACCAGAATCCTGGTGACAAATCAGAAAATGAGTCGAAGCAAATTTGGCAGAGTCAGTGCCGCATTGCTATGAACGTACGAGCTCTGTCCTTCCACAGGTCTTGAGTTTCGAACGCATAGCTCCCACCAAAAGGCGGTTCCTCACGAAACGCAGGAATACACGCGCCGCGTGCAGACTTCTCCACGCTTGTGTGTGTGTGTGTGTGTGTGTGTGTGTGTGTGTGTGTGTGTGTGTGCGTGTGTGCGTGTGTATGTGTTTCTTTTTCATTTTGTCGTGACAAACCACACAATAGCGAACGAGAGAGAGAGAGAGAGAGAGAGAGAGAGAGAGAGAGAGAGAGAGAGAGAGAGCAGAATTTTTATCATTCCTGTTGAAGTCATTCAGTGAGTCCGCGCCGTGAATCCTGCGCCAGCGCTTTCAGGTTGCGTCTGCGAAGGCGTGGGGTGTCCAGCGGAGACTTCCACAGTGACTCGTTCTCATCTTGGGTCCTGCGTGCATTTCACGCCCAGCCACTCACTTTGTGGATGAGAGGCGAGGTCAAGTCCGTCGCCAAAACAAAGCGTCAAGAGCGCAGAACACAGAGCATCAATATCTTTATCAGTCAGAGCCACAACACTGAGGTTTCACACGCCCTCTTTACGAAGTCCAGCCGCGCGTCTTCGTTCTTTGAGGTTTCCCAAAGCGATCGACAACTGATGGTGTTGGAGAGGAATTGTGATCTGTCAGAACAGAAATTTGAAACATTTCGGCTGCGGATCGAGAACCTGATTTGCTTGCATCTTTTCCAGAAAGAACTGAAAAATCTTGTTTGCGCCATTGAAAGTGTCCGTTCAGTCAGATTTTTTGTGGGCTGTGTGCGCGGTGTCCGTCTCTGGCAAAGTTGAGAGTTTGCCCACCAGGATCTTACAAGAAAACACAAATCCTACAAATCAACGATTGTCTGTTGTGTTGGCTTGTCACGCACAGCCAAGATTCTGGACAGGATTGTCCTGTGACGGACGCAGAACCATCTCTGTACTGCAGCCCCTTTTATGCACTCGACAAACCGTGATCACCCTTTTCGAAGCTTCAGAAAATTTCGATCTGAATGTTATTTTGTGCCGGTGGTCTGTGTGGCAGATCCTCGGAGGCCAAATGTCACCTGAGGCTTTTTGGTGGACAGGACTTGTTTTGCCATTCAGAATACTTCTCAGGCCCACAAAACATTTGGGCTCTTTTTGAAACTGTCCAACATCTGAGCCCCAAGGGTGCACTAATTGTGATTGTTTCCTGTTGTCTTTCTGTCCAGTGTTTGCCACCTGCATTGTCATCTCCAAGTTCCCTCTTCAGAACAAAAAACCTTTCTTGTTCCCTTTGCCCGTAGTTGTTGAGCTCTCACAGGTTTGGGTTTGCATCTTTTGTCAACTAGTGACTCAAAGAAGCCATTTTGGTGTTTTTGTCGGCTGAAAACAAGGGATGCTCTCGACGAGGGCCTTCCTCATTCTGAAAACCTGCAAAGAGTACAGTTGGTTTCCCCAACCCTCAAACTAAAGCTGCAGTTAAGTCGGTTTTTGAGAAACATAAGTTGAGGGACCCACGGCTTCTTTGCTGCCTGGTGTCTGCTTTGTCACACGACATTGCTGCTGCATGTTTTGGTTGATCCAAAGTGTTGAAAAAAGCCACGTTTGCTGGTAAAACATTCTGCGAGGTTGCAAGGATCACTGATTTATGACCGATTTTGTTTCGCAGAAGCTGATAATAGTTCCACTGTATCTGTACACGGATCTGTCAAGTTCCCAAATCCACGAACAAGTGCGGTCGTTGTGTCCACGTTTAACCCTACTTGAATGACAGGAACCAGTTATTGGCCATTCCTGCCATTTCCAACGAACACAATAATTCGAAGACAACCCAGACGCCTTTTGAGCTCAACAGCGCTTCGAGCGTACAATGCAAAACATACAAAAGAACTCAAGCAATCTCAGTTCTCAGGTGAACAGGCAAAACAGACATTTGCGCACTCGATTTCTTTTCTTGCAAAAACTGGTGCATCTGGTTCGTACACTCTGTTTGAAACTGGCCGCCACAGTGGTGATGAAAAATATCGTGGTCCTGCTGCGAACTCCTCGTCAAGATGGGCTCTTCTGCAGCCAAACAAAAATCAAGGATGAAGGACAACTTTGACATGTGTGGTGACAACAGCTTCAAAGTGCGTCGAACTGGTCCAATGGCAACAGCACCTGAGGCACCAAGCAACAGAATACGAGTATGTGAACCCGATGGTTCACTCCGCTCCTCAAAATAGTCAACATTTGCGGTGGAGTTCTGCAAAACTTTGACTTGCGATGTTGTGCGTGGATGCTGTGGCAATTCCTGTGTCCACAATTCCGGTCTTATTGATTGGAAGGGCCTCGGCGAAACGCACCAGGGCGAAGAAGCCTTTTCATTATTCAATAGAAATTGCCACAATTTCTCGTTAAACTCACGTTGTATCGGTCTAACGACCCAGCAAGGCGCTGTGAAATTTTGATGCCTCATTTTTCATTATAATCCACAACCACAAACTCCAGTTGGATTCCTGTTCTTGTGGACACAATTTTCTCCAGATGTTGGGGCGAAGAAAGCTGTCTGCGCTTGTGTGTGAAAGTCAATTGAAAGACAATTTCGTCCTGGTTATTGAGCCCATATCCGACCTTTTGTTTTTCTTTTGTCCACGAGAATGAAATCGTGTTTCTCGAAAGGTAATCTGGAGACGACAAAAGCACTGCTCTTCCAAAGCGTCGATCGTGTTCCAAAGGAATTTTTTCAGAATTGTGATCGAATATTTACGACCCTCCACAGAGTTCGTGCGGGCTCTTCAATCAAATCCGAACCTTCCAAAACAGGACTGCAGTCGATTCACACACAGACGCTCTCTCGCACAGGAGCGAAAATAAAAACTCTTCGAAAGAACTCTGCGCCTGAGAGGTAAACCTCAAATTTGGCAAGGGTCATGTTCATCCACAGAAAGCAAAGGCAGAAGCGAGATCGACAAATCGTCTTTCAGGTGTGCCACTCACTACGAGTGAGAATATCGGCGGCTTCAAAAACGCAAAAGTTTGAAGTGACCACTGCAACTTCGACATTCGTTTTTGAAATCGGACGCTGTTGATGAATTAGCCTCGAGAATCATTCACCTGAGTGTTTTTAGTTGATCGTTTTAATGAATATTTCACAGGCGAACAACATGCAATGCTTTTAGTGGCTCTCGATTGGGTCGATCGGATCTCGGAAGCTGCTGAAATTGATAGGGAATCACGTGGATGAAGAAGATTCCTTGAAGCTGCAGCTGGAATCATAGACCTGCAGAAAGTTTTACATCAGCTCAGACGTCACAGCGCCGACCGCGGGTCTGATCGGCTCCACACCAACCGATGCTTCACTGGAAGGTTCTTCGTGATTTGCAAGGCTAACACGCACACAGCTTGTTTGTCAGCGCTTGTGTGGTCACGCATTTATCACCAGGATCGCACAGACCGAGACCATGGAATGAACGGTCATGAGATTTCTGGCAAAACTCGCTTGTTCAACGAGACTCAACACTCAAGGTGAACTGTGCAAACGAACTGGGTGTCAAGATCACGTTTGTTCTGCATTTTGCGATGGCAGAGAAAGGACATCGTCAACAACTGGACTTTGATGCGAGCTGTGCGGTCTGGCTGATAACACAGTATGTGGAGCCCCATTTGAAAATGGTAAATGTGCGAAATATCCTAATTGGATCACGTTTGTTTTGGACAGACGGTTTGCAAAAGTGCATTTGGAGAATTGGAAACAACTACCTTGGGAATAGAGACACGAGTTCTGGGTCGCTTTTTGTCCAACGAGAGAAAGGGTAACGAGAAACAGGTTGAGTTTTCGTTCCAGCCTCAGACCTTCAACAAGAGAGGCGACATTTTCACTTCCACTCTCGTGTGCAAAAAAATTAATTTACATAATGAGCGTAATTTGTCTAATTTCAGAAAATTGTCGTCATTCCATTCGCATCAGAAATTAGGATATTCATCACTCCGAAGGCGTGCGTGAAAACCCTGAATGTTCTGTGACGACAACCCGGAAAACGTGACCAAGGTGAAACGGGACTCCGGCTGACAGCGCGAAAGGTGGGATGTACGTGAGAGCACTCGACTTCGCCTCGCGCCTTCTAAAGTGAAGCCAAAATGAAGCTGGTTGTCCAGGGTTCCCTGAGGACAGCTATCAACGAGCTCATTTCCAGACATCAGGACACCGGCCTGGTGAACGTTAGCACTCACTGACAACCACACTCAACAGGGACAATGGTGCAGCTGGACACACACGTCGGAAGTTGTGTGTCTGGAGCGACCAATCACGCGTTTTGTGTGAATTTGAGGCTGAAAGAAGTGTTGTTTATGATAGTGGCTTCTGACATTTTGAATACAAGGAGAAGCGGAAGCAATTGGCAGGTTTTCTACAAAACAAAGAAACATCAAAGGGCAGTGTAGGTCCAGCTGCCCGAGAAGCACGTCTGGAAACAGTTGCACCTGTTATCACACCAGAAAATGGAAATGTAGCGTAGTTCACAGGTTCACGAGTTTACGCCTCACCTGAAAATAAATATGGAAGGAGTAACTGCCGGAACGACCGACGTTGCTGCAAACTCCAGTGAAACAGCGGATTACAATGCTGGTATCGACTACGTCGGTGTACTGTGTTTCTACAGCACATTCCTGGTCATTGTCCTTGGAGTGGTGGGCAACACATTGTCCATAATTGTGTTTGTCAAGTTCTCCCTGAGCACCGGAACAGTAGGTCAGTACCTCACAGCATTAGCTCTGGCAGATAACATTGTGTTGCTCTCGCATTTGCCCATCTGGATTTCCGACAAGTCAATGGGATATGATTTTATTGACACCCACGACTGGCTGTGCAGGTCGACATTTTATCTCAAATACGCAGGCAGGATCTGGTCAGCCTGTTTGACCTTGACGTTGACAGTTGAACGGTATCTCTTTGTGGCATATCCACTCAGGATAGCGTACCTACAAGAGCGCCGCATCCACAGAATAATAATTCCTGTCACGATGCTTCTGTCCTTGGTAAGCGTTATCTACTCGCCGTTTCTTCTGCGAGTTCTGGACGTACAAGGCAATGGAACAAGATGTTTTGTGTCCCAAGAGACAAAATACCTGTTTTTCGTGCTGGACATAACAATCGTGCGCGCCATTGGAGACATATTGCTCGGGATACTTATTTTCGTGTTCACCATCCTCACCATCCGAGCTCTATTCATCGCTCGCAGAGTGAGAAATAACAACCTCGAGGAGAATTCTTCAAATATGCTCGGGAGCGACACGAGTCGAGGGACCACACGACGCAACTCCGCGTCCAGAGAAAGACAAATCACACGGATGCTTCTCTTGTTGGCTGCGATGTTCGTTTTGTTCAAGGTGCCTTACACAGCTCTGTACTACGCCACGCTAAATTTGTACAGAAAAGAAACATCGGGTTTGAGCACTGCAGACGAGATCAAGAGGCAGGCCAAGTTGATAACGCAAGTGTTGGGATTAGCTGGATATTCTTTCAATTTCTTTGTGTATGTGTCGCTGGTTCCCACGTTCAGAAAGAAGCTGCATTCAGTTTTCAGATGCACTTGACCTGCAGACCAGAGTCCAATCCGGGACTCTCAATCAGTTGATAAAGCAAGAAATCAGAGACCGGTGCGTACGTCGAAGTGTTTTGCACAAAAGTCTCACGGCGATTTGCAATCAACTTTGTGAACACTGAGGAAAGCATGCACACTTCGAACTGTCCAAAGGGAACGTCATGGCCATGCACCGACAGAAAATCACAATGAGAAGATTGCATGCGTGGCTTTGAACTGTGCAAATTTCCAACACATTAAAAACCCGTATCCCACGAGTGCAATATCTTCAAACATGAAATCTAAGAGCGCAACCGTTCATTCTCTGGCCAGTAATTGCACTCCTCATGTTTGCAGACATTTCACTTGTGGTATAAGTCAAC
>JAAUXT010038614.1_pt1 | contig 26155 bp, 26 predicted proteins | sample 7278171 | NCBI WGS metagenome assembly JAAUXT01 (sample SAMN14350112, study PRJNA611818) | marine sediment metagenome | isolation source: surface marine sediment (1.8m) | place: French Polynesia: Moorea | collected 2018-08
ACCACCGCGGTACAGGTGGCAGCACTGTTCATTCAATAAATACAGAGATTCGCGCCACCGTGGCCAGTCTCACCTGAGATACCCAACTGATCGTTTGTGATATCACTACAAAGGAGCGTCTTCAGGTGTTCTGAACGAGTGACTGGTCTCGAATGTCCAGAACGTCAGCCCGTGTTACGTTTTAGAGTCTACGTTTGTTGCATTGGATCTGTGTCTGTAATTTGGAAACAGCAAAGGGATGCCGTTTCGGAGTTCTGACTGTCGACTGGCAAGACTGTTTTTCAGCAGTCAGTCGCACACATTAAACTTTGGGAAGGTGCTGCCATCGGGCGGATTTGGAAAAACAACGGCGTCTGAACCACAGGTCATGCAGTTGAACGCCCAAACTTTGTTCGTCCCTCGTCTCTGGCCCTGCCAAAAATATTCGGATTTTCCTGGATGTGGACCTGGAATTGCGTGGATAGAACGCATGTGGCTTGCCAACGTGAAGACCAGGAACATGAAACAGCCTCCAAATGGAACAGTTGCCAAGCAGGAGGACCCATCTCTGTGGGTACCACTCCCCGAGTACCTGCCCCCCCCCCTCCACCTAAGGACGCGCCTGGTCCAAACTCCTGCTTTCTTGTTGAAATCTCATCGAAAAAGTCATAATCCCTTGAAAACAACTGTTGCTGTATGAGCATGAGGGCCGGCGGGCGCGTGTTTGTATGGAAGTGTGTTCTTGTTTTATTTCATGCCTCAGTGAGGCTGGAAGAATGGCACAGTACGCAGGGGTCGAAATATCTTCAGAATGCCTTTCGAAAAGAGAGTTTGGACAAATGTCAGAGGGACTGTCAGCGGTGATGACTCGCAGAAAATTCTTGTGAACCGCACCCCTCAGTACTTGGGTTGTGCAACTTTTGTGCAATCATGCTGGGCAAAATGACACAGGTATCAGATAGACCCCAAGCCATCAAAAGCAAAAGCTGGACTCGGGAAATTTTGGGTAAAGAAAACCCCTCTCCCTGTGAATATGATTTAGGCTCTGGAGCAGTTGGACCAACAAAATGTTGGATGAGAGAGTTTCATTTGGCTCTTGAGCAAAAGTTGGACTTTGAAAATGTTGAGTGATGTGTCAACCCCCCTCCCCCCCCCCCCATCCTAGAAATGAAACATGGGTTCTGAAGCATACCGTGGGACTTCGTGTGTGGATGGGCGATGCAAGGGATGTCTGACCAGTGTGGACACACACTGGTAAGTGTTCTTGTTGGGAGTGTGAAAGCGTTTAAAATTCATATTTGTTGTGCAAAAATTTCAATTTGTCATCAGTTTTAAATTGTGAAACTTTTTTCTTTTGTTTATTTTCTTTTATAATTTTTTTACTTATTTTATTTTTTGGAACAAAAAGAGAAGAAGTTGCTTCTTTTCCTCAAGATTTTCTCTGAAAAAGTGAAACTACACTTCGAAGTTGGCAGTTATCACCCCTCTTACGACTACTTGTGAGGTGATCATCGGAGTGAAAAATTCTCGGTCGTGCTCACCCCTCCCCATCCCACCCAGCAGCTTCTCAGCAGGGCGAATACGGCCGAGACTGAGTGGCGGTCATTGGCGAATACGAGGCAGGAATGGAAGAAAGTTTCATGTCCTTGAACCTCGCGCGGAAGATTGTGCTGGATCATCTTCTCAGACACCATTACTTGTGCATCTGGTTTTCACTCACGTGAGAACTTTCTCGCCTTGCTCATACTCGTATCTGCGCAGAATTGGAGACTCAGATGGGTGTGGAACTTCAGACGTGACTCTGGACATGCCTTTTTTCACGATGAAAAATAGATTTCTTGCAGGGAACGTAACCAGCGTGTGCCGGAATGTACCGCGCAGTGAGAAGTTTTGTGACCTGCAGGTTGCAGGGTGTATCGGGTGCCAAGGATTGAACGTGAAGGTGGTTGGAGCGAGTCGTGCATTTAGAGATTGGGGGGGGGGGGGCCTTGGTGCATTTGGTTGCTCGGTTGCTGAGGGCCGGTCTGCCGGGATCGATAGCGTGGGAGCCGAGGCGGGAGGGAGGGAGTTGCTGACGTAGCAGCTCCGATGCCGTGTGGTCATGAACATGGCTTTGAAGCTGCAGAGCCTGCTTGTAGACAGCGCAATGCTTCAGCGAGGCAGCAGCTTCACAGCGGCCGCTACTTTTTTCCGCTGTCCGATACCCACACACTCGTTTCACACGGAGGCTCCATGCTCGCTTCCATTACGCACTCTTTCCTCGGTGTTCATATTCGAGCCGAGTAAAAACTTGAAGAACCGCCGCTTGTGGTTCAGGCCGTTTGCGTTTGGAAAATGTCAGCGAGTGTGAAAGGCTGACTCTGGTCGTGTAGACCATCGCAAATGTTGGAGAGTCGCATTCTGTCCGGCGCGTCTTTTTGTTGTCCGTCCGTGAGTGCAAATGTTGAAAATTTTCTTCGGCCAAACTACTCTTGTCCTTTTATGTGCGCGGTTTGGCAGCCTGACGGCAGCAGTGTGTGGCATCGATCCGTGTGTGGAATGAATATGGTTGGGAATGAGTGATTGCTTGTGTTGCCGAAGACATGCTGACAAAATCAGCCTGCTTGAGCACACACAAGTTGTCTGCACCCACCACGTTCTCTTTCACTTGAGACGACCGTGCACTGTTCAGAGCTTGAAACATGTCACCTCACGCCCACCTCGGTTCCATCCACAGTTCGCCCCAGCAGCTGCTTCCATTGATTCGTGAAAACGACCTTTCCGAAAACGATTAATTAAACCCCAGCCACTAGTACAGATCCTGTCCATCGTTCTTCAGTGGAAATGAGCGGACGGTGTAAGGTTGCCGAATTCACAACGTGAAGCGCCACACACACTCGCAGTTCTGGCAGTCGCCATGTTGCGTTTCGAACAGACAAGGTCCAACGATACACCCATGGTGACTTCTCATTTCTGACAAAACTTACACTCGCCTGCACCTTTGGTCGGGGCCCGAGATGAAACCCTGTCTGTGGACAGTCTTTAAGTGTTTAAAGAACTGGGCCCAAGTGAAATCTGGGTGATGAGGGGGGCAGTGATGACTCGAGGGTGAGGAGAGGAAATCTTTCATACGTACGCGAAGTTTTGAGACCATTTTCTTCAGTTTATGGCTTCACAATGTGATTTAGGAATGACAAAGTTAGCAGGACGAAATTGGCTCTGTCAGGAACCGTGAGAGAGATTGTGATGCCAGATTGTCAGTTTTCAATCCCTCTCTTTGCATCTTTTGTAGTCAGGTGTTGTGGCAGATGATTTACAGATTATGCAGTGAAAGGCTACGAGGCCCATTTAGCTGCCGGCCTCACAATTATGCTGTGTACGGCTTCATTAACATACGATCTTCCCGGTTCTGATCCGACTCGCACTCGGGACGAGTTGGCGGCGCGTACGTCGTACCCGGGATGAGATCCTGTTCCTCACGAAGTGCGCTGGGAAATGAGCAGTTCGGGTCTCAGCAATGAGATTGAGAAATGAAATCAAACAGGCGCGTGAACCCGCGCTGTGGTGTTTGTAGTTATCGATTGAGCACTTTACAGGTGCTCTTCTTGCGTTGTGTGTACATTTTCTGTCCATTCTCCTTCCATCATGATTTCCTGGCCACCAGTTGTGAGTTTGGGGACTGCAGCCATGTCAGGCATGTGTTTTAAAGGAACCGCCGCACGCAAACAGGGTAGGTGGGGATGACTAGCCATTGAGGTTGCACGATAAATGTATGCAGAATGACGAGAGATCGACTGGCGCATTGCCAACTGTAGTAGCAGCAGCCATATTTATTGAACCAGACACGAAAGCCGAGCGCTGCTACACGGTTGGGATTTTGGGGCTTTTTGGACAAAACTGGACGTTGTCGACGTTGTCAGGACAGCCATGACAGGTAGGCAGACGGGTGTGGTGCGCGGGGTGAGGGTGGGGAGGCGCGCAGAGGGCTGGATGCGCGTCGACAGGTGCGGTCGCTGTGGAGCCTCGACCAGCTGATTGCCAAAGAGGAAAACACAGCACTCGTGATGGGGTCTGTTTTGCATAGCTTGTGGTTGAGGCGGTGGAATTCAAAGACCCCTTTTCCTTTGACCAGTCAGACTCTGTACGATCATTTTGGTTGAGGTTTTGCTGTGTGCCGTGGTTGTTTCTTGGTTGGACGCTGAATGTGTGTGGGATGATGATGGTGAGATCTCACATAATTCGGCGGGTGGAGATCATTATTCAGAGGAGGCGAAGGTGCTTTTTCTAACGAGATCACGCTGCCTCAAAATGTTGCTTCTCTTTCGGACATTATGATCGTGAACTAGGCAATTTCCTGGGTGTCTTCAGAACGACGAGACAAGGGGAAAAAGAACACAAACTTCTTCAGATTCTTGGGGTCCGTTTGCACCGAGTTTCTTCCATAAAGATGCGTACGAGTAACGGCGTATGTCATTGTGACTTTCTCCTCACTTGAACGAAAGGAAGAGTTATTTGCTCACGAGGCACAATGCTGTTCCACCATTAGATCCGCGTTGTGGCCATACTCGTACGTGATGCAATGTTTCTTGGATATCTCAGCAAGCTGTGCACAAATGTGAAAGAAGCTGCTGTGATGGCATGAGGTCAGCTTTGAAGCTAACATGGTCAGTAATGGGTATTTGGAGGCCAGTGTGTGATCAATACATTTGGGATGCGCTGGTAAACAGTGACACAACCGCACTAGAAGTCGTGTGTATTACTTAATTACTGAAATATTGATCATCACAAAACTGATATCGCACTGTGCTGCCAATGGCGCGCTGCATTGCTGTATTGATCACCGACGTGGACATGTGAAGTGCGGGAGATTTTAGGTAAAATAATGATTTATCGGGACGCTTTCCACACAAAGCTACCGCTGCATCAGTTTCTAGTCTATTGTCAGTAAGTAGCAAATTGGACGTGATTGTAGAACTTTCTTATGTGGGGAGGTCGACGAGATAAGCTGGCAGATAAGGAGTGAGATTCAGGTCGCATGAGTTTGGCAATTCATTCGAAAGACGAAGGAAAAGGCAATCGGATATTTGCGACGCGTTTGTGGGACGTGTCCCGGCACATTGATGCAAAGGCAATGGTGCTGCAAAACAGGTGACTCTCCGCATTATTATTGCTGAAGACGTTGTCAGACATTGTTGTCGAAATAGGTTGAGTTCTCTCGCAAAAGTTGGTGTAAACCTTGGCACTGTTTCTGGGCTTGATCCTTGTGAGCAACGGGACTCAAAATTGGCAGAACTTCAAAATACGGCCCAGTGTAAGCGCAGCGCAGGGAGGCGGGGTCTACCCTCTATCTCTACCTCAGTTGCTGGGCTTTAAAACTTGGCACATGCATGTGAACTGCTCTTCGTGATGCTTTTGCTTCGGATGTCGAAATGGACGCAGAGGAATGGGCTCTCCGATGAGTCCGGTTGTTTGCAGTACGAGTATCGTCACCTCGAACAGTTGGCAGGTCGTTTTGTGGTCACAATGTTTGTCTTACACATCTACTCTCTTCACGTCCACCCAAGTTGTTTGGAAGCACGGAGTTTGTTGAGTGCTACATTTTCACGAAGGATCCACTATTGTCTTTCTGGCCCAAAAGTCATTCCTCAATCAATCAAGAAAAATATTCTCTCTTTTTCGTTTTCGTGCAAAAATGTCATGTTAACTTTGCACCTGCGTTTCGGGTTCAGTTGGAAAATTGTCGTGTCAGGCGGGGGAGGGGCAGTTCGAGGGAAGACACAGCCAAAGGCCACATTTTCGTGATCAAGGAAGCCTCGTCTTGCGAGTACGAACCCCTGAGTGGAGCAATTGGGTTAGTGGGCTGCACACAACGAATGCAAACTTCTTGGCACTCGCTTTGCGTGTGTTGTGATTCACTTGAATGGCTCTCTTTTGCAGCCGTCATCCCGCAAGTGTGTTTGCTGTGGCTTTGATGATGCCCTTGTGAGGCTGCCGCACAATTTGTGATCGTCTGTGACAGCAGACCGAATCGGGTGCTACGTGTCGGAGGTGGCGAGGTTTACAAGCTTGACGAGATGTCACCTTCAGTGATTTACACCTGACGCAGGTGCTCAGCAGCATTCTGCAACTTGTAATCTGAAGGAGCTGGACTTCGTCTTCCAACTGGACATCTTGTCTTGCCACATTTGTGCCATATTTGGAACAAGAGTCTTGATTTTACTAACGCGCGTGTGCGTGGTGTATGCGTGCGAGAAATAGATGGAAATTACTGCACTCACCCATGCAGCCGAAAAGCAGGAGGAAATTTGTGAAGTTGGAGGATAACTGACGTTGAGTGCTCCGAAGAGCTTTTGGGGTCCAGCCTCAAAAGAGATGGGCTAGGGGGGGTCGGGGGGGGGGTCCAGATAATGTCAGGGGCAGGGACAGATGTACTAGAGGCAAGCTGGGTGTGACTGTACTTGTTCTGGGGGTTGTTATGTCTGGTACAGGACCATACACGGTATTCAGGTGGACACCAAACTGAACATGGGTGACCTTGCATCTAACACTGAAAACAAAAGTATTGCTGGGCAAGTTGTATTGTGCCCCCCCCCCCCCGCCAAATATGTGTTGGTTCACACCCTGGCAGTCTGATCCTTGACCGTCCATGCATGCTGAACAGGTGCCTCTACCAACCATGCATCTGGGCAATGTTACACCTCCCCCTCCCCCAACCACAGGCACACACACACACACACACACACACACACACACACACACACACACACACACACGCATCTCGAGAAGGCCAGTGTGAATTGTTCACTGTACAATCTACGTCTCGGTCGTACTTTGCCCTGAAGTACGGTGCCAGCGATAATTTGGGTCCTCCCAAGGCGGATCAAGACTCAATTTCAAGCCAACCTCAATCACGAGGCACACCGGAGGTTTCGACAGTGGAACTTATCACCAAACCCCTTTCACCCTGGATTCTCCCCGGACAAGCCTTCTGTTGGAGGCAACTCAAAGACTCCTCAGATTCGCGGAGCGAATGAAATGCGTTGCAGTTTTGAAAACAAAAACCGTGGCACCAACAACAGAACAGCGAATCTTTCTTGAGTGACGAGCCTTCCTTGCAAGAAAATTGAGGTTGAAGGACCTGCGCTTCCAGACAAGACTCCAAATGCAAGAGATTCCCCTCGTAATGTTTCGTGCAGTTTGCAGGTTTCGCAGTCGGTCTAGAAAACCTGGTTATTTGAAAAGACCGTTCTTGGTCAGAGAAAAGTCAGGGTCAGGATATCTTTGAAAAAATGAACAATTTATCTGGAAAGGTCAGGGAAACATTGAGGAGGAGGGGGGGAGGGTGAAAATGATCAGCGGTTGGAAAACTGTGGCCAAAAGTGGAGAAGAACGAAAACCTTGTCATTTTGTTTTCCAATTTCAATTTGGAACTAAAATTGACCATGTTGTTGGGCTGAAAGATTGATGCAAACATCAACTTTATTCAACCACTTCCTGCTTGGCAAGTGAAGGCCACCTGAGAAAAAGAAGGAAGAAATGCTTGATGGTCTTCAAAGTGAACAAATTTTTTGCAAAAGTCGGCATATTTTTGAACGTTTGAAAGAACGAAGATTGTCGGAATGCAGGCGGTGTTTTGGTGCGGAATCGTTCACGTGGAAGGTGGTTCTGTTCAGAGTAATGGTATTTGTGCTTGTTGCTTCTTCCCAAACACCGTCCGACGCAGCAGAACCAAGAGGTCTGCTACCTTGCAGTTAGCAACTGTGGTGTGGCGGCTGCGTGCAGTCCTGTGTGACGGGTTCGGTGATGTGATTGCAGGCATCATGTGAGATGCGGGTTGGTCATGCAGCTGAGACGACGCGCGCATCTCACCACAGAGCCGTCGCCGTCGTCGGGAGGTAACAGCGCCGCCCGCAAGCGCCCCCACGCCGCCTCAGCCTCCGCCGCCGCCGCCGCTCCCCCGCGCTGCGGTGCCGGCAATGAGCATTGCGAACAAAGTGAGCAGCAGGTGAGTGATCAGTGCGGATGCACGCGCAAATCTCTCTCGTCCTGTGCGTGGTCGGTGCCATGGGTGTCCCAAAGTTTTCAATGCGTTCAGTACGCCAATTCTCGCAATCGGGTTTCACGGACGCGTACGTGTGTGAGCCTGTGTGACAGGCAAGACCCAGTGATGCCGAGAGGGTGGGGAGAGAGTAGGACCAACCTGCCAGGTGGGTTGGTCCTGCCCAGGTGTTGTGGTTTCAAAATCCAACAGTTGGAAAAATTTGTGTGACTTTCTTGGTGTTTGAGCACAAACATTTGGGGACATTTGAACAAAAGGAACCTAGTCGACCGTCCATACGATTGGAAAACAAGTTTGTCAATCAATTCACACGTTTCAAACAGACGATCTCTGAACAGCCTGTGTCAAGGACGAGTCATAATTTTTGTGACAGCAGACCGGATCGAAGTCTCACACCCTTCTTTGCCTCCCCTTCCACACCCTCCCCTTCCCTCCGCAGGTGTCACACCGAATGTGCCCGTCGCACACCACTCCAGTTCCTTCGGAGCAATTGAAGGGAGAAAGATTCGCATTTCTTCGTGTGGAAACACGCGAGGACTACAAACGCTCTGACCTGTACCTTTGGTTGCAGAACATGATGGCCACCCCAGACGTTGTGAAAAGGCAGTGGCTCCCGCACTTAGGCAGCAACAACAATAACAACAACAACAATGACTTCATCTCGTCGTCCCCCTACTCGCCGAACAAGCAGCAGTTCACGCCGGCGCTGCAGACGACGGACCAGAGCACGAGCACGGAGGAGGACGCCGCCGCCTGCCTCCAGGCGGCGCCGTGCCCCGAGCCGCAGTGCAGCGCCACTCCGACCGGCGAGGGCGTCAAGCGCTTCAAGCGCCGCCGTCGAAGACGAAGTGAGTAGTGCACTTCATTCACTGTGGGAGGCACGGTCTGTTCTTTTTCCTTGACATTGGATCTCGCACGAGTGAACTCATGTGTTCGCTGGGGAAGAAAGTCAGAACACACTGATACTTTTCAGAGGTTTTCAGTGAGAACGGGTTTGGCAAATGGTGTTTAAATGCATTACGGACCATTTGGTAGTTGGCTCAGCAATTAGAGGCTTTGTGTTTGTCGCGGAAAATCAATTGATCCCATCATGACAGTTTTATGCGTTCTGTGGAGAAGGATGGCTGAGCGCAAAAGTGGAAAGCGACCTTTGTTAGCTTTTGATTGAAGTCACACCGTGATTTGTGGTCAATTTGGTTCAACTCTTGAAGCTCAACGGATCTGGCCTTTTCCCGGTGGGCAGCAGGGATCCAAACTCTTTGATACGTGCAGGATTCCTCCACTTACCGAGACGCTGGGACCCGAGACCACAGGGCTCACTTCGCTGGTGGCATTTGTTGAGCAAAGGAAAGGTGTTGATGGAAGTGATTTTTGGTGCTGTTTGCGTTTTCACGGCAAACAACGTGAGTCACGGTCTGGTGCTGTTGTTCTCTCCGTACAGTCAGCACGGCACGTTCCTGCTGTGGCGAAGTGGATCAGCAGTTTGTTGAAACGAAAAGACTCTTCTTTTAAAACAGTAAAATTGGCACACTCCGAATTTTCACACCATGTTGGGACGAGTGATATGTACACATGCGCTCACGTTTTGTCCCTTCGTACAGAGAAGATTCGATCGAACTGTGCAAAAAAGGTACAAACACACACACACGCACGCACACGCACACACACACACACACACACACACACACACACACACACACACACCACGACACAACACGACAAACATGGCAGGTCAACACCGCTTGTCAACAGACACGGATGTTTCGGAAAGTTGGTCGTGTTCCAACTGAGCTTGCCAACAGGACAACAGACGAAACATGTTATTCTCGTGAAAGAACTGCACACTGAACAGTCACTGTCTGGTGGATTGCTGGGTACAGCCATTTCGCGAAGTCAGGAAACGCCTCTGCCTTGGGAAGTCTCGCACTTTGATTGATCTCGAGGTGAAAACCTCCACTTCAAGTCTCGGAAAGTGTTCCCAAGGAGACCTGGTGTCACCTGGGATGAATCAATAGGAATGTTGCAACAAAGAATAGAGGGAAGCACTCGTCACCATCAGAGGCAAATATTGTAAAAGCGTGGGTTGTGAACAAGTGCCGCCGCTCCACATTTGCTTCCGTGTCGAACAGTAGAATGGCAACAAACAAAGCACTGCACGCGACTTTCGAAGTGCGTGGATCCGTGTGTGCGCTTGTCTTTCTCGGCGCATGAGCAGTTCGCGTCGGGGTTCGCGCCTGCAGGAGATACGGTAGATCTAATCGGCGGTGCCACTGAAGGGCTCGAATACGAAACAAAACCACGATGAAATGAACGAATGTCCGTGCAATGATTTGCTGTCCTTGCTTTCGATGTTTCTTCTCTTGATCGAGTGTGTTCTGAATTTATTTCTTGATTTTGTAGGCACCAGGATGAGAAAGCCGAAGAATGCAGTCAAGAGCCAGCCGAGAACCGTGCTGTGCAGCACATTGTTTTCTCCTGTGTTTTCCATGTACGGCCAGGCGAATGGTGCTGAAGAGGTAAGCCTGAACTGGCAACAGAAAAGTGCGCGACGTACAGAATTCACGATAGAAATGGACATCGTTGTTTTAGCAGACGCCCGTCTCATCTGATCTTGATTCCTGTGTGCGCAATGAACTTCCACACCTTCCCTGCCTCCCTCCCCCTCCCACAGAAAATTTGACAGCGTGCAATTGCTACGTGCTGGTACTTGTTCTGCTTTGCTGCAGCTATACCCGGAAGTTTGAGAGCGACCGCTTGCGGAATTCTTGGTGAAGAAGAATTCCTGTCTGAAAACCATTTTGAAATGGATTTCGGCTTTGCACAGGTGGAGGAGGTGATGGACGATGTTGAAAAGTTGAAGGACGCAGCACTCGCGACGTGCGCCAGCCTCAGCGCTGTCGTGGCGACACACGCCGGCGGTTGCGGGGAGACGGACAGCGACGGTTGCTCCTCCGCCTCCAGCAGCTCCTCGGGTGAGTATCGCTCATCGCAGAAAAGAATTATTGTGACACAGTTGGTATGACTTTCTCTTGCTTTTTTTTTTTTGGGGGGGGGGGAGATCCTGGGTCTTTTTTCTTGCGTTTGCAAGTGCTTTCCGCTTGTAATTGTTTGGACAGTTGCTGTGTTCTACAAAACTCGCAACTTGAGGTATTACGAATTGGCATGATTGGAAAAATTCGGCTCGAGTAGATTTGACACGCAACTTGCAAAATTTGCTTCGTTGTTGTGCGTGCAATTTTCAATTGAGTTTCCACGAATTGGATCCAGCAAACATTTAGGGTGGAGAACTTATCAACAGAAATATGGTCTCGAGTTGAGGCAAGTAAAGTTTTGGGGCGTAAAGGGATAAGTACCCCAGAAGACTGAAACACAGGCTTTGGTTTGTTGCAGTGAAGGAGAACGTGGCGCCACCTGCGCCCGATACAACGAGCACCGCCTGCCTCACGCCGTACCCGCTGACGAATGGCGTTGCGTCCGTCGCCGAAGTGAACAGCGGCGTCAGTGTGGATGCCGCCGCTATCGAGTGCGATCCGAGCGCTTACTACACGCCTGAGGAGGAGGAGGTGGCGGCTGAGGAGGCGGGCAACATGGACGACTGGGTTACGGAGTTTGACCCGTAAGTCATGGCGTTCACAACCAACTGACGTACCAAAAAACTTTCGACGCGCGCAGTCGTTCCTCTAACGGGGACTGGAAGTTGCCTGGTTTTGTCTTGCGCGCGGCCGTGAAACAGCTGATGGCACGTTGCAGGTACTACTTCATCAAACACCTGCCGCCGCTGACGGACGAGATGCGCGCGCGCCAACCCGCACTGCCGCTCAAGACGAGGAGCTCCCCCGAGTTCTCGCTCGTCCTCGATCTGGTGCGTTGCTTCAGCTCACACGGAACAGTGACGTCCAGTTGAACTTGTCACAATGAGGATCAGTCTGAGTGCAACTCTCGGGAGGGGGGGGGGAGGACACGAACGCGCGCCAGGGTGACTCATGTTTGATGTTGTTTGCAGGATGAAACTCTGGTACACTGCAGTTTGAACGAATTGGAAGATGCAGCGTTCATCTTTCCAGTTCTTTTCCAGGACGTCACCTACCAGGTGTGTGATTCACTCTTCTGTCCCAACCAGCTGTTGTGATGCCGTCCGGAAGGGAGTATTGTGGTCAGCAACACGAGTGCAATTGTATCTTTCAGGTGTACGTCCGGACCAGGCCAAACTTCAGAACCTTCTTGGAACATGTATCTCAGAAGTACGAAGTCATAGTTTTTACTGCGTCTAAGAAAGTTTACGCTGACAAGCTTATGAATCTCCTCGATCCCGAGAAGAAACTAATCAGGTGAGTCCTTTGGCTTTGGTTTTCGGCAACCGCTCTTTGTTGAGTTCTGCAGCGATTTGTGTCCGTGAACGTGTTCAGTTTTTGATGGCGTGTGACGGATTGATGATGTTTGCAGGCACCGGCTGTTCCGAGAGCACTGCGTGTGCGTCAACGGCAACTACATCAAGGACCTCAACATTCTGGGGCGGGATCTCACCAAGACGATCATCGTCGACAATTCGCCGCAAGCCTTTGGTTATCAGGTACATCCACAAAGAAAACAGATTTGACAGTCGTGCACGGAAGTTTGTGGTGGGAATTCCGGCGTGTTCGAATTCTAGATTGAAACAAAAATTCGGAACTTCGCTTTTCAGTTAGAAAATGGCATCCCCATCGAGAGTTGGTTCATGGATCAGAATGACGACGAACTCATGAAGCTGATACCATTTTTGGACAGCATCGTTGCACAGGTGAGTGTCTTCTGCAAAACACTGACCGTTGAGCTTGCCTCAAAAGTTCTTAAATTTGGCTGACGTGGATAGATGACCACCGCGTCAGTGGGACTGCTTCTCTTCACCTCCAGCTACGTTGCTACACGGTTGTCGTGTGTGTTCGCAGGGTACGGACGTGCGGCCACAGGTTCGCGCGCGGTTCCGACTGCACGAGCTGCTGCCCCCGGACTGACACTTCTCCACCGTGCACATCGACAGCCACCGGTCCAACATGCACATTACCACACAGCGAAACCAAAAGCAATACATGCTGGAAATCTAACCGCGGCTATACACGACCTGTAACCATATCCTGGATATTTTTGTATTTTTTGTATTCAGGGATTTGTGCTGTGGCAGTAGGCTTAGTATAAGTGGGGAAAGGGTGGGGAGGGAACAAGGGAGACAAAACTGGAAAAAAACAGCTGGTATCCTGTCATTTATTTTTGTACGTTTGGCGAAACGCTCAAATTTTCACAGTGCTGAATGCAAATTTTTGTTATGTTGGTGGATCGTAACCAGAAGACGATGGAAAATTTGATGCTTTGGGCTGGTTGGTTTGTTGCATTGATCTGTTTACGCTCAGAGTATATTTTTGAAACATTTTGCTTTTGGAAATGCTGCAAATCTAGCTTTGACTGTCATTCTCAGTGAATTCGAAAAGTGACAATGTCTTCGACGACAGAAATATGAAGTGAATTTTTGCACTATTTTTGATTGGGAATTATTCGTTTCTGCATCGACACAGTGGGCATTATGTCTTGTCTGTCCTTCCCAGGGTTAAGAACAACACGTGTCAACAGTGCACCGAAGTTGTCCGAGTGAAAACTGCCCGTAATTAGCTTGTTATGCATCCATTCTACCTGAAAATCGTATCGAATCAGGTTGTACATACTTGGCGGTGCAAATGCCATTGCAGAAAAGTTATTCTTAGGGTCTTGTAACGAAGCACATGGTTGTACGGAATTATAAATCTGTATTGTGTATATCAAACAATTTAGCACTTTCTTGACTGACAGTTCATATATTATTTAGGTGTAGATAAATATGCCAGCGTTGACGAGAGAAATTTGTGTATATTTGTTCAGTGATGAGAACAGCTTTTGTGAGGCTGCGCGTGTTTTTACTCGCACTTCGATTGTGTGTAACACGTCGAATGTCCTGTAGTAGTTCATGTTTTGGTGTGAATTGATTTATTCAGGTATGCCTTGGTTCTTTCGCTGATTTGCTGAGCAGCCGCTGCAATTTGGGGGACTCAAAAGTGGTGTTGGTCACTCCGAGTTGCAGCGCGTTCAGCTTCTGTGAGAACGCGGCGCTTGCTGTTCATGGATCGGCTGCTGACAGCCAGATTGCGAGTGCAGTGCTGGAAGCCGACCCTGTGTTTCCCCACGTCACCACGTTGTAATCCTCGTCACAAATTCTCAACACGGCCCGCGTATGAGAACAACACGTTTCGTGAGATCGTCTGTAAGACAGCATTTTCTTTGGCAACAGGGACCATGCGGAGCAGAACAAGTGGCTAAACATTCTGGACCCAGCTACAGTGTCTTTTTGTGAACTCGAACTGGTGGGTGCAAGTTGATCTTTGTATATTGTAAATAGGTGACAAAAATTCTAGTCAAATGACTTTCTCACGCGACGATTACTGCTTTGGGTTTGTGTTATTTTCTTGCTTTTCTTTGAAGAGTACAACCAGTTATGTGTAGGCAGCAGACATTGATTTTAGGTTTTAAAAATTTGGAAGTGGAACAAAATCATTGATGGCTCCTCCCAAGTTTTGCATTTGGTCACAAACGTTTGCGGTACTTGCAAAAGTATCTCAATTTTAGTCCCTGTGGTTGCTTCACTGCACCTGTGAGTTGCAATGAAGAACGACGTGTAAAGTCCATTGTACATATATGCAACCTTCACTGGCTTCCTCCAAGCGACTTGTGCTGTAAATACGACCCGTACTTATTCTTGTGCCAGATTTTGTCTCACAGAGAAAGCCCTGAGATCGGTGTCTCTTTGTTGAACGCAGCAACACAACCCACAGCGTGGGAACTGAACGCCGAGACAGAGTTGCAGAGGGTGCGCGTTCCTTTTGTGCGCGGAAGATAGTGCCTGAACCAATCGTGTCGTTTTGTTTGACTGTCGTCAGAGTTGTTGCAGTGGAAAGTGCCATTTGCAGGTGTGTGTTTTGCTTCGAGGGCAGGAGAGGGTAAAAACGGAAGTTTTGTTGTGAAGTTCTGGTTCACAAGTTGCATGTATTGAAGAAAAAGTGTTGCTGTGTGGAAGAAAGGATCCTGTTCAGTATTGTTTCAGATCGTTTTGGGCAAGTTCGAATTCCAAGCGACCACAGGAAGTTATGTAGATTTACAGTGGGAACCAGTCCTGCGTTTGGCGACAGCAATGGCGTCAGAGTTGGACTGATGCTTTGAAAAATTGTGACCGGTTCAGCAGCTGACTACCTCAGGAAAATTGTCTTGTTGGACTCCGGACGTCACAGGTCCGCGCATTTGTACTTCAGATACTTGCGGGAAAGCATGCTTGGGTGAGTGAGGCCAACGTGAAGAAAGGGATGATGGGTGCACTTTGTCAAACCAGTGGGAACTGAATTCCTTTTCTGGGATCACACAGACAGGAAATCCGCAATGTGACATTGACAATCTTGGCTCGACATGCGTGAAGTGACGTGCGAGAATTTTGTAAAGCATTGTTCGGCGTTATTTATCCAAGTGGAATGTGATTCTGTCTGTTGACTTGTTAGCGTTCCTATCGTTGAACAAGACCTGCATAGACCCTGTTTATTCTGTTTCTAGATCGTGTGTTATTTTGTTGGGTTTCGACAGTTGACTGCTCAGTATCATGGTCCGGACGAGCACTGAAAATCCCCAAACCGTGAAGTTTTAGTTTGATGCATGCACGTCCCATTTGGCTCTGTTGTTGTTTGGGTCCGTGCGTGCAAGATTCATTGAAACAAAACGAATACAGCTGTACGAGCACTTGTTAATTTTGAGATTAGGAGAGCAAAAATACCGTTTGTATTCCACGAAATACTGAATTTGTGCGCGTTCGATTTTCTCAAATGTGTTTGTTAATTCGACGGTAGTCTTGTAGAAAACTGTGCTGTTGATTCATTAAGATTCTGTTACCTGTGAATAAGTTGAGTGCAAGTTATGACTTCGAAATGTTTGCATCTTGTGTAAATAGTGTATTCTATGTTTATTGTTCTTAAAAATACAAGAAAGGACACAAAACAAAACACATCTTGCTTCCTGATTCGAAGGTTGGAGGCCAGTGCACCTCGCGTTCGCGTTGGGCGTATTTCGGAGGAGTTTGATTTGCTAATGAGTGAGTGCGACGCAGAGAGACGTGCCAACTGCCCTGGAGACCGGTATGCATTTTCCACCGACACCGCTCGTTGTTCGAACGCATGGAAATACAGCGAAGCCGAACCAGTTAAATTCTGAACTGATGGGATGACATCAAAAGGTGAGTTTGCTGAAGCAAGGGCTGGAACCATCCGCGAAGTTACGAGTGAAGACGGATTCTGTGTGCCTGTCCGCATGTTGGACCTGTGCCGTGGATAATGTTTTCCAAGGAATCCTCCCACTTTCACCACCAAGCCTTCAGCGCAGAGACACCGATCATCAATAATTGATGCCTTGGAATAAATTCTGGTTTGTCCACAAATGTACAATTTCTGTGCACATGAACAGTGGACATCACAGCAACACACGTCACATTTGAAAAAGCACAATTACGTGGGGCACTTTTGAAACTTTTGACTTCGTGTGCCCTGGCGCCTTGGACATCAAAACCCGCGTTGCACAGGCAGAAATGTCTTCCCCAGATTGCGGGTCGGTGTCGCGGGGGTCGCCGGTGCGCCCCGGGGACCTGGTGGGGAACACGACGGCTCTCGGGGACGGCACCGCGCTGCGGCTCAGCTGCGGAGTCGGCTTCCGGCTGCTCGGCCCAAGTGTCCTCACCTGCCGGGACGGACAGTGGGACGCACCAATACCCGCCTGCGTTGGTGAGTGCTTTAACAGCATCCCTACCGAGATTACTGTTGTGCCAATACAGACTGACACGTTTTTTTTTCTGTTCATGCAGACAACAGAACGGACCCCACGGCACCTGAAGGAGCATTCGTCGCCTTGAGTGAGCGCGACTTTGTCATCATGTGCGCAGTCGCGAGTGCGGTTCTTCTGGTGCTTTTGATTTGCATCATCGTTCTGGCAACCAGCAGGAAATCCCGAACTAATGCCGGGGAGAAGTGGTTGAGTAAACGACTGAATGACGAAAATATTCCGAAGCTTCACGAAAACGGCCGGGATGAGCCGTGGAGTTATCCGTACGTCAGGTACGCTGCCTTTTGCAAAACCTTCTTCGTCGCAGCTGGAAAACGCCTTCATATATAGAACTGTTTCACGTTTTGATGGCAATCTGCCTCTAGAGACTGCAACTTCACCAGCTGCTGACTGACAGTGACCTTGCAGATGCGCATCGCGTCTCAACAAAACCTCAAGTGCAACGTTCCTTCCTTGTCTTGAGCAGTGTTTATTTTGACGAGCTGCTCTGGGTTTCAGACCCGACTATTCCGACGCTGGTTCTCTGCGAGGGAGTCGGACCAGCATCGCCACGATTGAGTGGCTTCCGGACAGCTGGTCGACAAGACGTTCAGACGACCAGAGGCCCATCCTCAGCGGCAGACCGAAACAATCGGTCTACCACAACGCGAGAGTCCACTACATCAAAGTTCCGAACTACAGGTACAGCGCAACTCTTTGAACTTCCAACACAGAAAACAACAGCAAATTTGACAAGAATTCTCTTCAGTCTGAGGAAGAAATGACTCTGACATGGGTAGTGGAATAAATCATTCTAACTTCGATTGTGACTGAAAACGCTGAAACGCAACCACAGTCTAATTCCACAAATTGAAAACGCTGAAACGCAACCACAGTCTAATTCCACAAATTGAACAAGAACGAGGGACAGGCGGAATGAATATGAAATTTTTCTTTCAGAATGACTATTCCTCGACCGCAACTGAGAAATCCAAACACTTTCTTGACAAATGAAACCAGACAACAAGGCAAGACTTGACAACTTTGACACTCAAAAAGACAGCGAACTCGGATTCTCTTGTTGGATGAAGAGAATGCTCACGTGCTTTGCAACTACTTTCGACACAGCACATTTTACTTTCGAACTAACACGTACACCAGCGAATCAAACATAAAAGACTCGCTGGCATGGTAATATCTCCTTTCAACTGTCGTTTGCAAAGAGTTTCAAACGACAACTTGGCACTTGATGCTGCAGATACACAGCAAACGGAAAGACAATCTTGGCCTGACAAGTTTCGGCATTGCACTTGGCGTTTCAGGCGCCAGCACCACAGGAGCCTTGACGTCTATATCGCTACTGGCTTGTGCATACTCACTTTATGTACATCTCGAAGCTCTGGGCAGTCATCAGCGCAACACTGCACTGCAGACAACCGTGGGGATGGGCACTCGGATGACGCCACACATTGACCAGTCCTCACAAGCACCTTTGTTCATTTACAAAGTTTTTTCAGCATTGCATAAACCTTTGAGCATTCGTGCGATTCAATCAGTAACGTTGGTGCAAGGCTTTTGAATTGTAAAAAGAAACAATTGTCTTCGTGAAATATTATTTTTTACACATGATATCTGGAAGAAACGGGAGTGATGACCAACTGAAAATTCCTACTGGTACAAACACCAAATGGAATGATCACAATTTAATGGCAAGTCTATACATGCATTCGACTGAACAGGGAAGCAAGAATCGTGCTGCATTTTCACGAGAAAACTGAACATCATCGTCGTTTTCGTAACAAGCGACGTTCGTGAGATTCGAAATTTTACATATCTTCCACGCACCCAACAAGCCTGCACTGTCACAAATCACAAGCAATCTGTTGCTGCATGCACTGGAGCGTTTTTGTACAACGTGGCACACACCGCGCGCGCGCGCGGCCTACACGTCGTCGTCACTGACGAGCTCAACGTGGTCGCGACGGCGTCTGTTGCTGGTGCGGAACTCGCTGCGGATGGCGTCCAGCTCGGCGAGCTCGGCGCGCACGAGCTGCTGGTGCGTCTGCCGCTTCGACGCGATGCTCTTCATCGGAAACGGGTTCAGCTCGGAAAACGCGATCTGCGCGGAAGATGAAGAAAAACACGCCATCGAATACCTGGTGCGTTCATGCGTTGCCCAAGACAAAATCCAACAACTCGACCGTCATGAGAGTTTTCGTGAGTGGTGATAATGTGACACAAGCTCACTCCTACATGCACCAAGGCCAACGTGTTCAATGACACTTGACGGCGTCTGAAGAGCAGCATCCACAGCTGACAAACCTGAGAGATTCGGTCGATGTCAGTCGCATTGTCTCCAAGTTCCCTCAGATAGCGGTGGATCGCCATGTTGCCATTCTGCGCCAAAATCGCGTCTTCTCTGTACTTGAAGAACGCAACTGCGAATCGGAACAGCACCTGCAGACAAAGCCGTGCAACTTGCAACTTCTGATTCAAGGAAACAAAATTTGTTTTTGTCTTTTCTGAAGTGTGATGTGTGGGCTCGCAGATAACAGACGAGAGCACATCACCAGAAATACGACAACCAAAATCACCTTGTTGCCTTCATATAAGAACGTGTCCCAAATGCGAAGGTAAGTGTTGACAGGAATGTTGTCGACGAACACAGTGAGAAACCAGTTGAAAGTGAAGAGCGACAGATCCACGTTGTTGGTCTCCAGGTGGCTGTGCAGCCTCGGGAGCTTGTCCTGAATGACGTCCTTCAGCACTCTCTGTTCACTCACACACAAGAAAAACGAGAATCGACGATTTGAGTCACGAATCGTTTTTGTTTTCATTGCACTGTTCAGAGAGTTCCAATTTCCACATTTTGAATGCGAGCCTGAACCTGTCTGACCTGATCGACCTGTGCTGCCAGCAGCGTTGTTGTGTAGTATTCCTGAGGCATGATAAACTCGATGATACAAACTAAGCACCAGAAGGCATCTTCTTCGTTCAGAAACAGCAGCGCGATGGCGGCCAAACGGTTCAAACCCTGCAGAAAAGAAAAGTCAGCAAAATGCCAAGCGCACACCACAAATCGTTCGACAGGACTTACTTTCCAATGTGTGTGTGTGTGGCTGCGTTAGATCAAGATAAACTTTCAATACCTGACAATACCCGATCTCTGGGTTGTGCTGAGTGTAGGCGAGAAGCACTCTTCTTAGTTTTGGAACTCCTTCTGCACTCCGTGTTTCGTAGTGTTTGTTGTTGGGCAACGTTCTCAGCAAATCCAACTCAATCTGAAGACAAAAGAAAAAGATCCGCGGGTGTACAATCCCTGGTTTCATTTGTCAAATCAAAGCAACAACAAATTGAAATGTTCCAATTTCTGCTGAAATACGAAAAAGTTCAAACCTGCTTGGATGCAGGATTGATTCGATTCATTTTGGACAGCTGGTCCAACAGCTTGTGATAATACTTTGCACCAAATTTCTCTCTCAATTTGCCCACGCGAAAGTTGACACATCTGTAAAATTACATTGTGTTTTTATTGTGGCTCGGAAAAACAACACTGCAGCAAACAAACTTCAGGTAAAACTAAAAACTTACGAGTTCCAGATCTTCTCTCTGTGTTGGGTGGGCACTCCAAGTCTGATCAGATTTTTCAGGTCGTGAGAAGGCTGCAGGACCCGCGACCCAGCAGACACAAGAAAGTTCTCCCATCTCACGTTGATGCTGATTTCCTTGTCAACATCCTGTCAATTTTTTCACACGTTCAACATTTAAAAGTTGCCATCTTCAGCGCACCGCACGGGTCGTCACTCTGCCGGTGGCGATTTCCTGTTTCTCAATTTTTAAAGGGATCCATAGATTTAGTTGAGGCTTCACCTTCACTTGGAGTTCCTCGGACTTGCGTTGCAGGGTGTGGGCGTGCGCCACCAGGTCGTTCGTCGCTCCCTGTGGGAGCAGGCTGAATCCAAACTGATCGTACGTCGTCAACCTGAGCCAACAAAACCCACACCGACCACTCAAACGTGTATATTACCAGGTTCAACAAAGCAAAACCATTGGCAAAACGCTTTTGAAGGTTCCTCTGCACCTGTTTCTAGCCGTGGATGGTTGACTGTTGGTAGTTTCACCACCCGATGCGTCCAGAGCGTCCTGCAGGAGTTGAGACACAAATTCATCTGAACGAGACTCCTCACCTCCTGCGATGAAAGAAAGTAATGCTCGATACAACTCGAAACTTGCCAAAATGTCCAAGTTTCCTTGTTCACCAGCGGGATATAACACCTTTTTGATCCCAGGCATATTGTCCGTTTTCCTTGTGTGTTGTGACTTCTTCGTCAAAGCCGAATCTGGCAATTCCTCTGGCGATCTGCTCTGTTTCTGATGCACTCAACCTGCTGCTGAGCTCCACTAACTGAACGTGCAAGAACCGGCGCACAAGACTCCAGCCACGTGAAACAAGTCGCCCGTCGTTTGCCATTCACTTTCTTCGTTGACTGTCCTTTTGCCACTTTAACGCTTCGTTTCTGGCACCACACCTGTTGCGGCTTCAGTTCAAACCGGATGATGCGTACAAAACCGCAACCACCAGTGTCAGTCGGGATCTTGAGTGGTTATCAACTTGGCATTCTTGGAAAACAAAGAGCAAATTGACACTTTGTGTCTGTTTGCGACTCGTAATTTCCTGGCAAACGACACATTTGTGCACGCCTTGAAATGTCAGCTGAGGTTGGTAATCGCTCTCAAAAGACTGAATCAAAACATCACCAGATCATGCAAAAATATGAATCTCGAGAAAAGCTTCACAGCATTGACATCATGCCGGTCGGTCCATCAAATCGTTGGCTAAATCTGTCTTGCATTTTGGACGGTGGTTTTGGAAAGGCTGTTGACACAGCTTCAGCGCCAAACAGATTCGTCACAATGGCATTTATCGCGTGACCAACCAATCCCTGTCGTTTATCATCTGCCGCGTCGTACGAAGCGTGGCAAATGTTCACGCCAGAGCAGCAGCAGTTCTCACCGAGCTGCTTTGCATGACAAAACGCCCCCAAAACCACTGAAGCAGATGTCTACATTGTCCCACACAAAATGCCTCCACTTCTCTTTTCTTTCGCAGCGCAAGGTGAAAACAAGTTTCCTTCAAAGACTTCGACTCACTGACATGTGTTTCACCAGCCGGGCAATTCTATGCGGACACGTGCCACAACTCATTCTGTTGCTGACGGCCAGGTTGATTCGACGGGACTTCAGAAACAAATTGTCGCATTTCACTCGTTCGCAAGTTATGACAGAACGAACAGTCCTTACCTCGCACAGGCACTCTGAGCTGATCCAGGCACAGAAGGTACTTGCTTTCAATCTGGTAGTACTTGGCTTGAGCTTCGGTGCTTTTTCTGAAACCACAAACTGACGAATCACCTCTTGAATCTTTTGAGAAGACGAAGAAAACGTAGTGAAATACTGATGCATCCTCACATGAAGAGTTGCTTCTCTCTCGCTTCATCGTCAGATCGGAGCTGTGTCAGCTCCAAAATTTCCTTGTTCAGAAACTGATTCTGAATCCTGTACGCATCCACTGCAGCCTGAGCAACACACAGCACAGTGAGTGAGAAAACATGCATTGTGTCAACATTTCTGAAGAAATTCTGTCGACCTGCAGATTTTCCAGAGGACAGAAGAGAAACAAGAGATCAAAGAGCCCGCAGCTCCTTCGAAACTAAACGTTGGTTTTGTTACTGGGGAGAGGCCATTGGTCACTTTCCCCTGCTGATAAAACAACTGTTGGTTTTGTTATTGGAGGAGAGGGGTGAAGCAACTGTTGGTTTCGTGACCAGTAACAGTCACTGTAGCAAGAAAGAAATCAAATGGAAAATGGATGGTGAGTTCACCCCCCACCCCAAGTGAACCAATGGTACACAAGCATACATCCTTGCTTCATACATACACACACACACACACACACACACACACACACACACACACACACTTGCTCACCTACGTACAAACGCGCGCGCACACACACGCTCACACACACACACACACACACACACACACACACACACACACCATCGCCATTGCACGAAGCCCGAAATGCCGCGGGCTCGTAAACTCCAACAGATAGTGCTGCAAGCGACAACACACCTCCAGCTTCTCAAGTTCAGCGAGATGCAGCGACGACAGAGACCGCTGTGCGGGCGTGCTTTGTCCCGTGTTGCACTCCAACTCAAAAATCTTGTTCGTTAGAGACATAATTGTCTCATCTTTGGCCGAAACACTCCTTTGGTACATGTTCACTTGGTCCTTCAAGCTTCCCAGTTCCGATACATTCTCTCTGAAAATGATATACGTACTTTGTCGGCGAGTAAAATTCTATGGATTACGACAGAAGCGTCTTGTACAAAACCACGAAAGCCACAAACCTGAGCTTGGCGGAGACTACCTCCCTTTCTTCCTGTATCTCTGCGAGTAGATGTTGCAGTTCAACGATCTGTTTGTCACGTTGTTCCAGCAACGTCATCTTCTCATTTTCATCGACACAGGTTTCCATTTCTTGCCTGAAACAATGAGAACGCGCAATGGCAGGGCCAGGAAAGTTTACCGGTCGATTCCATACGTGCGTTCAAAAATTGCAAAATAGCTGTAAGATCTGGTGCTCCGGTATCCAAGCAATCGATGTTGTTGCACTCACCGAGATATCTTGGATCTCTGGAGAACATTGACTTGTCTCTGCAGGACAGTGACCAGTTCCCTGTGAGCAGTCAGCTCCTCTTCCATCACAGCCATCTCTTCCTTTTGGTTGGCAAGAACAGCCTGTACCTGAGTGAACAAAGCAAACGTGAGGGACCCTCGTTTGCAGGCAAACCTTGGATGTGATCAGAAGTTTCATACAACACAACACACCTGTCTATACTTTTGCTCATACATGTCGCTGGACCCTTCTTCTGCAGGCAGACTCTTGGGTCTGGGTGATCCAGGAGACAGACGCTTCTTGAAATGGCTGAACCGGCTTTCTTTCAAGTTGGGAGACGAAGGTGATTTGGATTTGGCGTCAGGTGACGTGGGTGACGGTGGAGAGATGGGTTCCTCCGGAAACGATGGCATCTTCTCTTCGACGGGTGACGCCAAGACGCTCCCTGTTTCAAGAACGTTCAAGAAGAAAAAAAGGCGATGAGATTCTGTTTTGACACAAATCTGTTGTCAAAATTGATACGAGGACAATTGCTGATTTTACAATTCAGATCACGAGATGCTGCCTCACCCTCCATGATGTCTGACTGACGTTTGCCTCGCAGCGTGGCTAGCGCATTTCTGATTTCGGTTTTCCAGTTCGTGATCGACAAGTCTGTCAGATTGCCAGCTCCTTTGGAAGCAGATGCGTCACCGATACTGTCTGCGGGCAAGTCTCCTGGGTCCAACAGGAGCCACTCAGGGCCGTGTTCCCCGCTGCTGGACAGCGCTCGCTCCTTCCCAATCAGCCCGGCGCACGGCTCCTGCAGTGGTGCAGTGGAGAATGGTTCAAGCAAAGAAACTCAAATCAAGAGTTAACATCAATCAGAATCAGAATAGGTGCACCCAACAAATATCTGAGTCGTATCACCAAAGCCAACTTGTAAGCACTAATTCAACGAAATCGATAGCCAGACCAAGATGAGCCCAGTTGGACCCACGGTCTGCAGTCAAATCGATAATCACATCGGACCTTTGGGAAGAAGTCAAAAAGAAACGGCTGGATCAATAATTAGGCGATAACCTCGGCGATGGCCAGAGCCTGTTTGAGTGGGTAAAACAGCGCTGAAGAGCAACATGTGCATGTGCGCATGTGGATCGACAGCTTTCTGAATGATCACATAAATTTCACCTGTACGGATCTCACGCTCTGCTGCTCTTCCTTCAGAAGTTCGGTCCTTCTTTTGCTGTACCTCCTCCTCCGAGACTGCAGCTGTTTCAACCAGTACATGCGCGTCTGAGCATCAGGTGCTTCTAGTGCAACAGTTTTGTCCACGCATCTGGAAACAGAGGTCGGAAGACGAGTCACTTAAGGGACAGATTTCCGTCACCCGATAACTGGTGGAGCACCTGCAAATTCTCACCTGATTTCGAACACGTTTTCCTTGCCACTTGAATTGCTACCATCCTGGGATATTTCCAAATTGAAACTGGCGTTGGAAACGTCAATTTCTCCCAGTGGAACGATGTCCTCGGGTGTTCGGAAGTACAGAAGTTTGCACGAGCTGTCAACAAACACGAACCAGCGCTTCTTGAAAATTTTCCCGATGCCCCTCCCACCAATTTTATACTTGTTCAGATAGCCGCAGAGTTTGGCAGCTGAATCTGCTGCTGACGAGCCCCCAGTCTCCAGCGGCTCCACCTCTTCGACCACAGATCCTGGTGTGGGACTTTCATGATCATCCACAGGTCTTCCACCCGCTCTGGCAGTGTCAGGGGCAGCAGCGCTGTTGTCACGCTGATCCACGGTATCCACATCATCAAAACTTATGAGCGGTTCCTCTTTAGTCGCGTCAATGTAACTTTTAAATGTAGTTTTGCTTCCTACAGCCATTTTCAAAAGTTTTTGAGAGGCGGCACCAAAACTGAGGCAATCCCCCTTGTGACGTCACTTCAAGAAATTCCTTTGCAGTTGGCGCGGCACCAGGGATCAAGTGATGTGGGGGTGGCTGATCTACATCACTCACGACGTTCCATGACAAAACGACACGTGACGCGTGCTGACTTTTTCCATTCGAGATAAGACACGAACAAACATCAATCACAAGACCAAATGCTGTAATGCTTGGGCCCACACAACTCACAAGTGGATCCTGACAAAAACAGGCCTCTCTGGAAGGGGTCTGCAACTTGGGAAGTTCGCAGTTCCAATGAAACGACAGAGGTAACTTGGGATGGGGAGGGGGACGGGCTCGCCCTTGTTGGCCCAAGAGTTCTCAGACACACGTCCGCTGGGCAGGTCTGGCCTGGGACAATTTTGCATCTGAAAGGGGGGGTGGAGAGTTGTCACACATGGTGGAAAGCGTGACACACGCCAACTGAGCTTGGCAGTCGGTGTTTTCATCAAAGTGTAAACAAGAACAAAATTTCACCCGAAAGAGTTTTTGGCCATTTCAGAAAATTTTAAAAATTTCCATGTTGCGTCACCTCCCCACCCCATATGCAGGGGCGGGGGGGGGGGGGTAACTCAACATGAGCAAATGAGATGACCATCAGGTCACTTGTCACTCAAGCCATAGATGAAGAAATCCATAGCAGAGCCGTAAAACAAAATGGCAGCCCTATATC